>Ga0209066_10000240_pt1 | contig 82603 bp, 90 predicted proteins | sample All_14_2_FD_187198 | JGI IMG/M metagenome (GOLD analysis project Ga0209066, IMG submission 187198) | Freshwater microbial communities in response to fracking from Pennsylvania, USA - Allegheny Zone_MetaG_DW_15 (SPAdes) (version 2) ...
TGAGTATCGGGAGGTCTTCAAACAGCGGCATGGGGCTCAGCGCTACGCTTTAAATAATGACATTCCAATTGTAACGGCCCTGAGCCTCCGAATCCTTAAAAACCAGGGTATTTTCACAAGCTCTCAGACCGAACAAAGGACTTTCCGATGAGTTTTCGGTTCAATACCAGGCTATTGAACTGCGCCCAATCCCAAAGCTAAGACAGCTCCAACTTCAGTTTTGGCTACTTGATAGACGGAAGGCTGATCACCCTGATGCCTTCCTTCTAGGATTGCCCGGTAGCACGAGTTCCGCTCTGATCCCGTGATTTCGACGAAGCATCCTCGTCGTTGGCGGGAACTGCCCTCGCTTTTATTGAATAGGTGCGCAGCATCAATCACGCCGTCCTCATCAATTACCACCGGCAAGCTGAAGACAGGCTGGGTCATGCCTTGGGGGGCAACGACTTTTACCGAGAGGTTCGCGCAGGCATAGGCCGGGTTGGATGCAATCTGTTTTAGCCCCATGCGTACGAACCAAGGTAGCAAGGCGTCTTTGGATGCAATCTCCCCAACGGACGATTGCTCCAGATCGATCGCCAGCGTTGCTGAATTTCCTTCCGCTTCTCCAAATGCTACTTGCTCCACCTTCCCGTCGGCATGCCTTAGATATACGTCGACATGGGGCATGGTCTCGATTTTGTCCCGCCAAATCTGCTTACGTAGTAGATCGGGAAAACGATGTGGGCCAGTGAGTTTTCTAGATCGCTGCGTTTGCCTGCTTCCAGGATCTGTTTCAGCTAGCTCAGTTTTTTTCTCTCCCAGCGCTTTTCGGGAAAAGGCTTTTTTGTCTTCTCCGGACTTGGCCGGTGAGTCGTACCGTGCTTTTCCTCTTCCTGCCTCGTAGGACAGGGACTGAAAGGGGAACGGATGTGAGCAAGAGCGAATTCGGAACGCCAGGAAGGTGGCGTTTTCCTGATCGCCGAATGGAAGCCACATCCCGCTTACCCCAAGGTCAGTGCTCCCTTCGAATGGGAAACCGGTATAAGGATAGGCAGGATGTCCCGTTGCTGTTGCCTTTTGGCAGGAGGCGTAAATGCCCGCGGCGGCCCGCCAGGCGAGTTTGCTTTCTGCTATTCGCCCGATGTCTGCGGCCGACAGGCCTGATAGGTGATTGGCCAAAATCAGATGCAGGTGTCGCGTGGCTGGATTTAGGTGCTTGCTGGTCCAGAGACTCTCTTGGGCCAGTGGTGCTGTGAATAGTCGCTGGAGAAAATTGCTGGAGGAGCCGAAGTAAAAACGGATGATCTCTACGCATGGGATCAACAGTCGGCGCTGGTCTCTCAGGGCGATTGATACGCAGTAGGAGTGCGTGTGATGCCGATGCCAAGGATGACGGCTCAAAGGAAGAAGGAAATGCTCATCAAGTGCGAGGCCGGCCTTCACAAAGGCCGTAGACTCGGGGTGGATTTCTAGACGCCTAAATTTCTCCACCTGATAATCAGGTGAGGCGATTCGCTTTCCTGACTGCCAAAGGTCACCGATCGCCAGCATGGGTAGAGCTGCAATCGGCACCCAGGCTTCGTTTGTATGCTGATGATCGGTGCTGTCGGGAAGAAAAAGCGCGGCGTGATCGTTAGGGGCGCACCGTAGAGGCGAAAGACTAACCTTGATACAGGGCTGGGCGTAGCGTCGGACGCTTCCTGGGTAGGCGCACTCGCCGAACCAGTCTAGCCGCCAGATGCGTTCATCTGGTGTCAGGCTAGGGAAGCTCGGCAAGTTCTCCATGTGCGCTCCAGTAGCATTTATCGATGGATGACTAGCCTGGAGCGATGTTCACTAGCATTTATCGTTGGAATTTATACACTCACGCCGGCGCTGTGCGCCTGCTGGTCTGCCCAGTAGCTGGAGCGGACCATGGGGGCGCAGGCGGCGCCGGAAAAGCCCATTTTTTTAGCTTCTTCTTCGTACATCTTGAAAACGTCCGGGTGAACGTAGCGGCTGACCGGCAGGTGATGGCCTGAGGGGGCGAGATACTGGCCGATGGTCAGCATGTCGACATCGTGGGCCCGCAGGTCGCGCATGACGTCGAGAATTTCTTCATCGGTTTCGCCCAGGCCGACCATCAGGCCGGACTTGGTGTTGACCTGTGGATAACGGGCCTTGAACTGCTTGAGGAATTGCAGCGAGTGCGCGTAGTCGGCACCAGGGCGGGCCTGCTTGTACAGGCGGGGCACGGTTTCCATGTTGTGGTTGAGCACGTCGGGCAGCGCGCCGCCAAGGACATCGAGGGCCACATCCATGCGCCCGCGGAAGTCCGGGACCAGCGTTTCGATGGTGGTGGTCGGCGACAGCTCGCGGGTATTGCGGATGACGTCGACGAAATGTTGGGCTCCGCCGTCGCGCAGATCATCGCGGTCGACGCTGGTAATCACCACATAACGCAGCTTGAGCAGGGCGACCGACTCGGCCAGTTCGCGCGGCTCGTCAGGGTTGGGCGGCAACGGCTGGCCATGGCCGACATCGCAGAATGGGCAGCGGCGGGTGCAGATGTCGCCGAGGATCATGAAGGTCGCCGTGCCGCGACCGAAGCATTCACCGATGTTCGGGCAGGTGGCTTCCTCGCAGACGGTGTGCAGTTTCTTCTCGCGCAACATGGCCTTGATCTCGCCAAATCGTCCGGCGCTGTTGCCGGCCTTGACGCGAATCCAGTCGGGTTTGCGCAGGGGTTCGTCGACTGGGACGATCTTGATCGGGATGCGCGCGGTCTTCAGTTCGCCTTTTTGTTTGACGCCTTTTTCAGCCATTTTTGATTTCCAGTTGCTGTAGCAAGTGTTGCGTGAGTTGCTCACCGGCCTCATGAGCGGTGAACGGAATGTCGAGGTCGCGGGTCTGGATGACTTTCAGCCCGGCATAACCACAGGGATTGATGGCCTCGAAGGGCGTGAGGTCCATGTCCACGTTGAGGGAAACGCCGTGATACGAACAGCCCCCGCGGATGCGCAGGCCGAGGGCGGCGATCTTGGCCTCGCCGACATAGACACCAGGGGCGCCATCGCGCCGTTCGGCGGTCACGCCATGCGCGGCCAGCAAGTTGATGACGGCCTGTTCAATGGTGGTAACCAGTTCGCGGACCTTGATTTTCCGGCGTGACAGGTCGAGCAGCAGATAGATCACCACCTGGCCGGGGCCGTGGTAGGTGACCTGGCCGCCGCGGTCGATCTTGATCGTCGGAATGCCGATGTCGCGCAGAATGTGTTCGGGCTTGCCGGCCTGCCCTAGGGTGTAGACCGGTGGATGTTCGACGATCCACAGTTCGTCTGGGGTTTCCTGAGTGCGGGTGGCGGTGAAATCCTGCATGGCCTGGAAGGTCGGCGCGTAGTCGACCCGCCCCAGATATTTGACGAGCGGCTTCACGTCAGAGCACGACTTTAACTAGTGGGTGGGCGGTCAGGTCCATGTACAGCGCATCAAGTTGAGGCTTGGATGTGGCGATGACGGTGCAGGTCAGGCTGAGGTAATTGCCGCCCGAACTGGCGCGCATTTCCATCGTCGCGCCGTCGAAATCGGGCGCATGCTTGGTGACGATGGTGAGCACCGTCTGGGCGAGTTCATCGTGCGCTTTACCCATGATTTTCAGGGGAAAGTCGCAGGGGAATTCGAGCAGGGTGTCCTTGTACGAAGCCATGTCAGCCTTTGCGCATGATCGAGTTTTTGAAGTCTTGATACCAGTGCCACATCTGTTCAGCCAGTGGGCCAGGTTGGCCGCTGCCTACCGGAATGCCATCGAGTTGGGTGATGGCCAGTATTTCCTTGGTCGATGAGGTCATCCAGACCTCGTCGGCGGCGCGAAGTTCCGTTTCGTGAATTTCGCGGATGTCCAGCGGTTGACCGTGGGCGGCTGCCAGTTCAAGGATGACGTCGTAAGTGATGCCGGGCAGCATCTGCTGCGTTTTGGGCGGCGCCAGCAATCGCCCGTTTTTGACGAGGAAAACATTGGAGGCCGCCCCTTCCTTGACGAAGCCATCACGGATCAGCAGCGCTTCGGCGCAGCCACGGGCTACCGCTTGCTGGCGCGCCAGTACGTTGGCCAGCAGCGACAGCACCTTGAGGTCGCAGCGCGCCCAGCGCTGGTCGGGGACGGTGATCGCTGCAACGCCCCGGGCCCGCAAATCGGCATCGGGTGTGATCAGCGGCCCGGCAAAGGCGAACACCGTGGGCGCCACGCTGGCCGGTGGAAAGGCATGGTCGCGCTTGTCATCGGCGCCACGTGTTACCTGCAGGTAGATCGACTGATCCGGCCACGGCGCGTTTTCGATCAAGGTGAAAATGGCGCTTTTCCAGGCGTCGACCGTGAGCGGGTTGGCGAGTTGGATACCGTCCAGGGTGGCTTGCAGTCGCTGCAGGTGCTGGTCGAGGCGAAAGGCTTGCCGCGAATAGACTGGGATCATTTCGTAGACCCCGTCGCCGTACAGGAAACCGCGGTCGAGTGGCGAAACCCTGGCGTCGGCCAGGGGCAGGAACTGACCGTTGAGAAAAACCGGCTCGGCGACTTGGGTGCCCATGTTAGTTAAACCACATTTTGACGGTGTCGATGGTTCGGCCGAGCAGTCCTGCGACCGGCACGGTTTCCAGGGCGTTGACCGGGTAGTCGCCATAAGGTTTGCCATCCAGACTCAGTTTCAGCGTGCCGACTACCTGGCCCGCTTGAACCGGGGCGAGTAGCGGTTGCTGCGAGATCAACTGTGCCTGGATTTTGTCAGCGTAGCCTTTGGGAACGGCGACAATGAATTCGCGACCGAAGCCGGCCTTGACCGTATTGGCGGCGCCCTTCCAGACACGCAGCGTCGAGACGGTCTGGTCGCGGGCGTAAACCTGGACAGCGTCGTAGGACAGGAAGCCCCAGTTGAGCAATTTGAGCGATTCGCCGGCCCGTGCGTTGTCCGACTCTGTGCCGAGAACCACCGCCAGCAAGCGGCGCGGTCCGCGTTGGGCCGAGGAAATCAGGCAGTAGCCAGCGGCCTCGGTATGACCCGTCTTGACGCCATCAACGGCCGGGTCGAGCCACAGCAGGCGGTTGCGGTTGGGTTGGGTAATCTTGTTATAGGTGTAGGACTTCATCGAGTAGTACTTTTTGTACTCTTCGGGAAAGTCGCGAATCAGGGCTGCGGCGAGTAGGGAAAGATCGCGGGCAGTGGTGTAGTGCTGCGGGTCGGGCATGCCCGTCGAATTGACAAAATGGCTGCTCTTCATGCCCAGGCGGAGGGCTTCGCGATTCATCATTTGTACGAAATTTTCTTCGCTGCCGGCGATGGCTTCGGCGAGAACAACGCAGGCATCATTGCCGGACTGGACGATCATCCCCTTGATCAATTCCTCGACCGTGACCTGGGTGTCGACCTTGACGAACATTTTCGATCCACCCATGCGCCAAGCTTTTTCGGAGACTGGCAGCGGCTGGTCGAGGCCTAGACTTTTCTGGCGCAAGGCTGAAAAACTCAGGTAAGCCGTCATTAGTTTGGTCAGCGAGGCGGGCTCCAGGCGCTCATCCGGTTTTTCCGCGGTCAACACCTGTCCTGAGCCCATTTCCAGCAGCAGCCAGGATTTGGCGGCCAGGGTGGGCGGCACCGGCCGTTGTTGGGCAAAGGCCTGGGAGGAAAGGAAAAGAGCAAGCAGCAGCAGGAAAAACTGGCGAACCGGCATGGGGAGCGACCTTTGTTTTATGTTGGGGGGTCGAAAATTATACTCCCCCGTCGTCTACCATCCCGTTGGCCGGTGCGCACAGTAGCTCAACCGCCGGGTGACGGATCCGTCTTTCGTTGGAAATGGCATAGATTTGTTCGCTGACTCCGGCCATGGTGCCGAGTGGCTGGGCGGCCAGTTGCTCGGCGACCTGGCTGGCCAGTTGCATCGGCGCCGGGAAGAGGCCCAGGCCGCCGCGACCGAAGGTGGTCAGCAAGGCGCTGTCTTCAAATTCGCCAACGATGCGCGGACGTAGGTGGTTGATTTCCAGCCAGCGGTCGATGCGGCCACGCAATGCATTGTGCCGGGTCGGCAGTAATAGCGGCGCGCCGTTGAGGCTGGCCGGAAAATCGGGTCCGTAACGTTTGGCTAACTCGGCGGTGGCGAACAGGCCGGTGGCGAACTCGCCCAGGCGGGTGCTGAACAGCTTCAGATTGCCGCTGAAGGGGGCGGCGCGGTCAGTCAACACCACATCGAGGCGGTGCAGGGCGAGGTCGGCGAGCAAGGTTTCGAACTCGCCTTCGTCGCAGATCAGACGCAGGTCAGCCGGCATGGTGGTGACGGTATTGAGCAACTGGTAGGCAAGCAGTTTGGGAATGCCGTCTGAGATGCCGGCGCGCAGGCGCAGGGTGGTTTCGCCGTCACCATGTTCTAACGCCTGAACCAAGGCATCGCCCAGCTGAAAAATCTGGTCGGCATAACCGAGGGCGGTGCGCCCGGCTTCACTGAGCACCAGGCCGCGTCCCTGGCTGTTGAACAATGCCTTGCCCAATTGCTTTTCGAGCAGGGACAATTGGCCGCTGATCGTCTGGATGGCGACGCCTAGCCGTTCGGCGGCGCGGGTGATGCTGCCTTCCTGGGCGACGACCCAGAAATAATGGAGGTGCTTGAAATTGAGCGAGGTCATGACCATTTCGGGATAATCGAAGATTGCTTCAATTTTGCTCCGATTATTCCGGTTTGTACAAAGCAATACACTCACGTCCTGTTTTTGATTTTCTGGAGTGCATCATGAAACGTATTCTGCTTTTTCTGGCAACCAACCTGGCAGTCATGCTGGTTCTCAGCCTGGTGACCAGCATGCTGGGTGTCAATCGCTTCTTGACGGCGAATGGCTTGAATCTTGGCATGTTGTTGGTGTTTGCTGCGGTCATCGGTTTTGGCGGGGCTTTCATTTCCCTGTTAATGTCGAAAACCATGGCCAAGTGGAGCACCGGGGCCCGGGTCATCGAGGCGCCGGGTTCGTCCACCGAGGTGTGGCTGGTCGATACCGTGGCCCGTTTGGCCAAGCGGGCCAATTTGCCGATGCCGGAAGTGGCAATCTACGACGGTGAGCCCAACGCATTCGCTACCGGCGCCAGCAAAAGCAGTTCGCTGGTTGCCGTGTCCACCGGTTTGTTGCAATCAATGACCCGGGAAGAGGCCGAGGCCGTCCTGGCACACGAGGTGGCGCACATCGCCAATGGCGACATGGTGACGCTGACCTTGATTCAGGGGGTGGTGAATACTTTTGTAATCTTCCTGTCGCGGGTGGTGGGTTATCTGGTGGACTCTTTCCTGCGCCGCAACGACGAGGAGAGCACGGGTCCGGGGATCGGCTACCTGGTGACCAGCATCGTCTGTGAAATCGTTTTCGGTGTTCTGGCCAGCATCATCGTCGCCTGGTTCTCGCGCCAGCGTGAATTCCGGGCTGATGCCGGGGCTGCGCAGTTGATGGGGTCGCCGACCCCGATGCAGAATGCCTTGCGACGCCTGGGCAGCCTGCATACCGAACCGTTGCCGCAAAACATGGCCGCATCCGGTATTGCCGGTGGCCCGGCGTGGATGGCATTGTTCTCGTCGCACCCCCCCCTTGAGGCGCGGATTGCAGCTTTGGCGACGCGTCGCTGATTGGGTCTTTGTGGAGAAAAAAGCCAATGGGGTGGCTACCGCCACCCCATTGGCTTTGAAAATCGGCTGGTTTAACTGTCGACCGCGCACAAGGTTTGTTCGATCAGATCCAGTTGATGGGCGATCGACTCGGCGGCTTTATCCTGGCTGTCGGTGCTGGCATCGCTCAGTTGCAAGATGAAATTGTGTAATTCGCGGCCTTGGTGATAAATGCCCCACATCTCGATTTGTTCGGCATGCGCGATCAATTCGGCGCTATCTAGTTCGAGTGCGTAGATGTCGATCGGCAGGACCAGTAGCGCTTCACGCATGTGGTCAAGACGCTCGAAGGTGTCGTCGACGAACAGGGCATCGACCACGTCCGAGCGCTCACCCGGTTTGTGGCTGGGTTGCAGGGCGTCGTTGAGGCGGCTGGCAAAATGCTGCGCCCGGCTGGCCAACTGCGGATTTTCCAGGCCGTTACCATCCAGCAAGGCCTCGCAGGTGGCGCTCAAGGCGGCAATCAGGCGGGCGCTAGCCGGCTGCTGTTCGAGATGGTCGGCGACGGTGGCCAGTGCTTCAGCCAGGTAAAGGCAGTCTGTGTCGGCGCTTTCGATGGCGAGATTGAGCAGGCTGAAAATGGCCGGCCGCAACGGGGGAGCGTCGGCGGCAGCGCGGCTTGTCCAGGCCGCCTCGAGTGCTTTGCAGCCCGCTTGCCAGCGTTGGTTCAGTTCGAGGGGGAAACGGCGCGGTGTGCGCTTGCCGACCCAGGGCAGGATGGACGCCATGGCATCCAGGGTTGGCGCGAGGGCGGCCCGGGTGTCGTCGAGATTCTGGTCTGGCATCTCGTCCATCGTGCCCTGCTGCCTTAAGCTGCCAGACGGTTGAAGGCGTCGACCACCGCCGGTGGTGCCTGGACCAGTTCGATCAGTACGCCTTCGCCACCGATCGGGAATTCCTCATTGCCTTTGGGGTGGAGGAAAGTGATATCGAAGCCGGCGGCGCCTTTGCGGATGCCGCCTGGGGCGAAACGCACGCCGTTGGCCGAGAGCCATTCGACAGCCTTTGGCAGGTCGTCGATCCACAGGCCGACGTGGTTGAGTGGCGTGGTATGGACGGCCGGTTTCTTTTCGGGATCGAGCGGCTGCATGAGGTCGACTTCAACCTTGAACGGGCCGGCGCCCATGGCACAGATGTCTTCATCGACGTTTTCGCGCTCGGAAACGAAGGTGCTGGTGATTTCCAGGCCGAATTTTTCGACCCACAATGTGCGCAGCTTTTCCTTGGAGGGGCCGCCGATGGCGATTTGCTGGATGCCGAGAACCTTGAACGGACGGGTCATGAGTCGATTCCTGTAGGGTAAATGAGGTAATCCATAATTATAGGGATTTTCGGCGATATGCCATCCCCAGCAGGATGATGCCGGCCAGAATCATCGGCAATGACAGCCACTGTCCCATGCTGATGCTGTAGGACTGACCAAAAATACCGTGGTCTGGTTCGCGGAAATATTCGGTGATGAAGCGGAAAAAACCGTAGCCGATCAGGAAGGCACCGGAGGCGGCGCCGGTCGGTCGCGGTTTTGCGGTCCACGTCCAGAGCACGGCAAAAAACAGCAGGCCCTCAAGGCCGACGTGATAGAGCTGCGATGGGTGGCGAGGTTCCAAACTGCCTGATTGCGGGAAAATCATCGCCCACGGCAGGCTGGCGTCGACTACCCGGCCCCATAGCTCGCCGTTGATGAAGTTGCCCAGGCGTCCCGCAGCCAACCCGAGTGGGACCAGCGGCGCGATGAAGTCGGTCACGATGAGCCAGCGGACCTGGCATTTTTTCGCCCACAGCGCCATGGCCACCAGAACGCCGAGAAAACCGCCATGAAAACTCATGCCGCCTTTCCAGACGGCGATGATGTCCAGAGGATGGGCGAAATAATACGCCGGGTCATAAAACAGCACCTGGCCCAATCGGCCACCAATAATGACACCGAGAACGCCGTAAAAAAGCAGGTCATCCAGGTGGTCGACCGTGAACGGGGCGAATCGCCGGTGCAGGCGGTAGCGGCCGAGCACGATGAACTGTGCAAAGGCGAGCAGATACATGAGGCCATACCAACGAATGCTGACGGGGCCGAGCGCCAGGGCAACGGGGTCGAACTGTGGGTGAACGAGCATTGAACGGGGCAGAGTGGGCTAGAATTAGTCGATTATAGTTCGCGACCGTGACAACACGATTCCGGCGCCCCATTCGACACGGAGAGTCATCATGCCCCACTATCGTTCCCGCACCTCGACCCATGGCCGCAACATGGCTGGCGCCCGCTCGCTGTGGCGTGCTACTGGTATGAAGGACGGTGACTTCGGCAAGCCGATTATTGCGGTGGTCAACAGCTTTACCCAGTTCGTGCCGGGGCACGTGCACTTGAAGGATCTGGGGCAACTGGTGGCGCGAGAAATCGAAGCGGCGGGCGGGGTTGCCAAGGAATTCAACACCATCGCCATTGACGACGGCATTGCGATGGGCCATAGCGGCATGTTGTATTCGTTACCCAGTCGCGACCTGATCGCCGATTCGGTTGAATACATGGTTAATGCCCATTGCGCTGATGCCATGGTCTGCATCTCCAATTGCGACAAGATTACCCCGGGCATGTTGATGGCGGCCATGCGGCTCAATATTCCGGTGATTTTCGTTTCCGGTGGCCCGATGGAGGCCGGCAAGGTCCAGTTGCAGGGCCAGGTTGTCCATCTCGATCTGGTCGATGCCATGGTGAAGGCGGCGGATGACTCGGTGTCGCAGGCCGATCTCGACGAGATTGAACGTTCGGCCTGTCCAACCTGTGGCTCCTGTTCCGGCATGTTCACCGCCAATTCGATGAACTGTCTGACCGAAGCTTTCGGTCTCAGCCTGCCGGGTAACGGGACTGTGGTGGCCACGCATGCCGACCGCAAGCAATTGTTCCTGCGTGCCGGTCGGCAGATCGTCGAGTTGTGCAAGCGCTATTACGAGCAAGGCGATGCTTCGGTTCTGCCGCGTTCGATCGCCACCAAGGCGGCGTTTGAGAACGCCATGACCCTTGACGTGGCAATGGGTGGATCGACCAATACAGTGCTGCACATTCTCGCGGCGGCGCAGGAAGCCGGTGTCGACTTCACCATGGCCGACATCGACCGCATCTCGCGTTCGGTGCCGTGTCTGTGCAAAGTAGCGCCGATGACCGATAAATACCATATCGAAGATGTGCACCGCGCCGGCGGCATCATGGGTATTCTTGGCGAGCTCGACCGGGCGGGACTGTTGCATCGTGAGGTCTCTTGTGTGCACGCCAAAACTCTCGGCGAAGCCATTGATCGTTGGGATGTGGTGCGCGAACACGACGTGAAGGTGCACGAGTTTTTCAAGGCAGCCCCTGGTGGTGTGCCTACCCAGGTGGCCTTCTCGCAGGATCGTCGCTTTAATGAACTGGATCTTGACCGTACCCATGGCTGCATTCGCAACAAGACCAATGCCTTCTCGCAGGAAGGGGGGCTGGCGGTTCTCTTCGGCAACATCGCCGTCGATGGTTGCATTGTGAAAACGGCCGGGGTCGATGAGTCGATCTGGAAATTCACCGGCCGCGCCCGAGTATTCGAAAGCCAGGATGCCGCGGTCGACGCCATTCTGGGCGATCAAATTGTTGCCGGTGATGTGGTGGTGATTCGCTACGAGGGCCCCAAAGGGGGGCCTGGCATGCAGGAAATGCTCTATCCGACCTCTTATCTCAAATCCAAGGGACTGGGCAAGGCCTGTGCCTTATTGACCGACGGTCGTTTCTCCGGCGGCACCTCGGGGTTGTCGATCGGTCATGCCTCGCCGGAAGCGGCGGATGGCGGGGCGATTGGCTTGGTGGAGGAGGGCGATACCATCGAAATCGATATTCCTGGTCGGCGTATTCAACTGGTCGTCAGCGACGAGCAACTGGCGGCCCGTCGTGCGGCGATGCTGGCACGTGGCGAGCAGGCCTGGCAGCCGGTTGATCGCGAACGGACAGTCTCGGCTGCTTTGCAGGCTTATGCGCTGATGGCCACCTCCGCCGACAAGGGCGCTGTACGTGACGTGCGACAGATTCAGCGCCGGCCATGAGCCTGCATTTGTGGTTCCCCTTTCTGTTGGCCGCCCTGCTGATTTCATTGACCCCCGGTCCGGGCGCAGTGGTCAGCATGAGTACGGGGTTGCGCTATGGTTACCGGGCGGCATTGGCGGCCATTTTGGGCCTGCAGGCCGCTATCTTGCTGCAACTGCTGCTGGTTGCCTTTGGCTTGGGGGCCTTGTTGGCCACCTCCGAGGTGGCATTTGAGTGGGTCAAATTGTGTGGTGCGGCTTATCTGATCTGGCTGGGGATTCAGAAATGGCGCGCTCCCGGGCTGGGGGGGGAGTCGACGCTGCTTGCTGCGCCGGTCCGGCGCGGTTTATTTGTGCAAGGCTTGCTGGTTAATCTGACTAATCCGAAAGCCATTATTTTTATCGGCGCGCTGGTGCCGCAATTCATTGAACCGGCCGTCGATCCGTGGCCGCAGTTTGCGGTGATTGCATTGACGCTTTGTCTGACGGACGTGGCTGTCATGTCGATTTATGCCTTGCTGGCCAGTCGCATGCGACGCTGGCTCGGCCACCCATCGGTTATCCGTGCGCAAAACCGGGTTTTTGGCACACTCTACATCGGCGCAGGCGTTGCTTTGGCGGTGGCAAGAAGACCTGTATAAGTAAATGCTGTAAACTTTTTGCGCTGATTGTCGTTAAATAGAGATTGGCGCGAGCAACGCGCTTTTCCCTCTAGATGCATGGCAACCCGAGTTTGCCATGGCGCCGAAAGGGTCTTATTATCCGACGCTGTCTTACCCACCAACCCGAAATACGGAGCGAGAGAATGAAATCTGTTTACGTTGCCCTGATGGCTGCCGCCGGAATCGTCGCGGCTGGCCAGGCCCACGCCGACGAAGCACTGGCCAAGGCCAAGAACTGCATGTCCTGCCACGCCATTGACAAGAAGCTGGTTGGCCCGTCGTATCATGATGTTGCTGCCAAATACAAGGGCGACAAAGCTGCCGTGGCGACGCTGGCGGCCAAGGTCAAAGCCGGTGGCAAGGGCGTTTGGGGTCCGATCCCGATGCCGCCGAACAATGTGACTGACGACGAAGCCAAAAAGTTGGTGACCTGGGTTCTCTCCCAGAAGTAATCAGCGGGGTTTTAAAGAAGGCCGACAAATGTCGGCTTTTTTTCTTTTGGGTCTTGACACGCTGTGCTGACCTCTGGATAATCCCGGCTTCTCCCGGAGGGGTACCCAAGCGGTCAACGGGAACAGACTGTAAATCTGTCGGCTCTGCCTTCGAAGGTTCGAATCCTTCCCCCTCCACCAGATTGAATGCTGTAGCGGCTAGTGCTGCGGGTGGGGTTAAGCGGGTGTAGCTCAATGGTAGAGCTGAAGCCTTCCAAGCTTAAGACGAGGGTTCGATTCCCTTCACCCGCTCCATGATGCGGTACGGCTGGAGTTTTAAGGTAGGCCCATGTGGCTCAGTGGTAGAGCACTCCCTTGGTAAGGGAGAGGTCGGCAGTTCGATCCTGCCCATGGGCACCACCGATTAGCTTGGATTCTGGATTTTTATTTATCTGATTTTTGAGGAACTGGAATGGCTAAGGAAAAATTCGAGCGTACCAAGCCGCACGTGAACGTCGGCACGATTGGTCACGTTGACCATGGCAAGACGACGCTGACGGCTGCGATCACGACGGTTCTGGCGGCCAAGTTTGGTGGTGCTGCCAAGGCATACGACCAGATTGATGCGGCACCGGAAGAAAAGGCCCGCGGTATCACGATCAACACCGCCCACGTTGAATACGAGACGGCTAACCGTCACTATGCCCACGTGGATTGCCCGGGTCACGCTGACTACGTCAAGAACATGATTACCGGTGCGGCCCAGATGGATGGCGCAATCCTGGTGTGTTCGGCTGCTGACGGCCCGATGCCGCAGACCCGCGAACACATTCTGCTGGCCCGTCAGGTCGGTGTGCCGTACGTTCTGGTGTATATGAACAAGTGCGACATGGTTGATGATGCCGAGTTGCTTGAGCTGGTCGAAATGGAGCTGCGCGAGCTGCTGTCCAAGTACGATTTTCCGGGTGATGACACTCCGATCATCCACGGCTCTGCACTGAAGGCGCTGGAAGGCGACCAGTCCGAAATTGGCGAGCCGTCGATCTTCCGCCTGGCTGATGCGCTGGATACGTACATCCCGACGCCGGAACGTGCTGTCGATATGCCGTTCCTGATGCCGGTTGAGGATGTGTTCTCGATCTCTGGTCGCGGTACTGTTGTGACCGGTCGTGTTGAGCGCGGTATCGTCAAGGTTGGCGAAGAAATCGAGATTGTCGGTATCCGTCCGACCGTCAAGACCATCTGCACCGGTGTTGAAATGTTCCGCAAGCTGCTCGACCAAGGTCAGGCTGGCGACAACATTGGCGCGCTGCTGCGTGGCACCAAGCGTGAAGATGTGGAACGTGGTCAGATTCTGTGCAAGCCGGGTTCGGTCAAGCCGCACACCCACTTCACGGGCGAAGTTTACGTTCTGTCGAAGGATGAGGGTGGTCGTCACACCCCGTTCTTCAACAACTACCGTCCGCAGTTCTACTTCCGCACGACGGACGTGACTGGTGCGATCTCGCTGCCGGAAGGTGTTGAGATGGTCATGCCGGGCGACAACATCCAGATGACGGTCAAGCTGATTGCACCGATCGCCATGGAAGAAGGTCTGCGTTTCGCCATTCGCGAAGGCGGTCGTACTGTTGGCGCCGGCGTCGTCGCCAAGATCATCGAGTAATCGATCGTCGTTCAAAAATTAAGGCGCCTCGGGAAACCGAGGCGCTTTGATGTCTCTGCCGCAGGGGTGTAGCTCAATTGGTAGAGCGCCGGTTTCCAAAACCGAAGGTCGGGGGTTCGATTCCCTCCGCCCCTGCCACTCTCTTTAAAGATCGCGAAAGTCATGGCTGACAAGATCAAGTTTGCGCTAGCGCTGGTTATTCTGGCAGCTGGCGTGGCTGGCTTCTACCTGCTTGCCGAGCAGGCAATGATTCTGCGCGTCCTGACGGTCCTTGTCGGGGTGGCGCTGGCTGCTGCCCTGGCCTGGAAAACGTCCCCGGGTCAGCGTTTTTTTGTTTTTGCCAACGAATCCGTTGTTGAGGCGCGCAAGGTCGTCTGGCCGTCGCGCAAAGAAACCATGCAGACAACCGCGGCAGTTTTTGCTTTTGTGGTTGTGATGGCGGTCTTTCTCTATCTGACGGACAAGAGCCTTGAATGGGTTCTTTATGATCTCGTGCTGGGCTGGAAGAAATCATGAGCAAACGCTGGTACGTCGTACATGCCTATTCCGGTTTTGAAAAAAGCGTCATGCGCGCCATTCAGGAGCGCATTAACCGTTTAGGTATGCAGGACAAGTTTGGCCGCATCCTGGTGCCGGTTGAGGAAGTTGTTGAGATGAAGAGTGGGCAGAAATCCATCTCCGAACGCAAATTCTTCCCGGGCTATGTGCTGGTCGAAATGGATATGGATGATGATTCTTGGCACCTGGTGAAGAACACGCCAAAGGTGACAGGTTTCGTCGGTGGTACGGCCAATAAGCCAACGCCGATTTCCCAGAAGGAAGTCGACAAAATCATGCAGCAGATGCAAGAGGGTGTGGAAAAGCCGCGACCCAAGGTGCTGTTTGAGGTGGGTGAAATGGTTCGCGTGAAGGAAGGTCCATTCACCGATTTCCATGGTTTGGTCGAAGATGTGAATTACGAAAAGAATCGTCTGCGGGTTTCGGTGACCATTTTTGGTCGGGCGACACCAGTGGAATTGGAATTCGGTCAGGTCGAAAAGAGCTGATCGTTCGGGGAAGTTGAACCCCGCTAATTTTCAACAAGAGGAGCGTTAGTCGTCGCAGTGATTGCGGTCGACGCGCGTTAAGACTCAATTGATAGGAGTGATCATGGCCAAGAAAATTACTGGCTACATCAAGCTTCAAGTTCCGGCCGGCAAGGCCAATCCTTCGCCCCCGATCGGTCCGGCGCTGGGTCAGCGTGGCTTGAATATTATGGAATTCTGTAAGTCGTTCAATGCCCAAACTCAGGGTGTTGAGCCGGGTTTGCCGATTCCGGTTGTTATTACCGCCTACGCTGACAAGTCCTTCACCTTCGTGATGAAGACGCCGCCGGCCACCATCCTGATCAAAAAGGCTGCAGGCGTTAAATCCGGTTCGGCCAAGCCGCATACCGACAAGGTTGGCAAGATCACGCGCGCTCAGTGCGAAGAAATCGCCAAGACCAAGACCCCCGATCTGACGGCTGCTGATATGGAAGCCGCCATTCGCACCATCGCCGGCTCTGCCCGCTCGATGGGTATTACGGTAGAGGGCCTGTAATCATGGCAAAACTAACCAAGAAACAACAAGCCCTGCAGGGCAAGATCGATTCGCAAAAGCTTTATGCGTTGCAAGATGCCTTGGCGCTGGCTAAGGAAACCGCAACTGCAAAGTTCGATGAGTCGATTGATGTGGCCGTTAATCTCGGCGTCGATGCACGTAAATCCGACCAAGTGGTGCGTGGCTCGGTCGTCTTGCCGGCTGGGACGGGTAAGACTGTTCGTGTTGCAGTGTTTGCCCAGGGCGACAAGGCTGAGGCCGCCAAGGCGGCAGGCGCCGATATCGTCGGTTTTGACGATCTGGCAGCCGAAGTTAAGGCGGGTAATCTCAATTTCGATATCGTGATCGCCACGCCGGATGCTATGCGCATTGTCGGCCAGTTGGGCCAGATCCTCGGTCCACGTGGCTTGATGCCGAATCCGAAGGTGGGCACCGTGACGATGGATGTTGCCACGGCGGTGAAAAATGCGCGTGCGGGTCAGGTGCAGTATCGTACCGATAAGGCTGGCATCATTCACGCCACCATTGGTCGTGCTTCTTTCTCGGTTGAGAGCCTCGAGACCAATCTCAAGGCATTGATCGAAGCGCTGCAGAAATCGAAGCCAGCATCTTCCAAGGGTCAGTACCTGCGTAAGATCGCTGTTGCAGCAACAATGGGCCCCGGCGTTCGCGTCGACCAGGCCTCGCTGCTGGGCTAAACCGTACTTTGGGTCGCTGATTGCTGCTTTTGGGTAGTGATCAGCGGATCGTCAAAGACCGCAGGCGTGCCGCAAGGTGCTTAATCGTTGAAAAACAACCTGCGCAGATGGTGTCCCCGAACAAGATTTTCTGTTGCTGGCCTGGCCCGCAACAAAGCTTCTGGTTCAGGTCGCCGTAGGGGCGGCAGAAATTTCTCTGTCGCATTATGACTTGAAAGGAGGAAAGACCCGTGGGTCTCAATCTGAATGACAAAAAAGCTGTCGTAGCTGAGGTGTCGGCACAAGTAGCCAACGCCCAGACGATCGCGATCGCCGAATACCGCGGTATCGAGGTGGGAGATCTCACCGTGCTGCGTAAAAAGGCTCGCGAGTCTGGTGTGTATCTGCGCGTGCTTAAAAATACCTTGGTGCGCCGCGCCGTGGCTGGTACTGAATTTGCCGGCCTGGCTGACCAAATGGTCGGTCCGCTGATTTACAGCATCTCTGCTGATCCCGTTGCTGCGGCCAAAGTGCTTAACGACTTTGCCAAAACCAACGACAAGCTGGTTCTGAAGGCTGGTTCCTACGCGGGCAATGTGCTCGACAAGGCTGGTTTGCAGGCCCTCGCCTCGATCCCGAGCCGCGAAGAGTTGCTGTCCAAGCTGTTGTACGTGATGAAGGCACCGGTCACCGGTCTTGCCGTTTGTCTGGGCGCACTCGCCAAACAGCGCGAAGAAGCTGCCGCTTAATCCGCACCGCATACGATTTGATTTAGGAGTTTATTGAAATGGCAATTAGCAAAGAAGACATCCTGGAAGCCGTTGGCGCCATGACCGTGATGGACCTGAATGACCTGGTCAAGGCATTCGAAGAAAAATTTGGCGTCTCCGCTGCTGCCATGGCTGTTGCTGGCCCGGCAGCTGCTGCTGCAGTTGAAGAGCAGACTGAATTCAACGTCATCCTGACCGCCGCTGGCGACAAGAAGGTTGAAGTCATCAAGGTCGTTCGTGCAGTGACCGGCCTCGGTCTCAAGGAAGCCAAGGACATGGTTGATGGCGCACCGAAGGCGATTAAGGAAGGCGTCTCGAAGGCTGATGCAGAAGCCCTCAAGAAGCAGTTGGAAGATGCCGGCGCCAAGGTCGAAGTCAAGTAATCGACCGGTGTATCGGGGCTGGCGCTTTCGCCAGCCCTTTTGTGCTTTGTAAAACGGGCTTTACACCTATCTCCGAACTTGATTATCGCCAAGCGGCAAACGCAAACCATGCTTTCCTCATCCCCGCCGGGGAGGGAAGCTTGTTTGCGTTTGCCTGTTTCGACAGGTTCTACGTCTGACCTTATCCTCACGGAGTTACCATGACTTACTCCTTCACCGAGAAGAAACGCATCCGCAAGAGCTTCGCCAAGCGCGCTAGTGTGCTTGATGTGCCGTTCTTGCTGGCGACCCAGTTGCAGTCCTTCGCTGATTTCCTACAGGCTGAAGTGCCTGTTGAGCAGCGCAAAAATGAGGGCCTGCAGGCCGCCTTTACATCGATTTTTCCGATCGTTTCTCACTCGGGTAATGCGCGTCTCGAATTCGTTAGTTTTGCCCTCGGCGAACCGGCTTTTGATGTAGTCGAGTGCCATCAGCGCGGCTTGACCTACGCCGCTTCCTTGCGGGCCCGGGTTCGCTTGGTCATCATGGATCGTGAAGCGCCGGATACCATCAAGGAAGTGAAGGAGCAAGAAGTCTACATGGGTGAAATTCCCCTGATGACCACCAATGGCTCCTTCGTGATCAACGGAACCGAGCGTGTGATCGTTTCCCAGTTGCATCGGTCGCCGGGTGTGTTTTTCGAACACGACCGGGGGAAAACCCACAGCTCCGGCAAATTGCTGTTTTCGGCCCGCGTCATTCCTTACCGCGGTTCGTGGCTGGACTTCGAGTTCGATCCGAAAGATATTCTTTTCTTCCGCGTTGACCGTCGCCGCAAGATGCCGGTGACAACGTTGCTGCGGGCGATTGGCATGTCGTCTGAAGAGATTCTGGCTGGTTTCTTCGAGTTCGACACCTTCCTGCTGACGCAAGACCGTGTCGAGTTTACTTTGGTGCCTGAGCGCCTGCGTGGTGAAGTGGCTCGTTTTGAATTCGTGGCTCCGGATGGTAAGCAGATTGTCGCCAAGGACAAACGGATTACCGCCAAACATATCCGCGAGATGGCTGCGGCATCGATGCAGCAGATTGCGGTGCCGGAAGAGTTTCTGATCGGTCGCGTGGTGGCACGCAACATCATCAACACCGAAACAGGTGAAGTGGTGGCCAATGCCAACGACGAAATCACCGAAACCCTGTTGGCCAACTTGCGTGAAGCCGGGATTCACACGATCGAGACGCTGTACACCAACGAACTTGACCGTGGCGCCTTCATTTCCAATACGTTGCGTGCTGATGATACGGCGTCGCGTCAGGCGGCGAGAATCGCGATCTACCGCATGATGCGCCCGGGTGAGCCGCCAACGGAAGAAGCGGTTGAGATCCTGTTCAATGGCCTGTTCTATTCAGACGAGCGTTACGATCTCTCTGGCGTGGGTCGTATGAAGTTCAATCGTCGTCTGGCCCGTCCGGACGTCATCGAGTATAAAGTTTCAATCAAGAGCCTGGCCTCGCGCGCCGAGGCGGCGTTGAAGAATCTGGCCGAAGCGACTGGCTTTGAATTGTCCGCCATCCAGGATCTGGTCGCCGGTCTGCCGTATGGCTCACGCGCCTTAAGCGAAAATTTGACCAAGGAAGTGGCGACTGAACTGGCTGGGAAGATCAAGCCGCTTGGCGCTAATGTTGAAGTGCGTGAGCAGTTGACCCTGTCGCCGCGCGACATCGTTGAAGTCATCAAGATTCTGGTTGAATTGCGTAACGGTCGTGGCGAAATCGACGATATCGATCACCTCGGTAACCGCCGCGTCCGTTCGGTGGGCGAACTGGCGGAAAACCAGTTCCGCGCTGGTCTGGTGCGGGTCGAGCGCGCTGTCAAGGAGCGTTTGAGCCAGGCCGAGTCCGACAATTTGATGCCGCATGACTTGATCAATGCCAAGCCAATCAGCGCTGCCATCAAGGAATTTTTCGGTTCCAGCCAGTTGTCGCAGTTTATGGACCAGACCAATCCGTTATCGGAAATCACCCACAAACGCCGCGTATCGGCGCTTGGTCCGGGCGGTCTGACGCGCGAGCGCGCTGGCTTCGAAGTGCGTGACGTGCATCCGACGCATTACGGTCGGGTCTGCCCGATCGAAACGCCGGAAGGCCCGAACATCGGCCTGATCAACTCGCTGGCCCTGTTTGCCCGGGTCAATAGTTACGGTTTCATCGAAACGGCCTACCGCAAGGTCAACGACGCTCAGGTGACCAACGACATCGAGTATCTGTCGGCCATTGAAGAGGGCAACTATGTGGTTGCTCAGGCCAATGCTGCACTCGACGAGAATGGCTGTCTGGCCGATGATCTGGTGACTTGCCGCGAAAAGGGCGAAACCATCCTCGCCGAGCCGGCTCGCGTCCAGTACATGGACGTGGCACCCGGTCAGATTGTTTCAGTGGCGGCGTCGCTGATTCCCTTCCTTGAGCATGACGATGCAAACCGCGCCTTGATGGGGGCCAACATGCAACGGCAGGCCGTGCCTTGCCTGCGTCCGGAAAAGCCGTTGGTCGGGACGGGTATTGAGCGCACGGTGGCAGTCGACTCGGGAACGGCCGTGGTCGCCCTGCGCGGTGGTTTGGTCGATTACGTCGATGCCGGCCGTGTCGTGGTGCGAGTGAATGATGATGAAACGGTGGCCGGTGAAGTCGGTGTCGATATTTACAATCTGACCAAGTACACCCGCTCCAACCAGAACACCAATATCAATCAGCGACCAATGGTGCGCGTTGGTGACCGGATTGCCCGTGGTGATGTGGTGGCAGACGGTGCGTCGACTGACAAGGGTGAGTTGGCGCTGGGTCAGAACATGTTGATCGCCTTCATGCCGTGGAACGGTTACAACTTTGAAGACTCGATTCTCATCTCCGAGCGAGTGGTCTCGGAAGATCGTTATACCTCGATTCATATCGAGGAACTGACAGTTGTTGCCCGTGACACCAAGCTGGGTGCAGAAGAAATTACCCGCGATATCGCCTCGCTGGGCGAGGTCCAGCTGTCTCGCCTGGACGATTCCGGCATTGTTTACATCGGCGCAGAAGTGGTGGCTGGTGACGTGTTGGTCGGCAAAGTCACACCCAAGGGTGAGACCCAGCTGACACCGGAAGAAAAGTTGCTGCGTGCCATCTTTGGCGAGAAAGCTTCCGATGTGAAGGACACCTCGTTGCGCGTGCCCTCCGGCATCGCCGGGACTGTCATTGACGTTCAAGTGTTTACCCGCGAAGGGATCGAGCGTGATAAGCGCGCTCAATCGATCATCGACGAGCACCTGCGTCATTACAAGCTCGACTTGGCTGACCAGATGCGTATTGTCGAGCGAGATGCTTTCGAGCGTATCGGTCGGTTGATTCTGGGTAAAAAAGCCAATGGTGGCCCGAAGAAGCTGGCCAAGGGTTCGGTGATCGAGCAGTCCTATCTGGATGGCATGGATCCGCACCACTGGTTTGATATTCGGGTGGCCGATGACGATGTCGCTCAGCAGCTTGAGCAAGTCAAGGATGGCTTGGAGCAAGCCCGTAAGGATTTCGATATCGCATTCGAAGCCAAGCGCAAGAAGCTCACCCAGGGTGACGAACTGCCGCCGGGTGTGCAGAAGATGGTCAAGGTTTATGTGGCCGTCAAGCGCCGTCTGCAGCCGGGTGACAAGATGGCCGGTCGTCACGGGAACAAGGGTGTCGTTTCGCGCATTCTGCCGGTCGAAGACATGCCCTACATGGCTGATGGCCGTCCGGTCGATATCGTCTTGAACCCGCTCGGTGTGCCATCGCGGATGAACGTTGGGCAGATTCTTGAAGTCCACCTTGGCCTGGCGGCCAAGGGGCTGGGTTACAAGATTGGCGATATGCTGCGCCGTCAGGCAGCTACCACCGAAGTGCGTGGTTTCCTGGATCAGATTTACAACTCCAGTGGCAAATCGGAAAACCTCGACGAACTGAACGATGCCGAAATCATCGAGATGGCCGGCAATCTGACCAGCGGTGTGCCGTTCGCCACGCCGGTGTTCGACGGTGCCAAGGAAGAGGAAATCAAGGGGATGCTGGCGTTGGCCGGGATGCCGTCTTCGGGACAAATGACGCTGTTTGATGGTCGCACCGGCGACGCCTTCGAGCGTCAGGTGACGGTCGGCTACATGCACTATCTGAAACTGCATCACCTGGTCGATGACAAGATGCACGCCCGTTCGACCGGCCCGTATTCGCTGGTCACCCAGCAGCCGCTGGGCGGCAAGGCGCAGTTCGGTGGTCAGCGTTTCGGTGAAATGGAAGTGTGGGCACTGGAAGCTTATGGCGCCTCTTATGTGTTGCAGGAAATGTTGACCGTGAAGTCCGATGACGTGAATGGCCGTACCAAGGTTTACGAAAACATCGTCAAGGGCGAGCACCGTATTGATGCCGGCATGCCGGAATCCTTCAACGTGCTGGTCAAGGAAATCCGTTCGCTGGCGATCGATATCGATCTGGAACGCTACTGATTCAGGGCTTAGGAGTTAAACGATGAAAGCATTGCTCGATCTGTTCAAGCAGGTAACCGCCGAGGAAGAATTCGACGCGATTACCATTGGCCTCGCTTCGCCCGAGAAGATCCGTTCCTGGTCCTATGGTGAAGTTAAGAAGCCGGAAACCATCAACTACCGTACCTTCAAGCCGGAGCGTGATGGCCTGTTCTGCGCCAAGATCTTTGGCCCGATCAAGGACTACGAGTGCCTGTGCGGCAAGTACAAGCGTCTGAAGCATCGTGGCGTGATCTGCGAAAAGTGTGGCGTCGAAGTGACGCTGGCCAAGGTTCGTCGCGACCGCATGGGTCACATCGAACTGGCCTCGCCGACCGCGCACATCTGGTTCCTCAAGTCCTTGCCGTCGCGTCTGGGCATGGTCCTCGACATGACGCTGCGCGACATCGAGCGCGTGCTGTATTTCGAAGCCTATGTCGTGACCGATCCGGGCATGGTGAGCAACCTCCAGCGCGCTCAGTTGCTCACGGAAGAGCAGTATCTGGAAATGGTCGAAGAGCACGGCGACGAATTTGTTGCCCTGATGGGGGCTGAAGGTATCCGCGAACTGCTGCGTAATCTCGACCTCAACAGCGTGGTCGAGTCGCTGCACGCTGAACTGGATGTGACCAGCTCCGAAGCCAAAAACAAGAAGTTGGCGAAGCGTCTGAAGATTCTTGAAGGTTTCCAGAAATCTGGTATCAAGCCGGACTGGATGATTCTCGAAGTGCTGCCGGTACTGCCGCCGGATCTGCGTCCGCTGGTGCCGCTGGATGGTGGTCGTTTCGCGACCTCCGATCTGAACGATCTTTATCGCCGCGTCATCAACCGGAACAACCGTCTGAAGCGTCTGCTCGAGTTGAAGGCACCGGAAATCATCGTGCGCAACGAAAAGCGCATGCTGCAGGAGTCGGTTGACTCGCTGCTCGACAACGGTCGCCGCGGCAAGGCGATGACCGGCGCGAACAAGCGCCCGCTGAAGTCCCTGGCAGACATGATCAAGGGCAAGGGCGGTCGTTTCCGTCAGAACTTGCTCGGTAAGCGCGTCGACTATTCCGGCCGTTCCGTTATCGTGGTCGGTCCGCAGCTCAAGCTGCATCAGTGTGGCCTGCCCAAGCTGATGGCGCTGGAACTGTTCAAGCCCTTCATCTTCCACAAGCTGGAAGTGTTGGGTTATGCCACGACCATCAAGCAAGCCAAAAAGATGGTGGAGAGTCAGGAACCGGTGGTGTGGGACATCCTCGAAGATGTTATCCGCGAACATCCGGTCATGCTCAACCGGGCGCCGACCCTGCACCGGCTCGGTATCCAGGCCTTCGAACCGACCTTGATCGAAGGTAAGGCCATTCAGTTGCACCCGCTTGTTTGTGCGGCCTTCAATGCCGACTTTGACGGTGACCAGATGGCTGTCCACGTGCCGCTGTCGCTGGAAGCGCAGATGGAAGCCCGCACGCTGATGCTGGCCTCGAACAACGTGCTGTCGCCGGCTAACGGTCAGCCAATCATCGTGCCGTCGCAGGATATCGTTCTCGGTCTGTACTACGCCACCCGTGAAAAGATTAACGCCAAGGGCGAAGGTATGTATTTTGCCGACGTCCAGGAAATCGATCGTGCTATGGCGGCCGGGCAACTGGATATCCATGCCCGGATTTCGATTCGCTTGAAGCAATACGAAGCGGCTGCGGTCGACGGCGAATGGACCGAAAAAATGGTTCGCGTCGAAACCACGGCCGGGCGTGCGTTGTTGTCGCGCATCCTGCCCAAGGGGTTGCCATTCAAGGCGATTGACCGCGCGCTGAAGAAGAAGGAAATCTCCAAGCTGATCGACGAATCTTTCCGTCGCTGTGGCCTCAAGGAAACGGTGGTCTTCGCCGACAAGCTGATGCAGAACGGCTATGCCTTGGCGACGCGGGCAGGTATTTCCTTCTGTTCGGACGACATGCGTGTTCCGGCCAAGAAGTATGAAATCATCGCTGCTTCCGAAGCGGAGGTGAAAGAAATCGAGATCCAGTACACCAACGGTCTGGTGACCAACGGCGAGCGTTACAACAAGGTCGTTGATATCTGGGGTCGCACCGGTGACCAGGTGGCCAAGGTGATGATGGATGAACTCGGTCACGAGGAAGTCATCGATCGCCACGGCAAGAAGGTCAAGCAGGATTCGTTCAACTCCATCTACATGATGGCCGACTCCGGCGCTCGCGGTTCCGCCGCCCAGATTCGTCAGTTGGCCGGTATGCGTGGCCTGATGGCGAAACCGGATGGCTCGATTATCGAAACGCCGATCACCACCAACTTCCGTGAAGGTCTGAACGTGCTTCAGTACTTCATCTCGACCCACGGTGCGCGTAAGGGTCTGGCGGATACCGCGTTGAAGACCGCCAACTCGGGTTACCTGACCCGTCGTCTGGTCGATGTGACACAGGATCTGGTCATCACCGAAGATGATTGCGGTACCAAGAACGGCTTTGTCGTTAAGGCGCTGGTCGAGGGCGGTGAAGTGATCGAGGCGCTGCGTGAGCGGATTCTCGGTCGTGTCACGGTCGACGACCTGGTTGACCCGGAAACGCAGGAAACGGTGATTTTTGCGGGCACCATGCTCGACGAGGACTTGGTCGACCTGATCGATAAGTTGGGCATCGACGAGGTCAAGGTTCGCACGCCGCTGACCTGCGATACGCGCTACGGCTTATGTGCCCAGTGTTACGGACGCGACCTCGGTCGTGGCACGATGGTTAACGCCGGCGAATCGGTAGGTGTTATTGCCGCCCAATCGATTGGCGAGCCGGGCACGCAGCTGACCATGCGGACCTTCCACGTGGGTGGTGCCGCATCGCGGGCAGCTGTGGCCGACAAGATCGAAGGCAAGTCCGCCGGTACGGTTCGCTATACCTCGAACATGCGCTACGTCACCAGCGCCAAGGGCGAGAAGGTGGTGATCTCGCGTTCAGGTGAAGTTTTGATCACCGATGATCATGGCCGTGAGCGCGAACGTCACAAGGTGCCTTATGGTGCCATGCTGTTGGTGGATGAAGGAAAAGTTGTCAAGGCAGGGACCAAGCTGGCCTCCTGGGATCCGCATACCCGGCCGATCATTACCGAATATGCGGGGACGGTTCGCTTTGATAACGTCGAAGAAGGGGTGACTGTCGCCAAGCAGGTCGATGATGTCACGGGCCTCTCGACTCTGGTCGTGATCGACAACAAGCGTGGTGGCAAGGCGGCGACCAAAGGCTTGCGCCCAGTCGTCAAACTGCTCGACGAAACGGGTCAGGAAGTGCGTGTGCATGGCAGCGACCATACGGTGTCGATCGCCTTCCAGGTGGGCTCCATCATTTCCGTCGTCGATGGTCAGCAGGTCGGTGTGGGCGATGTTCTCGCCCGCATGCCGCAAGAATCGGCCAAGACGCGGGATATCACCGGCGGTTTGCCGCGGGTGGCTGAGCTGTTCGAAGCCCGTACGCCGAAGGACGCTTCCGTGCTGGCCGAATTCACGGGCACCATCAGTTTCGGTAAGGATACCAAGGGTAAGCAGCGTTTGATCATTACCGACCTTGACGGGATTGCACACGAATACCTGATTTCGAAGGACAAGCACGTCCTGGTTCACGACGGTCAGGTGGTCAACAAGGGTGAAAAGATCGTTGAAGGTGAACCGGATCCGCATGACATTCTGCGTTTGCAGGGTGTTGAAGCGCTGGCCCGTTACATTACCGACGAAGTCCAGGACGTTTATCGCCTGCAGGGCGTGAAGATCAACGACAAGCACATTGAAGTGATTGTTCGTCAGATGCTGCGGCGAATCACCATTACCGAACCGGGTGATACCAAGTTCATCAAGTCGGAACAGGTTGAGCGTGCCGAATTGCTGGCGGAAAACGACCGGATCATTGCCGACGGCAAGATTCCGGCGAATTTCGATCACATGCTGCTAGGTATTACCAAGGCCTCGCTGTCGACTGATTCCTTCATCTCGGCCGCCTCCTTCCAGGAGACGACCCGTGTTCTGACCGAGGCGGCCATTATGGGCAAACGGGATGAGCTGCGCGGTTTGAAGGAAAATGTCATTGTGGGTCGCCTGATTCCGGCCGGTACGGGGCTTGCATATCATCGCAGCAGGAAAGCTCAGGCTGCTGGTGAGGATATTGCAAGTGCGCGCCCCATCGAGGCTGTAGTAGAAAATGCAACACAAGGGGCCGAATAGGCCTCCTGAGTGGCACCCAGTCCCCTTGTCCTCGTTGACAAGGGGGTTGATCAACCATAGAATTTATGGTCTTTGTCGGCAGGGGCTAATCATTGTCTCTGCTTTGGATAACAAATTAGCCGTCGTGCCCTGTTTTTAGGGGCCCGGCCGTTGAAGGAAGTTCGATATGCCGACCATCAACCAGCTCGTACGCAAACCGCGTGTCGCCGAAAAGGTGAAGAGCAAGGTTCCTGCTCTGGAAAAATGCCCGCAAAAGCGCGGCGTTTGTACTCGTGTTTACACCACTACGCCGAAAAAGCCGAACTCAGCACTCCGTAAGGTTTGCAAGGTTCGTCTGACCAATGGTTTCGAAGTCATTTCGTACATCGGCGGTGAAGGTCACAACCTTCAGGAGCACTCTGTGGTCCTGATTCGCGGTGGCCGTGTTAAAGACTTGCCGGGTGTGCGTTACCACACCGTTCGTGGCTCGCTGGATACCCAGGGTGTCAAGGACCGGAAGCAGTCCCGTTCCAAGTATGGCGCCAAGCGTCCGAAGGCTGCCTGATTTTTCCCGCAGCTTGAGTAAGTGGCCGCTCTGCTGGGCGGCCGAGAGGGCCGGGTGGGTGAAAACCCCTTCCCGGCTTTTCAACTGAATCGTGTTTTATTGAGGTTAATATGCCCCGTCGTCGCGAAGTACCCAAGCGTGACATTCTGCCGGATCCGAAGTTCGGTAATGTCGAAGTGTCCAAGTTCATCAATGCGGTTATGCAAAGTGGCAAGAAGTCTGTTGCTGAGCGTATCGTCTATGGTGCGTTTGAAATCATCAGTACCAAGTCTGGCAAAGATCCGCTGGAAGTTTTCAGTTCGGCAATGTCGAATGTCAAGCCGATGGTTGAAGTGAAGTCCCGTCGCGTGGGTGGTGCAAACTATCAGGTGCCGGTGGAAGTCCGTCCGGCGCGTCGCGCTGCCTTGGCCATGCGTTGGTTGCGTGAGTTTGCCCGCAAGCGCTCTGAAAAATCCATGGGTCAGCGTTTGGCTGCCGAGATGCTGGAAGCGGCTGAAAACCGTGGTGGCGCAGTCAAGAAGCGTGACGAAGTTCACCGCATGGCTGATGCCAACAAGGCCTTCGCTCACTTCCGCTTCTAATTCTCAAAGGGCACTAACGTGGCACGTAAAACTCCCATCGAGCGCTACCGCAATATCGGTATCAGCGCCCACATCGACGCCGGCAAAACGACGACGACTGAACGTATCCTTTACTACACCGGTGTTAATCACAAGATCGGTGAAGTGCATGATGGCGCTGCCACCATGGACTGGATGGAGCAGGAGCAGGAGCGCGGCATTACCATTACCTCTGCGGCAACGACCTGTTTCTGGAAGGGTATGGATAGTTCCTTTCCTGAGCACCGCTTCAACATCATCGATACCCCGGGGCACGTTGACTTCACGATCGAAGTCGAGCGCTCGATGCGCGTGCTTGATGGTGCCTGCATGGTCTACTGCGCGGTTGGTGGTGTTCAGCCGCAGTCAGAAACCGTCTGGCGTCAGGCCACCAAATACAAGGTGCCGCGCTTGGCCTTCGTGAATAAGATGGACCGTTCCGGTGCCAACTTCTTCAAGGTGGTTGAGCAGATGAAGACCCGCCTGAAGGCGAGTCCAGTGCCGATCGTCATCCCCATTGGTGCTGAAGATACTTTCGAAGGCGTCGTTGATCTGCTGAAGATGAAGGCCATTTACTGGGACGAAGCTTCCCAGGGGATGAAGTTCGACTACCGTGATATTCCGGCTGATCTGGTTGAGTTGGCTCAAAACTGGCGTGAGCAGATGGTCGAAGCAGCCGCTGAGGCCACTGAAGAGCTGATGAACGAATATCTTGAAAACGGCGAACTGTCGGAAGAGAAAATCCGGGAAGGGTTGCGTCTGCGCACCTTGGCCTGCGAAATTCAGCCGATGTTGTGTGGTACTGCCTTCAAGAACAAGGGTGTGCAGCGCATGCTGGATGCCGTGATCGAATTGCTGCCGTCGCCGGTTGATATTCCGCCTGTGACGGGCGTTGATGAGCGCGAAAAGGAAGTCTCCCGTAAGGCGGATGATTCCGAGAAGTTCTCGGCCCTGGCTTTCAAGTTGATGACCGACCCCTTTGTGGGGCAATTGACCTTTATCCGCGTTTATTCTGGCGTGATGAATTCGGGTGCCACGGTCTACAACTCGGTTAAGGGTAAAAAGGAGCGCATCGGTCGTATTCTGCAGATGCACGCCAATAACCGTGAAGAAATCAAGGAAGTTCTCGCGGGTGATATCGCGGCTTGCGTTGGTTTGAAAGACGTGACGACTGGCGAAACGCTGTGTGATCCGGAATCGCCGATCATTCTTGAGCGAATGATCTTCCCTGAGCCGGTGATTCACGTCGCTGTCGAGCCGAAAACCAAGGCTGACCAGGAAAAGATGGGTATCGCCCTGGGCCGTCTGGCAGCAGAAGATCCGTCTTTCCGTGTGCGTACCGACGAAGAATCCGGTCAGACGATTATTTCCGGTATGGGCGAATTGCACCTCGACATCATCGTTGACCGTATGCGTCGCGAATTCAATGTTGAAGCAGCTGTGGGTGCGCCGCAAGTTGCTTACCGCGAGTGCATCAAGAAGGCTGTCGAACAGGAAGGCAAGTTCGTCAAGCAGTCGGGTGGTCGCGGCCAGTTCGGTCACGTCTGGCTCAAAATTGAGCCGAACGAAGCCGGCAAGGGTTACGAGTTCGTCGATGCCATCAAGGGTGGCGTGGTGCCGCGCGAATACATTCCAGCGGTCGACAAGGGCTTGCAGGATGCCGTTAGTAGCGGCGTGCTGGCGGGCTTTCCGGTGGTTGATGTCAAGTTCACGTTGTTTGACGGTTCCTACCACGATGTTGACTCCAACGAAAATGCTTTCCGTATGGCTGCATCAATGGCCTTTAAGGAAGGTATGAAAAAGGCGAGCCCAACCCTGCTTGAGCCGATGATGGCGGTCGTGGTTGAAACGCCAGAGGACTATATGGGCAACGTGATGGGCGATCTGTCATCGCGTCGCGGCATTGTTCAGGGTATGGAAGACATGCCCGGCGGTGCCAAGGAGGTTCGTGCAGAAGTGCCGCTGTCCGAAATGTTCGGCTATGCCACTTCGTTGCGTTCCTTGTCGCAAGGCCGTGCAACCTACTCGATGGAATTCAAGCACTACAACGAAGCGCCGAAGAATGTTGCGGACGCAGTTATCAACAAAAAGTAATACCTTATTGGAGAACCGATAATGGCAAAAGAGAAATTCGAGCGTACCAAGCCGCACGTGAACGTCGGCACGATTGGTCACGTTGACCATGGCAAGACGACGCTGACGGCTGCGATCACGACGGTTCTGGCGGCCAAGTTTGGTGGTGCTGCCAAGGCATACGACCAGATTGATGCGGCACCGGAAGAAAAGGCCCGCGGTATCACGATCAACACCGCCCACGTTGAATACGAGACGGCTAACCGTCACTATGCCCACGTGGATTGCCCGGGTCACGCTGACTACGTCAAGAACATGATTACCGGTGCGGCCCAGATGGATGGCGCAATCCTGGTGTGTTCGGCTGCTGACGGCCCGATGCCGCAGACCCGCGAACACATTCTGCTGGCCCGTCAGGTCGGTGTGCCGTACGTTCTGGTGTATATGAACAAGTGCGACATGGTTGATGATGCCGAGTTGCTTGAGCTGGTCGAAATGGAGCTGCGCGAGCTGCTGTCCAAGTACGATTTTCCGGGTGATGACACTCCGATCATCCACGGCTCTGCACTGAAGGCGCTGGAAGGCGACCAGTCCGAAATTGGCGAGCCGTCGATCTTCCGCCTGGCTGATGCGCTGGATACGTACATCCCGACGCCGGAACGTGCTGTCGATATGCCGTTCCTGATGCCGGTTGAGGATGTGTTCTCGATCTCTGGTCGCGGTACTGTTGTGACCGGTCGTGTTGAGCGCGGTATCGTCAAGGTTGGCGAAGAAATCGAGATTGTCGGTATCCGTCCGACCGTCAAGACCATCTGCACCGGTGTTGAAATGTTCCGCAAGCTGCTCGACCAAGGTCAGGCTGGCGACAACATTGGCGCGCTGCTGCGTGGCACCAAGCGTGAAGATGTGGAACGTGGTCAGATTCTGTGCAAGCCGGGTTCGGTCAAGCCGCACACCCACTTCACGGGCGAAGTTTACGTTCTGTCGAAGGATGAGGGTGGTCGTCACACCCCGTTCTTCAACAACTACCGTCCGCAGTTCTACTTCCGCACGACGGACGTGACTGGTGCGATCTCGCTGCCGGAAGGTGTTGAGATGGTCATGCCGGGCGACAACATCCAGATGACGGTCAAGCTGATTGCACCGATCGCCATGGAAGAAGGTCTGCGTTTCGCCATTCGCGAAGGCGGTCGTACTGTTGGCGCCGGCGTCGTCGCCAAGATCATCGAGTAATTTTCGTTCTTTAATCATCAGGGGTTGGGCAAAATGCCCGCCCCAGTGCTCTTTGGAAGTTCATCATGCAAAGCCAGAAAATTCGTATCCGTCTCAAGGCCTTTGACTATCGCTTGATCGATCAGTCGGCTCAGGAAATCGTTGAGACCGCGAAGCGTACCGGTGCAGTGGTTCGTGGTCCGGTTCCGTTGCCGACCCGCAAGCAGCGGTTCGATATCCTCCGTTCGCCGCACGTGAACAAGGCATCCCGTGATCAGTTAGAGATTCGCACGCACCTTCGTTTGATGGACATCGTTGATCCGACTGATAAAACGGTTGATGCGCTGATGAAGCTTGATCTGCCGGCTGGCGTTGACGTCGAGATCAAGTTGCAGTAATTGCAGTAAGCGGATATAATCCGCGCCTTTCGGGGGTGGCCGGCTATCGGCTGCCCATTTGTTGTTTTACATCGACCGGCCAATCGCAGCCGGCGATGAGGAGAATAACCATGAGTCTAGGCCTTGTTGGTCGCAAGGTGGGCATGACTCGCATTTTTGCTGAGGATGGCGCGTCCATTCCGGTAACTGTGCTTGATGTGTCCAACAATCGCGTGACCCAAGTCAAAACGCCGGAGATCGATGGCTACGCAGCCATTCAGGTCACTTTCGGTCAGCGCCGTGCCTCGCGTGTTTCCAAGCCCCTGGCTGGTCATATGGCTAAGGCGGGCGTGGAAGCTGGGCATGTGCTCAAGGAATTCCGTATCGATGCTGAGCAACTCGCCAATTTCAAGGCGGGTGATCAAGTGGCTGTCACGCTGTTTGCCGAAGGGCAAAAGGTCGATGTGACTGGCAATTCGATCGGTAAGGGTTTCCAGGGCGGTATCAAGCGTCACAATTTCAGTTCCAACCGTGCTACTCACGGTAATTCGCTGTCGCACAATGCGCCTGGCTCTATCGGTATGGCGCAAGATCCGGGCCGTGTTTTCCCGGGTAAGCGGATGGCGGGTCACCTCGGTGATGTGCAGACCACGATGCAGGGCTTGACGATCGTTCGCGTCGATGCCGAGCGCCAGTTGCTGCTGGTCAAGGGTGCCGTTCCGGGTGCCAAGGGTGCTGACGTCGTCGTGCGTCCGGCGGTCAAGGCTTAAGGGGGCATTATGGAACTTAAGGTTATTAACGCACAGGGTCAGGAAGCTGCGACGTTGCAAGCATCTGATCTCCTGTTCGGTCGCGATTTCAACGAAGCGCTAGTGCATCAGATCGTGGTTGCTTATCAGGCCAATGCGCGTTCGGGTGATAGCAAGCAGAAGGATCGCTCCGAAGTTCGTCACACCACCACCAAGCCGTGGCGTCAAAAGGGCACGGGTCGTGCTCGTTCCGGCTCCAATGGCTCGCCGTTGTGGCGCGGAGGCGGTCGGATTTTCCCGAATTCGCCCGATCAAAACTACACTCAGAAGGTTAACAAGAAGATGTTCCGCGCCGGTATGGCTGCGATCCTCTCCGAGTTGGCCCGTCAGGAGCGGTTGGTCGTCATTGACGATATCGCGGTCGACGCACCAAAAACCAAGCTTTTTGCACAGAAGTTGAAAGACATGGGTCTTGAGGGCAACCTCTTGGTCGTGACCGATACGCTGAACGAAAATCTTTATCTGTCGTCGCGCAATCTGCCAAATGTGCTGGTGCTCGAGGCTCAGGAAGCCGACCCGGTTTCTCTCGTGCGTTTCGCTAAGGTGTTGGTGACCAAGAATGCGATCGCCAAGTTCGAGGAGATGTGGGGATGAACCAAGAACGTTTGTTGCAAATCCTTCTGGCGCCGCAAATCTCCGAGAAGGCCACCTATATTGCCGAGAAAAACGAGCAGGTGGTTTTTCGCGTGGCAACTGATGCCACTAAGCCTGAAATCAAGGCTGCGGTAGAGCTGCTGTTCAAGGTTGAGGTGGAGTCTGTTCAGGTGGCCAATGTCAAGGGCAAGGTCAAGCGCTTCAAAGGCGCAACGGGTCGCCGCAAGGGCTGGAAAAAAGCCTTTGTCTGCCTTAAAGCGGGTCAGGAAATCAATTTTGTTGAAGGGGGCAATGCATAATGGCTCTCGTTAAAGTCAAACCGACCTCCCCCGGCCGTCGTGCCGTGGTTCAAGTGGTCAATGCCGACCTGCACAAAGGTAAGCCGTTTGCTGGACTGGTTGAGTCTAAGTCGAAAAATGCGGGTCGTAACAATAACGGTCGCATTACTGTCCGCCATCAAGGTGGTGGTCACAAACAGGCTTATCGCCTGATCGACTTTAAGCGGACCAAAGACGGCATTCCGGGCAAGGTTGAGCGTCTGGAATATGACCCGAATCGGACAGCCAATATCGCATTGGTTTGTTATGCCGACGGTGAGCGCCGTTACATCATTGCCAATAAAGGCATGGTGGTTGGTCAGCAAGTGATGAGTGGTTCGGAGGCGCCGATCAAGTCGGGCAACGCATTGCCGATCCGCAATATCCCGGTGGGTACAACCATTTGCTGCATCGAAATGATGCCCGGCAAGGGTGCGCAGATTGCTCGTTCGGCGGGCACGTCTGCCCAGTTGCTGGCGCGTGAGGGTGTTTATGCTCAGGTTCGTCTCCGCTCCGGTGAAGTCCGTCGTGTGCACGTTGAGTGTCGCGCAACCATCGGTGAAGTAGGTAACGAAGAGAACAACCTGCGCAAGTTCGGTAAAGCTGGTGCCATGCGCTGGCGTGGTATTCGCCCGACTGTTCGTGGTACTGCCATGAATCCGGTCGATCACCCGCACGGTGGTGGTGAAGGTCGTACCGGCGAAGGCCGTGTGCCGGTCAACCCATGGGGTCAGCCGACCAAGGGCTATCGTACTCGCAGCAACAAGCGCACGAACAGCATGATCGTTCAGCGCCGTCATAAGCGTTAAGGGGTAGGAAATGGGACGTTCTCTCAAAAAGGGCCCGTTTGTTGATGCATACCTGATCGACAAAGTCGAGGCAGTGCGTGCAAACAACGACAAGCGCCCGATCAAGACCTGGTCGCGTCGGTCCACAATCCTCCCCGAGTTTATCGGTCTGACGATTGCGGTCCACAATGGCAAGCAGCATATTCCGGTTTTTGTGACCGAGAATATGGTGGGACACAAGCTCGGCGAGTTTTCGCTGACCCGGACGTTCAAGGGTCACACCGCCGGCAAAAAGGCCAAGAAGTAAGGAGCTGACATGGAAACTCGTGCAAGTCTGCGGGGCGTACGCCTCTCTGCGCAAAAAGGTCGTCTAGTAGCCGACCTGGTGCGCGGCAAGCCGGTTGGTCAGGCTCTCAACATCCTGGCTTTCTGCCCGAAAAAGGGCGCCGGTATCGTCAAAAAAGTGCTGGAGTCGGCTATTGCCAATGCCGAGCACAATGACGGCGCCGATATCGACGAATTGATGGTAACGACCATCTACGTCGAAAAAGGCATGGTGCTCAAGCGCTTTACTGCGCGCGCCAAGGGCCGTGGCAATCGGATCATCAAGCCGACCTGTCATATCTATCTGACCGTTGGTAACTAAGGAAGAGCCATGGGACAGAAAATTCATCCGACTGGCTTCCGTCTGGCCGTCACCAAAAACTGGAGTTCACGCTGGTATGCAAACAGCAAAGACTTTCCAGGTATGTTGCAGGAAGACATTAAGGTTCGCGAATACCTGAAGCGTAAGCTTGCGCACGCTTCGGTGGGTCGTGTTCTGATTGAGCGTCCTGCCAAGAACGCCCGTGTTACGATTTACTCGGCTCGTCCGGGGGTTGTGATCGGCAAGAAGGGCGAAGACATCGAACAGCTGCGTACGGATCTGCAGCGCATCATGGGCGTTCCGGTCCATGTGTCGATCGAAGAAATTCGTAAGCCGGAAATCGACGCGCAACTGATCGCCGATTCGATTGCTCAGCAACTCGAAAAGCGCATCATGTTCCGTCGTGCCATGAAGCGTGCCATGCAGAATGCGATGCGCCTGGGTGCTCAGGGCATCAAGGTCATGAGTGCTGGCCGTCTCAATGGTGCCGAGATCGCTCGTAGCGAGTGGTATCGCGAAGGTCGCGTGCCGCTTCATACCCTGCGTGCTGATATTGATTACGCAACCTCGGAAGCGCAAACCACGTACGGCATTATCGGTATCAAGGTTTGGGTTTACAAGGGCGACTTGCTGGACCGCAACGAGCAGCCAGAAGTGGTTGAGCCGTCAGCTGATGACCGTCGTGGTCGTCGTGGTCCGGGCAAACCGGACGGCGACAAGCCGCGCACCCGTGCTGTCCGAAAAGACGGTGAGGGTGATGCCAAGTCGCCGGCCAAGCGTGTAAGAAAGGCAGGTGCTTAACATGCTGCAACCAAATCGTCGCAAGTTCCGCAAGGAGCACAAGGGGCGTAACGAGGGTCTGGCGACCCGCGGCACCAAGGTGTCGTTCGGTGAGTGGGGTCTCAAGGCCATTGGCCGTGGCCGTTTGACCGCTCGCCAGATCGAAGCAGCCCGTCGTGCGATGACCCGCCATATCAAGCGCGGTGGTCGCATCTGGATTCGCATTTTCCCGGACAAGCCGATTTCCAAGAAACCGGCAGAGGTTCGTATGGGTAACGGTAAGGGTAATCCTGAGTATTGGGTTGCCGAGATCCAGCCGGGCAAAGTGCTGTATGAAATGGATGGTGTCAATGAAGCGTTGGCGCGCGAGGCTTTTGCCTTGGCTGCGGCCAAGTTGCCGATTGCCACTACGTTCGTCACTCGTCACCTGGGGTAATCATGAAAGCAAGTGAATTGAGAACCAAGAGCGTGGACGAGCTCAACAAGGAATTGCTGGACCTGTTGAAGGCCCAGTTTGGTCTGCGTATGCAACTTGCGACCCAGCAGTTGTCGAATACCAGCCAAATGTCCAAGGTGCGTCGCGACATCGCTCGCGTTCGTACGCTTATCCGTGAAAAGGCGGTGCAGCAATGAGCGAAACCACCAGTATCAAGCGCACTCTGATCGGTCGCGTTGTCAGCGACAAGATGGAAAAAACCGTGACCGTCCTGGTCGAACGCAAGGTTAAGCACCCGGTGTACGGCAAGGTCATGGTTCGTTCGAAGAAATACCATGCACACAACGAAGATAACTCGGCCAAGGCGGGTGACCTCGTTGAGATCATGGAAACCCGGCCGGTCTCTAAGACCAAGGCCTGGGCCGTGACCTCGGTGTTGGAAAAGGCGGTTATTGTTTAATCGTTTCTAAAACGCTTGCGTCACCTAGAAAGAAGCCGGTATAATCCGGCTTCTTTTTTGCGGACGCCCGTTCTGGGCTTCGTGAAGTTGTTCGACCCCTACGGGTTCCAAGACTGACTGCAAGCGCAGATTAAGTTGGAGTTAATTTAAATGATTCAGATGCAGACAAGTCTGGATGTGGCCGATAACACCGGCGCACGTTCAGTAATGTGTATCAAAGTGCTCGGTGGTTCCAAGCGCCGCTATGCTGGCATTGGTGACATCATCAAGGTCAGCATCAAGGATGCTGCCCCGCGTGGCCGTGTCAAAAAAGGTGATGTCTACAATGCCGTGGTGGTTCGTACCGCCAAAGGTGTGCGTCGCCCGGATGGTTCGCTGGTTCGCTTCGATGGTAATGCTGCCGTTCTTCTCAATAACAAGCTCGAGCCCATTGGCACGCGCATCTTTGGCCCGGTAACGCGTGAACTGCGCACCGAGCGCTTTATGAAGATCGTGTCCTTGGCGCCAGAAGTTCTTTAAGGGGCCCCTTATGGACAAGATTCGCAAGGGCGACGAAGTGATCGTCATTACCGGCAAGGACAAGGGCAAGCGCGGCACAGTCGCGTTGCGCGTTGATGCCGAGCATGTCGTGGTTGAGGGTGTTAATCGTGCAAAAAAGCACGTCAAGCCCAACCCGATGAAGGGCGTGGCTGGTGGCATTGTCGACAAAGATATGCCGATCCATATTTCCAATATTGCGCTGTTCAATTCCGCAACAAAGAAAGCCGATCGTGTCGGCGTCAAGGTTCTGGAAGATGGTCGCAAGGTTCGCGTGTTCAAGTCGAACGGCGAACTTGTGAGCGCTTAAGGGGTAGACATGGCTCGTTTGCAGCAGTTTTACAAGGAAACCGTTGTTGCTGATCTGGTTAAGCAGTTCAGCTACAAGTCGGTCATGGAAGTGCCGCGCATCACCAAAATCACCCTGAATATGGGTGTGGGCGAAGCGGTTGCTGACAAAAAGGTGCTGGAAAATGCACTGTCGGATATGCAGAAGATTGCCGGTCAGAAGCCGGTGTCTACGAAGGCTCGTAAGTCGATCGCCGGCTTCAAGATTCGTGATGGCTATCCGATTGGCTGTATGGTGACACTGCGCGGTCCGCGCATGTTTGAATTCCTTGATCGCTTGGTGACCATTGCGTTGCCGCGCGTTCGTGACTTCCGTGGTATTTCCGGCAAGGGCTTTGATGGCCAGGGGAATTACAACATGGGTGTCAAAGAGCAGATTATTTTTCCGGAAATCGAATACGACAAGATCGATGCCTTGCGCGGTATGAATATCAGTATTACTACCACCGCCAAGACCGATGCAGAAGCCAAAGCGCTGCTGTCCGCATTCAAGTTCCCGTTCAAGAATTGAGGCAATCATGGCAAAACTTGCTCTGATCAACCGTGAAGAGAAGCGCCGCAAGATGGTGGCGCAGTACGCCAAAAAGCGTGCCGCCCTTGAAGCGATTATCAATGACGAGAGCCGTTCTGACGAGGAGCGCTACGAAGCGCGTCTGAAGATTCAGGCTCTCCCCCGCAATTCGAGCCCGTCTCGTTTGCGTAACCGTTGCCAGCTGACCGGTCGTCCGCGTGGTGTTTTCCGTAAATTCGGGTTGTGTCGTAACAAGATCCGTGAGCTGGCCTTCAGTGGCGAGATCCCGGGTATTGTTAAGGCCAGCTGGTAAGAGGAGATACAGAAATGGCTATGAGCGATCCGATCGCGGACATGCTGACCCGCATCCGTAATGCCCAGCTCGCCGAAAAGGCGTCTGTCTCCATGCCGTCCTCCAAGGTCAAGGTAGCTATTGCTGCCGTGCTGAAGGACGAGGGTTATGTAGAAGATTTCGCTGTACGCGATAACGATGGCAAGGCAACGCTTGAGATTGGTCTCAAGTATTACGCCGGCCGTCCGGTTATTGAACGTATTGAGCGTGTCTCCAAGCCTGGCCTGCGTATTTACAAGGGCTGTAACGATATTCCTCGCGTCATGAATGGCCTGGGTGTGGCAATTGTTTCCACTCCCAAAGGCGTCATGACCGACCGCAAGGCACGTGCTACCAAAGTTGGCGGCGAAGTGCTCTGCATCGTGGCCTAAGGAGAGACCAGATGTCACGTGTAGGTAAAAATCCGATTGTTGTTCCGGCTGGTGTCGAAGTGGCGCTGGGTCAGAACATCACCGTCAAGGGGCCGTTGGGTTCGCTGCAGATCGCAGCTAACCCGGCTGTAACGGTTAGCGTCGAAGAGACGGGTATTGTTGTCAAGCCGGTGGCGGGTGCTGAAAATGCATCGGCCATGTGGGGGACGATGCGTGCCAATCTCAGCAACATGGTTATTGGTGTTTCGAAAGGCTTTGAGCGCAAGTTGCAACTCGTTGGTGTGGGCTATCGTGCCCAGGCGCAAGGCGATGTTCTGAACTTGTCGCTGGGCTTCTCGCACCCGGTTGCTCACAAGATGCCAGCTGGTATCAAGGTAGAGTGCCCGACGCAAACCGAAGTCCTGGTCAAGGGCTCCGACAAGCAACGCGTCGGTCAGGTCGCCGCCGAAATTCGTGCCTATCGCAAGCCGGAGCCCTATAAGGGCAAGGGTGTGCGTTACGCCGATGAAGTGGTGGTTATCAAGGAAACCAAGAAGAAGTAAGGGTGGCATATGCTTAACAAGAAACAAGCGCGTCTGCGCCGTGCCCGCAAAACCCGGGCCAAAATCGCCGAGCTCAAGGCTGTGCGCTTGTGCGTTAATCGCACGAACTGCCACATTTACGCCCAGGTCATCTCGTCGTGTGGCGGCAAGGTGCTGGCTTCGGCTTCCACGCTGGATAAAGAGGTTCGGGCTACGGTTCCGAACGGCGGCAACAAGAATGCCGCTGCTGCAATTGGCAAGTTGATTGCCGAACGCGCCAAGGCTGCAGGGATTGAAGAAGTTGCATTCGATCGTTCCGGTCTCCAGTATCACGGTCGTGTTCAGGTGCTGGCGGAAGCCGCGCGTGAAGGCGGCCTGAAGTTCTAACCGACGGCAAAAGGACGAGGTTAAGAAATGGCTAAACCAGAAAGAAACAAGAAGCCGCAGCAGGCTGAAGAGCGCGACGACGGTATGCGCGAAAAGATGGTCGCAGTCAATCGCGTGACCAAGGTGGTTAAGGGTGGCCGGATTCTCGGTTTTGCTGCCCTCACTGTGGTTGGCGATGGTGACGGTGCCATCGGTATGGGCAAGGGCAAGTCCCGTGAAGTGCCGGTTGCTGCCCAGAAGGCAATGGAAGAGGCGCGTCGCAAGATGGCCAAAGTCAACTTGAAGAACGGTACGGTGCACCACACCGTGATGGGCCGTCATGGTGCAACCACCGTGATGATCCAGCCTGCTCCCGAAGGCACTGGCATCATCGCTGGCGGCGCCATGCGTGCCGTCTTCGAGGTGGTTGGCGTGACCAACGTCGTTGCCAAGGCCCATGGTTCCACCAATCCCTACAACATTGTGCGTGCGACGATCGACGGTTTGTCGAAAGTGAACACGCCGGCCGAGATTGCCGCCAAGCGCGGTTTGACGGTCGAGCAGATTCAGGGGTAAGTCATGAGCGACAAGAAAATCAAAGTGACGCTCGTTAAGAGCATCATCGGCACCAAGCAGGACCACCGCGCCACCGTGCGTGGCTTGGGTCTGCGCAAGCTGAATAGTTCTGCCGAACTGCTGGACACGCCGTGCGTTCGCGGCATGATTCAGAAGGTTCAGTATCTCGTTAAGGTTGAGGGCTAAGCCATGCGTTTGAATAATATCAAGCCAGCTGAAGGTTCCAAGAAGGCGGCAAAGCGCGTTGGTCGTGGTATCGGCTCTGGTCTGGGCAAGACTTGTGGTCGCGGTCACAAGGGTCAGAAATCTCGTTCCGGCGGTTTTCACAAGGTGGGCTTTGAGGGCGGTCAGATGCCTTTGCAGCGTCGTCTGCCGAAGCGTGGCTTCAATTCACTGACTCGTGCACGCAATTACGAAATTCGCCTCACCGATCTCGAGCGCCTGCCGGTTGATGAAATCGACCTGCTGGTTCTCCAGGCCGCTGGTGTGGTGCCGGGTAATGCCTTGTCCGCCAAAGTCATTTTGGCTGGTGAAATCACCCGCAAGGTGACTTTGAAGGGTGTTGGCGCAACCAAGGGCGCCAAGGCTGCAATCGAAGCCGCTGGCGGCAGTGTCGCCGAGTAAGACTGAAAGGTAAGAACGTTGGCTGCAAATCCAAATACCGTAGGCAAAGGTGGAAAGTTCGGCGATCTGAAGCGCCGACTTTGGTTCCTGCTGGGTGCGCTGGTGGTTTATCGCATTGGTGCTCACATTCCGGTGCCTGGCATTGATCCCAACGTTCTTGCTGATCTGTTCAATAGCCAGCAGGGTGGCATCCTGGGCATGTTTAACATGTTCTCGGGGGGCGCCCTGTCTCGCTTTACGATTTTTGCATTGGGGATCATGCCGTATATCTCGGCGTCGATCATCATGCAGTTGATGAGTGTGGCTAGTCCGCAACTTGAAGCCCTCAAAAAGGAGGGTGAAGCCGGCCGTCGTAAAATCACACAATACACGCGCTATGGCACTGTTTTTCTGGCCTTGTTCCAGGGGATCGGCATTGCTGTTGCGTTGGAAGCACAAGCAGGTCTGGTTAATGACCCCGGTTTCCTTTTTCGTTTGACGACGGTGTCCACCCTGTTGACCGGGACCATGTTCCTGATGTGGCTGGGTGAGCAAATTACCGAGCGCGGTTTGGGTAACGGCATCTCCATCATTATTTTTGCAGGTATTGCTGCTGGTTTGCCGACGGCCATTGGCGGTCTTCTGGAGCTGGTTCGTACCGGTTCGATGCATCCGCTCACCGCTATCGTTATTTGTGCACTAGTTGCCCTGGTGACTGCATTCGTGGTGTTCGTTGAACGCGGTCAACGCAAGATTCTGGTCAATTATGCCAAGCGCCAGGTTGGCAACAAGATTTACGGTGGCCAGAGTTCGCACCTGCCGCTCAAATTGAATATGTCTGGGGTGATTCCTCCGATCTTCGCATCTTCGATCATCCTTTTCCCGGCTACGCTGGCGGGTTGGTTCGGCAGTGGTGAATCGATGCGCTGGTTGAAGGATCTAGCTGCGGGTCTGTCACCCGGTCAACCGGTCTACGTCATGCTTTACGCTGCTGCGATCATTTTCTTCTGCTTTTTCTACACCGCCTTGGTGTTCAATTCGAAGGAAACTGCGGATAACCTGAAGAAAAGTGGCGCTTTTGTACCGGGTATCCGCCCAGGTGAGCAAACTGCACGTTACATTGACAAAATTCTGATGCGTCTGACCTTGGTTGGTGCTGCGTATATCACGCTGGTCTGCCTGTTGCCTGAATTTTTGATTTTGAAATGGAACGTTCCCTTCTATTTTGGCGGTACCTCGTTGCTGATTATCGTGGTGGTGACCATGGACTTCATGTCCCAGGTCCAAGCTTACGTGATGTCCCATCAGTACGAGAGCCTGCTCAAGAAGGCGAATTTCAAAGGCGCACCGCTTATCAAGTAATCCGTCATGGCGAAAGAAGATTACATCGAGATGCAAGGAGAGGTTGTCGAGAACCTCCCGAATGCGACCTTCAAGGTCAAGTTGGAAAATGGGCACATTGTGCACGGTTTTATTTCCGGAAAGATGCGGATGCACTACATCCGTATCCTCCCTGGCGACAAAGTCACCGTGCAATTGACGCCTTATGATTTAAGCAAGGCCCGGATTGTTTTCCGGACCAAGTAAATAAGTTCTCTACGCAATAAACCGCAGGGCAAGGAATCACGGCTGCTTCCGAGCCCTCGCAGACGAGGAGTGAAACATGAAAGTACAACCTTCAGTGAAGCGCGTGTGCCGCAATTGCAAGGTGATCCGTCGCAAAGGTGTCGTTCGCGTCATTTGCAAGGATCCGCGTCACAAACAGCGTCAGGGTTAATCCCTGGCGTGTTCGGCATTCGCTAATTTTCGAAATATTGGAGTGAATCGATGGCCCGTATTGCAGGGGTAAACATCCCGAACCATCAGCATGCTTCGATCGCCTTGACGGCAATCTATGGCATCGGCCGTACCCGCGCCCAGAAGATCTGTGACGCGGCCGGCGTTGGTCGTACCACCAAAATGAAGGACCTGTCCGATTCGGATATGGACCGTTTGCGTGACGAAGTCGCTAAGTTCACCGTCGAAGGTGATCTGCGCCGCGAAGTTACGATGAATATCAAGCGCCTGATGGATCTCGGTTGCTACCGTGGCCTGCGCCATCGCAAGGGCTTGCCCTGCCGTGGTCAGCGCACCAAAACGAACGCACGTACTCGCAAGGGTCCGCGTAAGTCCATCGCTGGCAAGAAGTAATAGGGACTGAACATGGCTAAAACTGCTACCAAAGTTCGCAAAAAGGTTAAAAAGAACGTCGCTGAGGGCATCGCCCACATCCACGCTTCGTTCAATAACACCATCATTACCATTACCGACCGTCAGGGCAACGCATTGTCCTGGGCAACGTCTGGTGGTGCTGGCTTCCGCGGCTCGCGTAAGTCCACCCCGTTCGCCGCTCAGGTCGCTGCCGAAGCCGCTGGCAAGGCTGCTCAGGAATGTGGCGTCAAGAATTTGGAAGTTCGTATCAAGGGCCCAGGTCCTGGTCGCGAATCTTCTGTCCGTGCGTTGAACGCCCTGGGCATGAAGATCACCGCTATTTCCGACGTGACGCCGGTGCCGCACAACGGTTGCCGTCCGCCCAAAAAGCGCCGCATCTAAGGAGAAAGACAAGTGGCTCGTAATCTCGATCCGAAATGCCGTCAGTGCCGCCGCGAAGGCGAAAAGCTGTTTCTGAAGGGCGAAAAGTGCTTTACCGACAAGTGTGCCATCGAGCGTCGCTCGTATGCACCTGGTCAGCATGGCCAGAAGTCTGGTGCCCGTCTGTCTGACTACGGCGTCCACCTGCGCGCCAAGCAGAAAATCCGTCGCGTCTATGGCGTGCTGGAAGGCCAGTTCCGTAAGACCTTTGCCGAAGCTGAGCGCCGCAAGGGCCAGACCGGTGAAAACCTGCTGCAATTGTTGGAAGCCCGCCTGGATTCCGTCGCCTATCGCATGGGCTTTGGTGCCTCGCGCGCCGAGTCCCGCCAGGTTGTCCGTCATAACGGCGTGCTGGTCAATGGCAAGCGCGTCAATATTCCTTCTTATATCGTCAAGCCGGGTGATGTTGTCCAGCTGACCGATCGTTCCCGTGCCTCCCTGCGCTGTAAAGCGGCTCTTGAAGCAGCTGAAGCCCGTGGATTCCCGGAATGGATCGCTGTCGATGTCAAAGAAGGCAAGGGCACGTTCAAGGCCATGCCGCAGCGCTCCGAACTGCCGGCCACGCTGAATGAAGGCCTGGTCATCGAACTGTACTCGAAGTAAACGCAAGCAGAGGAAATAGCCCATGCAAAGCAGTGGACTTCTTAAGCCCCGCATCATTGATGTGCAGAGTGTCTCGCCGGTGGAGGCCAAGGTGGTCATGGAGCCGTTTGAACGCGGCTACGGACATACCCTGGGCAACGCACTGCGTCGCATTCTGCTGTCTTCGATGCCGGGCTTCGCTCCCACCGAAGTGTCGATCGATGGCGTCTTGCACGAATATTCGACGATCGATGGCGTGCAGGAAGATGTCGTTGACATCCTGCTGAATCTGAAGGGCATCGTCTTCAAGCTGCATAACCGTGAAGTCGTCACCCTGAAGCTGGCCAAGGAAGGTGAAGGTATTGTTCGTGCAGCCGATATCGAACTGCCGCACGATGTCGAAATCATCAATCCGGAACACGTCATCGCCCACTTGTCGCCTGGCGGCAAGCTGTCGATGGAAATCAAGGTCGAAAAGGGCCGTGGTTATGTGCCGGGCAACGTTCGCAATCTGGGCGATGCCAAGACGATCGGTCAGCTGGTGCTCGACGCTTCGTTCAGCCCTGTGCGCCGGGTTGCTTACTCGGTTGAAAATGCACGGGTCGAGCAGCGTACCGACCTCGATAAACTGGTTGTCGATATTGAGACAAACGGTGTGGTCGAGCCGGAAGAGGCGATTCGCTATGCCGCACGTGTTTTGATCGAACAGTTGTCGGTATTTGCCGAATTGGAAGGTACTGAGCCGGTGGCTGAAGCTTCCAAGCCGGCCCAGGTTGACCCGGTGTTGTTGCGTCCGGTCGATGACCTGGAACTGACGGTTCGTTCCGCCAACTGCCTGAAAGCCGAAAATATTTACTACATCGGCGATTTGATCCAGCGGACGGAAAACGAACTGCTCAAGACGCCGAATCTCGGTCGCAAGTCGTTGAATGAAATCAAGGAAGTTCTTGCCGCACGTGGACTCACGCTCGGCATGAAACTGGAAAACTGGCCGCCCGCCGGTCTGGAAAAGGCGTAAGCCTTTTTCAGATTTGGGCAGTCAAGGGACGCCTGCAGAACATAGAAAGGATTAACCATGCGTCACCGCAATGGACTTCGTAAGCTTAACCGTACCAGCAGCCATCGCTTGGCGATGCTGCGTAATATGACCGTTTCCCTACTCCGTCACGAGGCTATCAAAACCACGTTGCCGAAGGCCAAGGAATTGCGTCGCGTCGTCGAACCGATGATTACGCTGGGTAAGAACCCGACCTTGGCTAACAAGCGTCTGGCTTTTGACCGTCTGCGTGATCGCGAAATCGTCGTCAAGTTGTTTGCCGAAATCGGCCCGCGCTATGCAACCCGTCCGGGTGGCTACCTGCGGATCCTGAAGTGTGGTTTCCGTAATGGCGACAATGCACCGATGGCTTTTGTCGAACTGCTGGACCGTCCGGAACAGACAGAGGCCGTGGAAGTGGCTGACGACGCTGCCGAGTAATTGACGATTGCTCTGACTTTAAAAGGCTGCCGCTCAGGCAGCCTTTTTTTCGATTGCTGTTCTGAACACGGGCGAGCGTTAGCGACCCGAGCTCAGGGGCAATCGATGATCAGCAAGGACACATCGTCGGCTGCAGGGGTGCTGCCGAGGTGCTCGTGCAGCGCCTGCTCAATCCGTGAAAAACGTTGGTCAGGTGAACTGTTGGCAATGGCCGAGCGCAAGCCAGCTTCGCCGAACTGCTGGTTTTGGGCGTTGCTTGCTTCCAGTAAGCCATCCGAATAAAGAACCAGTTGGCTTTCGGGTGTCCAAGTAAATGAACGTGGCTTTCCGGTGAGTTGCGTGCTTTCGACGATACCCAGCGGCAGGTTGTCCGACGGAAATTGCTCGCTCATCCGCCCCCAGCGATCGACCAGTACAGCTTCCGGTGTGCCGCCGATCCATATCTCGCCGTGCAGGCTTTCTTCGTCCAGGCAGACCAGGGTGGCTGCGACAAAGCGGCCGATGGGCATGGACTCTTTCAGTTGACTGTTCATCTCCCGCGCCATCTCGTCGATCGAGCGGTTCAGTCGTGTCATCCGGTAAAAAAGTGCCAGCACAGGCAGGACACAGATTGCCGCGGTCAGACCGTGCCCGGTGGCATCGGCGAGTAGCGCGTAGAAACGGCCTTCTGCCGAGCGACTGGCGGCCACAATGTCGCCACTGAAATTCTCGGTGGCTGTGACCTTGTACTTGATTCGCGGATCTTGCAGGCCGCGGCGATGGAGTTGCTTTTCCATCAGGCTAAGGGCTAGTTGCTGTTCACCCTGGGTGCGATCGAAATAGTTCTGCAGCAGTGTGGCATTGTCGCGCAGGCTAATTTCTGCCTGTTTTCGTTCGGAAATGTCGCGGACCACGAGGATATGGAAGTTTTGTTCATCCAGCTGCACTTCGCTGATGCCGACGGTGACTGGAAAATGATGGTCGTCGGCACGTTTCGCCAGATCTTCGTGCTCGGGACGGTCCGCTTGATCGGCTTGTCCGCGATAGTGTTCGGTCAGGCACGACTCATGGCCACGGGTGGCGGGGAGCAATTGACTGATCAAGGCGCCGACTAGATCCTTGCCGGGATGGCCGAAAATGGTTTCGGTTGCATGGTTGACCGTGGCAATGCAGCCCGTGCGGTCGATGGTGATAATGGCATCCCGAACATTATCCGATATTGTTTTCAGCCGTTCAGCGGCGTTGACCGCGGCAGACTGCATGGCCAGTGAGCGCTGCATCGAACGCAGTTTGGCTTCGAGCACGACGAAGTTGATCGGCTTGGTGAGATAGTCGTCCGCGCCGGCTTCCAGCCCCTCGACCAGGTTTTCATCGCGGTTGAGCGCCGATAGAAAAATAATGGGTGTCCAGTGCCCGGTGTTACTGGCTTTGATCTTTCGGGCTGCCTCAAAGCCGTCCATGACCGGCATCATGATGTCGAGCAGAATCAAGTCAGGTTGTTCGGACTGGAATTTATCGACCGCCTGCTGGCCGTCTTCGGCCAGGATCACTTGATGGCCGAGTTTTTTCAGGAAAACCTGCAGGATATGCAGGTTGGTCCTGTTGTCGTCGACGGCGAGGACCTTCATCGTGTCGTATTGTCTGGGCATGGTCGTCTGTTGTTGTTCTGGCGAGCGGGCATCGGTGGGCTAGCGAGCCGCATCGAGTTCATGACGCTTCATCAAAAGTGCCAATACTACCACGCACAATTGCTGCATATTCGGCTGCTAAGGCGTGATTGCAGCATCTTGCGGCAGCTGCGCCGCCGCTTGCTGCAAGGCCCACATCCGGGCGTATTCACCCGCAGCGGTGAGCAACTCGGCATGCCGACCGGCCTCAATGATTTCACCTTGCCGCATGACCAGGATACGGTCGGCTTTCATGATGGTGGATAGGCGATGGGCGATGATCAGGGTTGTTCGGCCAAGGGCAGCGTGCTCAAGTTGAGCCTGGATGGCCCGTTCGGTGCCTGAATCGAGCGCCGAGGTTGCCTCGTCAAAAATCAAAATCGGTGGATTTTTGAGCAAGGCGCGGGCAATGGCGACCCGTTGTTTTTCACCGCCGGACAGTTTGAGTCCGCGCTCACCCACCTGGCTGTCATAGCGCTGGGGAAGAGACTCAATGAAGTCGTGCAGATGTGCCGCCCGGGCGGCGGCGATGACCTCGTCGCGGCTGGCTGTGGGGCGGCCGTACTGAATGTTGTAGTAGATGCTGTCGTTAAAGAGCACGGTGTCCTGTGGCACGATGCCGATCGCTGAGCGCAAGCTGTGCTGGGTCAGGCGTCGCAGGTCGTGGCCATCGATCCGGATGCTGCCGCCGCTGACATCGTAAAACCGATAGAGCAGGCGTGACAGGGTGGATTTTCCCGCGCCGGAGTGACCCACCACTGCGACCGTTTGCCCGGCCGGAATACTGAACGACAGTTTTGACAGGATGCGACGATTGGCATCGTAGGCGAAGTCGACCGCGTCGAAGTCGACGGGCAGGGCCTGGCTGGCTGGCAGGGTCAGGGCATCCGCTGCATCGTCGATTTCCTTGTTTTCCTTGAGCAGGATAAACATCCGTTCGATGTCGGTCAGCGCTTGGCGGATCTCGCGATAGACGATGCCGAGAAAGTTGAGGGGGGCGTAGAGCTGGATCAGGAAGGCATTGACCAGCACCAGGTCACCAATACTCATTCGCCCGGCGACGACCCCATCGGCCGCTCGCCACATCATGGCGGTGACACCGAGGGCGATGATGGCCTGTTGGCCGAGGTTGAGGAAGGCCAGTGTCGTTTGGCTGCGCGTGCTGGCATCTTCCAGTTTGCACAATTGTTCGTCGTAACGCCGTGCTTCCCAGGCTTCGTTATTGAAATATTTGACCGTTTCGTAATTGAGCAAGCTGTCGACCGCACGCGTATTGGCGGCCGAGTCGTTTTCATTGACGGCGCGCCGAATGCCGATTCGCCAGTTGCTGACCTTGACCGTGAATACGATGTAAGCGGTCAACGACAGGGCGGTGATTAATACGAAGACAGCGTCGTACTGGACGAACAGAATGCCAAGGACCAGGCCGATCTCGACCAGCGTGGGCAGGATCGAATACAGGGTGTAGGAAATCAGGCTGGAGATTGAACGGGTGCCGCGCTCGATATCGCGCGAAATGCCACCGGTTTGTCGTTCGAGATGAAAACGCAGCGACAGGGCGTGCAGGTGGCGAAATACTTCCAGCGCTACCTGGCGTATTGCCCGCTGCGTGACGCGGGCAAACAGGATTTCGCGTAATTCGGTAAACAGTGCGGTGGAAAAACGCAGCAGGCCGTACAGCGCCAGCAGGAGTGCCGGCAGGGCAAGCACTTGTTGCTCGCCAGACAGGCCGTCAATCATTTCCTTGAAGATCAGCGGTACCCCGACATTGGCGACTTTGGCGGCGACCAGACAGCTCAGGGCGGCGGCAACGCGTAGCCGATAGGCCCACAAATAGGGCAGCAGGGTTCGCAAGGTCTGCCCGATATGATTTTCCGGCAGGGGCTGGCCGGCGGGGGGCTTGGGCAAGGCGGTAGCGTGACGCATGGCAGCAGACCAAAAACAGGGAGTCGGCCAGTATATGAAAAGGCGGTGCTTTCCGGGAGAATCAAGCTTCTTCTCTTTTCAAGGCGCAACCATGGATGCTGAATCTTCCTTGCCTGGCGACAAGCAGCCGACCTTGCGGGTCATGCCCATGCCGGCTGACCTTAACCAGAATGGTGATGTCTTCGGTGGCTGGGTGATGGCGCAGGTCGACGTGGCGGGTGCCATCCCGGCCATGCGTCGCGCCCGTGGCCGGGTCGCCACGGTGTCGGTCAATTCCTTCCTGTTCAAACAGCCTGTCTCGGTCGGCGATATTGTCAGTCTCTACGCCGAAATCGTTCACGTCGGCCGGACCTCGATTACTGTTCGGGTCGAGGTATTTGCCGAGCGCAATTACGCGGCGCCCATCGTGGTTCGGGTCACTCAGGCCGAATTAACCTATGTGGCCATCGACGCTGACGGCAAGAAACGCCTCGTGCCGCCAGAAGATGCCGCAAAAATGGAATAAAATCGCGCGCTGTACGTTTAACGCCCGTCTTCAAGGAAATCACGCCATGAACAAGCACCTCCTGCGCAGCCTGCCGGCCTTGCTCGCCCTCGCCTTTGCCGGCTCGGCCTCGGCCGCCGCCTTTCAGTTGCTTGAGCAGAATGCCAGTGGCTTGGGGACGGCGTATGCCGGATCGGCCGCTGTGGCGGATAACGCCAGCACCATTTTTTACAATCCAGCCGGGTTGACCCTGTTGCCGGGAACGCAGATCTCGGTCGGCGTGGTTGGTGTTCAGCCCAGCTACACTTTCCACGACCAGGGAACGACCGGTCTGGGGGCGGGGGTTGGCAACGGCGGTGATGCCGGCGGTCTACATGCGGTGCCCAATGCTTACGTCTCACAGCGCCTGACGGATCACCTGGCGATCGGCTTGGGGATTTCTGCCCCCTTCGGTCTGGCGACCGAGTACAGCACGGGCTGGTTGGGTGCGGCGCAGGGGATCAAGTCAGAAATTCGCACGGTCAATTACAACCCGTCGCTGGCCTACCAGGTCAGCGAGCGTGTCGCGCTGGGTTTCGGGCTCAATTATCAGACTATTGACGGAGAGCTGACCCGGACCGGGGTCAGTCTCAAGGGTGACGATGCTTCGCTGGGCTGGAATGCCGGCCTGCTGTTCACCCTGTCGCCGGCCATGCGGCTGGGCCTGTCGTATCGTTCGGCAGTCAGCCATACGCTGGAAGGAACAATTAATGGCGTCGTGCCGGTGCGGACGGATGTCAAACTGCCTGATACTCTGACCTGGTCAGTCTGGCAGCAGTTGTCCGAGCGCTGGGAGGCGATGGGTGATTTGTCCTATACCCGCTGGGGGACGCTCCAGCAGCTTGAGGTGTTCAATCGGACGACCGGTGCCGCGCTGCCGGGCGAAAGCTTTAACTACAGCAACTCATGGCGCCTGGCTTGGGGGGCCGCCTACAAGGCGAGCGAGCGCCTGAAGATCAAGTTCGGCATTGCCTACGATCGGACGCCCGTCAAGGACAGCGACCGCTCGGTACGGGTGCCTGATAACGATCGCCTGTGGCTGTCCTTTGGCGGGCAATGGAATAGCGGCGGCTACGGCGTGGTCGATCTCGGTTATGCCTATCTTTACGTCAAGGACCCCTCGATTTCGCAGAGCCGCAATGGCGTTAATCTGCTCGGGGCCTATGATGCCAGCGCGCATTTGCTGGGCATGCAGTATTCGCTCGGGTTCTAAGGAAGCGTGTTCGGTCATCTGCCCACGATCGAATTTGCTGGCATGAGCCTTGGTGCGCGCGAAATCGTCCTGGGCCTGGTGGTTCTCCTCGGGCTTTACATGCTGCGTGTGTTGTGGCGCATGCGCCGGCTGACGTCGTCCGCCGGCACCGAGAGCCCGGTGGCCGAACCCTTGCTCGCGGTCGACCGCGGCGCTGCTGACAAAACCTCGCCCGGAACTGCAGGTGAAACCGCTTGGGAGGCACCGCCGACCAGTCTGGCCGCCGAGGTGATTGCCGGCGCACTGGAGCGCGAAATCGAAGCCTTACGCAACGAAGTCGATGCCATTCGTGGCGAACTGGCGGCCTTGCGTCAGGATTTGCAACAGGAAATGGCGCATGTTCGGGCAACGCAGTCGGTATCGCCGATTTATGGTGATGCGATGCAGATGGCCGTGGCCGGTTACGACGCCGTGATGATTTCGGAGCGCTGCGGCATCGCCCGTGCCGAAGCGGAACTGGTCGTGGCCTTGGCGCGCAGTCAGGAGAATGCCCATGGCCATGACTAAAGATCGCACCCCGCCTGAACCTGGGGCAGCGGCAGCCGACTTGCGTGCCGTCCTGATCAAGCGCCTGGCCTTGGCGGGCGGTCTGGTGGCCGTACTGCTCAGCGTGTTGGCCTTTTTTGATTATCTGTCCAAGGCGGGCGATGAGCCGGATTTGCCCGTGTTTACCCAGCCGGTGCCGGTGGGGCCACGCAAGCCCATCACCCAGCCGGTGACACCTGCCGACAATTTGCCGGCGCCGCCTCCGGCCGAGACCTCGCCTGCCGAAGGGGCAGTCACGCCTGAAGACAAGGAGTCTGGCGTGACTGCGGCGCTTGAACCTCCTGCCCCGCCGACACCTGCCGCGATCCCGGCACAGTCGTCTGGCCGGGCAGAAAGTGCTGCTGTCACGCCGTCGACCGCGCCGCAGCGCGTCGAGTCGCCACGGTCAACGGTGCCCCGGCCGGATCTGGTGCGCCGTACGCCTGCCCCGGTCCCGACTTTGCCCCAAGGGGTGCCGACCCGCGGCGCGCCGGAAGAAATGACTGCTTCGCCACCCATGCGCCCGGCGCCAGCCGCTGCGCCAGAGCCCTCGCCGGTGCTGCGTGCTGAACGGCCATCGTCGTCGGTCGCCACCAACAGCCCGCCAGGCGCCCGCGTCCTGCAGCGTACGCCACGACTGTTTTCTGGCTTTGTTCTGCAGGCCGGGGTGTTCAACAGTGTGCAGCGCGCCGAGGAGTTGCACGCCAAATTGACCTTGAGCGGTGTGCCGTCGAGCGTTGAGACGCGGGTGCAGGTCGGCCCTTTCCGGACCCGTGAAGAGGCCGAGGCCGCGCAGGCCAAATTGCGTGAACTGGGTATCGACAGCATTTTGGTCCCGACGCGCGGCAAGCCTTAAGTCTGGACGGGCGCTGGGCTCAGTCGGCGCAGAAAAACCTTCATTTCCTTGGCGGCCTGGAGGTCGCCTTTGTCTTCCGCAATGACGATGCCTTGTTGGTAAGCGGCACGGGCACCTGCCGGGTCACCCGCTTCGTTCAAAGCCTTGCCCAGCGCCTTGAAGGCGGCGGAATACTGCGGGTCACGGTCGACCGCGGCTAGGAAACATTTTGCCGCCTCCCCCGGCGCACCGGCCTTGAGGTATTCATTGCCTAGCGAAAAACGCAGCAGGGCGCCATCGCGGGGGCCATCCAGCATTTTTGTCAGGGATTCGATACGCGGGTTCATCTAAAATTGTCGCTCCGAAAAATTCAATAGAAAGATCGATATGGCCAAGACCATTATCAGTACGCCGAACGCCCCGGCCGCCATCGGGACCTATTCGCAAGCCGTACGCGTCGGCGACACGGTGTATATGTCCGGGCAGATCGGCCTTGATCCGGTCAGCATGCAAATGGTAGACGGGATCGACGGGCAAATCGTTCGTGTTTTCGACAATCTCAAGGCGGTGGCCGAGGCCGCTGGCGGCTCACTGGCCGATGTGGTCAAGCTCAATGTCTTCCTCACGGATCTGGCCAATTTCGCCAAGGTCAACGAGTGCATGGCCCGTTATTTCAACGAACCCTTCCCGGCCCGCGCTGCCGTTGGCGTCAAGGAGCTGCCGCGCGGCGCTTTGGTTGAGGCCGACGCGGTGATGTTCATCGGCTGAGCTGCATGGCTGGGGCTCTGCCGCCCGCGCCCGACGCCATTCGCGCGCCGGAGGCCTTGCGCAAGAAGCTGGCCAAAATCGGTCTGCATCGGGAGGCCGATTTGCCCCTGCACTTGCCGTTGCGTTACGAAGATGAGACGCGGATTACCTTGCTGAACCAGGCGTTCAGTGGCGAGCCGGTGCAGATCGAGGTCGTTGTCCATGACAACGAGGTGCAGTTCCGGCCACGCAAGCAGATGATTGTTCGGGCGGCGGACGATAGCGGCGAAATCACGCTGCGCTTTTTCAGTTATTACCCGAGTCAGCAGGCGGCGCTGGCGGTTGGTTCGCGCATCCGGGCTTTTGGCGAGGTGCGCGGCGGATTTTTTGGGTTGGAAATGGTGCATCCACGCTTTCATAAGATTGCTGATGACACGCCTTTGCCGACCGAAATGACCCCGGTTTACCCGTCGACCGCAGGCGTCGCCAACAGTGCCTTGCTCAAGTTGGTCAGCAAGGCGCTGAGCGTACTTGATCTTGCGGACACGCTGCCACCGGCCATTCGCCAGCGCCTTAAATTGCCTGGCTTGGCGCGTAGCCTGCAGTTTCTGCACCGACCGCCCCCGGGGACCGACCTGGATTCCCTGCACGCCCGCCATCATCCGGCCTGGCGGCGGGTCAAGTTCGACGAGGTGCTGGCCCAACAACTGTCGCTGCGCCGCGCCTACCTTGCCCGCCGTGAGCAGGGCGCGCCGGTATTGGTCGCGCAGGACGACCTGGGGGCCCGCCTGGTCGACCGTTTACCTTTCGGTCTGACTGGCGCGCAGTTGCGGGCAATGGCTGAAATCGCCGGCGACCTCGCCCAGCCTTACCCGATGCAGCGCCTGCTGCAGGGCGATGTCGGTGCCGGCAAGACCATCGTCGCGGCGCTCGCCGCTTGTCAGGCGATTTCTGCCGGTTGGCAAGCGGCCTTCATGGCGCCGACTGAAATCCTGGCCGAGCAGCACTATCTGAAGTTGCGCGATTGGCTGGAACCACTCGGCGTGCGTGTCGCCTGGCTGTCGGGGAGCCTTAAAACGAAGGCCAAGCGAGAACAACTGGCGGCGACGGCAGCTGACGCGCAACTGGTGGTCGGCACCCATGCGCTGATCCAGGACGGCGTCGATTTCGCCAAACTGGGCCTGGCCATTGTCGACGAGCAGCACCGCTTTGGTGTCGCCCAGCGTCTGGCGCTGCGCAAGAAGGGCAGCAACCCGCACCAGTTGATGATGTCGGCGACGCCGATCCCGCGCACGCTGGCGATGAGCTATTACGCCGACCTCGACGTCACCGTCCTCGACGAACTGCCGCCGGGGCGGACGCCGATCAAGACCCGGCTGGTTGCTGACAACCGCCGCCAGGACGTCGTCGGCTTCGTCAAGAAACATGTCGAGGAAGGTCGCCAGGCCTATTGGGTATGTCCGCTGATCGAGGAGTCGGAAGCCCTGCAACTGCAGACGGCGCAGGAAACCTACGAAACGCTTTCGGTCGATTTGCCGGGGTTGACCGTGGGATTGGTGCACGGCCGGCTGAAGGCTGATGAGAAGCAGGCGGTGATGGCGGCATTTGCCGCGGGTGACATCAGCGTGCTGGTGGCGACGACCGTGATCGTTTTCCTAGAATTGGCTGATTTCCAGGAAGGTTGTCACTAAGACTTCTGGTGGCTAGCCTTTGCTGCAAGTTTAAGCAGTGAAAGAACAAAAGTCACGAAACCAAGACTTCCGTCTTGGGTGTACAGTTTGTTTATGTTTGTGTAAACGCGTGGAGTGCTATGAAGTTGGGAAAACTTGTGAAGGCCGGGATTGATGAGCCATGGAGGGTGCCTCTGTACCTTCCTACCAGCTACATCGACTGCACACAGGTTTTGGATCGTTTTGATAATCTGCCAACCTTTCAACAGGAAGTCATTGTGGTTGGTCGGTATATTGGTGATATACGAACCCAATTCAGGCCGAGTCGATTTGGGGGGAAAAGTAGTCCGCTTTGTACTGGGACATTGGTCGACGTTAATGGGCGTTCGTTAAAATTTTCGTTCTTTGGTCGCGCTCAACCTTTCGAGACTCAGCTTGAGTCCTTCCCTGATAGGGTTTTCGTTCGAGGAGCTTTGAATTTTTCCGGGGGCCAAGTCTATTTAAACGCACCGGCAGTGATCAGCCCAGACATGGTGGGGAGAATTATTCCTGTTTATCCCGGTGTGCCCAGAGTTATTTCAGTGGATTCAATGAGGCGAATGCTGGCTGAAGTGCTTGAGGATACGATTCCGTTAGCAGCAGAACGAATTCGAGAAGAGTTGCATCAGGTTGCGCAGGGGAAGAAGCTAAGGGAAATTCTTCAAGCACCTCCTTGGACATTGGATGATGTATTGAGAAAAGTGCATTGGCCAAGTTCCCACGAAGAAGCGGAGATCGCTCACGCTGTTCTTGAGAGAGTCGCTGCAATAATTTCAGTTCTGGATTTAAGAAAGAGCACTAAACCGATTGTCATTTGTCGAAAGCCGCTTAAATATGAAAAATGGGAGTGTTTGCTTGAAGCCATTCCCTTCAAACTTACATCAGAACAGCGCGTAGGCATTGAGCATCTGATAGATTGCTTTGCTCAGCCGGTGACGTCTACAACGCTTATTAATGGCGATGTGGGGATGGGTAAATCTATCATTTACCAAGTTGCAATAGCCGCGGTTGCATTGGCAGGAGGGCGTTCAGCAGTGTTGCTACCCAATGAGCGTTTGGCGATTCAGGCCTATGAGGAAATTCGGGGCTTTTGGCCTGGATTGGCGCCGATGCTGGTGAATAAGAAAACCAAAGAGGATTTGACAAAAAAATCTATTCTGATTGGAACAACTGCTTTACTTTTTCGTCAGATTGGACATCTCGACGTTTGCGTTACCGATGAACAGCATCGATTTAGTGTTGATCAGCGAATTGCGCTTGCCAACGATAAAACGCACTTAGTCGAAATGAGCGCGACGCCTATACCGCGAACTCAAGCGATGTTGAGTTATGGTTCGATGAATGTCATTCGATTGACGGAGCGGCACTCCGTTCAAGATATCCATACAGAGATCGCTACCCGAGAACATGCACGGGAAATGGTCGACCATGTTAAAAATATGGTTCTTCAGGGGGATCGCGTTCTAATTGTTTGCCCTCGTAAAGAGCAGCAGGAAATACTGGATGAAGAGACAATTCCGCTACCTTCTGTTCACGAGGTGGCGGACAAGTGGGAGAAAATATTCCCAGGGAAAATCCGAGTTGTGCATAGCGACACACCTGACAAAGAGTCGAGAAGCGCCTTAGATGATATTAAGTCGGGACGAGCAAGCGTGATTGTTGCAACAACCGTTTTGGAATGTGGCTTAACGATTGAGGGGTTACGGGCTCTGGTTGTTGTGCATGCAGAGCGATTTGGGGTTGCGCAGCTTCACCAACTCAGAGGCAGATTGAGCAGGCACGGTGGTTATGGCATCTGCTACCTATTTGTGCCTAGACAGATTTCCGATCGTTCGTTTTCTAGGCTACTTGCAGTCGCCTCCACGAATGATGGGTTTAAGCTATCTGAAATGGATATGAATCTTCGTGGCTTTGGCGATTTGTCTGTAGCCGGTGAGCGGCAGCACGGAAGCGCGACAAGTATGTTTTTTAATAAAGATGTTTCTGTTTCGCTTTTGCAGGAAATGATAGAGCTTATTTCTGTATAAACAACCAGCATTGTGGTTTGTTTCCGCCACGCGGCCTCTCTCAATCGCTCCTCTTGCGACCACTATCAACTGATATCAAATATTAAAGAGTCGAATTTTACGGTTCAATATTTTCTTCAAACCGTTAGGATTTTCGGCGATCTCTCGCTCAAGTATGACATATACATCGCCAACGTAATTGACAGTTCTTAATATTTCTATGGCAACTGTAGATAAGTCAACTGCTGAGAATTCTCTTCGATCTAATCTGGCGCCCAAGTTTTCATATTGACGATACTCAACCCTGGCGACCTGTTGGGTACCGTCCTCATTTCTGGAGATTGTTCCCCAAGAACAATGGAGTGAGTGATCGAGAAACTCCTTTGCTGTCGCAACGTTCTCCAGAGCACGTCTAAGTTTGTACCTTTCATTAGCTGGAAAAGCTGGTTTCACAACATCTAGGACAGATGGCAAAAGACGAATCGCATCCTTTGTGCTAATTGATACAGGGTATCGGTTGGATTGGGAAGCCACATAGGTCACGAATTCACGTATTCGGGTGACAAGCAAGCCGTAGTTGGCAACTATGCGCCCAATTTCCACCAGTACCAATTCGTTGAGGGTGGTTCCTGAATGTCCTAGATATTTATCGTCATGCAGAGCGCGGATTGAGGTCTTTGGCATTGTGTCTCGCAACAGATGAACACTATAGATTGTAGCGCTATAGTATTCAAAATGTCTTCGTTGCGGTTCTTCTACAAGCCCTTTGTACGGAAAGTTGGCGACTGTGCCTTCCAGCCAAACAGCAGGGATTCTCCAATATTCCTCTGCTCTTCTAATGTTCCTCTACTGTATAAAGTTCACCTAGTGCCTTGCCTTCCAATTTGCTATCTCAATGGGTTTTATAAAAAGAACTTAGCCTGGGCTCGGATTGGCGAAGCCAAACGAGCCAGGAGGCAAGCGTAGCGCGGCAGGTTTGCGGTATCCTCATATCATCTTCCCCTTGGGAGGAATTCAATGAGTCAATGAATGGGTCCGAGGTTCTAAAAATTCCACAATGAAGCAAACTCTGCTGCCGATCGCCCAAGCCTATAAAGCTGACCCACAGTCGGTCTACAACACATGGTTTATCAGTAATGAAGATCGCCTGAAGGCCTTTCGTAGTATTCGGCGCGGTGTCAGTACCGTGGTGGAAGACATCAGGCATCAGCGCTTTCCAAATGACTTTAAAGGCTCTTCCCTTGAGTTCGTGCTGGGCTGCATCGCCGAGCAGAAGCAGGTCTTCGAAGGGGCTGCCCATCCGTTTTACTGGAAACCGAAGCTGCGCATTCCGGATATTTATGAGAACGAACCCAACAAACAGGCTTTCGGGGAGTTCCTCTATTCCTGCCATGGAACCGCCGATTCCGGCCTCCTGGAAAAGGAAGTCCTGAAACTTGCCGCCCGAAACATCAAGGGGCTAGGGCCGGCAGTTGGCAATATCCTCTACTTTCTCCATCCCACGCTGTTTCCACCCTTCAATACCGCCATATTGAATGGCTTCAATGTCCTCTTTCAGACCCGGATGAAGCTCGGGTCCTGGAAAAGCTATCTCGAAATGCGCGAAGCCATTATCGAAGCCAATACTGCACTCGGTATGCTTTCGAAGGATCTGGGCGCCTTCGGCGGCATGCTCTTCGAAATTGGTATCGGTCGCTTGGGAGCTGGTGATGGCCAGGAAAAACTGGTTGCCGAGCGGGAAAAGCTGGAGCAGATACGGCGAAAGCGCCATGTTCAGATTGAGCGAGACATGACGGAAGAGCGACTGCATACCAAGGTCCAGTTTCAGTTGGCCGAGTTGGGCCGTGTCCTTGGATATGATGTCATGGTCGCACGCAATGACCGGAGTGCAGCCTACCAAGGTAGCCCTCTCGGCTTTCGCTGTCTGGAACGGCTACCTGATCTCGGGCTTTCCCCCGAAGTTCATGCCACAGCTGAACTCATCGACGTCCTCTGGCTTTATCGTGGAGAAGCAAAAATTGCCTGCGCCTTCGAGGTCGAAAAAAGCACCTCAATCTATTCGGGAATTCTTCGACTCACCGACATGGCGCTATCAATTCCCGGCCGGGAAGAACATCTTTATCTGGTCGCTCCAGCGGCCCGCGAGAAGGAAATCATTGACCAACTCAAGCGCCCAATGTTCCAGCGCCCCGATGAGTTCTCACTGGGCTACATCCTGTTTGAAGATCTCGACCAACATTTCGACTCTCTGTGCAAGTTGGGCGAAGACCATCGAATACTGACCAAACTGGCCTGTCGTTGCAGCCCATGATGTCCAGCAGGTAAAGTCGGCCTCAGCTTTGACGGTTGTCCTGCCGCTAAACCAGATTGGTCACCATCCATTGACAGGGCCGCCGGCCAGTCAATCGGCATCCGGAAGTTCGTATTTGGTGTCCTGGTAGGGGCACTTCGTCGGAAGATGGCCATACAGGCAATTTTCGCGGCAATCGTCAATTCTGCCTTGGTGCTCCAGTTCCATTGCCACCATATGAGCGAGCACGGCCAGATGTTCCTGCTCCTCAATCTCCAATCTTTTAGGCTTGGAATCAATCAGGCACAGCGTACCGACGGCATGGCCGCTGGACAGCTTTAGCGGAGCACCGGCATAGAAGCGTATGAATGGAGCACCAGCAACCAGTGGGTTGTCGAAGAAACGTTCATCCTTAAGCGCATTTTGAACAATCATGACTTCGTCCCGAAGGATGGCGTGCCCGCAAAAACTGATATTGCGAGGGGTTTCTTTTGCATCCAGGCCGCAAGCTGACTTGAACCACTGTCGATCCGTATCGACAAGGCTGACCAGGGCGATTTCGACGCCAAAGCGTGACTGGGCATAGGCGGTAACGTTATCGAAGCGCTGCTCCGGTTCAGTGTCGAGGATCAGGAGGTCGTGCAGAACCGCGATGCGTTCGGCTTCGTTTTGGGGTAATAGGGGTGTTTTCATATTTTCTGAAACCTAAGTAATTGTTCAGTCGTTTTGCGAGTCTAGCGCGCTGCCCTTACGCCATCCTGTCTTTGGTGGCAGACATGGTTTGTTCGTCAGCGCATTGCGCTGCTTCCGATCAAGTGTGGCCACCATCCCGGCGATTTGGCCATGTAGATACGATAGTCCTCACCGAAAGCCACTAATGCTTGCACCTCCTCGCGTCGTGCCAAGCGAACATAGATCACCACGAGGATCGGGAACAGGATCAAGGTGATCAACGTCGGCCATTGCAGAAGGAAGCCGATCATGACCAGAATGAATGCCGCGTACTGTGGATGCCGGATACGTGCATAGGGACCGCTTGAAGCAAGGCTTCCCGTCTTTTGGGCGTTATAGAGCACAGGCCAAGCTTTTGCGAGGAGCCAGAACCCGCCGATGATGAAGACGTTGGACAGTAGGTGGAAAGGTCCGAAATGCGGATTTCCCTTCCACCCGAACAGCATTTCCAGCAAGTGACCTGCATCGTGGGACATCCAGTCGATCCCTGGAAACCGTTCCACCAGCCATCCCGACAACAGATAGATCGTCAGCGGGAATCCATACATTTCAGTGAACAGGGCTACAACGAAGGCCGAGAACATCCCCAGAGTGCGCCAGTCCTGCCGTGTGTGGGGCTTGAAAAAACTAGCAGCAAACAATATGAAGAATGCCGAGTTGATCGCCACTAAGGACCATAGGCCGTAGTCTCCGCTGGCAGCGTTCATTTTTTATCCTCCTCACTCGGGTTAGTTTGCTCATGTCCTCCATGCTTGCCGTGTCGGCCGTGCATGAAAAAATGCATCAGTGGGCAGGCCAGAAGAAAGAGATAGGGCAAGACCCCGAAAAGATGCGCCTGGTGCTCGCTCAGCAAGTAGAACAAAGCAATCGCTGCGAAGACCCACCAACCCCAAGCCATGCGCCGCTCATAGTGGTGATCGCGGTTCTGCTCCGTGTGTAGTTCTCTACGGATTTCGTCAGCCATGATTCGTCTCCTTTTCGCAGTTTTAGTCAGCGAAGTCTGACCGGTGGACGGTTGCAGCACGCTCCGCTGGCCGGATGCGCTGCGTTTTCCAATTCTCCGGCTTCGAGGTATTTCCAGAGACGCCGTCTGAGCCCGTGGAGGCCTTCTTTGAATTTCAAGCCTTCGGAGGCGGCGACCGCCTCAATTTGGGACAGGATGGTCTGTCGCAAGTCATATTCGATCAGCAGGGTGCCGTTCTCCGCCGTGACCTTGGCCACGCCCATCATTTCTCCCACACGCTGGCAGGTGCTCCGAATGTCCGACTCGCTGCCTTCCGCCAGTAGGAGCTTGCGTCGTTTCGGGATGGGTCGGATGTCAGCGATACGCTGCGACCCGGTATAGAGCGCCGGTATGTCGTTGAACCGTTCGAGGCACTGGGTCGAACAGAAGTGGTAGGCGATGCCCCGATGGGTGGCGCTCAACGTGGACTGGGAAACCTCAACATCTATGCCGCACACCGGATCGCGGCTTTTGGTCATAGCCTTGGTTATGATGGTGCTCCATCAGTGATGGCAGAAACGAGCAATGCCGTTGTGTCGTCAGCCTCCGCTTCCGTATTGAAATAGCGAAAAATGGCCGAACGCAGTTGGGCGTGCAGTTCGACTTCGCTGCCCATGGCAACCTCCTGGTGAAGGCGATCAATGATGCCCCTAAAGGCAATAACGATCTCCGGATCGAAATGCCGGCCTGACTCATTCTCGATCATCGCCAGGGCCATATCGAAAGGCATCGGAGCTTTGTAGGGGCGTGCCGAGACGAGGGCATCGAATACATCCACGACGGCGAACAACCTTGCCCCTCGTGGAATCTCTAGTCCACTCAGTCTATCCGGATAGCCAGAGCCATCGAAGCGTTCATGGTGGTTGCGAATGACAGGGGTGGCGTTCATCCACGCATTGCCGGCAACGATGTCGAGGCCGAGAAGCGCATGGGTTTTCATGATCTCGAATTCCTCGTCGGTCAGCTTCCCCGGCTTGAGCAGAATGTGGTCAGGGATGCCGATCTTGCCGACATCGTGAAGGAAGGCACCGGCAATCAGGTGGGCAATCTCCCATTTTGGCCAATGCAGTTTCTCGGCCAGCGCCACGGCGTAGAGCGTTACGCGGTAGTTGTGCGCGTCAGTGTCAGAATCGCGCTTGGCGACCGCATTGCCGAGCGACCGGATCAGTGACAGATTGGAGTCGAGCAGACGACGGGACAGTCTTGTTGCATGCCGCAGGAGACCGAGCAGCAGGGGGTAAAGTAGCAAGGCCGTGGAAAACACGGCAACAACGGCCGTGAGGACGCCATCCAGAATCTGCTCTCTCAGGTTGACCAGCATTCTGGCGTCGATCCGGTATGTCCCCTCAAGGTACCCGTTCAGGCCACCTGATTCTCCGGTCAAGGGGATGACCATTTGAATCAGGTGCTCGTTGCCAATTCGGATTCTGTTGCGATGATCTTTGCCCGGAGCAGGCCAGTCGTGCCGGTGCTTCTGGAGTCCGTCGGCTACACCAGGCGGCAGGTTGGTCCATGTTTCATAGGCGAGTTCATTTTTGACGTTGAAAACCCGTATGCCGACGAAGTTGTTCTTATCCAACAGGGCACTCAAGGCGCTGTGGTCTTCCGGCAATTCCCCTCGGGACAGAACCTGCACGGCTGGCGACTCTAGGTGGCGCGCCCCACTGGCAGCCAGTTCGAGGACGATGGATTCGACACGCCGCGTTTCGACCTGATACGCCACGACACCGGCAGCAGCACCGATGACGAGCGCCGCAACACACAACCGAATGGCGAGCATTCGATTCAACTGGTGCGGTGCGTTTGGCAGGCTCATTTTGCTCTCCCGGTCGCGGAGCGGCCTATTCGTTTTTTATGAGAATCGCCTTGATTGGATCAATGGGACCGACGTCTCGCCATTTATCGCTATTTTCGACTTGTGGCACCCCGTGCTGGCAACCATGGTTGCATTCAAGGCGCCAGTGTTTCATCAACACCGTCTTGCAATACTCAAACCGTATTACTTTCGGGTTGCACCCCATGGCTTCTGCCAACAGCCTGCATGTGCAAAGGTTGCCATGCTGCCGGATGTTTTCGCCGCCCATGGAAATGGAGCGCAGGCCCTGCTCATTTCAGAGCCTGCGACCGGAAACGGTTATTTCATGTCTCGCGGATGGTAGTGCTTCGTCTTGTCCTGGGAGGCATTTTTCTTTTTGGGCGCGGAAGCGTCCGGCGCAACTTGTTCGATGCCGGTTTTTTCCTGAACGTGCGAGTGCGGCTTGGCCGCCTTGGCACCCTGTTCGGCCTTCATTTCTGCGGCGGGAGGTGCTTTGTCAGCTTCGACGGCCTGGACGCCAAGGGACAGCATGGTGACTGTTGCGAACAGAGTGGCTGAGATTGCGGATTGCAGTTTCATGATCGTTCTCCAATGGAGTGGTGGGAAATGTCCGGATCGCCGATGCTTTCCTGACAAGGTGAAGTCTGCGCGTTATTAACTTTCACTTGCATGACTTGTTGATTACATTCTTGTCAGGAACGTCTTGCCATCAGGCTCCGCGCAGGCGCAAGGCATTGCCGACTACGCTCAGAGACGACAGGCTCATGGCGGCGGCAGCAATCATGGGGGACAGCACCAGCCCGAAGGTGGGATAAAGAATGCCGGCGGCGATCGGCACGCCAAGGGCGTTGTAGATGAAGGCGAAGGCCAGGTTCTGTCGCATGTTGCCGACGGTTGCGGCGGACAGCAGGCGTGCCCGGGCGATACCGCGCAGATCGCCCTTGACCAGAGTGACCTGCGCGCTGTTCATGGCGACATCGGTGCCAGTTCCCATGGCGATGCCGACGTCGGCCTTGGCCAGTGCCGGGGCATCATTGATGCCGTCGCCGGCCATGGCGACGACGCGTCCCTCACGCTGCAGACGCTCCACCAGCGCCAGTTTGTCTGCCGGCTTGACCTCGCCGTACACTTCATCAATGCCCAACTTGGCACCGACGGCTTTGGCGGTGGTCAGGCCGTCACCCGTCGCCATCACGATACGCAAACCGGCTTGGCGCAGGACTGTCAGCGCCTCCTGGGTGCTCGCCTTGATCGGGTCGGAGACGATCAGCAGGCCAAGAATGTGGCCGTCGGCGGCCAGGTGCATAACGCTAGCGCCATTTTGACGCAGGCTTTCGGCCTCCTTGGCGAGAGCGCCGACATCAACCCCATCCTGGGCCATCAGCGCACCGTTGCCGAGAGCCAGTCGCTTTCCACCGACCGTCCCGCGCACGCCGATGCCGGTCTCCGATTCGAACTGTTCGGCCTTGTCCAAGAGCAGCCCACGTTCCCGTGCGGCGCGGACGATGGCATCGGCCAAAGGGTGCTCGCTGCCTTGATCGAGACTGGCAGCAAGGCGAAGCACATCATCCTCGGAGGTGCCCGGCACCGCCACGGCGCGCTCAAAGGATGGGTGCCCTTCAGTCAGCGTGCCTGTCTTGTCCACGATCAACGTATCAACATCGCGCAAGCGCTCTATCGCCGCAGCGTCGCGGAACAGTATCCCTTGCGTTGCCGCCTTGCCGGTGGCGACCATGATGGACATCGGCGTCGCCAAGCCGAGGGCGCAGGGGCAAGCGATGATCAGCACTGAGACGCCATTGATCAGGCCGAAGACCCAACCCTGCTCACCGCCGAAGAAGCCCCAAGCGAAGAAACTGATCAGCGCGATGGCGAACACCACCATCACGAAATAACCGGCCACGACATCCGCCAGGCGCTGCATCGGCGCTTTGGAACGCTGGGCTTGGGCGACCATCTGGACGATCTGGGCGAGCATGGTCTGGGAACCCACCTTTTCCGAGCGGATTACCAGACTGCCGGAGGTGTTCATGGTGGCGCCGATTACCTTGTCGCCAGGGCGTTTCGTCACCGGCAGCGGCTCGCCGGTCAGCATCGCTTCGTCAATGGCGCTGGAGCCCTCCAACACCGCGCCATCGACGGGTACCTTCTCGCCAGGCCGGACACGCAGGGTGTCGCCGACATGTACGTTCGACAGAGGAATATCTTCTTCGGTTTTGTCGGGATTGATACGGCGGGCGGTCTTCGGCGCGAGGCCTAGCAGGGACTTGATGGCGGCCGAGGTTTGCGAGCGGGCGCGCAGTTCAAGCATCTGACCAAGCAGCGTCAGGGAAATGATGACTGCCGCGGCCTCGAAATAGACCCCGATGCGGCCGTGGGCAACGAATGAAACGGGAAACAAGCCAGGTGCCAGCGCAGCGACCATGCTGTAAGCGAATGCTGCCCCTGTCCCCAGACTTATCAGCGTCCACATGTTGGGGCTGCGATGGATGATGGACTGCCAACCGCGAACGAAGAAAGGCGCTCCGGCCCAAAGCACAACCGGGAGGCTGAACACTAGTTCGGCCCAGGTCCGAACGAGTGGCGGCAATACTGTCAGCATATGCCCGGCCATGGCTAAAACAAAAACCACGATAGTCAGCGGCAGACTGAACCAGAAGCGGCGGCGAAAATCGAGATACTCGGTGTTGTCCTCGTCCTTTTCGAAATCGGGCAAGATCGGTTCGAGTGCCATGCCGCACTTGGGACAAGTGCCGGGGCCGATCTGCCGAATCTCGGGGTGCATCGGGCAGGTGTATTCGGCGCCGGGGATGGCGCTCTCCTCCTGCTTCGGGGCAAGGTAATGCGCCGGTTCCGCATCAAACTTGGTTTTGCATTTGGCGCTGCAAAAGCGGTAATGGACACCGTCCAGGTCAGTCGCGTGGGGAGACTCCGGTTTGACGGTCATGCCACATACCGGATCTAGGTTAACGGTGTCTTGCGTAGCGTTCCGAGAAGAGTGTTCGTGGCTCATGACGACTTCTGACATCGGTTTGGTTCCTTGGATTAAGGAATGGGGACCGGTCGAGTGGCATCGCTGCCGTTATCGGTCGGTGACGGAAGTCGATTACCGCGCCTGCCCGGCTGCGCCGCCGTTATTTCATCGGCATTTGAGTAGCGCCGCCATCCTGGCGTTTCATCATTTGTTCCATCATGTCCATGCGCTTTTCCATCTGCTGCATGCGATCGACCGGGGCGCTGGATGGAACACCCGGAGAACCGCTGTCTCCCATCTTGTTCATGGACATCCCTTTCCCCATCGTCGGGCAGTCCATTTCCATACCGGCTTCCATGCTGTGGGCCATCATCATGCTGCTCTGCATGGTGTGCATGTGCTCAGCCAGGGCTTTCTGTTTTTCCCCTTCGGTCTTGGCCTTGGCAATACGGTCAAGTTGGGCGCGCATTTTCTTGACGTTGTCTTGCATTCCCTTAATCGTCTGGGCCGATTGCCCATCCGATTGCTCGGCCGCAGCAGCCTTTTTCGGGTGAGGTTCGTCGTTGGCAAAAGCAGGCGAGCCTAAAGCGAGTGAGGCAGTGATCACAGCCACGGCAAAAGTCAGGTGTTTCATGGTGTCTCTCCTTGTTATGGTCATTTACCTGTCCCCAAGCAAAGGACAAGCGGAACTCGAACTAAATTCGCCTACCTCAGTTTGATTGGCAGCGCCCCGCTGGTCAGTGCGTTACCAAACATTCGGCCTATACATTTCCCCCGTTGGGCAAACCTTCCTGACCGCGTTGCAGGCGCCACTGTTTGACCAACGCGTAGATCGCTGGGATGACTGCCAGCGTCAGCACGGTCGAGGAGATCATGCCGCCGACCATCGGCGCGGCGATGCGGCTCATCACTTCGGAGCCTGTGCCCGTTCCCCACATGATGGGCAGGAGGCCGGCCATGATCGCCACCACCGTCATCATCTTCGGCCGCACGCGCTCGACGGCACCCTCCATCACCGCCTCGTAAAGATCGGCCACGCCAGGCTCGCGACCTTCGGCGCGGGACTTCGTCTTGACCGCTTCCCAGGCATGATCAAGGTAGATCAGCATGATCACGCCGGTCTCGGCCGCCACCCCGGCGAGTGCGATAAAGCCCACGGCCACCGCCACCGAAAGGTTGTAGCCGAGCAGCCACATCAACCAGATGCCGCCAACCAAGGCGAAAGGCACCGAGAGCATGACGATCAGGGTCTCGGTAATACGCCTGAAGTTAAGATAGAGCAGCAGGAAGATGGAGAGCAGGGTGACCGGGATAACGATCTTCATCTTTTCAATGGCGCGCTCCATGTATTCAAACTGGCCGCTCCAGGTGACGTAGTAGCCGGGTGGAAACTTGACCTGTTCAGCGACCGCCTTCTTCGCGTCGGCCACATAGCCGCCGATATCGCGGTCGCGAATATCAACATAGATGTAGGCGGAGAGCAGTGCATTTTCCGTGCGTATCGACGGCGCGCCCTTGGCAACCACCACTTTGGCGAGTTGCCCGAGGGGAACCATGGCTCCATCCATCGTCGGGATCAGCACCTCGCGGGCAATCTGCTGCGGGTCGGAGCGCAGTTCCCGCGGATAGCGGATAGTGACACCGAAGCGCTCCCGTCCCTCGACCGTTGTGGTCACCAACTCGCCACCCAGGGCCGTGCCGATCACGTCTTGCAAGTCGCCGATGGCCAGACCATAGCGCGCCAACTGCTCGCGGTCTGGTTCGATGTTGAGATAGAAGCCGCCCGTGATACGTTCTGCGAAGGCACTGGTGGTTCCGGGGACTGCTTTGACCACGGCCTCGATCTGCTTGGCCAGCACCTCCATTTCGCCGAGATCCTTGCCGAAGACTTTGATGCCGATGGGCGTGCGGATGCCGGTGGATAGCATGTCGATACGTGCCTTGATCGGCATCGTCCAGGCATTCGCCACACCGGGGAATTGCAGGGCCTTGTCGAGCTCGGCGATCAGTTTGTCGGTGGTCATGCCAGCGCGCCATTCGGCTTCCGGCTTGAGATTGATCACCGTCTCGAACATCTCGGTCGGCGCCGGGTCAGTCGCCGTGTTGGCGCGTCCAGCCTTGCCATAGACCGAACTGACCTCGGGGAAGCTCTTGATGATCTTGTTTTGCGTCTGCATCAATTCGGCTGCCTTGGTAATCGACATCCCCGGCAGTGAAGCGGGCATATACAGCAGCGTTCCCTCGTTGAGCGTCGGCATGAACTCGGAACCTAGTTGGGAGGCCGGGTAGATCGAGATAACCAGGGTCAGCAAGGCCGCAACGATGGTCACTTTCTTCCAGCGCATCACCCCGGCGATGATCGGTCGATAGATCCAGATGAGGACGCGGTTCACCGGGTTTTTTGCTTCTGGCATGATCTTGCCGCGAATAAACAGCAGCATCAGCACGGGCACCAATGTTACTGAAAGCAGCGCTGCGCCGGCCATCGAGAAGGTCTTGGTGTAGGCCAGGGGCGAGAATAGTCGCCCCTCCTGACCTTCGAGGCTGAACACCGGCAGGAAGGAAACGGTGATGATGAGCAGCGAGAAGAACAGCGCCGGCCCGACCTCCTTGCACGCTGCAAGCATGGCATCGACGCGATCACCGTTCGAATGCTCCTCGGGCAAGCGCTCCAGATGCTTGTGCGCATTCTCGATCATGACGATGGCGGCATCGATCATGGCGCCAATAGCGATGGCGATGCCACCCAGGCTCATCAGATTGGAGGTCATGCCGAGCAGGCGCATGGCGATGAAGGAGATGAGTATGCCGACCGGCAGCATCAGAATGGCGACCAGGGCACTGCGCGCATGCAGCAGGAAAACGAAGCAGACCAGTGCGACGATGATGGACTCTTCAAGCAGTGTTCGCTTGAGCGTATCAATGGCGCGGTGGATCAGTTCGGAGCGGTCATAGACCGCCTCGATCGTCACGCCAGCCGGCAGGCCTGGACCGATTTCGGCGATCTTGGCTTTCAGGTTATGGATGACTTCCAGGGCGTTCTGTCCATAGCGCGCCATGGCGATCCCCGACACCACTTCGCCTTCACCATTGAGCTCGGTCAGGCCGCGCCGCTCGTCCGGCGCGAGCTCGACCCGGGCGATGTCGCGGATCAGCACCGGGGTGCCCTTGTCGCTCTTGACGACCAGCATTTCGAGATCGTCTTTGCCGCGCAGGTATCCCTTGCCGCGTACCATGTACTCGGTTTCGGCCATTTCGACGACACGTCCACCGACATCCCGGTTCGAATCGCGGATGACCTGCGCTACCTTCATCAAGGGGATGTTGTAGGCGCGCAGTTTGACCGGATCGACGGTGACTTGATAGGTCTGTACGAAGCCGCCGATTGAAGCCACTTCGGCGACGCCGTGGGCCTTGGAAAGTTGATAACGGACGTACCAGTCCTGGATGGTGCGCAATTCAGCCAGCGTCTTGTCTTTGGCGAGTAGCGCGTATTGGTAGACCCAGCCGACGCCGGTAGCATCCGGCCCTAGCGAAGGAGTGACGCCCTTGGGCATGCGGCTGGACGCAAAATTCAGGTATTCGAGTACCCGTGAGCGCGCCCAGTAGATGTCAGTACCGTCTTCGAAAATGATGTAGACGAAAGATGCGCCGAAGAAGGAAAAGCCCCGAACCACTTTCGAGTTCGGCACCGACAACATGGCGGTAGTGAGCGGATAGGTCACCTGATCTTCCACCACCTGCGGGGCCTGGCCGGGATACTCGGTATAAACGATGACCTGCACGTCCGACAGGTCGGGCAAGGCATCAATCGGCGTGCGCAGAACGGCATAGATGCCGCCGATGGTGATGAACAGGGTGGCGAGCAGGACCAGGAAGCGGTTTCTGCCCGACCATTCAATGATCTTGGCCAGCATGGACGGGATTCCTTCAGTGACCGGCGTGAGGACTGGCCGCGGAGGCTGGTGCGCTGGCCCCGGTGGTGGGTGCCAGCGGCGTGGCCGCCGTGATCACCCATTCGCCCGGCTGACGTTCGACAAACTCGAAGGCAACCTTGGCGCCCGGCTTCAGCGTTTGCAGCAGCGACTCGTTGGCAGCCTTGAACTCCATGGTCATGGCTGGCCATTTGAGGCTGGCTACCGGACCGTGGCTGATGCTCACAGCCCCGGTCTTGGCGTCGATTTCCTCGACCTTGCCCTCGGCATGGTGTCCCGCGCCTGCTGTAGCGGGTTTCGCGGCGTCTTCGGCCGGCGGCGTTTTACCACCGTGGGCAGCGTGTCCAAAACCGCCGACTGCCGCCTTCAGGTTGCTCTCGGCATCGATCAGGAAATTGGCGGCAACCACGACGGGTTCGCCGTTCTTTACACCGTCCAGCACCTCCACATAGTTGTCGCTACGCGCCCCGAGTTTGACCTCACGCGGCTCGTAGCGCCCTTCCTTGGCCTGGACGAGGACGATCTGGCGGGTGCCGCTGTCGATAACGGCAGAGACCGGTACCGTGACGACAGAACCCTTGGCCGAGACGGGCAGTTCCACCTGGGCAAACATGCCGGGTTTGAGCAAGGCGCCCGGATTGGCGAGTTCGACCCGAACCGGCACGGTGCGAGTGGCCGCCGTCAGGGTCGGATAAACGTAGGTGACGGCACCTTCGAATATCTTGTCGGGATAGGCGCTGATTTTGACCTTGGCCTTGGCGCCAGACTTGACCAGTCCGATGTCCTGCTCGAAAACGTCGGCCACCACCCAAACGGCGGACAGGTCGGCTATCTGGTAAAGCGCTTCGCCCGGCATGAAGCGCATGCCCTGGACAGCCTTTTTCTCGGTGACGATGCCGTTCACCGGCGAGCGGAATGTTAGCGTGCGTTTGGTCTCACCGGATTTGGCCAAGGCTTTGACCTGTTCTTCGGAGATGTCCCAGTTCTTCAGACGGGCCAGACTCGAATCGGCCAATTGCTTCATGCCAGACTGCGCTTCGCCGCCTGCGCCATTGAGGGAACGGACGCCATCGGCCGCTATTGCATATTCGCGTTGGGCCGAGACCAGTTCCGGGCTGTAGACCTCAAACAATGGCTGCCCCTTGCCCACCGGCTGGCCAGTGGCATTGACGTGCAGGCGCTCGACATATCCCTCGAACTTGGGGGCAATGGTGTAGGTACGGCGCTCGTCGGGTTCGATGCGGCCGGCGGCACGAACAATCTTGTCCAGTGCCCGCAGGCTGGCCGCCTCAGTCTTGACACCGAGTTTCTGAACTTTCTCCGTGCTGATACTGATCTGGTTCCCTGCGCCAGGTTCCTCGCCCTCTTCACCCTCATAGACCGGGATGTAGTCCATGCCCATCGGGTCTTTCTTGGGGACCGGCGAGGTGTCGGGCAAGCCCATCGGATTGCGGTAGAAACGTAGTTTGCGCTCCTTCTTGACGGGTTCCCCAGCAGTAGCCGGCTGCGCCACGGCGTCAGTCTGGCCAGTCGATTTGTGACCGGCCCAATAGCCGCCAGCGCCAGCCAAAATCGCGACGATGGTTGCTGCCAATACGCCCTGTTTCATCCCAGAGGGATTCGCTCCAGTCATAGATCTTCTCCGAGGATTCGTTCAATTTCAGCAAGGCGCGCTTGGCCTTCAGCCTGCGCCCTGATCTGGTTTTGTTTGGCCTGACGAATCTGGCGCTGGGCATCGAGCAGCGTGGCGAAATCCACCTTGCCGTTTTCGTAGCCAGCCAGCGCTGATTTGAAGGTCAGTTCGGATTGCGGCAGCAGGCTTTCCGAGGCCAGTGCTTCGGTTCGGCGGGCTGCGTCAAGACCGGCAATGTTTTCTGAAAGGTCGGAGAGCACCTGATTGGAGGTCGCTTCGCGACGCGAGCGAGCGGCCGCGAGCATAGCTTCCGATTCGCGTTCCTGGGCGCGGCGCGTGCCCTGCTGCAAGGGGATGTTCATCTCGACCATCAGATCCCACTGTTTGACCGAGTTCTGCATCTGGTTGGGAACGACACCGAAGGTGAAGTCCGGGTAGCGGTTTTTGTAGGCTAGTTCACGACTCTTCTCGGCGCTTTTGAGGCGCGACTCATCAGCGGACAATAGGGGATTGCGGGCTCGCGCCCGATCCTCCAGAGTAGCGTAGTCCAGTTTTGCCGGCGCAGGAATCGGCCGCAGTCTTTCTGGCTCGGACAATGGAGCGTTAGCGGGTCTGGCCAGCAACACGTTCATACGCGTGTGCATGTGGTGACGTTCAGTCTGGAGCGCGATCAACTCGTTACGCATCGATGTCTGTTCAACCTGCGCCCTGATCACGTCCTGCTGGGCAGCCAGGCCGCCGGCGTAACGGGCCTGGGCAATTTTTTCCAGACGGGAGATCAGATCGAGGATTTCTCGGGTCAGGCGCTCGTTCTTCGCCAGAAAATACTGTTGTGCATAGGTCGTCTTGATTCTGGCGGAGACGTCAGCCCAGGTGCCCATAGCCCGTCCTCGGGCGCTTTCTGCCTCCAGTTCGGCAATCTCGCGTTTGAGATCGCGCTTGCCGAACCAGGGGACGTCCTGCATCAGGGTGTAGCGAGTGCTGCCAACCCGGCTTGGCGAGAGGCTTGGGCTTTGCTGACCACCCTTAGTGATGTCCATCAACTCGGTGCGCAATTTGGGGTCCGGGAGCGCGCCGGCCGGCTCAATGCGCTGAGTGGCAGCTTCCGCCTCCAGACGCATACCGGCATATTCCGGGTTGCCTTCGCGAGCTATCGCCAACAGGCCCTCCACATCCGAGCCGGGCGATGCCGTCTGCGCCTGTGCGGCAAAGCACCACGCTCCCGCAATTGCAGCGAACAGGAGTGTTTTGTAACTTACGGTGGGCTTCATGGCGGGGTCCTGGGCAGATTTCCGGAGACATCCGGGAGGTCGGGGAATAAGATTATTTTGCTGTTTCCAGGCGGACGATGGTCATCGTATCGTCGATGGCGAAGCGGATTTTCTGTCCCTCCTTCACCGTGTTCAACCATACCGCATCCTTGACGCGGAAGGCCATGGTCATGCCCGGCATGCCGCTAGGCAACGGGCCGTGGGCGACGGTCAGTTTGCCGCCGCTCTTATCCACTTTCTTGACCAGACCATCGGTTAGCACCGTGTCTGTCGCAGCAGTAGCGTGCATCGCGCCGTGGTCCATATGTTCCATCTTGTCGGCGGCCAGGGCCGGCGCAGCAAGTCCAGCGGCAAAAGCGGCGACGGCGATCAGGGTGAACGGGGTTTTCATGATGAATCTCCAGTGGGTCAGTGTTTGGCGAAGACAATGGTGCTGCCGTCGGCTTGGACGAGCAGCGTTTCATAGGGAACCGGCGTGGCGGTTTCCATGCCGGGGGAGCCCTGCGGCATGCCCGGAGCGGCCAGGCCGACGGCTTTGGGTTTTTCCTTCAACAGGCGCTGGATGTCGGCGGCAGGAACATGCCCCTCGATCAGGTAGCCGCCCACCTTGGCGGTGTGGCAGGAGCCTACGCGCTCAGGCATACCCAGGCTCTTGCGTGCTGCCGGGACATCGTTCACGTTATGGGCATTCACCTTGAATCCATTTTTTTGCATGTGTTCGATCCACTTTTCGCAGCAGCCGCAGTAGGGACTTTTGAACACTTCCACCTGCGTCGCGGATTGCGCCCAGGTCGAGCCTGTAGCGACCAGCAGAGCCAGCAGCAAAGGAAGAGTGCGGAGTGTCGGTAGTGGTTTCATGGCGGTTTCCCGGTGGATTCGAATGGGGGCAGTTTGAAGGGGCGATCCCTACAGGAGGCTGACCTGCGGATTACATTTCAGTAATCTTGCGAAGTCGGTCAATGCCCGTGCTCGCCGTGTTGGTGGGTGTGTGGTTTCACGTCGTGATGGTGCTCATGTTCGTGGTCATGGGCCTGCTCCGTCTTCTGCTCGGTCCCGTGTCCGTCCATACCACCGTGGGAATGTCCATCGCTTGCCTCAACCCGCTGGCGGTATTCCTCCGGGGAAAGGCTGGGCAGGACTTTGAGGAAGGCCGTCAGATCCCAGATTGCCTCATCCTCCATGCCGCCTTTCGACCAGGCCGGCATACCAGAGCCCTTGACGCCGTGTTTGACGATCCAGAAGTGTCGGGCGTCCGTTGAGCTGGAATCGGTGATGGGTTTGGCAAGATTTGGCGGCGTCGGATAGAGGCCCTTGCGGATTTCGGAGTCCTCGATGCCGGGCGCTAGGTGGCACTCCGCGCACATGGCGTCGTAATTGCCGGCGCCGCGACGAATCCGGCTGGTATCGGAAAGGTCAGCCGGCACCGCAATGTCTGCGGCCCGGTGAGCGATGGACTGTTCCCGCGCCCATTCGATCAAGCGATGGACGACCGGGCTATGCGGGGTATCGGCGGCGAAGTCGAGAATGCCGATCTGTATCAGCGCGGCTACCGCTGCGGCGCCGAGTCCTAGCGTGCCCACCGCACCCAACAGAATTTTTTTCATCGAAAGCGTCCCGAATTGTGAATGGTGCAATTTTCCGCCGTGCCGGGTAACGGGAAACTGACTGGCGCATTACATTTCCGTAATCTACGAGTCCAGCCCTCCGTGCCGGCGCAGAATGGCATCGATATCTGGTGGCAAGGGAGAGTGAACATGAAAATCCTGGTCGTGGAAGACGAACAGAAAACCGGCGATTATCTGAGGCAGGGCCTGATGGAAGCGGGCTTTATCGTCGATCTGGCGCGTGACGGACTCGACGGGTTGCACCTGGCGCTGACCGAGGCCTACGATCTGGCCGTCCTCGACGTGATGCTGCCCGGCATCGATGGTTGGCAAGTGCTGCAAGGCATTCGCCGGGCCGGCAAGGATATGCCGGTGCTCTTTCTGACGGCTCGCGATGACGTCGAGGATCGGGTCAAGGGGCTGGAACTCGGGGCCGACGACTATCTGGTGAAACCTTTCGCCTTTTCCGAACTGCTGGCCCGCGTTCGGACGCTACTTCGGCGCGGCGGCAAAGCGAAGGAATCCGATCTCCTGAACGCGGCCGACCTCGAACTCGACCTGATGCGTCGCCGGGTCACCCGATCCGGCAAGAAGATCGACCTGACCTCGAAAGAGTTCGCGCTGCTGGAACTCCTTCTGCGGCGCCAGGGCGAGGTGCTGCCGCGTTCGCTGATCGCCTCCCAAGTGTGGGACATGAACTTCGACAGCGATACAAACGTCATTGAAGTTGCCATCCGGCGCCTGCGGGCCAAGATGGACGACGGCTTCGAGCCGAAACTGATCCGGACGGTTCGCGGCATGGGCTATGTGCTGGAGACAGCCGAGTGAACCTGATTGGGAAAAAATCCGTCACCTTCCGGCTGACACTGCTTTTCGCGTCGGTCTCAACCACGGTACTTCTTTTGCTGGGGCTGCTGATCGGCTCGCTCGTCGAGGGGCATTTCGAAGAACTGGACATGGAACTGCTCGGCGGAAAAATGGAACTGCTCCGCCACGCTTTGGAGAAAGTGCGCACCCCCCAGGAACTGGAGGCACTACCGGGACAACTGGAAGATTCGCTGGTCGGACACCACGGGTTGGCGGTGCGTGTACTGCGGCCGGACGGTCAGCCCCTGTATGCGACAGAAGGCTCGACGTTTCCGCCCGGACTGCTTGCCGATGCCGGGAAGCAGGCTCTTCATCCGACACTCTGGGCCGATTCGGAAAATCATCCCTATCGCGGGATTGCTGCCCTGGCACCTACCGGCATCCAAGGTATGGCGCCAGCGGTGGTAGCGGTGTCGACCGACATGACCCACCACGAGCATTTCATGCACTCATTCAAGGCGGCGCTTTGGTCAGTCGTTGGATTTGCCGCACTCCTCACGGGATTTCTTGGCTGGGTAGCGGCTCGACGCGGGCTGGCGCCCCTTCGGGAGATTAGCCGCTCTGCCGCCGGCATTACCGCGAACCGCCTTAACCAGCGGTTGGCGGTGGAGTCCATTCCCGTCGAACTGGCGGAAGTTGCCCAGACCCTCAACGAGATGCTGGCCAGGCTTGAAGAATCCTTCCGCAGGCTGTCCGACTTCTCCTCCGATCTTGCCCACGAACTGCGCACGCCAGTGAGCAATCTGCTGACGCAGACCCAGGTGACGCTCTCCAGGACGCGGACGCTTGACGAATACCAGGACGTGCTCGCCTCCAACGCCGAAGAGTTCGAGCGCCTGTCGCGAACCATTGCCGACATGTTGTTTCTGGCCAAGTCAGACAATGAACTCATCGTCCCCCATCGCGAAAGGGTTGATCTGGCGGCCGAGATCGAAAGTATTTCGGAGTTTTACGAGGCTCTGGTCGAGGAGAAGGGAATCAGTCTGAGCTGTTCGGGTAGCGGTGTCGTGCTCGGTGATCGGCTGATGCTGCGCAGGGCCGTCGGCAACTTGCTATCCAATGCCGTGCGCCACACGCCGGAAAAAGGCAGGATCACGGTTCGCGTGGCCGATGCCGACGACGCATGTGTCGCAGTATCAATCGAAAACACTGGCGAAACTATTGCCCCGGAACATCTGCCCCGACTATTTGACCGCTTTTATCGGGTTGATCCGTCGCGGCAGCGTTTCGGCGAAGGTGCAGGACTGGGGCTGGCGATCACACGTTCCATCGCCCGCGCCCATGGAGGCGATGTTCGTGTTTATTCGGAAAATAGCGTAACGGCGTTCGAAATTCGGCTGCCTGGCTGACTGTTAAGCGGTAAAAATCTGCTCAGGCAACCACCTTCCGGGCTAAGTTGCTGGCATCAATTATCGAGCGAGCACGCGGTCATAGGTTGTCTAGTCTCCGACTGAGTAGCTATTTGTTTGCGTTCGCACGATATTCTATGAAGTCCTGCCAGCCTGCCGCATAACTATTTTCATCACTCTGTTTCCAGTGCCTGCCGTGCTCATCGATCTCAATGCGAACTTCGGCCAAGTGGCGAGCAGCCTTTAGCGGGTCCTGGTTTCGGATAGCGTTGCGCAACTCGTAATGTCGCTGGACGAAGACATGCGCCTTATCAACGTGGTGCTTGGCGGTCAAGTAATCGTGAGCAGCCTTGTCGAATACAAGGAGATCTTCAGCCATAGCTAGGACGGATTCCGGGTCAGGAGTTGGGCCGAAGGTATCGAGGATCTTCGCCTTGATGTCGGCTTCTTGTTTCGCCTTGTATTCCCGTTCGGCCTTCGCCTTCTTAGCTTTTGCATTTACTTGGGCGGATGCAAACACGCCATTTAGCCTATCAAAGAAGAACGCGGCAGTCTGTAGAAACTCACGCTCTATCTCCGGAACAACTGCTCCACCATCTTGCACCAGGCTAATAATGTCGCGGGCTGATGTAGCTGCTCTGGCAGCGTTCGTACGAAATCGTTTCGCGTTCTCTTCTCCCTTAAAACCATTGAATCGAGTTCGCAGAATTGGGAAAAGTTTCTCGGCGTCTGGTTGCTTCGATGGCCGCCTAGACGATACAGGTGCTGCCACAGGAATGCGGACAATTTTTTCAACAACCCGCTCGACTTCAACCACCTTTTCAACAATGACTGGATCGGCAGGCTTCTGTGCTTGGGCGATCAAGTCCTTCTGCTTCTGTCGCCATGCCTTGGCGCGCTCGGATGCATTGGCATAAGTGCCGGGCCTTCCCCTGCCTCGCTTTGGTTGTACCTGGTTGTCCATACTGGCCTCGATTTTCGTGCGCACTAAACTATTCTACGCTTTCTCTGTGGTTAGTTAAATATCGTTCGAACGAAAATATGCGGCGATGATTAGGCACGCCGATATTGATAGGGGTCGTCTCAGAATTCGGAAAATAAAGCACGTTAAGCGGCCCACGGCAAAATTCGACCAGACTCATTGGGTAGAACAAGCAGTCGTGCCACCAGCCGCCATCTGAATCAGTTGGCGTCGTAGATGTCGGCATTTCCTGGATTCAGTCGCGAAACAAAAACATTTCGCCTCACATTCGTACAATCGTTAGAATGTCGGTTATGGACAAACGAATGATAAAAGACCTCCTCTACGAGCAGGTTGCCCGCATCGGCAAAGCGGTTTCCAGTCCGAAACGGCTGGAGCTGCTGGAATTATTGGCGCAAGGCGAAAAGACCGTTGAAACGCTGGCGAGCGAATTGTCGGCCGACATCAAACTCACCAGCGCGCACCTGAAAGTGCTGAAGGAAGCACGCCTCGTGACTTTTCGGCGCGAGGGAAAATACATCATCTATCAACTGGCCGGCAGTGATGTGGCGGGTCTGTGGGTGAGTCTGCGCCAGGTCGCCGAAGAGCACCTGCTGGAACTGAAGATGGCCCTGGGACAGATGGTGGCCGATCCGGCGAAGCTCTCCGCTGTCGGCCGCGAGGTCCTGCTGGAACAAGCGCGGCGCGGCGAGGTGTTCGTCATCGATGTGCGTCCGCCAACGGAATACGAAACGGCTCACCTGCCGTTTGCCCGCTCGATGCCGGTGGCCGAGATTGAGCAGCGCCTTGCTGAATTGCCGTCCGACGTCGAGATTGTCGCCTACTGCCGAGGACCGTTCTGCCTTCTCTCTGACGAGGCCGTGGCGTTGCTAGCGGCGAAAGGCTATCGAGTGCGCAAGATCCTTGATGGCGTCAGTGAATGGCTGGCGGCAGGTCTTCCTGTGGAGCAAGGCAAATCATGAGCATGAAGGGACGTGAAAGCGGCATGCCCGACGAAACCTACTGGGCGAGTTTTTTCGAGGCAGAGGCTGCTATTGACAGACTCCTTGGCACTGCGGTGCTGGGGGATGTTATCGAATTCGGCTGCGGATACGGTTCCTTTACGGTGCCCACTGCCCGACGTACGGCAGGGCGTGTTATCGCCCTAGATATCGAACCAGAAATGGTCGACTGTGTGCGTCATAAGGCCACCACTTTCGATCTCCCCAACATTCAAGCCGACGTTCGAGATTTCGTTGCACACGGAACGGGCGTGGACTCCGGGTCGCAAGCGCACGCGATGATTTTCAACCTGCTGCACCTGGAACAGCCTATATCCCTGCTGCGCGAAGCCTACCGGACCTTGCAGGACGGTGGCGTGCTTTCGGTGATTCACTGGCGCAGTGACATACCCACACCACGCGGTCCTTCGCTGGAGATCCGTCCGACCCCAGACCAATGCCGGGCGTGGATAGCCGATGCCGGATTTCACTCCATTGAATCGGTTGATTTGAAAGATTGCTGTCCCTTTCATTTCGGCCTGCTGGCCAGGCGTTGATCCACCTCTCCTTGGAAACCGTCTATGAAAACCCTGATTATTTTCAATCACGAGCCCTACGATAGTACCGATGTGACCTGGAACGGACTGCGACTGGCCGACAAGCTGGTCGATGCTGGAAGTGAAGTTCGCATTTTCCTGATGAGTGATGCGGTGGACATGGCACGCGATGCCTGTCGTCCACCGGAAGGCTATGACCAAGACCTTTCGTTGATGCTGAAGGCGCTCATCACCCGTGGCGTGAAGGTCAAGGTGTGCGGAACCTGCATGGCGCGCTGCGGCATCTACAAGAACCATCCGTATTTCGAGGGCGCCGAAAAATCCACCATGCCGGCGCTGGCGGAATGAGTCACCGATAGCGACAAAGTAATCTCGTTCTGAAACTCCCCGAGTTGGGCATCGTGCCGTCTGAAACCGCAGTAAGAATAACCAGGAGACTCAAATGACTGAAAGCAGCAAGCCCGGCTTGTCGACGCGCACCATTCACGGCCACAGTTTCAAGGACGCACATGGCAGTCCGCACCTTCCGGTGTATGACACCACCACCTTTGCGTTCAAATCGACGGCTGACCTGCTCGATGTCGTTGACGGTCGCAAGCCGGGGAGCCTCTATACGCGATACGGCCTGAACCCATCAATCTTTGCGATTGAAGAAACGCTCGCCAGCCTCGAAGGCGCGGAGATGGCCTGGTCTTTTTGTTCCGGGATGGCCGCCGAGACAGCCTTGTTCCTGACGCATGGGCGTGAGGGCATCGTTTGCATCGGTGACGCTTACGGCGGAACGCTGGAACTACTGGCCAGCCAGTTGCCGTTGCTGGGGATCAAGACCGATTTGATTCTTGGCCGCGAACTGGATCAACTGGACGCTTTGCTGGCCGCAGGCGCGAAGCTGGTATTTTTTGAGACGCCCACCAATCCCACCCTCGAATTGCTCGATATTCGGGCTATTGCAGCGAAGGCGCACGCCTACGGCGCGCGAGTCGCGGTCGACAACACGTTCGCCTCACCGGTCAATCAGCGCCCGCTGGAACTGGGAGCGGATTTCGTCGTGCATAGCGCCACTAAATATCTCGGCGGGCACAGCGACCTCACCGCTGGCGTCTTGATGGGGTCGAAGGAATTACTGATGCCGGTATGGAACTGGCGCAAGAATCTCGGCTCGATGATCGCCCCGGCCACTGCGTCATTGCTCGCCCGCAGCCTGCGTACCCTGGTCGTGCGCGTGCGTCAGCAAAACGAGTCGGCCCAGCGTATCGCCGAAGCCATGGACCGCCACCCCAAGGTCAGCCGGGTCTACTTTCCTGGTCTGCCCGAGTTTCCGGGACACGCGCTGGCCAAAGACCAAATGTACGGATTCGGGGGCATGCTGACGATCGAGGTCGCTGGCGACGGAGAAGATGCCACACGCGTCGCTGACCGGTTGAAGCTCTTCGCCTTGGCACCCAGCCTTGGGGGTGCGGAAAGCTTGGTAACCCAGCCGTGTACAACCACCCACCATGGATTAACGACGGAAGAGCGTGCCCGTCGCGGCATCTCGGACGCCATGCTGCGTCTGTCGGTCGGCTTGGAGGATGCTGAGGATTTGATCGCGGATCTGGAACAGGCTCTGGGTTAGGTGCTTCGCGGCACATTTCCTTCGGTCAGATTACGGATCAAGTCCGGAATGACGGTTTTAAAAATGGTTTTACCGAAACACTTATTTGGGGATGTGACAGAAAACGAAAATAATCGTACGCTAGCGCATTGTCATGCAGCTCAACGTATTTTTGCTCTACATGTTGATTGTTGAGTGTCGTAATCTGATCGTTGAGCCAGGGCCAGCAGCCTTCTATCCAGCGGGTTTCCAGGCCGAGGCGATGATGCCCATACCCAACAGGGCAATTCCGGCACCCAACCAGTCAAGTGAGGAAAGTTTGATGCCGTCAACTACTCGCAGCCAGAGCAGTGCCGTTGCCACATAGACGCCACCGTAAGCGGCATAGACCCGGCCACTTGCCGCCGGATGCAAGGTCAGCAGCCAGACAAAGACTACAAGACTGAGAGCCGCCGGTAGCAGCAGCCACGGGGAGCCCTCCTTGCGCAGCCACAAGTAAGGCAGAAAACAGCCGATGATTTCGGCCAGAGCGGTGGCAAAAAACAGCAAACCGGTCTTGATCATTGTCCGTCCTCAGTGCTTGTGCGCATGGTGTGTATCGGGAAAGTGCGCATGTGTATGCTCAATCGACGCGTGCTGGTGGCGATGGGTATGGCTGGTTCCTGCCAGCACTGGTCCAGGGTGATTATGGATGTGGTGGTCATCGAGTTCCCCATGGACATGCTCATGCGTATGCTCAAGCGTTTCGTGCCGATGCCCATGCTCATGTTGCTCGGACAGGTGCAGCCAGACACCGAAGGCCATCAACAGCCCGGCCGCCAGCAATTGCGGCGTCACCGGTTCGTTGAGCAACAGGATCGCCAGCAGCGTTCCGAAGAAGGGCGCCACGGAAAAATAGGCGCCAGTACGGGCTGTTCCCAGATGGCGCAGGGCAATGACGAAGAGCGTGAGGCTGGCGCCATAGCTGGCGAAGCCAAGCAGTGCCGCCTGCGCGACGATTTCCGGTGCCGGCCAGATGGCCCCGGCCAAAAGCGCCAGTGCGAGATTGGTGATGCCGGCGACCAAGCCCTTGACCATGGCGATGAACGAGGCATCTGCCAGTGCGACCTTACGGGTCAGGTTGTTGTCGATCGCCCAGGCGAAACAGGCGCCGAGAATCGCCAGCGCCGGCCATGCTCCGGAGAACTGCGCATCGGATGGCCAACTCAGGACCAGTGCCCCGGCGACGATAGCGAGCATGCCCAGGGCGATACGACGGTCAAAGTTTTCATGAAAAACAAACCAGGCAAGCAGTGCGGTCAGAACGCCTTCGGCATTCAACAACAGCGAGGCGCCCGATGCCGGCATGGCTGACAACCCGATCATCAGCAGTACCGGCCCGATCATGCCACCGGCGACGGTGGCTGCAGCGAGCCAGCGCCAATCGCCCCGATCAAGGTGCACCTTCGGGCTACGGCGAATCTGGCGCATGAGCCAGAGGCCGATGCCAGAGCCGAGATAGAGCAGCGCTGCCAGCAGCCAGGGGCTGACCTCGGCCAGCAGCAGCTTGGATAACGGGGTGCCTATCCCGAACAGACCGGCTGCCGCGAGGGCAACGGCAATGCCGCGATGCCAACTCATGGGCTACGCTCCTTGGGTGGCCAAAGGGGCAATCACTGCCTCCAGTTCGGCCGGCTTCGAAAGTGCTTCGCTATGGCAGACGCAGGCTTCATGGTGAGCTGCCGCGACCAACTCATGAAGAATCCCGCAGTCCCCGGCGAGATGGCTGTTGCCGCATCGGCCGCGCAAGGCAGTGAGTTGGCGCTCCAGTGCCTGCATGCTTTGCAAACGGGCCTGGACGCGGGCCAGTTGCGCATCAATCAGTTGGTCGATATCGCGGCAATCGCTTTCCGGATGCGCCACAAATGCCAGCAAGCGCTGAATGTCGGCCAGCGAAATATCCAAAGCCCGACAATGGCGGATGAAGGCCAGCCGTTCCACGTGCAAGGGAGCATAGGCACGGTAGCCGTTTGGATGACGGGCCGGCGCCGGTAGCAGTCCCGCTTTCTCGTAATAACGGATGGTTTCGATATCGACGCCAGTGGCTTGCCCTAACTCACCAATTCTCATGACTCGATCCTCCTTGCTGCCCGGGCATTTCGGAAAACTTTATTTTACGCGCTTGATCCTATAGTTACTACAGGGTTTGTAATGCAAATAACAACTCGGGCATTGCTTCGGCTCCGACTATTTTCCTTGATTGCAATTGCTTGACCCTGTAGCCACTCAAGGGTTTCTAATAAAGAAAACAAGGAAAACACCATGAGTCTTGACCCCACCCCAAAGCCCCTTCAGGAAACCACTCACTGCGGATGCGCCAGCAGTTGCTCCGTAGCGGTGCCCGCCGCCGCTGACATCCCAGCAGCCCCCGATCTTGCACAAAGCGATGGAGTACCCGTCTTCCTGATTACGACCATGGACTGCCCGACCGAGGAGAACGATATCCGTCGTGCGTTGGCCAGTATCGAGGGCATCCATTCCCTGCGTTTCCAACTGTCGGCACGCACCGTTTCGATAGATGCCACGACGGAAGCACTCGATGCCGCCTTGGCCGCCATCCGCAAGGCCGGTTTTGACCCCAAGCCGGTGTCGGCAGGTCAGGTCGCAAAGGAAAACGTCGGCGTCAGTGAGCTATGGCGAAGCATTCTGGCGCTGGGGCTGGCCGTCGGTGCGGAAGCGCTGGATTTCTTCGCGCCCGACACGTTGCCTTTCAAGGGCTTCGGTATGGCATTGGCCA
>Ga0209066_10000242_pt1 | contig 82596 bp, 76 predicted proteins | sample All_14_2_FD_187198 | JGI IMG/M metagenome (GOLD analysis project Ga0209066, IMG submission 187198) | Freshwater microbial communities in response to fracking from Pennsylvania, USA - Allegheny Zone_MetaG_DW_15 (SPAdes) (version 2) ...
CGCTTTAAAAGGCGGATGAGTTCCAGCCCTTTGTAAGCCGCGATACCGCCGCTGATGATGAGTAATATCCTGCGTCCTGTAAGCATGCGCCCTTATAAGGATAGAATAAAAAGGCCGCGGTCAAGCGTGCCGCGGCCCTGAATTTATTAGTGCGCGAGGCTAAAAGATTACTTCTTTTTCTCGCCCGGCATGACGGCTTCGCCCAAAGGTGGCTCGCCTGCGGCAGGTTGTGTTTCAGGCAGGGTTTGTTTGGCGCCTGTGCCAGGGGCAAAGGTTGGCTGTGCGGCGTTGCCTTCATTGTCTTTCGGGGTTTCGCAAGCCTCGATCAGCGCGGTATCTGGCAGGTCAGCGCCTTCTTCCTTGGATTCAGCGGCTTTCAAAATCGCCTTGCAGTCGATTTTCGACATATCGGGCGCGCTGCCTTCACCGGCGGCAGGTTTTACACCAGCGAGGTCTTCATAGTTGGAGGCCATTTTGGGGCCCTTGTATTGTGGTGGTACTTGCAGGGCGTCATCATCTGAAGCGCCGGCGGCAGGCTCGATATTAGCAATACCGGCTGCAGGCGGTACCTGAATGATGTCGTCAGCCGAAGCGGCGTCTGTTTCGACAGGCTGGGCTACCGGTTTTGCCGATGTGCCGAACCATGACTTGATGCCGTGCATAGCCTGACTGAACGACAATTCCATCGTTGTTACGGGCGTTGTGACAGGGGCGGCAGTAGCTGGCGTTTTAATCGCCGTGTCTTCGGCGTTTGCAGGTGCCATAAGCGCAATGACGGCAGCGGCTGTCAGAAGCGAAGTGCGAAACATGTGATTACTCCCTTACGTGCTTTTTTAACGGTTTTTACTGGCACGACGGACACAATGTATAAAATTATTATGTCCAACATGCAATTATTACGAAAACTATTTCCACGCCTGATGTACGGCAACAACACCGAATGACAAGGGCGTGACCTTCGCGCCCTTGAAGCCTGCGGCTACCAGCCGCTTGCCCAAAATGCCGCGACGCGGAAATTTACGGATGCTTTCAATCAGGTACTGATACGAATCGGCGTCATTGGCGACGGCCTTGCCAATACGCGGAATAACTTTTTCCGAATACGCGTCATAGGCGCGGGCCAGAAGCGGGTTATCGATATGGCTGAATTCGAGGCAGAAGAAACGCCCGCCCGGTTTCAGCACGCGGGCAGCTTCTTTAAGCGCATTATCAATCCGCGCGACGTTACGAAGGCCGAAGGCGATCGTGTACACATCGAATGAATTATCGGGGAAGGGCAGTTTTTCAGCATTGCCTTCAACCCAGTCAAGATTATGGAGGATGCCGCGGTCAATCGCGCGGGCTTCACCCACCTGAAGCATGGAGGCGTTGATATCGCATACGGTAATCGGTGCCCGTCCGCCCGTGGCCTTGTGCAGGCGGAAAGCTATGTCGCCCGTACCGCCGGCCACATCGAGGAATTTCATCGAATCGCGCGGGCGGATCATGCGGATCAAACGGTCTTTCCACAAACGGTGGATGCCGCCCGACATAAGGTCGTTCATCAAATCGTATTTGCGGGCGACTGAATGGAATACATCCAGTACAAGCTCCGTCTTCTGGCCCGGCTCGACGCGGCGGGTGCCAAACCATTGCCCCTCGGGATTAAGCATCTCGGAATTGGTTGCGATTTTGGTTGTCATGAAATGAGTCTTAGCAGCGTTGTAAATGAAGTGCGAGATAAGTTTGAAGTTTTTAACAAACGTCTTGCGAACCCCTTTGAAACTGCCTCTAATCACGCCCATGAAATTGATCAAAGCAATGGTAACAGTGGGGGGATTAACCCTCGCATCCCGCGTGGCGGGGTTTATTCGTGACCTTTTGACAGCGCGTATTCTAGGCGCGGGGCCGATAGCCGACGCCTTCTTTATCGCATTGAAATTGCCCAATTTTTTCCGCCGCGTAACGGCTGAGGGGGCGTTTACCGTATCCTTCGTGCCTCTTTATTCCGATATCAGGGAAAAAGAGGGCATTGAGGCCGCCAATCGCTTCGCATCTAACGCCATGGGCGTGATGACGGGCGTGCTGCTACCCTTCACACTTATATGTATCATCGGTATGCCTCTTATTATGTGGGCCATTGCCCCCGGCTTCGGGGAAGGCACAATGCGGTACGACCTCGCGGTCGCGTTCTCGCGCGTCACATTCCCTTATTTACTGCTGATGTCGGTTACAGCCCTGCTAGGCGGGGTTTTGAATGCGCATGACCGTTTTGCGCCGTTTGCAGCCGCCCCTATCTTCTTTAACTTAACAATGGTCGTGTGCCTTCTGGGCACCAACATTTTCTTCCCCAACGCCGGTTACGCGCTGGCATGGGGGGTTAGCGTGGCGGGGCTGGTCCAGTTGGTTTTCGTTTGGTTCTGTGCCAAGCGCGCGGGGATATTGCTGCTGCCAACCATGCCGCGTTTGACCCCGCATATCCGCAAGCTTTTCCGCCTGATGCTTCCCGGGGTTATTGGCGCGGGCGTAGTCCAGATCAACCTATTCGCAGACGTGATGATAGCCTCCTTCCTGGCAGAAGGCGCTGTCAGCCACCTTTATTATGCCGACCGCCTGAACCAGTTGCCCTTGGGCACCGTGGGTATTGCCATCGGCAGCGCGCTTTTGCCCATGCTGGCTCGTGCCGTTTCAAGCGATGACAAGCCCGAAATCGAAGGCCTGTTCAACCGCGCTTTGGAAGCCTGCTTTATTCTGGCGCTGCCTGCGGCGTTGGCCCTCGGTATTGCGGCTGAACCCATTATTTTAACGCTGTTCCAGCAAGGGGCCTTTACGGCTGAGGATGCGCGGATAACAGCCTTAGTGCTTACTGGCTATTCTATTGGTTTGCCTGCCTATATTGCCGGCAAAATCTTTGCAACCGCCTGCTATGCGCGCCAAGACACCAAAACGCCTGTGATTGTTGCTGGTATATCGGTCGCTTTTAATGTGGTGGTCGCCCTCACGCTTGTTTTTGTATTTGATACCGGCGTGCCCGGCATTGCACTGGCAACGGGTTTGGCGGGCTGGGTCCAGATCGCCGTCATGTGGTTAATTTTACAAAAGCGCCGGCATTTGACGTTCGATGCCCGTTTCCGTTTTGTCATACCGCGCGTGGCGGCGGCCTCTTTACTCATGGCTATCGTGGTGTATGGTTGCCAGCATGTCCTGCACGATCAATTCATGGTATCCGGCATCAAACGGCTCGCGTCTCTGGCGGCGCTGGTAGGCTTTGGCGGCATAACCTATCTGGCAGTCATTTTTGCCACAGACGCCCTTTCGGTACGGGATTTGAAATCCTATTTCAGCAAACAAAAACAGCAAATTGAACCATCATGACCAAACGTATTTTTTCGGGCATGCAGCCCACAAACCGTTTACACCTCGGCAATTATCTGGGGGCACTCAAAAACTGGGTGAAGATGCAAGGCCAAGGCTTTGAATGTATTTACTGTGTGGTTGATCTGCACGCCATTACCATGCCCTACGAAACCGACGGGCTGGCCAAATCGACCCGTGAAATTGCAGCAGCTTACATTGCCGCCGGCGTTGACCCCAAACAATCCATCATATTCCCGCAATCAGCCGTAAGCGCCCACGCCGAACTGAACTGGATGCTCAGCACAATGACCCAGATCGGCAAGCTGGACCGTATGACCCAGTTTAAAGACAAGGGCGGTACCAACCGTGAAAAGGCAGGGCTTGGCCTTTATGCCTACCCTGTTCTGATGGCTGCCGACATTCTGGCCTATAAGGCCACCCATGTGCCTGTGGGCGATGACCAGAAGCAACATCTTGAACTGGCACGCGAAATTGCCCGCACCTTTAACCACCGTTACAAAGCCGACTTCTTCCCCGAGCCTGAAACGGTGCTGATGGGTGAAGCCACGCGCGTCATGTCGTTAATGGACGGGCAGGTCAAAATGTCGAAATCCGATCCGTCCGACAACAGCCGCATTAATTTGACCGACGATGCCGATACAATCGTCAAAAAAATCCGCAAGGCGCGGTCCGACGCGCAGCCATTTCCAGCCAATCCGGCTGAAATGGCAGGCAGGCCCGAAGTGCAGAACCTGATTACGATTTACACGTCGCTTTCTGGTGAAACGGCTGAAAGCCTGATGGCCAAGTTCGGCGGCGGGCAGTTCTCGCCGTTCAAGGAAGCTTTGGCCGAAGTGGCCGTGGCAGGGCTGACGCCTATCGCCACACGCTTCCGCGAATTGCTAACTGACACCACGGAAATTGATAAAATTCTGACAAACGGCGCTGAAAAAGCCGATGCAATTGCGCAGCCTATATTAAAAGAAGTTAAGCAAATCATGGGCTTCTGGCATGTTGCTTAATTTTTGCTAAAAGCAGACAATGAAAGCATCGCTTGCCGTAAGCACCGCTAACCTGTATTTTTTATGCAATGAAAAAGCTCATCCTCATCGCCCTCGGCCTTATGGCCTTCGCCCCTGCAAACGCTGGCGCCGAAGTCTTTATCTGGAAAGACCCTGACTATAAAATCAGGCTCGCTTTCCCCGATAACTGGATGCGCCAAGCGCAGGTGGACGAAAATATGCGCCTCTCCATTCTTGCACCGCAAGGGGCCGACCACGCCGCCTGCCGCCTTTACGCCAGCCATGATAGCCGCTTTATGGATGCGCCTGCCGCAGCAGGCATTGCGGTCAGCAGCTTTGTCTTTGATCAGGAAGCGTTGCGCCGCGAAGTCGCCACACGCCCTGATACTGATAATGTTAGGGTCACCAGTTATAGCCCAAATGGCGGTTTTGGCCGTAGCGCGGCATCATTGGCCGAAGTCGATTTTCGTAAAAACTGGGTCGGCAGCAGCTACAATATGCATGGCATCGTTTTTGCCAGCCAGCACCGTGGCGACCGAATCGTCATGTCATGCGAAACGCTGGCAAGCGCTTGGGATATCTGGCAGCCGACCTTGATGGCCATCGTTAAATCGGTCGATTTCCCTGCCGGTTTCGCCACAACGCCAAGTGGCCTCTATCGCCATCAATTCCAGTATGACGGCAATGTGTTTCTGCCGCTCAACAGACGTTATGATGGCTACGCAGCCTACTAATCCGTTTCCGCCTTTTGAAATATCGCGCGCGCTAGTCTTGCCGTCCGTGAGCCATGGCTTTTTTGGCCGCAAAGGTGGGGTTAGCAGCGGCTTTTACGAATCTCTCAATACAAGCGTCAGCTCGGGCGATGAAGCAGCCCTGGTACGTGAAAACCGCGCCCGTGCAGCCGCCGCTTTTGGCCTGCCCGAAGCGCGTTTGTCCGTGCTACGCCAGACGCACAGTGCCATTTGCCACATTATTGATACGCCATACCCGCAAGACGTTATATCTCCGGAAGGCGACGCCATGGTCACTAACCAGACCAGCCTTGGTCTGGGTGTGGTGACGGCAGATTGCGCACCCGTATTGTTTGCAGCTAATGGCGTGGTTGGCGCGGCCCATGCAGGCTGGGGCGGGGCGCTGGGCGGTGTGCTTGAAGCCACGCTTGAGGGTATGGAAAAACTGGGGGCGGCACGGAGTGAAGTAAAAGCTGCCATTGGTCCCTGTATCGGGCAGGCATCATACGAAGTGTCGGCGGGGTTTGAGCAGCCGTTCTTGATGGAAGATGCCTTTGCCGAACGGTTTTTTAAAAGTGCGGCCAAACCTGAAAAGCTGGTGTTCGATCTGGCGGGGTATTGTGCCTACAGGCTGGCGCGGGCAGGGGTTGGTACGGTTGATATTATCGGGCTCGACACATGCGCCCGCGAAGACGCATATTTCAGCCACCGCCGCGCGACCCAGCGGGGTGAACCTACGCGGGGGCTCCAGCTCTCGCTTATTTCCCTGAATCATAAAAGTTGATTTTACCGATTGCGCGGTTATGATGCACCGCGAAATTCAGCTTTTAAATCCAAGGCTTCTGCGATGAAACTGATCTGCTGCAACTCCAACAGAACCTTGGGCGAAGCCATTGCAAAAACGCTCGGCATGATGCTTGCCAAGGCCAGCATCCGCCGTTTTTCCGATATGGAAGTCTTCGTCGAAATTCAGGAAAACGTGCGTGGCGAAGATGTTTTCGTCATCCAGTCCACATCCTACCCCGCTAACGACAACCTGATGGAACTGCTGGTTACGCTTGATGCGCTGCGCCGTGGCTCCGCCCGTCGTATTACAGCCGTACTGCCGTATTTCGGTTATGCACGCCAAGACCGCAAAACCGGTCCGCGCACACCTATTACTGCCAAGCTTGTTGCCAACCTGATCACATCTGCCGGCGCTGACCGCGTGCTAACAATGGAGCTGCACGCAGGGCAAATTCAGGGCTTTTTCGATATTCCGCTCGATAACTTGATTGTGTCGCCAGTGTTCCTGCCAAGCATGCAGGCCTGCGCCAAAGACCTGAAAGATCTGGTCATCGTATCGCCTGACGTGGGCGGGGTTGTTCGTGCGCGCTCTTTTGCCAAAAAACTGGGCGCTGATCTGGCTATTATCGACAAACGCCGCCCTGAAGCTGGCGTATCCGAAGTTATGAACGTCATCGGCGAAGTCAAAGGCAAGGTCTGCCTTCTGGTCGATGACATCGTCGATAGCGCGGGCACGTTGTGCAACGCTGCTGTTGCCCTCAAGGAACAGGGCGCGGGCGATATCTATTCTTACGTCGTTCACGGCGTGTTGTCTGGCGGGGCCGTAGCCCGCGTAGCTGCAAGCCCCATCAAGAAACTGGTTATCACCGACTCCATCGCCGCCACGGAATCCGTGCGCCTTTCAGATAATATCGAGCAGCTTTCGATTGCCGACCTCATGGGCGAAACCATCAAGCGTATCGCCGAAGAACGCTCGGTTTCCGACCTCTTTAAGTAATAATCAGGCCTCGGGACCCGATTTATCAGGGTTTTTCTTGCATAGGCCTCCCTTTTCTGGTTAAACAAGCCCGCAATGCGCAGCACCCCTGGAGGCTGCGAAAAACTTGATACACAAAAGGAAACTGTCATGGCTACAACACACATCCAATTGACGGCTGCCAAACGTGAGGGGTCAGGCAAGGGGACCGCCCGCGCTGTGCGCCGTGAAAACCGCATTCCTGCTGTCATCTATGGTGACAACAAGACCCCCGTTCTGATCAGCATCGAAGTAAAACCGATCAGCCTTGAATACCAGAAAGGCCACCTGTTCACCGCACTTTGCGATATGGACGTTGCCGGCGAAAAGCAAATGGTCATCACACGTGACCTCCAGCTCGACCCGGTTACCGACAAAATCATCCATGTCGACTTCCTGCGCGTCACTAACAAAACCGTCCTGCGCGTTGAAGTGCCTGTTCACTTCATCGGCCATGATGCTTGCCCTGGTCTCAAGGAAGGCGCCTCGCTTTCCATTTTGGCACACGAAGTCGAACTGCTTTGCCCTGCCAACAACATTCCGGAAGAAGTCACGATCGACTTGACTGGTCATCCAATGGGCCATGCTTTCAAACTGTCCGACATCAAGATGCCGGCTGGCGTGAAACCTGCTTCCCACGAAGCTGACACCATTACGGTGGCTGCTCTTCACGCACCACGCAAAGAAGAAGTGACCCCGACGGGCGCTCCTGTTGCGGGTGATGTACCGGCACTTAAAGTCGCGTCCCCTGAAGCTGTTGCAGCCGCTGCTGCTGCCGCTAAAAAAGACGACAAGAAGAAGTAATCACTTCTTCACCCCAAAAGGGATAACACGCTATGTGGAATTGGTTACGCGCCGCCATTGGAAGATATCTTTCGGGCGGCGCGTCCGTTTCAGATGCGCAGCATGATGAGGTAATACCCGTGTGGCTTATTGTTGGCCTCGGCAACCCCGACCGCGAACATACCGATAACCGGCACAATGTTGGCTTCATGGCGCTTGACCGTCTGGCCGATGATTTCCGGCTGCCTGCATGGCGCCAGAAATTCAGCAGTCACATAACGGAAGGCCAGTTGGGGCGCGACCGCGCGCTGCTGATGAAGCCGCAAACCTACATGAATCTTTCCGGCCGCGCTGTCGCCGAGGCCGCCCGTTTTTATAAAATCGCCCCTGAAAACATTATTGTACTGCACGATGAACTCGACCTGCCGATCGCCAAATTGCGCGTCAAAAAAGGCGGCGGGGCCGCAGGGCACAACGGCCTCAAATCGATTGATGCCGATTTCGGCTCGCAGGATTACTGGCGCGTGCGCATTGGTATTGCCCACCCCGGTGACAAGGCGCGCGTATCGGGGTACGTTCTCTCCGATTTTACGGGCGATGAACGCCACAAGATCGACCTTTTGAATGCTGCTATCGCCCGCCATATCGAATTGTTTCTGGGCGGGCGCGACGCCGATTTCATGACTAAAATTTCTCAAGACACAAAGGATAATTAAAATGGGTTTCAATTGCGGTATCGTGGGTCTGCCTAACGTCGGTAAATCGACGCTTTTTAATGCGCTGACGGCTACCGCCGCGGCACAGGCAGCCAACTTCCCTTTCTGCACGATTGAACCGAACGTCGGGCGCGTGGCCGTGCCCGATGCGCGCCTCGACACGCTGGTCAAAATCGGCAACAGCCAAAAAACAGTGCCAAGCCAGCTCGAATTCGTCGACATCGCGGGCCTAGTAAAAGGCGCATCGCAAGGGCAGGGGCTAGGTAACCAGTTTCTGGCAAATATCCGTGAAACCGATGCTATTCTGCATGTTCTGCGCTGCTTTGAAGACGCCGATATCGTGCACGTCGAAGGCTCGACCGACCCGATCCGCGATGCCGAAATCATCGAGACGGAACTCATGCTGGCCGATTTGGAATCGCTTGAAAAACAGGCCCACAATAACGCCAAGAAAGCCAAAGGCGGCGACAAGAACGCGGCCGACCTTATGGCGATTATCGAGCCGATCAAGGCCGCTCTGGAAGCAGGCAAGCCCGCCCGCACCGTGAAGCTCGATGATAGCCAGAAGCAACTGGTGAAGCTGCTGCAGCTCATTACATCGAAGCCCCAGTTATATATCTGCAACGTCAAGGAAGCGGATGCCGCCAAAGGCAATGAATGGACCAAAAAGGTCGAGGCCCGCGCGAAAGCCGAAGGCACCAACATGGTTGTCATTTGCGCGCAGATTGAATCCGAAATCGCCCAGATGGCCGACCCTGCAGAAAAGAAAGAATTTCTTGAAAGCGTCGGCCTTGATGAGGCGGGGCTTGATAAAATCATCCGTGCAGGCCACACGCTGCTGGGGTTGCAAACCTACTTTACCGTGGGGCCAAAAGAGGCCCGCGCATGGACCGTGCGTATCGGTGCCAAGGCACCCGAAGCCGCAGGGGCCATCCATTCCGATTTCGAGCGCGGGTTCATTCGCGCCGAAGTAATTGGTTATGATGATTTTGTGGCCTGTAACGGCGAACAGGCCGCCAAGGAACAGGGCAAAATGCGTCAGGAAGGCAAGGAATACCTTGTCAAAGACGGCGATGTGATGCTCTTCCGCTTCAACGTCTGATAAGTTTAAAAAACAAAAGGCAGGTGCCCGTGCGTTGCTGCATCGGCACCTGCTTTGTATTTAAGCTACCTTGATATCGTTCTCGACATGCGTTGTACCGGGGGCAGCCCATGCGGTTGTGGCTGCCATACGTTTGTCCTGAAACGAATGGACTGTACCGCTTAGGCGTACATCGCCGCCATCGGCAGTCACGGTGATTGCCTTCGGGTTCGAAAACCATGAACGGTGCAGGGCGTGCATGATGTTTTTGCCAATATCCTTGATATCGACTGAAGGCTTGATGGTCACCTGATTGGAAACGCCCGTAACACCTGATAGGCGCCTGACGTCTTGTTCGGCAGCTTCTTTCTGGAAGCCCCAGATAACTTCGCCGGTCAATGTAACCCAACCTTTTTCGACCCGTACTTTGATGGAATCTTTCGGAACAAACGTATCCCATGAAAGGCGTTCCAGTATGGCTGCGGCAATTTCGTCGTCACCACGCTGCCGGTCAAAAGGAAGTTTCACTTCAATTTCCTCGGCAACCGCTTTAACTCCTTTTACACGGCCTGCTGCTTTCTCGGCCGCGTATTTCTCGGCAAAGGTCTCAACATGGCCCGTAAGGGTGATAACGCCATCATTGGCGCTAACACCCAGATGTGCGCTTGAAATGCTGGGCTCCCAGTTCAGTTCGGCAAGGACTTCTTGTTGTAATTGATTGTCATTCGACATGGTTTCTCTCCTGAGTGTTTTGTTTCACTGCAGGCATCAAACGCATGAAAGTAAAATTCAACGCCAAAAGAAACATAATAAAAGCTTTGCTAAATGCCGGCTTCAATAGAACTGCTTTTATGTTTTCGTCTTTCTTTGCCTTTGATGAATAAGGCCCTAGCTGGGTTGGTTGTTCATTCAAAAATTGAAAGTTTGAGAATATGAGCCGCCTGCGTGTCCATTCTGAAAACCATCTTGTTAAGCGTATCGGCTGGTTGAGGGCGGCGGTCTTTGGCGCGAATGACGGCATCCTGTCCACATCCAGCCTGATTGTGGGGGTTGCCTCGGCCTCGGGCAGTGCGCACGAAATTCTGGTTGCCGGTACGGCTGGCATGGTGGCAGGGGCCATGTCTATGGCAGCAGGTGAATATGTTTCTGTCAGTTCTCAATCCGATACCGAAAAGTCAGACCTCGCGCGCGAGCGTAAGGAGCTTGCGGACGACCCTGATGGCGAATTGAGAGAACTCACGCAGATTTACGTCAAGCGCGGGCTGGATGAACCGCTGGCGCGCGAAGTTGGTATCAAGCTTATGAAGAAAGATGCTTTGGGCAGCCACGCCCGTGATGAGCTGGGCATATCTGAAATCACCACGGCCCGCCCGATACAGGCTGCTTTTGTGTCAGCCCTCATGTTTTCTTTTGGCGCCATTCTTCCCCTGCTGATGGCGCTTTTCTCGCCTGCAAACATAATAATACAGACCGTTTCAGTGGCATCTCTTGCGGCTTTGGCGCTATTGGGGGCAGTGGGGGCGAAGGTGGGTGGTGCCAGCATTCTCAAGGCGACCATGCGCGTTATGTTCTGGGGGGCATTTGCCATGGTCATAACAGCAGGCATTGGCGCGATTTTTGGAACCAGAATTTAAACGCCAGCCAAAAACCCCTCGATTATCACCCGCCATCACATAAAGGGTATAGGCTACACAGATGACCAGACTGTTGCGCCATCTGAAAAACGCCCTCCAGAACGATATACCGTTATGGATCAAGCTACCGTATAGCATGCTGGCTTTGGTTATTCTGCCTGTCTATTGGTACAAGTATGGCGTCACAAATTTTCTGTGGTTCTCCGATATTGCATTCTTTGCCATGGTGCCTGCGCTCTGGTTTAAAAACCGGTTCATAGCCAGCATGATGGCAATTGGTGTTCTTCCGCTTGAGGCGCTGTGGCTGGTAAGTCTGCTTTCCCATGGGCGTTTTCTGGGGATGGCCAATTATATGTTCGACCCGAACCTGCCGCTTTGGCTGCGTGGCCTGTCTCTATTCCATTTTCCCATGCCTGTCGTCATCATCTATATGATCCGGCGTTTCGGGTATGATACTCGCGCTCTTTATCCGCAGATTGTCTTTAGTCTTATCGTCATCGCGCTGACGCATCTGGTCGCGCCGAAGTCCGATAACATCAATATGATTTTGCCGCCTGAAGGGTTCGCCGGCGTCGTATCCCAATCCGCCTATATCATTTTGATGCCTGTGGCATTGATTGCGTGTGCCATTCTGCCCATGCATTTTCTTTTGAAAAATATAGCCCCCAAAAACAAATAGCGCCAAACAAGTGGCGCTTTTTTAGGCTGGTTACTGGGGAAGGCTTTTGTTCAGACTCTCTCAAACACGGGGGGTGTGGAAAGAGCCTGAAGAAAAGCCATCTATGCATTATATGCAGCGTAAGTTTTCAAAATAGGCGTTCCAGGCAGCTTGGTACTGGGCATTGGCTTTACGGTATTCTTGAAGGCTAATGGCAATATCGCGGTTGAGGTGGTGGATAGCCGTATCCATTTGCGCGATGCTTTTACGGGCGGCAATGGCTTGGCGCACTTTAGCGCGCAGGGCGTAAACCTCTTCAACCATAAACTTCACATCATACCATTGCGGGTTCTGGACGCTGGGGGCAGGGGCCACCGTGTTCTGGTTGGCGACAGACAGAACACGCGATTTGTCCTGCGCGATGGTTTGTTCGATTTTAGCTGTTTTCATTTTTTTAACGTCCCTGCCGATTTATCCGGTTTTAAGTTTTTAGACCGAATTCATTAAAAAGTCACTAAAAATAATGCTTGAAACTACTATAATAATGATTATAACTACTTTCATGGACTTTGCAGGGCAGATACGGGCCGCACGCGCCTATTTGAACGTTACGCAAGATCAGCTGGCTGATCTGGCCGGCCTGTCTTTGCAGGGCATCCAGAAAATCGAGCGCGGTGAATCCCAGCCAACGGCCCGTACACAGGCCAAAATTACCAAGGCGTTCGAACGCAAAGGCATCAATTTCACGGCTGATGGCATTACCTATGTTGAGAACCCGGTTCTTTTTGTAACGGGCAAGACACACGAAGAATGTTACCTGCAATTGCTAGAGGATGTTCTGGAACGTCTGCAGAGCCGCCGTAACGCCGAATTATTAATTATGTATGCCGATGACACGGTATCGCCGCCTGCCGTAAACGAGATGTATCGCAAGATGCGCAAAAGCGGCATCAAAATGCGCCAGCTGGTCGAGGAGGGGAATACCCATCTCATCGGCCCGCTCGATGAATACCGGTACATCCCCAAGGCCTATTTCATCAATCGCGTGATGCTGATCTATGCGGATTGCGTAGCGTCCGAAAGCACCGACTTTAACAAGGCGATGATCCGCATCGACCCCTTCGCGGCGGAGACGCAGCGTAATGCCTTCAACATGCTTTGGAATGTTTTAAACAAACCAACCAAGAGTACGGCCAATGAACGATTTGAATGAGAAAACAAATCCATACACGGTAAAGGTCAAGAGCGGTGCAGGCTGGCGAGGTTACAATACCGCGCGCCTGCAAATAAGCGTGGGGCAGGCTTACCATGAAGGTGAGAAACTGGCGGCCACGCTTGAATGGGCCAATACACGTTTTGAAAAAGTCGTCATATGTGTCAACGACACGCTGCAGCGCTTCAACCACTGCTTCGAGCAGGGGATGCCTGAAAAATTCGCGCTCCTGCTTTCAAAAGAGCAGGGCGATAAATGGCTGCAACGTAACGCCGCCGTTATTGGCAGCCTCAAAAACTGCGAGATACACCGTTGGGACGAATGGCGTGAGCTGCCTACCTACGCAGCCGAACTTGAGCGCGCTCAAAAACTCTATGCCGAAGAAGCTGATTTCCGCGATGCAGTCGAATGGAACATCAACGACTTCTGGTCGCGCCGTAAAACCCGCTTGGGCTTCACGGAAGATTACCGTTACGCCAGCTTCGCAAAATTCTCGAAGCAATATCTGCTCGAAGAAGTCGCAGCCTTTTTCCTGATGTTTGAAAAAGAGCGCGCGGCTGATGTGTACCCCGGCTCATTCCTGCTACCCACTCAGATAGGCACCAAATACTGCCCCCATTTTGATGGCGCAAACATGGGCTATCGCGGTTTTACCCGCATTGATTTCTCACGCAAGGACAATGCCGAGCTTAAAGCAGGTTAAGGTTAGGCGCGCACCAGCGCATCATAATCGGCATGAATGCGGCGCGTAACAGGGCCGACCGTATAAACTGTGTCATTGATTTTGCCGACAGGCGAAATCTCGGCGGCTGTACCGCACAAAAACACTTCATCGGCGGCCATCAGTTCTTCAAGTGTGATGCGCGTTTCTTCCAGTTCGTATCCGGCCTTGCGGGCCAGTTCGATTACGGTCTGGCGTGTGATGCCGTTCAGGAAGCAATCAGGAATAGGCGTGCGGATCTTGCCATTTTTTACCATGAACAGGTTTGCACCCGATGATTCAGCAACCAGTCCGCGGAAATCAAGCATTAGCGCATCGGTATAGCCTGCGCGCTCGGCTTCGTGCTTGGCCAACGTACCGATCATATAAAGCCCGGCAGCCTTGCTTTCGGTAGGTGCTGTATTGGGCGCAGGCTTTGCCCATTTCGATTGTTTGAGGGAAATACCCTTCTCGAGAATCTCGGGCGAGAAATACTTGCCCCATGTCCAGCAAGTAACCGCCACATGTGCAGGGAAGTCCCCGCCGGCAATGCCCATCATTTCCGAGCCGCGCCACACAACAGGGCGCAAATAGGCGTCTTTCAGGTTGTTGGCTTCCAGCATTTGCATACACGCGGCATCGATGGTGGCCACGTCGTAGGGTACCGTCATGTCCAGAATCTCGGCCGAACGGTGCAGGCGTTTGTTATGGTCGGTCAGGCGGAAGGGCTTGCCGTTATAGGCGCGAATACCTTCAAAAACGCAGCTGCCGTAATGCAGACCATGGTTCAGGATATGGATTTTGCCGTCTTTCCAAGGCAGAACTTGGCCGTTGTACCAGATAAAACCATCGCGTTGGTCGAAAGGAATGACAGCCATTGGAACACCTCTTTGTTTTCCTACAATTCAGGGGCTATCATCTAATGCAGGAACGGATACAAAAGCAATATGGCACTATCAAAACCTCATATTCTGGTTGTGGATGACGATGACCGCATCCGCACGCTTCTGACCCGCTATTTAAGCCAGCAGGGTTATTGGGTGTCGGCGGCATCCGGTGGTGCTGCCGCGCGCGCGCAGATGCAGATGCTGCGGTTTGATCTGGCTATACTCGATGTCATGATGCCTGGTGAAACAGGGCTGGAATTGGCCAAATTCATCCGCAAAACGCGTGAGATGCCCATATTGATGCTAACCGCGATGGGCGAGACGCGCGATCGTATCGCAGGGCTTGAAGCCGGCGTTGATGACTACATGCCCAAACCGTTCGAGCCGCGCGAATTGCTTTTGCGCATATCGGCCATTCTGCGCCGCAGCATGCCGCCTGAAAAACCGATGGTCGTTAATCGCCTCGTGATCGGCCCGTGGGTATTCGATGTGGCCGCGCGCTGTTTATATGATTCTGGAAACAAGGCGGTGGCGCTTACAGGAAACGAGGTGGCACTGCTATCGGTGCTCGCCGCCAAGCCCAATTTGCCAGTGCGCCGTGAAGTACTGGCAAGTAGCCTTGGCCTTACGGGCGGCAGTGACCGCACGATTGACGTACAGGTGACGCGCCTTCGCAAAAAACTGGGTGATGACCCGCGTCTGCCGATGATGGTGCAAACCGTACGCGGGCAGGGCTACTTGCTGCGTGCCATGCCGGAAGATACCCTGCAGGCATGATCACCAACCCCATCACCAAAAAACCGCTGACCCGCCTGCGTGACCTGATGCCCCGCGGGCTCTTTGGCCGGACGGTACTAATTATCTTACTGCCTATTCTACTATTGCAAGGGGCTGCCACTTATATCTTCTTCGACAGACACTGGACCCGCATGACCGAACGACTGGCGTTTTCGGTTGCCGGTGAAATTGCCGCCATGAGCGATCAGATAGAAGTAGCCCCGCGCGATACCCGTACCATTGAAATGCTCAAAGGCCAGTTGGCAAAGCATATGGATGTGCTGGTGACATATACGCCACACGCTAAAAATGATGCACTAATGTTGGATGCGGGCGATGGCCCCGGCCTTGAGGATACCTTGGCGCGTGCCTTTGTGCGGCAGGTGCGACGCCCCTTTGATGTCGATATTGATTTACGCCGCAAGCGTGTTGACGTTGTGGTGCAGTTAAAAACCGGCCTGCTGCAGGCATCCATGCCGCAAAGCCGAATGTACGACAGTTCGGGTTATATTTTCGTACTGTGGCTCAACGGTCTGGCACTGCTTTTTTTCATTGTTTCGGTCATCTTCATGCGGAATCAAATCCGCCCGATACGTAGGCTGGCCATCGCGTCCGAACGTTTCGGCAAAGGGTCCGATGTGCAGCGTTTCAAGCCGTCGGGCGCGCGCGAAATACGCGGCGCCACCGAAGCGTTCTTTAATATGAAGGAACGTATTACCCGCGCGGTCCAGCAACGCACAACCATGCTTGCCGGCATCAGCCACGATTTACGTACGCCTTTGACACGCATGAAGTTGCAACTGGCCATGATGCCCGCTACTGCCGATACACAGGCCATGCATGCCGATATCGAAGACATGGAAACCATGGTGGAAGGTTATCTGGCCTTCATGCGCGGCGAGGGGGATGAGCCCTCGCAAAAAACCGATATTGTGGGGATGCTCGACCGTATTGTCGGCAATGCGGGCCGCCAGAGTTTTGATGTGGCTTTGAATGCCCCGAAATCGTTGGAACTCGAGATACGCCCGGGCGCGCTTGAACGCGCGATCACAAACCTGATCGAGAATGCGCGCAAATATGCGCACACCGCCATATTAACGCTGGAAGTTGACTACGATAACGACTGGGTCGTTTTGATGCTGGATGATGATGGCCCCGGCATACCGCCCGAACGCTATGAAGATGCGTTTAAACCGTTCCAGCGGCTTGAGGCATCACGCAACCGTAAAACTGGCGGTACAGGGCTGGGCCTTGCCATCGCACAGGACATCATATTGGGCCATGGTGGCAGCATCGTGCTCGATCGTAGCCCGCAAGGCGGCCTGCGTGTACTTATACATCTGCCGTTATAATCAGTTATAGCGAAGGCGCTTATAGCAGCCGAACACGGAAAGGCCCGCAAAACCCAGCATGATATAGCGGCATACAAGCAGCCCTTTCATATGATGCGCAAATTCAGGGGTGCCAACATCATAACTCGCACGTTTGGCTTTGACGAAACCGTTAACCAGTGCTTCGTCCATAATATGCCCGATATACCAGAAACCAAACAGGCAGAACGCGAACAGGATAGCGAAAGTAGCGATGGTGGCGATGGGCCCATCACTCTTCCCGCGTCGGCTTTCATAAACCGCATTACGCCAGGCTCTTGTATGCCCGCGCAAGACGCAGCCTATAAACAGCAGCCCAGCCATAAGTAGGAACATAGCCCAGCTTGATACGAAGTCCGCAACGCATGTGGGCATAAACATGCCATGCAGAAGAGTGAGAATGCTATTCATGCCCTGATTATAATCAGGGGGCTATAAAAGATTAGTAAAGACGCCCGCCATTGGGCACCGGCTTGGTCGGGTGCACTAGCATGACGGCGCCATTTTCATCAGGGAAGCCGAGGATCAGTATTTCAGACATCACCGGCCCTACCTGTCTGGGCGGGAAATTGACGACCGCCGCTACCTGAAGGCCTTTAAGGCTTTCAGGTGTGTAATGCACGGTCACTTGGGCGGATGTTTTTTTGACACCGATGGTGGGGCCAAAATCGACAAACACTTTGTAGGCAGGTTTGCGGGCCTCTGGAAATGGCAAGACGTCCACTACGGTACCGACGCGGACGTCTATCTTCAGAAAGTCATCAATCGTAACCAATGGCGCTATGGTATCGCCACTGGCCATGATTAGGCAGCTTTAGTAGCGGCTTTGGCAACAGCCTTGGCTTTGCGTGCTGTCTTTTTGGCAGCAGGCTTTGCATTGGCGACAACTTTTTCAACCGTAGCGGTGGCAGCGGCTTTGTTGTGCTCGAATGCGTTTTTGCCTTGGTCAAAAGCGGCTTTGAACTCGCTTAAGGAAGCAGTGACGCGGCGGTTGATGATTGCAGCGACTTCTTCACTCGACTTGGTGAGGATCTCGTTGACTTCACGTGCGCCTGCAACAGTGGCTTCGTACGACTTACGGACCATGTCGGCCTGACGTTGTACCTTTTGCTCAGGTGTGCCTTCGGCGATGATGGTTGAAGCATAGCTGGAATTGTCCTGCACAATGCGGCCAACCAGTTCAGCCTGACGTGATACTGCTTGTTGCACGCTTTCCATACCGAGCTGCATCAGATCGGACATGGCTTGCATGTTTTTACGTTGTGTTTCCATCATCTGTTTCATGTCGAAAACAGGCGATGTGCTGAGGCCCTGTTTGGGCATCATTTGTTTGAAAATTGAAGGGTCGAAAAACGAGCGTACCATAGTAGTCTCCTCGGGTTTTTTGCTGCGTTACAGCACCAGCGGTATTAACCAATCACAAAAGGTTAAGATTGTCTACTATTTCGTTAACTATTGTGGGGGTATGCCCTTAGGCTTTCTTTAACCTGGCTATGGCAGTGTGAGGATAACGACGCTTTAAAACCGGCTAACCCCGGCCATTCGGATTCATGTTAAAGACAAAGAAACTCATCGCCAGCAAGTTCGGAAAATCGGCAGGCAAACCGATGCAGCGTACGGCTGGAAAGTCAGGCGGTAAGCCATTTTCTGTGTCCCGTCTGGGTCGCAGCGGCTTGACTCAACTGATGGTTTTTATGAACGGTCTGATCCTGACGATCACCGCTTTTGTGACCCTGACAGTATTCATAAACCAGATGCGCGTAGAGGACCAAAAGTCCCTGGCCGAGCAGATCAGGCATACAATCGAAAATGGATTTGTCAGATTATCTTCGACCCTTGAAGGGGCCGATAAGGCCATCGGCCTTCTGGAGCAAGTCAGGGGCGCTGTCACTGAAGATGGCCTCAAGGACATTGAAAAACTGGTGCCCCAATACAGCCTGTTCGAGCAGCTTGTACTGTTTGAAAAAGGTTCCAATGGCTGGACCAGATATACACTATATACGTCACCCGACTGGTCGGGCCGGAAAGATGCTCCGGTGCTTGATACGAATTTGCTTTCCACTCTTAAAGCTGACAAGCCTTTAAACGTCCGCCCCGATTTCGGTACGGATGTTTTGACTTATGATAAAGGCGTGACCGATACGGCTTCGCGCCCGATGGTGTTGATGTACCCCAAATCGCAAGGGGGGCAGTTGCGCCGTGTGGTCGTCGGCGTGGTGCGCCTTAGCCGTGGTATTGATCTTCAAAACACGGCCACGCATGACTCGGTCCAACGCCTTATTGTTCGTGACAGTAATTCCGGCAGCCGCATCCTGCAGATTGACAGGCAGCAGGCAAATGCCGTTAACGATAAATCCTTCTTCCCGTTCCAGGTTTCGACCGAGATGTGGAACATGCCCGCTGGTGACGCCTCATTCGACATCACGGCCGAGATAAAAGAAAACGTGCGTATGGCCTTCATCAGCCGCGTGCCATTATTATTGCTGTTGTTTGGCTTGACCGTCACGATGATCGGCACGTTGTATGTGCGTAGTAATTATCGCCAGTCATTACGCCTCTCGGTCATGAACAATGCGCTCACGGCTAAAAACCTCGAGCTTAAAAATCAGGTTGATGAATCAAACCGTCTCTACGAATCCATGCAGCGAAGCGAACGTGAATATCGTGGCGTTATCGACTCTGTCTCCGACATCATTTTTGAATGTGACGCTGCCGGTAATCTCCTGTTCGTGAATGCTACATGGGAAAAGGTTACTGGCTTCTCGATCACCCATACGCTGGGGCGCGACCTGTTCGACATGCTGCACCCCGCCGATCATGACCCGCAGCGCCATGCCTTCGTTAGCATGGTTCGTGACAAAGGGCAGGGCTATCGTTCCATTACCCGCCTGCATACGGCAGATGGTAAGTATCGTGCGATCGAGCTAGCCTTCTCCATGGTACGTACCGACAATACCCGTAATGCCCGTGTAGTCGGTACCATCACGGACGTTGAGGAACGCCGCCGCGCTGAAAAGGCGCTGGCCGAAGCTGAAAAGAAATACCGTACCATCGTTGAAAACGCAGCCGGTGGTATCTATCAGGTCAATTATCAGGGGCGCATCCTTTCGGCCAACCCCGCCCTGAGCCGTATTCTGGGTTACACCACCCCACGCGATGTCATGGAAGGCATTTCCGACATGGGCAAGATTTATACCGACCCGCGCGACCGTCTGCGCTATGAACGCGATCTCGAGAATTTTGGTTATGTCCGTAACCATGAAGCCACCATCAAGCGCCGCGATGGTGAGATTGTCTGGGTATCTGAAAACGCACGTGCCGTGAAAGATGACGATGGCCGCCTGCTGTATTACGAGGGTTCAATCGAAGATATCACCCAGCGTAAACTGGCAGAACAGGGTCTGAAGGAAGCCAAACTACAATCCGATTTGGCCAACCGCGCGAAATCTGAATTCTTGGCCAACATGTCGCACGAATTGCGTACGCCGCTAAACGCCATTATCGGCTTCTCTGAAATTATTCAAAGTCAGGCCATGGGCCCTGTTGGCCAGAAGGCTTATGCCGATTACGCGACCGATATCAACGACAGCGGCAAACGTCTGCTGACCATTATCAACGATATTCTCGATATCTCTCGCATCGAAGCTGGTGATCGCTCGCTCAATGAAACATTGTTCGGCCTGCACCGCACGGCTAGCACCTGCATAAGCCTGCTTGGTTCCAAGGCCGAGGCGGGTCGCGTCACGGTCGTCAACAACCTGCACCCTGATATGCCAAAAGTTATTGGTGAGGAGCTGGCCTTCAAGCAGATGATTATGAACCTGCTTTCCAACGCTATTAAATTCACTCCGCCCGAAGGCCGTGTGACCATTGATTGTGATTACGCAGGCCCAGGCCATGATTTGCGAATTTCCATGACCGACACGGGCGTGGGCATGGATGAAAAGGAAATCGAAAAAGCCCTCTCGCCATTCGGGCAGGTCGAAAGCGCATTCTCGCGCACCAATTCAGGCACGGGGCTCGGCCTTACACTGGTCGATGCACTTATCAAGATGCACGAAGGCCAGTTCGAACTGGTTAGCCGCAAGGGTGTTGGTACTACGGCTACGCTGGTTATTCCGGCCCGTCGCGTGGCGCAACCGCCACAGGCGCAATCAGGCGGTAACGTCACGGCATTTCCGCGTAACGAACGTTCGCTCTAATCCAGACCTTCTTCAATTTCGGCCAATGTGGCGCGCAGCACGCGTGATGCCACGTCATACCCGAAACCTGCACGCGCCAAAGCGGCAAGGTCTTTTTGCGGGTCGCGTTCTACTTTGGCGAAGGGCCCCAGCCTTTTGCGTTTTGCAAAACGGCAGGCGGCAGCAAGGTCATTCTGTTCGGCCAGTGTTTCTTCGTCAGGTTCCACGCCCTTGCTGGCAAGGCGCATGGTAATGGCCCGTTTGGGAAGGCCGCGGCGTTGCAGCGAAGTGGTGAGAGCTTTGGCATAGAGGGCGTCGTTCAAAAAACCTGCGCGTGCAAATTCGGCGACAAGATGCTCTTCCACGTATTTCAGAAAGGCATCGGCATCCTGTTCGGGGTACACCCGCGTTGAACGCTTGATTTTACGCCCCATCACTTCAATAAAATGGGCAACGGATGTCGGGTGCCTTTGCAGGTAATAAAGGGCCGAATTGCGTAAGTACCCCTCGCTCAGTTTCTTTGGGGTTTTACGTTTGACCTTGGCCGTAGGCGGGCTATGTTCGTCCATACTCGAAATTCTAGTTTGAAAGCCAACCTATGTCATCACCTGCAGAAGCTGCCGCAAGCCTGAAACCCCGTATTGTCAAAGGCATCAACTGGATCGGCCTTTACACCATGACCCGCAAGGAAGTGGTGCGCTTTTCTAAAGTGTATCTGCAAACGGTGGTGGCCCCCGTTATTACCACGGCTTTGTTCTATCTGGTGTTCTCGGTATCCTCAGGGGGGCAGGGGCGCGGGCTTGAAGGCGTCCCTTACATGACTTTCCTTTTGCCCGGCCTTGTGATGATGGGCGTGGCCCAAAACGCTTTTGCCAACACATCGTCATCCATCATCATTGCCAAGGTACAGGGGTCGATTGTTGATGTACTTATGCCGCCTTTGTCGGCTGGCGAATTGCTAACGGCCTATGCCCTGGGCGGCGTTCTTCGCGGCTTGGCCGTGGGCGCTTTCAGTATTCTGATTATGGTGCCCTTCGCGCATCTGCCCATTGCCCATATCTGGGCCATTGTGGCCTACGGTTTTCTGGGGTCGCTGCTTCTTGCGCTTTTAGGGCTGGTAACCGGTATTTGGGCCGAAAAGTTTGACCATCTGGCCGGCGTTACCAACTTCATCATTATGCCACTGACCATGCTTTCGGGCACGTTTTACGCGGCCGAACATTTGCCACCGGCCTTTACCTTCCTGGCCCATGCTAACCCGTTCTTCTATATGATCGACGGTTTCCGCTATGGCTTCATTGGCGTGGCCGACATGCCGCTGGGTAATGGCCTACTTCTGTTGGCTGGTTTGTCGATTGCCTTGTGGATGGTGGCTTTGGCCATGCTGAAAACGGGTTACAAAATCCGCTCCTGAGGGTAAAAAAGGCCCTATGACCCGGATTGCCAACGATAATAGTGACAAAACCGCCCCGCGCGCGCCCGATGACGATGTCATCCAGCCCTTCCAGCTTGAACTTTCGGGCTTGCGTGGCCGTGTTGTCCGTTTAGGTGCGGTTTTAAACGATTTACTCTCCGCGCATGAATACCCGCCTGCCGTTGCCCATTTACTGGCTGAAACTGTGGCAACGGCCTTATTGCTGTCATCCATGCTCAAATACGAAGGTATTTTCACCCTGCAAACCAGCTCCGATGGCCCTGTACGCACGCTGGTGGTTGATATCACGACGCTGGGGGCTATCCGCGGTTACGCCAGTTACGATGCCGATGTTATCAAGGCCATGGAGCTGGCCGAAGAACGCACAACCAGTGGCCCCTATGCGGGCTTTGAGCTAAAGCAGATTCTGGGCAAGGGCTATCTGGCGTTCACGGTCGATCAGGGCGAATTTACCGAACGTTATCAGGGCATCGTATCCCTTGCGGGTGACGCGTTGGTTGATAGCGTACGCCATTATTTCGATCAGTCTGAACAAATCGGTACATCACTTAAAGTGGCGGCGGCCCATGATGAGGCGTCAGGCTGGCGGGCAGGGGCGATCATGCTTCAGCGTATGCCCGACCCCTCAATTGCCGCTGTGCCTGATGAGAACATTGCTCCCTTCCGCCCCGAGCTGGCTGCCGAGAAAGAGGAGGAATGGGCTCGCTCAAACGTCCTTCTGCAATCTATTACCGACCTCGAATTGGTGAATCCGGCTCTACATTCCCACGATATTTTGTTCCGCCTGTTTCACGAGGAAGGGGTGCGTATTTTCCCGCCCCAGACAGTCTATAAAAAATGCCGCTGTTCAACCGATCGCGTCAGCCGCGTGATGGCGACCCTCCCGCCGGATGACCGCGAACATGCGGCTACCGACGGCATCATAGAAATGACATGTGAATTCTGTAGCAAGTCATACCACTACGATATTAACGACATGACCTGCTCGGTCGTCGAGCCTGATCACAAGAAGCATTAAGTTTTTTCAAAACAAAAGGAGCATAAAATGACGCTAAAGCATTTTTTCCTCACTGGTGCCGCCTTGCTGGCCATACTGCCAGCAGCCTGCACAAGTACATCGACGAACAACCTGCCGCGCGCTGATCTGGGTTTCACCCAGATGGCACCGGTATCGCTGGGTGTAAGCAAAGTGCAAGTTACCGACAGCACAGGCGGTGGCGCACAACTTAACCCGCGTGTATCGCCGGTTGAGGCATTGACGCGCTACGCCAACCGCCGCCTGAAAGCTAATGGTGGTGAGGGTACGCTTAATTTCATCATCCAGCAGGCATCGCTTACGGCATCCGAAGTGCCGAATACAGGTAACTGGACCGAAAACTTCCAGCTCTCCAAGCCTATGGAATATGTCGTGACAATGCGCATCGGCCTCGATTTGGTTGATCGCCAGACCCAGCCCAACGTGCGCTCGGCCTATACACTTGAACGCAAGAAACAACTGCCTGCCGGCACCTCGCTTGCCGAGCGTGACCGCCAGCTCAACCTGATGGTTGAGGACATGGTTAAAAATGTCGATGACGCGGTACAAGCAGGGCTTAAAAACAATATGCACCTGATCTGATTTTAGCGTCGCATAGAATATTAAACGGGCCAGAGGCTATATGCCTCTGGCCCGTTTTTTTTACGCTGAGTGGTGGGCAATAAAAAAGCCGGGCAATCGCCCGGCTTTTTCGTGTTGTATTACCTTCTTACTGGAAGGTGATGACGCCGCGGCGGTTGGCCGGTTCGCGTACATCGTCAGATGTTTGGACCAGCAGTTCGTTCTCGCCACGACCGGAAACCGAGATCGTGTTGGCTGAGACGCCGCGCGATACCAGTTCTTTTTTGATCGCGTTGGCACGACGCATCGCCAGTTTCTCGTTGTAAGCATCCGAACCTGAACGGTCGGTATGGCCTACGACGGTGACACGCTGGATGCCGCGGTTGCTGATTTCTTTGACGACTGCGTCAAGAACGGAGGCGCCGCCTTGGCCAACAATCGACGAATCCCAGTCGAAGAACACTAAATACATGGCGTCTTTGCTGTCCATCGGTTGTGGGGCTGCATCGATCATGCCGACTGGTGCCGGAACACTGTCATCAACCATTGGGGCTTCAAAAGCGGGTGCCGGAGCCTGCTCGGGGATAGCGGCTTCAACTTCCTGAATAGCTGCGGCGAATTGGGCTTTGCAGTCCAGTTTGCCTTTCTTACCGGTGTCGTTGACGCTGCCTTCATCCTGCTCGATCCAGCAGTCATAACGTGACTGGGCGACGGCCGATTTGCCGGGGATGATTTCGCGGGCGCCGCGGTCAAATGCCGATACGAGGCGGGCGCGGGCGTCTGAAAGTTCGGTGATTTCGGCTGCGTTCAGATCCCAGTCATTGACGGGTTCAGGCATAATGTTCTCGCCGGCAGCAGAGGCCAGACCTTTGCGGGCAAAGTGCACCGAGTCCGCATAATCTCTCATGTCTTTGAGCAAGTAGTTCGAGAACGCTTTATATTCAGCGGTCAGTTGTTGTGTGAAAGGCGAACCCGTGGCCTGCGCCTTGTTCAGGGCATTAACTTCGCTGTAGCCGTTGGCAACAGAACAGGCACCAAGTGTCACAACCGCGCCTAAGAGGGCGAGATGACGAAAACTGAACATAGGTTCACTCCTTTTTGAGTCGATAAAATGTTATGGGTAGGTATAGAGAGTCATCCGCACCCTTGCAACCAAAAAGACAGCCAAAAACGCTGTGGGTTCAAAGGACTGGCGTACAAAATCCATAATGCCTATTGCATTTTAATTATTTACATAATATAAAAAACATCTGCGGCACAAAGCCTTCTGTAAAAAGCCTGTCTATTTAAATTTTGGCTTTACGCTCTACGTAATAACAAGGCTGGCCCGATGAAGTTCCATTGAAAAATATGCAATCGGCAAGACACCATTATTTTTAATAGCAAATAACACGTTGTTTAATGTTGTTAGTCAGCAGGGAAGCCAAGCATTTACGGGTTCCCCGTGTAACTGGCAGCATAACACGGAATCGTTTTTTCTTGACAGTATGACCCAGACTCAGCTTTGTATCGCGCACACGAAGAACCACCCAAAAAAACCAAAAAGAAAAGGTGCCATGACCGGATTTACCCAAGCTCCTAAAATTGCTCTGTTAGCCGCAAGCGGCGTCAGCGAAACCGAAATGACTGCAATTGCACGCGCACTGGCCGCAAGCCGCCTGCGTCCAACCGTTATCAGCCCTGAATCGGGCCTGATCCATTCCTGGGGCGAAGGCACCTGGGGCCATTGCTACCCATCTGATGCAAAAATCGAAGTGTCTCTGGGCAGCGATTACGACCGTCTGATCATCCCCGGTGGCCAGCGTCACGTTGATAAACTGATGGCCAACCCGCACACCCGCCGCTTTGTAACTGCCATGTTCGCGATGAAAAAGCCGATCGTGGCTTTCGCTGAAAGCGCAGTGATCTTGACAGCCAATGGCTTTGAAGGCGAGCACGCGCTAGTCTTGCAATATGAAGGCGAAGAAAGCCTGACAGACGCCGCGCAGCAAATGGTTGCCCATTTTGATGCGATGGCCCCTCTGGCTTTGGCCGAAGCTGCCTAATATAATGTTTTTGCCCTGTAGCCGGCCTTAACAGGCCGTCGAGGGCAAAAACGTATTTAAACCGTACCTATACTAAACATTTTTGATTTCGACGCCCGAAGGGCAGGCCGCAAATCAAAAAAGAAGGATCAAAAAGTGAAAGCTGAAACCCTAGCAGTCGTAGATGAGATCAAAGCGTCTTTAGCACTGCTGAGGAGGCATCTTTGACTGGGATGTCTCGATTGATCGCCTAGCTGAACTGAACAATATCGCCGAAGACCCGAACCTGTGGAATGATGCCACAAAGGCGCAGGGCATCATGCGTGAACGCAACACGCTCGCCGCCCGCATTGATAGCGTGCGCGCCATCGAAAACGCGATGAACGACAATATTGGTCTCATTGAAATGGGCGAAGCGGAAGGCGATGCAGGTATCGTGCTTGAAGCCGAGCAGGGGCTTAACGCCATTCGCGATGATGCCGCAAAGAAGGAGCTTGAAAGCCTGTTGTCGGGCGAGGCTGATGCCAACTCCGCCTATTTGGAAGTCAACGCTGGTGCCGGTGGTACCGAGGCACAAGACTGGGCGTCGATGCTGGTGCGCATGTACACACGCTGGGCCGAACAGCACGGCTACAAGGTGTCATTGCTTGATCAGAGCGACGGCGAGGAAGCGGGCATTAAATCCGCCACGCTCGAAATTGAAGGGCCTAACGCTTACGGCTGGCTGAAATCGGAAAATGGCGTGCATCGTCTAGTCCGTATTTCGCCTTTTGATTCAAACGCCCGTCGCCACACGTCTTTCTCAAGTGTCGGTGTTTCGCCCGTCATTGACGACACGATCAATATCGAAATTCTCGATAAGGACCTCAAGGTCGATACTTACCGCGCATCGGGCGCAGGTGGCCAGCACGTCAACCGGACCGACTCCGCTATCCGTATCACCCACTTGCCGACAGGTATTATCGTTGCCTGCCAGGCTGACCGTTCGCAGCATAAAAACCGTGCAACGGCCATGGCGATGCTCAAAGCCCGCATGTACGAAAAAGAGCTGAAAGAGCGCGAGGATGCAAAGTCGGCGGCCCATGGTGAGAAAACCGATATCGGCTGGGGTCACCAGATCCGCTCTTATGTTCTGGCACCGTATCAACTGGTCAAAGACCTCCGTACGGAAGTTGAAACCAACCAGTCAGATGATGTGTTGAACGGCGATCTTGATATGTTTTTGGAAGCCTCGCTCGCGGCCCGTCTAATGAAGGATGGCGACGCCTAATAGCGTAAGGCGCAGGCCTGTTTGGCAAGCATAGCCTGGGCTATCCTGTCGGCGCCGCGCCCATCGCAAAACGCAGCAGACGCAATGCTCATTGATGCGCATTTATAGGGTGACGCTAAAACATAGCGTGCAACTTGCATCGCGTTTGCAACCCGCGCAGCGCTATCAGGCGTGCGCACCAACTGGTTGCCTTCCAATTTCAGATAAGCGCCGACATTAATAGCAGCACCCCGCTCGGCGGCCACGGCTCCAACGCTGTCTTGGTTGTGCCCCGCAGGCATAACAACGGAAGGGGCACCGCCCACAGCGCCTAGCTCGTAGGGTGCTAGGCCTGCAGCACCTATGTATAGATCTGCCTTCACCATATGTTCGGGAATATTTTGGTCATCGGCAAACATAGTCATATTGACGCCCGCATCATTCGCGCGGGAAATGCATTCTTTTACTTGTTCGAAGCTTGCAGCCTTGGACATCATAAACACTGAAAAGCGGCTATCATTCCATTTAGCAGGTTCAGTGACGATGTGGTCGATCATCGCTTCCAGCATATTGCCGATATTGAACCCGCCATTGATAAGTAAGATATTTTTGAGGTCCTTGGCAGGGCGCTGTGCCAGCCAATTTCTGCGCTGGGCCGCAAGCTCATTAAAGCGCCGTGCTACTATCGGTGTGTTGCACATCACATGCGTGTGGGGCGCTACAAGCTTCTGGGCTTTATAATCGGCAGGGTTATGCGGCAGGTAATCAACAACGAAATCATGCGCGCCCAAATAGCGGTTCATTTTCTCGTCAATTTGCGTGCTGACGCCGGCTATACCCTGTGCGCGGGCGGCATCTAGTGTTTCGTGGTCCATGTGGTAGCCATCAACAATCATCATGGGTTTAGTATCGCCAAATGACCCAAGCTGCGTCGCCAGCGCCTGCATTTGAGTGGCTTGAGGTGCTGCGGGCAGGGCAATGGTTTCAAAATTGGCAGGGATGGCTGGTACAAGCGTGAATGTCTCGGGTGTGGCTGCCCATATAATGCGCGTATCCGGCGCCACTGCCTTGAAGGCATCGGAAAGCGAGCGGTTGCGAAGCGTATGGCCTTGGCCAAAAGCCAGCGATGCATCGGCGCGGATGATAAGCGTGTTAGGCATGGCGCCAATTTATCTATAATTATGAAAATAATCAAATTTTGTCGGATACACCTAAAAATGGGTGTGCGTAGATTGATTGACACCTTGGCGGTCTATTGGCCAAAGGGTAAACTCCGCAACGATGAAATTGGTTTCTCGATTCGCGCTTGTCCTGCTTTCCACCTCTGCTTTGGCAGTGGGGGGCATGGCCCATGCGGCCAACCCCATTAGTATTTTGCCTGCGGCACCGCAGGGTGAAGCTGCGCCCGCGCCCCTGCCTGCTGCGCCAATTCCGGCGGCTGCCGTTAAGGCCGCGCCCAAGGCTGCCCGTAACAATAACATCAGCGAACCCAAATCACCTGTCGCCAAGCCCTTGTCGGCATGGCTGGTAGGCCCTTCCATGGCATCACAATTTGACGTGAAGGAACATCCCGATCAGCAGGGCTGCCTTATGGTCACGGAATACGATAACGGCATGATCGTCGGTATCCATGCCCGCGCGGCCGGCATTGTCGGCATGACGGTTGATACAAAACAGGCCACGATGGAACCGGGTTCGGCCCAGCTGGTCAGCATGAATGTTGGCTCCGATGCTTACGTGCTTGATGCGCTGGCAAGTGATGCCACCACATTATCCATCGGGCTTGAAAAAGCAGGCGGCGGCCGCAAAGTATCGGAACGCCTGACGGGGCTTGGCAATTTCCGCCTCATGATTAACGAGAAACCCTATTATTTCTCGACCACGGGTTTCACCGATGGTCTGGCCCGTCTGCAAGCCTGCATGGGCGGTACTATGGCTGTAACAATGGCCGTAACCGGCCCGAACGATCTGTCAGGCAAAGTCACTTTCGAAGATGCGGTCGAAGCCAAAAAAGTCATATCCAGCGGCAACAACACGCCAATTGCTTTGGCTATGCCCGAGCTGGTGCCCGCAGGCTATCGGTTCGTTCTTGAAAACGTCGACCCTATGACGCCTATCAGCTGGCAGGCTGGTGACGACTGGTCCGAAGTCATGCGCAAAGCGTTGACTCCCAATCATTTGAAAATGGTCATTAAAGACAACGTCGTGAACATCAGCCAGCGCGTAAGTGACGAGCCGGTGGTCGAACTTGAGCAAACAAAGGATCAGGAAGTGGCTGAAGTCAGAGCTATTCCCCCGCATCTTGATGACGATATCGACGGCACAAAACCAGCAGATATGCCCGAAGGCGTATGGAGTGCCGCTAAAGGCGAAAATCTGGCCGATGTGGTTGACGCATGGGGCCTAATGGCCGGTGTTAAAGTGAAGGCCGATCTGCAGGGCGAAATGAAACTGCCCCAAGATGTACGTTTTGAAGGCCGTTTCGATGATGCCGTTGAAAAACTGCTCGGTATGTTTGGGGGCAGCAATCGCCCTGTCGGTAAGTTCCGCGGCACGTCTCTGGCATCGGCTTTGTCGTCGCCAGCCCCTGTGGCCGTACGCCAGATAGTAAAGGCAAAGCCGGCGCGCACCGACGATATGCCTGCCCCTGTAGGCTGGAAGCCGCGTTCCACGGCCGAATTGCGCGAAATGGCCAAACAGGCATCCGATAAATGGGCCACGCAAAAGAAACTCTCGCCCAATCTTGAAAATCTGAAGCAAATGGCAACCGTACCGGACCCTGCCGATGCACCCAAAGTGGCCAAACCCGATACCATACCTGCCAAAGCGCCCGTCAAAACGACTTGGAAGGCATTGGAAGGCACATCGCTGCGTGATGTGCTAGAGCATTGGGCCGATAATGCCGATGTTAAAGTCGTCTGGATGTCCGACCAGACATTCCCGCTGCCCGATACCTACAGCAAAAAGGGCTACTTCGAAGAAGCTGTCAGCGGCGTTTTGGCGCAGTATAAAGGCGCGGGTGTCCAGCCTGTCGTTCAGCTCAATCAGGACCCCAAAACAGGCGAAAAAGCCTTGATTATCAAGACCAAAAACGCTGGCACCAAGGGTTAAGCCCTAAAACTACCCCCATACGTTAACTTTCCGTTAATGATCCGCTTCAAAAGCGCACCAGACACAGGTATCCTGTTCCTAGAAACGGGGATTCGGTCTCCGTATGGTTTTACGTTTTTCCATCCCGAGGGGTGTCTCAATGATTTCGCGCAACCAATTGCTTGCCCTGTATGGGGTTGGTGCCTCTCTCGTTGTTCTGGCGGCTTGCCAGCCTGCCATGGCCGAAACGGTCAAGGCGAAAAAGACGAAATCGTCGTCGAGCGAAATCGCACGTCTGAAAGACGACATGGCGCAAACGGTCACGGCCGAACAGGTCCGCCGCGAAGCTGCCGAAAAAGAACTCAATTCAGTACGCTCGGCTTTGTCCGACCGCGAAATGGCGCTCTCCAAACTGGATGCCCAACGCGCAGCATTGATGAAGCAGCTGGAAGCGGAGCGTATGGCAGGCGGCAAGGCTCGCGTGCAAACGCAAGACACGCAGGTCATGAAGGAAATGTCTGCCCGCGTGAACGAACTTGAAGCTAAAAATACTGAACTGCTAGGGCAAATAGAAGCCGCGCGCGCGCGCACGCTTGAAGCCGAAAAAGCTGCAGCACAACTGAATGCTGGCCCTGAAGGCCAAGCCAAAATGTCCGAGCTACGGGCGCGTGATGAGGCCGAAAAAACGGAACTGAAAACACTGCTTGAAACCGAAAAAGCTCGTCGCGAGAAGATGGAACAAATCGCAGCACAGGGCGGTAGCCCCGATGCCCGTCTGCGTGAGATGGAATCCCGCATGGGCGAGATGGAAAAACGCAATGCGGATTTACAGACAGCCCTGAACGCCGAGAAGGCAAAGACTAACAATGCGCTGGTGTCGCGTGAACAGCAGCTTAGCAAACAGCTCGATATCATGAAGTCCGATAACGAAATGCTTGCAGCCAAACTGGCAGCCGCATCTGGCGCGCCCCAAGGTGCAGCCCAGACTGCACAAATTGATGAAATCCGCAAAAAAGCTGATGCCGATCGTCGTGAATTTCAGGCCTTGCTTGAAGCCGAACAAGTCCGTCGTGTAAAGCTTGAGGGCATTATGGCTCAAGGTGGAAATTCGGCGCTCTCCAAAGAAAGCGATGCTAAGATTGCCGAGCTGCAGATGCGTAATGCCGAATTGCAGCAGGCACTCGATGCGGGTGGCAAACCAAACGGTGATACCGCAGCCCTAAACAAGCAGCTTGATGCCATGAAGTCCGACAATGAAATGCTCGCAGCCAAACTGGCAGCGGCTTCAAAAACGCCGCAAGGCCCGGCCCAGACGGCCGAGATTGATTCCATCCGTCAGAAGGCCGATGCCGATCGCCGTGAATTGCAAACCCTGCTTGCAGCCGAACAGGCCCGCCGCGAAAAAGCAGAGTCGATGGTTGTGCAAGGCGGCAACAATGCAGCAAAAATTGATGTAACGGGCATCGATGCCAAAGTGGCTGAACTGCAAAAACGCAATGCCGAACTGGAAGCGCGTTTACAATCCGCAGGTGCCACACCGGCACAGCAGGATTTGCTGCGCCAGCTTGATATTCTGAAAGCCGACAATATGGCTCTTGCCTCGAAACTGGGTGCTGATGCCGCCAACACAAATAACGGTGGTGCTGATGAATCGATAGTAGTCGCCGAAGTCAAATCATCACTCGCGTCGGCCTTGGCCGAACGTGACGAATACCGCAACCTGCTGCAGCGCGAACGCCTTGAAAAGGGTGAAGCCAAAGGGGCTGTTAAAGCGGATGCCAATGGCCTTAACGCCCAAATCGCGACCCTTGAAAAAGAAAAGGCCGAGTTAATCCGCAAGCTGGAATTTGCACGCAACGGCGGCACACCGGCCAGCGATGATATCGACACACGTCTGGCAGCTCTTGAAAGCGAAAAAGCCAATCTAAAAAAGGAACTGGATGTAGCCGAGCGTGATATCATTGCTGCGCGCACGGGCAGCCCTTCAGCGCCATCCGTAGCCGCTGCCAGCAGCAGGCCGGTGCCTGACCTGAAATCCGGTCTAGCTATCAATTCAGGCCAAAGCGTACCTGATGCAGACTTGGAAGAATTGCTGGCGGAAAATAAGAAACTGCAGGCCGAATTACAAAACCCGCCAAGCGGCAAGGCGCCTGATTTCAAGGCGCTTGAAAACGAGATTGTGGCCCTGCGCGCCCAAAACAGCGTGCTAACATCCGAAGTATCCAAACGTCTGGCGGCAGCCCCCGCCCGCGCGACGGTCGACAACGCCGCCGCCATGGCCGACTTTAAAATCAATGAAGCCAACCTGAAGGCTCAGCAGACAGTGGCTAACAGCCAGAAATCAATTCAGGCGCGTTATTCGACCGTTGAGGCCGAGAATATCCGTCTCGCACAGGAACTGGCCAAGGCCCGTGCCGCTGCGGCCCAAGCGCAGGCCCAGCCTGCTGTGGTCCAACAGGTTGTAAAACCTGCAGGCACCGAACAGCGCATGGCGGCTATGGAATCGGAAAATGTTCGTCTTTCGCAAGAATTGGCCAAAGCCCGCACAGCGCCGAAACCTGTTGTGGCCCCGATTGTCGCGCAGGCTGCCGTCCCTATGGATACGATGGCCATTGTGCCGCCGGCGGCGGCTCAGACTCAGGCGCCTTATATGCCCATGCAGCAGCCTCAGGCCCAGCCAACGGTCCAAATGGTCAGTTACAACCCCAATGTGGCCCCCGCTGTGTCCGATATCGGGCCATCAGGGCAGGATATTTCCGGCTATTTGCGCCGCGCAGGTATTGGCATGGTGTCGGGCTTTGAAAAAGTTCAAGGCGTATCAACGGCTGACTTTGCCGCCTTCCGCTGGGATACGGGCGTGGTGTTCGGTACGGCCGAACAACAGAAAATGAACAATAACAAAGGGTTCGAGCAGGCCATCAATAGCTACCTGTCAAAAACCCGTAACCGTTGTTCGGGTACATTTGACCAGTCGTTCGATGCCTCGCAGGTTGCGGCCAATAAAAACTTTGCCGTGGCCGATGTTGCCTGCGTCATGCCGGATGGTACGGGGGCAGGGGCTGCAGTGATGTTTTATTACAAAGATGGCATGTTCAACGTCGTGGCCCACGAAGGCGATATCGCCCAGTTTGATCAGGCTATGGCCACGCGCGACAGTCTTGTCCGCTTCATGAACGGCGTACTTTAAGCCCTTTTAAAGCACGGGGCTTTATCCCCCGCGCTTTAAAAAACCTTATCTTTTTCTTTTCGACAGGTTTCTTATGAACGCAGTTTCTGAATGATTCTGCGCCTTCTGGCCAAATTGCTAAAAGTTTAATTAAAATTGTCGGTAACTCTTTCCTAAGGTTTCTCATGCACAATTGAAGCATAGAAAAGACAGGGATTTGTACCGTGACCTTAGACGAACACAGACTTTTAGGCATTGCCTACGCCGATTTGGGGCAGGTGGCACTCGTATGGCATTTTGGCGATGGCACCCTTACATGGGATGGCGATCCGTCAGGCGTTATGGGCCTTAATGCGGCAGAAGTGCCGGATACGGCAGCCGGCTTCAAGGCGCTGGTCAACCCACAGGATTTACCGAATTTGATGACGGCGCTGCAAGATGTGGCAAGCCGCCTCGATAGCGACGAGTTTGAAAACGGCCTACGCGTAAGCGAGCCTTTCCGCCTGCGTATGCGTGATGGCACCCAGCAAAAGATGCGTATCGAGGGCCGTCTGGCCAGCGATGGCATGGGCGCAGCCCCCGTTCTTTCAGGCATTTTGATGCGCGATAGCGCTCTTGATGACACAAGCAAAACGCAAGGTGTCATGTCAGGTCGTGCTGCGATTGCAAGTGCCCTTGAACGTCTGCTTTTATCCCGCAGTGCTGCTGTCCGCAGCCGTGGTTACTTCATGGCGCTGGGTCTTGACCGCGTTGGTCTGCTCAATTCCGCGCACGGGGCATCATTCGTTGATACCGTGCTGGTTGAGGTCGAACGCCGTTTGAGCGTATTCCTTGATGGCAAAGCCACCGTCGGCCGCATGGCGGGCGATGTCTATGGCCTTATCTTTGATGATCTGGCCCATAACCAGGCAGACTCGCTGGCAACAGCCTTGCTGCAGATGTTTACAACCACCCCTGTCATGACATTGCACGGCCCGGTTATGGTCGGCCTGTCGATTGGCGGCGCTGCACTGATTACGGCCGATGAAAAGGGCAGTGATGTAGTTGCCCGCGCTGAAGCCGCCCTGAGCGACGCCAAGGCCAAAGGCCGTGGTTATTTTGTTGTCTCATCGCCGATGAACGAGAAACGCGAACGCGCCCGCAAGCTGCTTGATGGCGGCCATGCCGTTTATCGTGCACTGGAAGAGAACCGTATGCGTATGGCGTTCCAGCCCGTGATGGATATGAACAACGAGAATATTGCCTTCTTCGAATGTCTCATTCGCATGGTCGATACCGACGGTAAACTGGTCGCGGCCGAGAAATTTATTCCTTCACTGGAGGAACTAGGCCTCATCCGCCTGCTTGATATTTTCAGCCTGCATACGGCTGTACGTGAACTGGAACGTTTTCCTGAAATCTCGCTTTCGGTCAACGTATCAAACCATTCACTGGTTGATCCAGCCTGGCTGCGCGCTGCAGTATCGTTGCTGATGAACAAACGCGATATTGCTTCCCGCTTGATTGTTGAAATCACGGAAAGCAGCGCCATGAACGACGTGAACGCAGCTGTCCGCATCGTTCGTACGCTCAAGGACATGGGCTGCCGCATAGCACTCGATGACTTCGGTACCGGCCAGACATCATTCCTGCAACTCAAATTACTGTCGGTCGATGTGGTGAAAATCGATAAAACCTACATCCGTGCCATCCACGACCCTATCAACCAGATCTTCGTGAAGGCATTGCTGGAACTGGCCGAAGGTATGGGCTTGCAGGCTGTGGCCGAAGGTGCTGAAACGCGTGAAGAAGCAGAAATGCTGCACTTTAGCGGTATTCACCACATTCAAGGTTACGGCATTGGCTATCCATCTATCGAACGCGTCTGGCTGCCTAAGACACACGAATTACGGACCCAGAAATCCGCATAAGCAATTAGCCCTAGACTAGTAAAAAAGGCGACCCACAAAGGCCGCCTTTTTTGTGTCTGGTGGGAAACTGCAAGGCTTACTGGATAAGCCCGCGAAGCTCTTCCTGCATCTTGGTGATGGATGCCTTGAGGCCGCGGACGCGTTCTTCGCGTGATTGCGGCTTGGCAGCACCCGCTGCCTGTGGCTGTGCGCCGGGTTGGCCCGGTGTTTGGCCGGGGAATACTTTAAACGGCGAGAACATATTCATGGTCTGGGAGATCATTTCGATATTCTTGCGGTTCAGCTCATCGAATGACTGTGTACCAGGCAAAATGCTTGTGAATGATTTGCCAAGCGATGCACGCAGCGATTCTTGGTGCACAACAAAATTCTGCAATGCCTGTTCCAGATAGTTAGGCACAAGGCCTTGCATACCATCACCATAGAACTTGATGAGGGTGCGCAGGAAATTCGGGGGCAGCATGGACTGGCCGCCGCGCGATTCCTGTTCGACGATAATCTGGGTCAGCACCTGCTGGGTCAGGTCGTCGCCGGACTTGGCATCCTGCACAACAAATTCCTGACCTTCCTTGATCATCTCGCACAAATCATCGAGCGTGACGTACGAGCTGCGGCCTGTATCGTAAAGACGGCGGTTGGCGTATTTTTTGACGACGATAACATCGTCTTTCTTTTTACGCGGGCGGACCATCGCTTAAGTCTCCTTGCTGGAAAATTACAATTGCACTTATATACTCATATATAGACACAAAACTTATTCAAACAAAAGTAGAATTTGCCGCGCTACAGCAATGAACACCAAAAAGCAAAGCCAAAATGGAAATGCAGCAACTGGAAATAACACCGGTGCAAATCGTCGTGGTCCGAAGCCGCTGAACCTGCATCTTTTTACCACCGCCTGCATGTTGTCTGCGGCGGCCATACCATGGGTCAGTGACCCGCAGCAAAAGCAGGCAGCGCTTGATGCCGTCCGTGATCTGACGCAAGGCATGATGGCGGGTCTGGAAGCCTATAAGGCGTCAGATATAGCGCCGCAAAAACGTGAGTATTCACACATATGGGAAGAAGGTTCGTCGCGCCTTTTACATGTTCGCCATAATACCGATATTGATGCGCCGCCTGTGCTGCTTGTGCCATCGCTGATCAACCGCCACGACATCCTTGATCTTGATCCCAACCATTCCTTCGCGGTGTTTCTGGCTGAACAGGGGTTCGCACCTTTCATTCTCGATTGGGGGCAACCTGATACGGCCGAACGCGCGTTTACTCTAAATGATTACATAACCAAAAGACTCGTGCCTGCCTTGCAGCACCTGCATGCGCAATACGGGGCTGTGCATGTCACGGGCTATTGTATGGGGGGTACACTCGCGGCAGGCGCACTGGCAACTCTGGATGACAATGCTGAGCTCGTCCGCTCCCTGACCCTGCTAGCTGCCCCTTGGGACTTCCACGCGGGCGATAAAAAACTGGCCACCCGCATGAGTGGCTTTTTGGTAAATGCCCAACCCGTGATGGATGCAACAGGTTTGCTGCCGGTGGACTGGATTCAGGCGATGGTTAGCTCGGTGGACCCGCTATTCGCCTTTAACAAGTTTCGCGCCTTTGCATCCATGAAACCAGATAGTGCTGAGGCACGACGCTTCATAATCGTCGAGGACTGGCTGAATGATGGCGTAGACTTGGCGGCCCCATCGGCACGTCAGGCCCTGCAGGAATGGTATGTCGATAACCAGCCCATAAACGGGGTCTGGACCATCGGTTCGAAGCTGGTGGACCCTGCGGCCATCAAAGTGCCCACGCTGGTTGTGGCAGCATCCAACGACAAGCTGGTGCCCAAGGCGTCGGCGCTGGCAATTGTGCAGCAAATAGCCGCAGCCGATACCCTGACCCCCGATATCGGGCATATAGGCATGATGGCTAGCCCCCGTGCTTTGGCCACTGTCTGGGAACCTGTGGCCAAGTGGCTTCAGGACCAAACCTCTAAAGCATAGTTTAAGCTGCATCGCAGCATAGATGAGCCCTTGCCGCAGCCCCGGACCGCCTATATTTTTCGCGGTAATTAAATCCTGACCCGAGGTTTCATCTAATGTCTCAATCAAATGACCCTGTTGTAATCGTTGCTGCCAAACGTACTGCCGTAGGCTCGTTCAACGGCACGCTGGCGGATACACCCGCCCACCAGCTGGGCGCGATTGTTATTAAGGCCGCTCTGGCCGATTGTGCCGTGGCGGCATCCGATGTTGACGAAGTGGTGATGGGCCAGATTTTGACAGCCAATGCAGGGCAGGGGCCTGCGCGTCAGGCAGCCATGGCAGCTGGTGTACCGCAGGAAAAAACAGCCTACTCCATCAATCAACTCTGCGGCTCGGGTTTGCGTGCAGTGGCGCTCGGCTATCAGGGCATCTTGAATGGCGATGCCGATATCATGGTCTGCGGCGGGCAGGAATCGATGAGCCTGTCGCCCCACGCCATGCACCTGCGTGCAGGTACAAAATTCGGCGATGCCAAAATGACCGACACCATGATCAAAGACGGTTTGTGGGATGCGTTCAACGACTTCCACATGGGCATGACAGCAGAAAATATTGCGGCTAAATTCAGCGTGACCCGCGCTGATCAGGACAACTTCGCGGCCCAGTCGCAAAACCGCGCTGAAGCTGCCCAGAAGGCCGGTAAGTTCGATACCGAAATTACACCCGTAACCATCAAGAAACGCAAAGATGAAATCGTTTTTAATAAAGACGAATTCATCCGCCCCGGTGTGACCGCTGAATCAATCGGCACCATGAAGCCTGCGTTTAAAAATGATGGTGGTACCGTCACTGCCGCTAACGCATCGGGCCTGAATGATGGTGCGGCCGCACTTGTATTGATGCGCGCATCCGAAGCCAAAAAACGGGGCCTGAAACCTTTTGCCAAAATAGCTTCTTGGGCCACGGCGGGTGTCGACCCCGCCATCATGGGCACAGGCCCCATTCCGGCCAGCAAAAAAGCACTGGAAAAAGCAGGCTGGCAAGTGGCCGACCTTGACCTCGTTGAATCAAATGAAGCCTTCGCGGCACAAGCCTGCTGCGTTTTGAAAGAACTGAAACTCGATGCAGCTAAAGTCAATGTTAATGGCGGGGCCATTGCTATCGGCCATCCGATTGGTGCATCGGGTGCACGTATTCTTGTAACCCTGCTGCATGAAATGGCCCGCAGCGATGCTAAAAAAGGCCTGGCCACTTTGTGCATCGGCGGTGGTATGGGTATTGCTCTTTGCGTAGAACGCGACAACACAATGGAATGGAAAACAGTAGCATGACCAAAAAAGTAGCAGTTGTAACAGGCGGTACGCGCGGCATTGGTGCCGCCATATCACAGGCTCTGCTGGCTGATGGTTATGCAGTGGCCGCAACATACCACGGCAATGATGAAGCCGCCCACGCATTCCGCGATAAAACGGGTGCCAGCGTCTTTAAATTCGATGTTGGTAAATACGATGCCTGCGTAAGCGGTATTGCCGCAATCGAGGCCGCGCTCGGGCCGGTGTCTGTGCTGGTCAATAATGCCGGCATCACCAAAGACGGTATGCTGCATAAAATGGAAGAGGATGCATGGCATAGCGTCATCGAAACCAACCTCACCTCATGCTTCAATTTATGCCGCAGTGTTGTTGGCGGTATGCGTGAACGTAATTTTGGCCGCGTCATCAATATCTCGTCCATCAATGGCCAAAAGGGCCAGCTGGGGCAGACCAATTATGCGGCTGCCAAAGCGGGTATGATCGGGTTTACGAAGGCGCTGGCCCTCGAGGGTGCGTCAAAAGGAATCACCGCCAATGCCATTTGCCCCGGCTACATCGAAACCGAAATGACAGGGGCGATGAAGCAGGAAGTACTGGACGGCATCATTCGTTCCATCCCTATGGCGCGCATGGGCAAACCCTCGGAAATTGCCGATATCGTAGTGTTTTTGGCATCCGATAAAGCGGCCTTTATTACTGGCGCTACCATCACGGCCAATGGCGGCCAGTACATGGCCTAGTCTATCAGGCGAGGGGGCATGCCGCCCTCTTTGACATGATGATGTTATGGGGTACCATAACGCATGGCCAAACACGGTATCCAAATTCTCGAACGTCGCTTCGTCCCGCAAGGGCATGTCATCATCCGCGAGGGTGAGGAGGCGTTGAACGCCTACATCATCCAGTCAGGCAGCGTTAAAATCTACCGTGACAAGGGCGACAAGACGGTTGACCTCGCGCGCCTTGGCGTCGGCGACATTTTCGGTGAAACCGCCCTGTTGTTCGAGGAGCCGCGCACCGCCAACGTGCAGGCCTTGGAAGACTGCAATCTCATCATCATCACCCGCCAGATTATGGACGAAAAGCTCAAGGATTGTGACCCGACCCTGCGCGCCATCGTGAAGATGATGAAAGACCGCCTCAAATCATCCAATAACGTGCGTGTTGAAAAGGCGGCGACCGATGTAAAAGACGTGCCGCGTCTCTTTAGCGATGCGTTCAAACTGGTTATGTCCTTCCTTGATGCGGATGACCGTAAAGCCTACCAGTCCGAGGCATCGCCCATCATGCGGCAATTCCTTGATTTGACGCAAAAATACCTCGAACGCAAAAAACCGCCTGTTAATCCGATTTAACGGGGGTCGCTTTGCCCCCCGCGTCTTGATTCTGCCGTTTTCGGGCACCATACTCATGTCCGTAGAACTGGAGAATTAAATATGAAAAATAAGCGTCTGTTACTTTTAGGCACATCCGCAATCGGCGTGGTCGTGGCAGCCCTGTTGGTTGCTCCCAGCTTTGTGGACTGGAGCAAGTACCAGTCGCTGGCGCAGGAAAAATTGCGCGAGGCTACGGGCTATAATCTGGCCATCGGTGGTGACTTGCGTATTGCCCTGCTGCCCACCCCGCATGCCAGTGTGAAACAGGCAACGCTTACCAAACCTGGTGAAAACACTGCCTTCCTGACACTCGATAGCGCCTCAGTCTCTGTTGCACTTCTGCCGTTGCTGACCGGCAAAATCGAAGTCGCCTCCGTAACGCTCGACACCCCCGTGCTGACAATGGTCACGCACAAGGACGGCACCGACAACTGGAAGCCGGTTACAAAAACAGCGCCCGCACAAATTGATGCTATTACCGGCCAGCCTATTCCTGCAGCGGCGGCCGCAACACCTGACATTAAAGTCAGCGGCCTTAATGTCAGCGATGGCAAAATTGTTTTGCGCGATGAGACAACCGGCAAATCACAGGAAATCGGTATCAAGGAACTGAATGTGACGGCCGATAGCCTTCAGGGCCCGTTCGATGTTGACGGCACCTTGCTCTATGGCAATGCGAAATTCGATGTTGATGTAACAACCGGTGGCTACCGCAAGGGTGAAACACTTCCTCTGCAACTTGCCATCAATGACAGCGATAACCGCGCGGGCGTTAAATGGTCGGGCGTAGTCGATACCGGCGAAAAAACTGCTTTGCAGGGTGAAATTGATGTAACCCTGACTGATATTGCAGGCGTGCTGCGTGACACAAACCTCGCGCCCACATTGGCGCTTCCTGAAGCCAAAATACGCCTGACGGGTATGCTTAGTGCCAACCCTGATGCCGCGACATTAACTAACGGAAACCTTGAACTCGGCAAATCAAAACTCTCGGCCAAGTTCGATGTATCTGGCCTCAAAACCGGCCCCAAATCGGTTAGCGCTGTTTTGAATACGGCTGAATATATTGATGTCGACTCTCTGCTCAAAATTGCCGACAAGGTCACGAAAGATAAAAAATCAGCCGATACAAAAACCGATGCTAAAAAGGCGGCACCGGCCGCCGCCCAATACAATTTTATTCCGGCTGATCTGACGATCCCCGCTGATATGAAAGCCGATGTGCAATTGCAGGCCAAAGGCCTGACTTATAATGGCCAGAGCACGGGTGCATTTAATATCCATGCCAATGTCGATGCAGGAAACGGCACCGTACAAATGGGTCTGGCCAGCCTGCCCAAAGGCGGGGCGTTCAGCCTCAATGGTGCGCTTGCCGAAAAGGGTGTTTTAACGGGCGCCATACAGGCAAATATCCCCTCGCTTAAAGGTACGCTGACCGATTGGTTAGGCGTAGTCGATGCCAAAACATTTACTAACCCCGCTATACCGCAGGGCATTTCGGCCAATGGCAATTTCCGCGTGGCGGGGCCTACGGCATCGGTTGCGCTGCAATCCCTTAATCTCGGCGCAACGCAGTTAAGCGGAACCATCAGCTATACCAATGCAGCCCGCCCGCTGCTTGATGCACGCATTGCCGCCAACACCTACACAATCGCAGGTGCTGCAAAAACAGCGCCTGAAGCTGGCGGTAAAGCCGATGAAAAACCCGCTGCCAAAGCAGCCGACTTTTCTATAGACCCGCCGCAGCTCCCGTTCGATTTGCGATTTGACCTTGGTCTCGGCCGTCTGGTCAGTGGCGACATGGTCTTGAGCGATATCAAGGCCGCCGGTACCTATAACGGCAAGGGTGTTGATATCACCACAGGCTTTGCCAATGTCGGCGGCGGTGCCTTGCAGGTCAAAGGCCGTGTGGCCGATTTGAAGGAACTGACGGGCGTCGATATTCAGGCAGGTCTTACTACCTCCAATCTTGAAGCCTTTGTAAAAGGCATGACAGGCAAGCCTTTGGCCTTGCCGAAACCGGTCGGGCCATTTGCGGGCACGCTTAAGGCCGTGGGGGACCGCAGCAAACTCGATGTTGATGCGACTGCGCAGGCGCTGGGCTTTACCGTTCAGGCAGCCGGTATAATGAATGACCCGTTCTCGGCTGAATTGCCGGGCACATTAAACGTGCGCGTTCGCCACAGCGACTTTACGTCCGCCGTGCGTAACTTCTCGCCAAGCTTTGGCGAAGCAGGTGCCGCCAAGCCGATCGACCTGTCGGGTCAGGTTAAAATCTCGGGCAAAACTTACGAAGTGGCAGACCTCAAGGGTACGATTGGTACAAGCGATATCGCAGGCTCGGTGAAAGCCGATATGTCGGGTGCTGTACCCGCCATTACTGCCAGCATTATTAGCAACAAACTTGATGCGGGCGCGCTTGTGGGCGTTGATAGCAGCAAGGCTGCCGCCGCATCGGCCAGCGCTTCGGGCGGGCAGGCACAAACAGGCGTCAACGCATCGGGCGGTGCGCCATGGTCGCAAGACCCGCTGGATACAGGCGCACTTAAAGCCGCCAATATCGATTTGTCGCTCAAGGCCGGTACGCTAGTGTATGGGTCGTGGACGCTGACAGACGCGAATACCGCCCTACAGTTGAAAGACGGCGCGCTCAAGGCATCGCCTATTTCCGGCAAATTGTATGATGGTGCGTTTGATGCGTCGCTTACGGCATCGTCGGCTGGCAAAGGTTCGCCGCTTGCGATCAATTTCACGGCTGACGTCAACAAGGTCGCCATCGGGCCATTCCTGCAGGCGCTTACGTCATCACCTAAAAAGACGGCCGATGGTACGGGCTCTCTCAATCTTAAAATTGCAGGGTCTGGTACAAGTTCGGCAGCTCTTGTGAGCTCGCTCTCGGGTTCTGCCGATGTCAAAACCGGCTCACTCGTGATTTACGGGATGGACCTAGATAAACTGGCCGCCAATATGGTCGAAGCGTTTGACGGCGGCTGGAAAGGCGTGCTGACAGGTTTTGCCACGCAAGGCTTCTCGGGTGGGTCCACATCTTTCAAAGATGTCGACCATACATTCCCCATCACGGGCGGCGATTTAAGCGTCAAAGCCTTCACGCTGGAAACAACATCGGCTAATGCAACACTCGTGGCCAACGGCTCGGTCAACTTCCCCCGCTGGTACATGGATATTCAGGGTGATGTGAAGGTAACCCAGCCAAAAGATACGCCGGTCATCGGCCTGCGTCTGGCAGGGCCGTTGAATGCACCAACCAAGAACGTCAATTCACAAGCGCTTGATAATCTCATCCGCAGCAAGGTCGGCGACAAGGTGCAGGATCTGTTAGGCAAAAAGCTGAAAGGCACCGCCGCTGAAGGTCTGGTCAATCAGTTGCTGGGCGGCGGTAACGGTGTAACAGCTAACCCAGCGCCGGCAGCCACCGACACAACAATGACAAACGATGCGCCTGCCAACGGTGCGGTGACTACAACGCCTGATACTGCCACACCTGCAACCACTCCAACGCAACCAGCCGAAACGCAGCAGCTGTCGCCCAAGCAGCAATTGCTCAACGGCCTTATCAACCAATTGGGGCGCTAGAAAAATGTTTAAAACAAAAAAGGGTCACACAATGAAAAAAGCTGCTTTTCTACTGTCTGTCGCACTGCTTGTATCCATGGCGTTTACGCCCGCTTTTGCACAAAAAAAGCGCAGCCCGAATAACGAGGGCACGGTCATCATCGCGCGTGATGGCAAATTCTCCGACAAAAATACAAACGTGCCCGCCAACGTGCCTGTGACGATCACAATCAAGAACCGCAATAAATCCAATATCCAAATTGAAAGCAAATCGCTGCAGATTGACGAACGCATTCCGACGCGCACGCAAAAAACATTCGTGATTGGCCCGCTGGCCCCCGGCGTTTACGACTTCACTGATGAATATAATGATGATGCCAAAGGCACCATCACAGCCAAGTAGTAGTTAGGGCCCGCGGCTAAGCGTTGTTATTGTGTTTGATAACACTATCCAACACATAAACGCGTAACGCGCTGCTCAGGTTCGTGTCACCGCGCGCAATATCTATGTCTTCAATCATCTTCTGAAGGCTGGCACCGCGCTGTTTGGCAATAGCCTCAAGCGCAGCCCAGAAAGCCGGCTCCAGCGTAACGCTGGTCCGGTGTCCTGCCAGTGTGACGGAACGCTTTTTCAAAATCAGTTGCTGGGTTTCACCATGTCGGCGGGGTTGATCCACGCCTTGAACTTGGCTTCATCCAGCAGGCCCAACGCAATACCGGCATCCATGAGCGATGTGCCGTCATGATGGGCTTTTTTTGCAATTTTGGCCGCGTTGTCATACCCGATATGCGGGTTGAGGGCTGTGACAAGCATCAGGCTTTCATGCAGCAATTTATCAATGCGTTGGCGGTTGGCTTCAATGCCAACAACACAGTTATCGGTGAAGCTGCGGCATGCATCGGCAATAAGACGTATGGATTGCAGCGTGTTGTAAATGATGACGGGTTTGAACACGTTGAGTTCGAAGTGCCCGTTGGAACCGCCGATAGTGACCGCCACATGGTTACCCATGACTTGCGCGCAAACCATGGTCATGGCTTCCGACTGAGTTGGGTTAACCTTACCAGGCATGATGGATGAACCGGGTTCGTTTTCTGGCAGTGAAATTTCGCCAATGCCGCAGCGTGGGCCCGAACCCAGCAAACGAATATCGTTGGCAATTTTCATGAGCGACACGGCAAGTGTGTTCAAGGCGCCATGCAGTTCGACCAACGCGTCATGCGTTGCCAAAGCTTCAAATTTATTGGGCGCAGTTTTGAAATCAATGTCGGTCGCTTCGCTTACTTTTGCTGCAAATAATTCGGCAAAACCGGCTTTGCAGTTAATGCCCGTACCCACGGCAGTGCCGCCTTGGGCCAGAAGTGTCAGGCGCGGCATGCACGCGCTGATACGTTCAATGCCGTAAGCCATTTGGGCGGCGTAGCCTGAAAATTCCTGCCCCAGCGTCACGGGTGTGGCATCTTGTAAATGTGTACGGCCGATCTTCACAATATCCATGAATTCGCGTGCCTTGGCATCCAGCGCGGCATGGAGGTGTTGTAGGCCGGGGATCAGTTCGTGCACCACCTGTTCGGCCGCGGCAATGTGCATCGCGGTCGGGAATGAATCGTTGGACGACTGGCCCATATTCACGTGGTCATTTGGGTGGATAGGCTTTTTGGAGCCCATCTCGCCACCCAGCATTTCAATAGCGCGGTTTGAAATCACCTCGTTCACGTTCATGTTGGTTTGTGTGCCCGAGCCCGTCTGCCAGACGACGAGGGGGAAGTTGCCATCCAGCGTGCCGTCGATCACCTCATCAGCCGCCTGTGCAATGGATGCCGCCAGCTTCGCATCAAGCGCACCAAGTTGGGCATTGGCCAATGCGGCGCATTTTTTAAGAATGCCAAAGGCGCGGATGAGGGGCTTCGGCATGGTTTCCCCGCCGATCTTGAAGTTCTGGAGGCTGCGCTGTGTTTGGGCGCCCCAGTATTTGCTGGCATCAACGTCAATCGGGCCGAAGGAATCGGTTTCCGTACGGAAGGCTTGGGGCTCAGGGGTCTTTTTGGCAGTAACGGAGGACATTGTGACAGCTCTCATAGGTTTGTTTCCTATGGTTTTAAGGATTTTTTGTTGATTAGCCAACGCGAAATCCGCTATGCAATCGCAACGTTATGTATAAAAAAGGGTGTTTCCATGTTTTTCCGTCCTCTCCAGACTGTTGCCCAGCGTGTAGCTTCTGAAGAATCGCGCATGCGTTTTGGTGGTTTTGGCGCCGATAAGGCCGTTATATCTGACGCTATGTTCGTACGCGAACACGATGCCGCCCGCGCCCGTTTGGTCCTAAGCGAAGATATGCTGACACTGGAAGACGCCTCGACCCTGCCGGGCTACACAGCTGCCGAATATGCTGAACTGGCCAAGCGCCGTGAGGCGATTTTGTTTGAAATCCCTGAATTCGGTTACGCCACGCTGCCAAAATGGGGCTTTGACGATAAAGGCGGGGTCAACCATCTGGCATTGGCTATGGCCAAATTGTTCACCTGTTACCGTGCTGGCTCTGAGGGCGCCGCCTTCTGCCGCTTCGTCGATACAACGTATGTAACAATCGATGCTGCGCAAACCAAAGCAAAAGACTCTCTATCAGCCTTTTTTGGCGATAAAGCTGCTGGCAAGCTGGGCCTGACAATGACGTTGAAAGACGCATTGGGTCTGGAGTTTGATGACCAGTCAGAAAACGGCAAGTCGGTCGTAGAGCAGGTTAAATCTTTGATCGATGGCTCCCCCACACCATTGCGTTGGCCTGCCAGCCGCCACACCATTTAATTGCCGGATCCCGTAGGTTTTTTGCTGCGGCGCATGGCGTAAGTTTTTTGTATAAAGCCATAATCATGGTTATGGATAAGCCATGCTGAGACAAAAATTTCACGACAAGCCCTTGTTTCCGGATGCAGTCATCAATACGGCCGAAGAAGCTGCAGCCGCTTTTTCAGCCGATGAGTTATCGCGCTACGATTTCAGAAAAATCGGCTACGTGGTCAAGCAAGGGCACTATATTTCAGTGTTTAAATACAACCACTTGTGCGCGGCTGATGCGTCGCCCGTACAGCATATGTATTTATCGGGTGTGGCAGTCAGGCATGTTGTCGATATGCTTTCGGCGCCTGATGCATTGTTTGAGTTGCAGGCATCCGCTTCCAAAATTACCCAAGAACGCCTGAATACTGTGCTTCATGAAATGCGTGAGGGTCTGGCTATGGCACGCACCTTTATTCCAATTCCGGCAGCCGCGGCACCAGCTGCACGCTGCGGTTAAGCCTTGATGTGATTGACGTGGCCCATCTTGCGGCCGGCTTTTATTTCAGCTTTGCCGTAGTCATGGATATGGGCGTTTGGCTCTTTCAAAAGTGCCGGTATTTGCAGGATGTCATCGCCCAGCAAATTGGTCATGACCGCATCATGATGGCGGTTAAATGGGCCCAAAGGCAGGCCTGCCGCACAGCGCATATGCTGCTCGAACTGCGAGCAGCCGCAAGCATCCATTGTCCAGTGGCCTGAATTATGGGGGCGGGGGGCAATCTCGTTAATCAGCAAACGCCCGTCGCGGGTTACAAACAATTCAACGCCCAGTACACCGACCAGGTCAATTTTGGTCGCTAATGTCTGCGCCAAAGCCTCGGCTTCGGCCAGTAGGGCTTCTGATAAAGGAGCGGGTACGGTTGTCGTGTGTAAAATATGGTCGCGATGCACATTCAGGCCAGGGGTATAAGACCCGACTGCCCCGTACACATCACGCGCGACAATCACCGATATTTCATGCGCGAAATCAACCACCTCTTCAACAATCACAATGTCGGCCTTCAGTTTGGCCCAGCCTGCGGCGACATCGCCGAGGCTACGAATAAGTGTTTGGCCTTTACCGTCATAGCCAAAACGGATTGTCTTTATAATACATTGGATTGCCCCCCATTGTTGCAAAACCGATTCAATTTCGGCAGGGCTGCGTGCAGGGGCAAAACGCGTGGTCGGCAGGCCGAAATCGTTCATCGCCGTTTTTTCGGCAATACGTTCTTGTGCAATCGCAAGTACGGCAGATGAAGGGTAAACCGGCTTGAGTGTTTCAAGGAACTTGACGGTCTCGAGCGGAATATTCTCGAATTCGTAGGTAATGGCATCCACCGAATCGGCAAAGCGCTTAAGCGCTTCAAAGTCGTTATAGGCGGCAACCGTGCGCAAGTTGGTGACTTGCGATGCAGGGTCGGCGGCGTCCGGCGAATAAACATGGGTTAAAAGCCCTAGCGGAAAACCGGCCAGCGCCGACATGCGCCCCAGTTGCCCGCCACCCAACATGCCAATCGTCTTTAGTCTCATGCGTTTTGTTTACGGTGTATCAAGGGTTACGCCAAGTGCGATTTTAGAATAGAAGGCTATGCGTTTTCAGCCACGGTTATTCGGGCTTTTGCTTGACGGCGTCGGTCTGTTTGGCGCGGTAGGCATCCAGCTTTTTGGCCAGCGCCTCGTCGGTTGTAGCCAGTATGGCGGCTGCCAGCAGGCCTGCGTTTTTGGCACCGGCCTCGCCAATCGCTAATGTGCCAACGGGAATACCGCCCGGCATCTGCACGATGGATAGCAACGAATCCATGCCCTTAAGGGCTTTGCTTTCAACCGGCACGCCTAAAACGGGCAAAGCTGTCATGGATGCAGCCATGCCAGGCAGGTGTGCGGCGCCACCAGCGCCCGCAATGATTACGCGCAGGCCGCGCTTTTTGGCACCTTGGGCGTAATCATACAGGCGTTGGGGTGTGCGGTGGGCCGATACGATGGCCACATCATGTGCAATACCAAGGGCATCAAGGGCGTCAGCCGCATGTTTCATGGTCGCCCAGTCTGATTGGGACCCCATGATAATGCCAACCAGTGGCTTTGAAGATGCTTTGGCCATTAGGCGATAATATCGGGTACGAGGTCGCTTTCAAGCTTGCTGATCATGTCTTTGAGCACAAGTTTGCGCTTCTTCAGGCGTTGCAGCTGGAACAGGTCAACGGGCTGGGCGCGGGTAAGCTGTTCGATAACAACGTCCAGATCGCGGTGCTCAGTTCTGAGTTCTTCGAGTTTTTCGCGTAATTGAACGAATGCTTCATCCATAGGTCTAAATCGCAGCCTGAAGTTTGTTAATCGGATCAACTTTCTACCATAAAACAGTCTGATATTTAAGTTTTTTATCAAACTGCCCCTTGAAAAATGTAAGAGCGGTCACTGGTAACAAAACTGCCCGCATGCGGCAATAAATGAACCTTCGGACGAATTCTTGAATTTTTCCTGCATAAATATGGTTTTCTGGCTATGCAATCGGCGCGGGTTTGCTACAACCGATGACATGACAAAACGCATCGGAATTTTAACCAGCGGTGGGGACTGCGCGGGCCTCAATGCTGTAATTCGTGCAGCTGTGCACCGCGCGCACATTCTAGGGTACGAGATGGTGGGCATCCTTGATGGCACCCACGGTCTTATATCCGACCCGCCACGCGTGCGCGTTCTCACGCCCGCCGATACCGACACAAACATGATGCGTCAGGGTGGCACCGTGCTGGGCACAACCAACAAGGGCAACCCTTTTGCATTCCCGATGCCCGATGGCACGACGCGTGATTTGTCGGGCGACATCATCGCTGGTATCAAGAAGCTCGGCCTTGAGGCCGTGATTGGCATTGGCGGCGATGGTAGCTTTGCCATTCTACGTAAACTGGCGCAAGACGGCGGTTTCAAAATGGTCGGCGTGCCCAAAACCATTGATAACGACCTCGGCAAAACTGAAGTCTCCGTTGGTTTCGACACGGCCGTGGCCGTAGCAACCGAGGCCTTGGACCGTTTGCAGCCAACCGCTGCCAGCCATGACCGCGTCATGATTCTTGAAGTCATGGGCCGTGATGCCGGGCATATCGCCTTGAACGCAGGTATTGCGGGCGGGGCCGATGTCATTCTGGTGCCTGAAATCCCTTACAGCCTTGAAAAAGTGGCTGCCAAGATTGAAGCTGTCAAAAAATCGGGCCGCAACTTTGCACTGGTCGTCGTGTCTGAAGCCGTGAAGGGCGATGGCAATAAAGACCTCAAAGTGACGTTTACCGACGGCCAGCAGCGTTACGGCGGTATCGGCAATTATATCGGCCACCGTCTGGCCGAAATGACAGGCTCCGAAACCCGCGTGACCGTGCTTGGCCACGTCCAGCGCGGCTGCCAGCCTACCTTTAATGACCGTCTTATCGCGTCTGCCTTTGGCGTGCATGCGGTTGACCTGATTGCACAGGGTAAATACGACCGTATGGTCGCGTGGATGAACCGTTCGGTTATCGATGTGCCCATCGAAGACGCGATTGCCGCCAACCAGCAGATCGACACCAAATCCTCACTCGTCCATACGGCACGCGCCCTTGGAATCTGCCTGGGTGATTGATGGACTACGTCGAAGAATCCCTCACCGGTAATGAGAAAGTGGTCATCGTCGGCCGCTTTCACTGGGTCTATTTTATCGGTGCGTGGTTCTGGATCATCCTTGGTTTTGTGCTGTGCGGCGCCATCATCGCCGCTGGCACGGCTTGGAATATCCATCACGCTGTCGGCGTTCGTTACCCCAGCCTGCCTGACCATTTATATAATCAGGCATGGCATATGGTGTTGGCGCAGGCTGGCGGGTATGTAGCCATTATGCGCGACCTTAATATCTATTTTCGCGTGGCGGCCTTTGCCGTTCTTTTACTGGGTGTGTTCCTATTCGCGCACATGATGGTTGTACGACTGACAACCGAAATCGCCGTTACAAGCTCCCGCCTGATTTTGAAGGAGGGTATTATCGCCCGTAATGTCGATGAAATGTCGGTTGACCGGATTGAAAGCGTTCACGTTGTACAGTCCATCTTAGGGCGGATCCTCAATTACGGTACCGTCATGGTACGTGGTATGGGCATTGGCGAGATTGTGTTGCCCCCCATGGCCGACCCCATTTCATTTAGAAATGCGCTTGAAAAAGCTCGCCAGTATCAGGAAAAGCAGCGCCGCCTATGAAGCGTATTCTGCCCGCTATCCTGCTTGTAGGTACCATGCTGACGGCCTCGTTTGTCAGCGCACAGGATACAGCTTCGCCTGCCCCTCAAAATTTGCCCGCACCCACTATCGCGACACCATCAAAACCGCTGAAAGCGGCCGACAGGCTGGTTGATACGCTGCACGTTTTTTATGCCGCGCGTGATTTCAAACCCGTATGGACCGACGACGCGCAACTCAGTGCCAAGGGTAGGGCGCTGCCTGCCATTCTGGCAGGGGCCGTCAATCACGGCATTGACCCTGAAACCTATGGCGTGGCCGCGATGCGCAAGGTGCTTGATGGCGCGGTGCCGGCCGATGATGCAGGCTGGCAAAAGCTCGAAGCGCTCTGGACGTATAACCTTTTGCAATATGCGTCTGACCTTGCAGGCCGTCCAGTTGACGCCGATACATTAAAGGCGCTGGTCAGTGGCGATACCGATGGCAACCTGCAGGCGCTGGCCCCTGAACAGCCTTTATATAATGCCCTTAAAACCCGTTTGGCTGTTTTGAATGCGCAAGAGGCGAAACCAGACCCTGCCACGATCAGGCAGCCCATCAGCTTCGGTAAAACCTATTTCAAGCCCGGCATGGTCAGTTCTGGCGTTAAAGCCCTGCGTGCGCGCATGGCTGACTACGGCGCCGAAGCCATCAAACTGGGCGATAACGAAGATGTATACGATGAAAGTCTGGCCAAGGCCGTAGCCACCTTTCAGGGTGAGCATGGCCTTAAAAGCGATGGCTCGATCGGGCCTGAAACGCTGAAGATTTTGAACCGTGATGCGGCATCCGAACGCCGGCAGATCATCGCCAATATGCAGCGCCTGCGCGAGCCGCATCGCCGCACCCGCGAGGATACGCGTATCGAAGTTTCCATCGCGCGCTTCTGGCTAACGGCATTCGATAACGGTCGTGAAGCATTGGGAATGAAGGTCATTGTCGGCCAGCCACGCCGCCAGACCATCAGCTTCCGGACCGAGATTTCAGGCGTGCGTTTAAACCCGACATGGAATGTGCCGGACACAATCAAGCGCGAGGATTTTCTACCTCAGCTTGTGAAGGACCCCGCGAAATTACTCCGTGATCACAACGGCGTTAAAGTAGTGCATGAAGGTAAGAATGTTGATCCGACAGGTGTCGACTGGTCGCAGATGACCCCGAAAGAGCTTTCGCAGATTCGTTTTTGGCGTCCGGCAGGGGATGGCAACCCGTTGGGCCGTTATCGCGTAATCATGGAGAATCCATACGACATCTACCTCCACGACACCAACAAACCCGAGCTTTTCGAGGCATCGATGCGCGCCCAGAGCTCCGGTTGTGTACGTGTTTCCGACCCTGCCGCGTTAACCACCTTTATCCTCAATCACAAAAGCGGCTGGAACGCCCAGAAAACCGCCGATATATTGAAGGCGGGACGGACGGTAGATGTGGTTATGGAAAAGAAAATGCCAATTTATCTTGACTATGTGACGGCATGGCTCGATAGTCGCGACCAAGTTGTTCTTGGTTCCGATGTTTACGGACTCGATATATCAAGGTACGATGGCTTGGTTAAACATGCGTTAACAACTCAAAGGAACGCCCAGAAGATTCTAGATCGAGTGACGGATATATTTAATCCCGACCTCCAGGAAGCTCACCACAGGGACCCAGTTCTAACCCAATCAACAAATTGATGAACGTTAAGACAAAACTGATTTGTTCAACTAGCAAGAGATTTGCGTGATGAAAAACTTATTAATGCGCCGCAAGGTTTTAAAAATGGGTCTGGCCGGTTTGGCCGGCATCGTTGCTGGCTTTGCCAACATTCTGCCCGCAAGCGCCCGTGAAACCATTGGCTATTCCATTTCCATTAAAAACGCTCACACCGGCGAAACATTTAACGGTGTCTACCGCGTCGGTGGTTACTACGTACCCCGCGCTTTCCGCCAGATCAACCACATCATGCGCGACCATTACAACAACGACCTGCACCCGATCGACCCTCGCTTGATCGATGTGCTCGCAAAGCTGCAAAAACGCTGCGCCTGCGCTGAACCGTTGACCGTTCTTTCCGGCTATCGCTCACCTTCCACCAACGCCATGCTGCGTCGTATTTCAGCCAACGTGGCCCGCAACTCCTATCACGTGAAAGGTCAGGCAGCTGATATCCGTGTACCGGGTCGTACGGCAGGGCAAGTTCGTGAAGTGGCGATGGGCATTCAGGCAGGTGGCGTCGGCTACTACCCGAACCGCGAATTCGTGCACGTCGATACCGGCGATATCCGCCACTGGGTCGCATAATATATAAAGCGTATGACGCAATGAAACAGGCCCGCCATTTCGGCGGGCTTTTTCATACGGCTTTTGTACGAGGGGTTTCGTCTTCCGGTTCCGGTTGCGATGGACAAATAGGGGCGGGGGCCGTATGCGGCCCGCCCTGCGTCCAGCGAATCATGTCGACGCGCCATGGCATTTTCTCGTGCGCGGGTTCTGGTGCGAATCGGTGCAGCGTCGCATTCGGTATAAAAATATGCCGCCCCATGCCGTGGATCCGCATGAAGGAATGGAAGGTGCCGCCATGGGCCACAAACAAAATGCGCTCCAGTGGATGCTTGTTGAGGTTGCGTGTTAGCGCCTCACGCACGCGGGCCGCATATTCGTCTGAGCTTTCGCCGCCCACGGGTTTCGTGCCGGCCCGCAAATGGGGCATGATGTCTTCCCATGGGGCGTTTTCCCATTCGCCCATCATATGCTCGCGCAGCTCGTTATCTTCCAGTACGGGTAAATTGATAAATTTATTAACAATATCAGTTGTTTCACGCGTCCGGCTCATGCCTGAGTTTATGATTAGTGTCGGCTTCTCAGGTAACGATTGAAGTACATGCGCGGCCGATTCCGCCTGCGCGCGCCCGTCCTTATTCAGGGTTGTGTCCACCCCGCCGCCACAGCAGCGTTTAAGGGCATTCATCACGGTTTCCCCGTGGCGTATCAGGTAGAAAGGGCGCGCAGGAATCATAAAATCAGGCCTGTAAAATCGGTATGTTGTATTGGGCAAAGATAGGGTTGTGCGTGATAAGCGTCAAACCCTCAATCTTCGCCTGCGAAATTAACAAACGGTCATAAGGGTCGGTATGATGGAAGGGTAGGCGGCCTGCTTTCCATGCGTGTTCGGGGGTAATAGCCATTACGTCAAACCCGCTGGCTATGGCAATTTCTGGCAAATTATCTGGTGTTTTGATCTTTTTAAGAGCTTTTTTGACCGTAATTTCAAAAAAACTAGCCGCACTCACGTAAAAACGGGTGTTTTCACGAGGTAAAACCGTCTGAGCAGCCTCAGAAAGGCGTGAAACATCGTCAAGAACACTCAAAAATGCCTTCGTATCGAGTAAATACCCGTTCATGGCTGCACCTGTATGCCGAATAATGCGGCCTCGTTTGTATCCGTTTTATCGAAGTCGTCTGCCAGCCAGATTTGCCCTTTGAGAAGCCCGCTAATTATTTTGCGGGGGGCGGCTGGCAGGGGGGTGATGCGTGCAACCGCCTTGCCGGCACGGCACAACGTAATATCGCCGCCGCCGCCTTCAACCGCTGCCACCAGCTTTGAAAGAGTCGTCTTGGCTTCATGGATGTTGATATTGGTCATCATGGCCTCATTTTTATTAGTCAAGCTAAGTCTAGCTTAGCTAATTATAAAAAGAAAGCCGCCGTGATGCAGGAAATACGTTCGAATCGTCCAATATGGCTGGCATGGAACGCTGGAATGACACGGGTATCGTCATAGCCGTCCGCCCGCATGGCGAGGGCGGGGCGGTCGTGACCTTACTGACCGAAAACCACGGCAGGCACGCAGGTTATGTGCATGGCGGCCATTCAAGCGCACGCCTGCGCGCAGGCCTCCAGCCAGGCGCAACGGTTGATGTGGAATGGAATGCCCGCAGCCACGACCAATTGGGCAGCTTCAGCATCGAGGAAGCGCGCGGCGGCTCGCCAGCATGGCTGGATGACGCCGCTTCTTTGGCGGCTTTGCAGGCTGTTTGCAGTATTCTTGAGAAGGTATTGCCCGAGCGCGAATTGCACCCCGCTTTATATGCAGGCACAACCGCATTTCTGGATGTTCTGGGCCATGACCGCGATATATGGGGCGCAACGCTGGTGCTGTGGGAATTGGCGGTCTTGCGTGAACTGGGTTTCGGGCTGGATTTATCAAAATGCGTGGTCACGGGCGCGACCGATGAACTCCACTACGTTAGCCCCAAAAGCGGCGGCGCCGTGAGCCTCGAGGCCGCAGGGCCCTATAAGGACAAACTATTCCCCCTGCCTGCCTTTTTAAGAGGCGGCGAGGGGTTTACAACCGCAGATGTACTTGCGGGGCTTAAGCTCTCCGGCCACTTCCTTGAACATCGTTTATTTGCACATACAAGCCACACCTTGCCGGAAGCGCGTTTGCGCCTCCTGTCGTTTTTTGCGGAACAACCATAATTTTCTGTTGGTTTTCTGCGCCTTTCCCGCTAAACAATCGAGACCATGAGCAAGAAAACACCGCCCGCATCTACAAATATCGGCAGCATTGTTGAGCAGCCGATGGTCGATATTCTGTCAGAAAAATATCTGGCATACGCGCTTTCAACCATCATGTCGCGCTCCTTGCCCGATGTGCGCGATGGTTTGAAACCCGTACATCGCCGCCTGCTGTTCGCGATGCACCAGCTGAATTTGAAATCCACACTCGGCCCCAAAAAATCCGCCCGCGTGGTCGGTGACGTGATCGGTAAATTCCACCCGCACGGCGACCAGTCGGTCTATGACGCGCTAGTGCGTTTGGCGCAGGAATTTGCAGTGCGTTACCCGCTGGTCGACGGGCAAGGGAACTTCGGTAACATTGACGGCGATAACGCCGCAGCCATGCGATATACCGAAGCGCGTTTGACGCCGGTTGCCGAATTGCTGATGGACGGTCTTGATGAAGACGCCGTCGATTTCAGACCCACCTACGACGGCGAAACGGCTGAACCGATTGTGATGCCTGCCGGCTTCCCCAACCTTTTGGCCAACGGCTCCAGCGGTATTGCGGTTGGTATGGCCACTAACATTCCGCCTCACAATGTCGCCGAGCTTTGCGATGCCATGGAAGCGATGATCGACGGCGACCCGACGATTGCTGAAATCGTCAAAATGGTGCCCGGGCCTGATTTCCCGACCGGCGGTATTCTGGTTGAAGAAAAATCGGCGATTGTTGAGGCGTATACAAAAGGTCGCGGTTCGTTCCGCCTGCGCGCCCGCTGGGAGCAGGAAGATCTGAAAGGCGGCGCATACCAGATCGTTGTGACCGAAATGCCCTATCAGGTGCAGAAGGCCAAGCTGGTTGAAGACATCGCCAAAATGCTGGGCGACAAAAAATTGACACTTCTTGACGATGTGCGCGATGAATCAGCCGAAGACGTGCGTCTCGTACTGGTTCCCAAATCGCGCAACATTGAAGCCGCATTGCTGATGGAACAGATGTTCCGCGCGACCGATCTTGAAGTACGCTTTTCGCTCAACATGAACGTGCTTGAAGGCGGCCGCAGCCCGCGTGTCATGAACATCAAGGAAGTATTGCAATGCTTCCTCAACCACCGTCAGGAAGTGCTACAGCGCCGGTCCAAAAACCGCTTGGGCATTGTTGACCACCGTCTCGAAATTCTCGCAGGCTACCTTATCGCGTATCTCAACCTTGATAAGGTCATCAAGATCATCCGTACGGAAGACGAGCCTAAAGAAAAATTGATGAAAGCCTTCAAGCTGAACGATATTCAGGCCGATGCCATTCTCAATATGCGTTTGCGTAGCTTGCGTAAACTCGAGGAGATGGAAATCCGCACTGAACATAACGGCCTGCTCAAGGAAAAAGAGGGGCTCGAAGCCCTTCTTGGGTCCGAGCGCCGCCAATGGACTGTCATCAAGAAACAGATTCAGGCGCTGGGTAAACAATTCGGCAAAGACACCGCTTTGGGCAAACGCCGCACCAAAATGGGCAAGCCTTCGCAAATTACCGTCGTGTCCGCCGAGGAGTTTATCGAGAAGGAACCGGTTACCATCGTTTGCTCCGCTCAAGGCTGGATCAGGGCGATGAAAGGCCACGGCCTCAACCCCGATGATTTCAAATACAAGGACGGCGACGAAAGCCGCTTCGTCATGCAATGCCAGACGACCGACAAGCTGCTTGTTTTTGCAAGCAATGGTCGTAGCTACACGCTGGGCGCTGATAAACTTCCATCTGGCCGCGGCTTTGGTGAACCTGTACGGCTGATGGTCGATCTGCCTGCGGCAGACGACGTGTTGAGCATGTATATCTATAACGAGAATGACCGTTATCTGGTGGCCGGTACCGATGGCCGCGGCTTTATTGTGAAGGCCGCCGACTGCATTGCACAGACCAAAAACGGCAAGATCATTTTGAATGTCGAAGAAGGCAGCAAAGCCAATATTGTGCTGCCGATTGCCGCCAACCACACGCACATGGCGACCATTGGTTCCAACCGCAAACTGGTTGTGTTCCCGCTGGCCGAAGTGCCTGAAATGACGCGTGGCAAAGGCGTTACCTTGCAAAAATACAAGGGCGCGACATTGGTTGATGCTGTCACGTTTGCGATGGCTGAAGGCCTACCATTCATTGATGGCCGCGGGTCCAAGAAAACAGCTAACGCGAAGTTGTGGCTGGGCGCGCGCGCATCACAGGGTAAATTGCCACCTGAAGGCTTTCGCCGCGATAACCGCTTTAAGGCGTAAGCCCGCCTAAAGCTGGTTGTGACGTATCGAAGCGCTGCCAGCGGCCCTGATGCAATATTTCATAGGGCGTAAACTGCGTCTTGATCGCAAGATGTCGGTTTTGCTGCACCCAAGGCCCCACATATACATAGTCTTTGCCTGTGCGCGCGGCTTCATCCAGCAGTGTTAAAACAATCTGTTTGCCCGGTTGGATATCCATCATCGTTGGGTCGTAATAATAGTAAATACCAAACAGGCTGTTTTCCGTTTCGGCGTTGATGGATGCGCCGACCAGCTTGTAATCAATTGTCCGTAATTCCATCAGCTGTATGGGCAAACCCGGGCTTAGCATCCATGGCGCTTGCAGGCGCTGCTCGGGTGCCAGTGCTGCGTGGTCGGCTGGGAAGCGTTCGGCGAAATAGCGGCCTGAAACATCGGCGTGTTCATCAAGCTGCGCGGCGGAATTGAATTTATACGATGTTGCAACATTGCGTAGCGGCAGGCGTTTCCACAACGCTTCTTGTGATCGTGAGCGTTTGAAATCCGCCACGGGGTAGCGGATGGGTTTGCATGCATCGCAAGTTTTGCAGGCGCTTGTTGTAAGGGTTCGGGAGCCGTCATAACCAAAACCTGCATCGAATGCGCCTTCGGCTGCACGCATCTTTTCAACAGGGTGTGTGCCCTCAGTGAAAGACAGGCGTATGTCGTGTTTGGTCTGGCCTTCAATATAGCTGCAGGCAGCCGCATCGGCGGCCTTGAGCTTCCATAGTTTTTCAAGCCCCGATCTCATGGCGTAACCAGATGGCGCTGTATGGGGTAGGGCGCACGGCCCTTGGGGCGCAGGGCTTCTATGTCGGCCTTATCATGCACTTGCCATTTGTTGTCGATATACAGCTCGAGCGGGCTATATTTAGCCTTCCAGCTTAGGCCCGATGGCTCGGGTGTCCAGTCCCCTAAATAGAGCATATCCATGCCCATCGTTTTCAAGGCGTCGATGGCGCCCAGCACCAAATGATGCCCGATACCTTGGCTGCGTAACGTGGGGTCATAAAAATGCATTGTACCGTAAGCAACGTTTTCCGCCTTGTGCAGGATGATGCACCCAGCCAGCCTACCTGTTTCCTGGTCGCGGGCGGTTATGCTGTAAACATCCATGCCTGCATAGCCGTAATAGCTGCGCAACTGGCGGTAGCTTTGCATCATGGGCTGGGTGCTTCTGAAGCGCGAACGCTGGTAGTAATTGAATAGCTGTACAATATCGGTCGGTATACGTTCGTGCAGAAGTGTGGGTAGGCCATGCTGAGCTTCCAGCGTAATATTGCTGTTCTTGCGGCGTATCTGCCGCAACTCGCGCGTTTCTTTGAAATCGGCAAGCACAAGACGTGATGGCAAGCACGCATTGCAACTGGGGCAGGCTTTCTGGTTGAAGCCCTGCGAAGTCGGGTAAGTGCCGATACCTAAAAAGAACGCGGCCAGAGCTTGGTCCTGCTTATAGGTTTCAGCACTCACGCGGGCAAATGGTTCGCGGATCCGGATGGTCTGAGATTGCGCGCGGCGCAGGCCCAGAACGCCGCATGGTTGCGACGCGTGGACGGTGACATCAATAGGGCTTTCATCGCGCATCGGGCGATACTAAAAGCATCCGTGCGTATGCGTCAACATTATGGTTAATGATATCAGGGGAATGTCAGGGATTTGCTGTTGTTCGGCTTGTTATCTATAGGGGCAGGCATCACCGGCACAGGTGTTGTGCCGATTTCATCGAAAGTGGCGCTCGATTTACTTTCGGTTTTTCCTGAAACGGAACCTGCTTCGGATGGTGCAGCAGGCGTTACCGGTTTTGTATCGGTTTCAAAAACCTTGTGGTTCGATGGTAAATCAAACGCTGGCGTGAGGATGGTTGGCGGTTTGTTGACCGGTGCAAAAGGTGATTGGGTAGGCCCGTCATAAAGCGCATCCGATACCGGTTTGGCGTCTTTATCGGCACCGAAATACATCGTGCGCGGCTGCGGGCTGATGTTGCTGCGCGATGACGGTGTCGTCGGCAGCGGGGTTATAGGCGGTTCATCGGGCGTGGTTGTGCGGCTATGGCCATTTTGCGTTGAAGCCGGTGTTTGCTGCGCGGCGGTATCATCCACAATTGTAAGGCCCGATGCAGGTTTCGGTTTTTGCTCGGTTGTGGTGTTTGATGCGGGCGATGTGGAAGAAGAGGGGGCATAAAGGCCGGGCTTTTTGGTTGCATCCGTCTTATGGATCAGGCGGTCGCGCAGCAGAATAATACTGATGCGGCGGTTGCGCGGTGATGCAGGGTCTTTATCAAGCGCGTCGCGGTCGGATCGGCCCATCACGTTTTCAACGCGGGCTTCTAATAGGCCGCCTTCTACCATCACGCGGCGACTGGCCTGCGCGCGGTCGGATGAGAGATTCCAGTTATCATAGGATTTTGGGTCACGGTATTTATTGGAATCCGTGTGCCCACGCACCGATACCTGATTGGGTAAGGGCTTAATAGCGCCCGTGACCTTCAGTAATATCTGCCTCATGAAATCATACATTTTGGCGCTGCCGGACGGAAACATTGAGCGGCCTTTGTCATCAACAATCTGGATACGCAGGCCCTCGGGCGTAATGTCGATCAGCAGGTTGTTGGCCATGGCTTTCAACTCTGGCGAATTGGCAATTTCGGCTTTCAGCTTGTCGGCTGCCTGCTGGAAGCGCGCATCCTCTTTTTTGCGTAACTCTTCCTCAAGCTGTTGCTCGGATGCGCTTTTGACGTATTCGGGGTCGTCCTTGCCTTCGGTCGAGCCCTGCATCTCGCCACGTGTACTTGTGTCAGGTGTGTCCGGCTGCGCAATGGGTTGCTTGGTCGATACCATGGAGCCATCAACCGTAATGGTTTGCCCGCCCATGATGCCACCAGCACCGCTGACGGAATCCGAAACCATCGGGTGGCTAGGGTCAAAGTAGTTCGAGATTGCGTTTTTCTGGTCTTCCGTCGTGACGTTCAAAAGCCACAAAAGCAGGAAGAAAGCCATCATGGCGGTTACGAAGTCGGCATAAGCCACTTTCCACGCACCACCATGGTGGCCACCGCCACCTTTTTTGATGCGCTTGATGACGATCGGCGCCAGCTTTTCCTTTTCGTCCTTTTTGCCGCCGGCCATAGCGCGTATGCCTTAGGAAGCTGCCGGGGCCGCGGCGCCGGATGTTGCCTTGTTTGTGGCTTCCTCGACTTCCAGGAAGCTTGGTTGCGCTTCGTGGTGCAATGTCTTGCGGGCAAATTCAACGGCCACTTGCGGGGCGCAACCCTGCAGCAATGCAATAACGGCCACCTTGATGCAGGTATAATATTTCAGTTCCGATTCCACGCGCGAATTGATGGCGCTAGCGATAGGCGAGATGTATCCGTACGAAATCCAGACGCCGAGGAACGTACCGACCAGCGCGCCGCCGATCATTTCGCCCAGAACTTCTGGCGGCTCGGTGATCGAGCCCATGGTTTTGATGATACCAAGCACGGCGGCAACAATACCAAGGGCGGGAATACCGTCGGCCATGGTTTGTACGGCGTGGCCGGGGTGGCGTCGCTCGGTCGTGATAGTTTCTATTTCCTGTTCCATTAATGTTTCAAGGTACATGGCGTTATCGTTACCCAGCGAGATGATGCGCAGGTAATCGCACAGAAACGTCATCGCGTGGTGATTATTGTAGAAAGACGGAAACTGCTTGAAAATGTCGCTTTCATGCGGGTTTTCAATGTGGGCTTCAAGGGCCAGCCAGCCTTTTTGCTTTGATGTACGGAACACCAGATACAGCATGCCCAACAATTCAAGATAGTCGTCTTTGCTGTGGGCTTCAGGCTTGGTAATAAGCTTCAGATAATGGATGGTCTCTTTGATGACGCCATTACTATTGGCGATCATAAAGGCGCATAAGGCGCATCCCATAATAGTCAGACCCTCGCCGGGCAGGGCGTGCAGAATAACATGGGTAATGATCTCAACGCTGCCACCAGCAAGCAGGAACCCGCCGAAAGTGCAGATAATGATACCAAGCAGGCCAATTATTTTAAGCATTTGCAGGGTTCTCCTGACGGCATCAGAGCCTTTTTCCGGCTATGGGGCAATCGTGTCATGCGGCGGGTTAAAAATAGGTCAAATCACTATGGAAACGGGCGGTGAATCGCCCGCCCGCTTATTGTATCCTGCAGGGGGTATAGCTTCAAGCAATACGGCGGCTATGCGGCAGGGGCTGCGTCATCCGGCGAACTGGCATTGATGGATAGTGCATGAAGGGTTGTATTTTCCCACAGCGGTGCCACCAGCTCGATGACCATGCGCTGGCGTTCCAGCCTGCTTTTGCCGCTAAAGGCCGCCGATGTGACTTTGAGGATGAAATGGGTCTCTCCCCGTCCGTCGGGGTTGCCCGCATGGCCTGCGTGTTTTCCGCTGTCATCCGTAATTTCCAGCTGGCTAGCATTAAGGGGGGCTAGTTTTTCTTTGATTTTATCGGCTAAGGGCATCATATCCATTTGCCCAAAATACCTGAAGCGCGAGATAATGGAAGGCAATGTCGACAAAACGCATCAAGTTGAAGGAAAAATCCCCCGAATTTGCAGAAGACCGCAAATCGGCCAAGGGTGAGATACGCCCGTGCGACATGCAGGGTTGCCGCCACATGGGAGAGTTCCGCGCCCCGAAAGATAGGGGCCTGCGCGAGTATTATTGTTTTTGTGCCGACCACATCAAGGAATACAACGCCGCATGGGACTTTTTCGACGGCATGAGCCAGGCCGATATTGAAAACTCCATCCGCGAAAGCATGTTCGGCGACAGGCCTACATGGGTCTACACTTCGGCTCCCGGCTGGGAAGATACCTTGCGTGCCCGCGCCAACGGCTTCCGCGACTTTAACGAGGACCCCCAGCCCAAGCGTGAGCGCGAAAGGGCCGATGGCAGACGCGGCGGCGGCCTGCCTGCTGACCCCACCCCCGAACGCGAAGCCCTTGAAATCATGGGTCTGACCCCACCCGTCAGTTACGATAAAATCAAGGAACGTTACCGCACCCTCATGAAGGCCCACCACCCCGACCGCAACCCGGGTGACTTAGAAGCCGAGGAAATCGTCAAACGCGTCAACATGGCCTATACTATCCTCAAGGCCGCACATGAGCGCTACGAAACCATTGTTGTAAAAGCGTAGACATGCGGCATTCTACGCCCTAAGTTTTAGGGATGAAACAGACCGCAGCATCAACCACCCCTACATCCCAAACCGCCGTGCCCGACATGGTAATCGATACCAAAAAGGTTTTTGGTTTTGAATGCCCTTGGCCGGTTAAAGGCTTTGCCGAAGCATCCGAATTCGTGCCGCAAATTGACGATGCCTACCATTTCGACCCCGACACCACGCGCGCCATTCTGGCGGGTTTCATGTATAACCGTCGCGTGCTTATTCAGGGGCTGCATGGCACCGGTAAATCAACCCATATCGAACAGGTAGCAGCCCGCCTTAACTGGCCGTGCGTTCGCATCAACCTCGATAGTCATATCTCCCGCGTTGACCTTATTGGCAAGGACGCGATTGTGCTCAAAGACGGCAAGCAGGTGACCGAATACAAGGAAGGTTTGCTGCCATGGTCGCTGCAACACCCCGTAGCGCTTGTATTTGACGAATACGATGCTGGCCGCCCTGATGTTATGTTCGTCATCCAGCGTGTACTGGAAGCCGAGGGGAAACTGACCTTACTCGAACAAAACCGGGTTATCCGCCCGCATGCGTCATTCCGTTTGTTTGCAACCGCCAACACCATTGGTCTCGGTGACACCACGGGCCTTTATCACGGCACCCAGCAAATCAACCAAGGGCAGATGGACCGCTGGAATATTGTGGTCACATTGTCTTATCTGGGCCTTGAACAGGAAATGGCGATCGTCACTAAAAAATATCCGGCCATAGATAAAGACGAAATTCGCGCCATGGTGCAGGTAGCCGAACTCACGCGCGCAGGTTTCCGCGCCGGTGACCTTTCAACCCTTATGTCCCCGCGTACCGTATTGGCATGGGCTGAAAATGCCGCCATTTTCGGCAACCGCGAACAGGCTTTCAAGCTTACCTTCCTCAACAAATGCGACGAACTTGAACGCCCCGTGGTGGCCGAATATTACCAGCGCGCTTTCGGCGTCGAGTTGATGCCAAGCGATGGACAATAACAGCAAGGGCGATCTTTTCAGGCAGGTAACATCCGCCGCGCTCCGCGCCATGGCGGGCGAAACGCCTGAAACGCTCGATACCACTTATGGCCCTGTGCCAACCTCGCTTGTGACGGGCCCGCAGCGTGTGCAGCGTTTGGGCGGCCGCAAAACCGCACGCCTGCCATTGCCTGCCACCAAACTGGACCTTGAAGCTCGCGGCGAATTACGTGGCGCGGCCGATGCCGCAGCCCTCCATTTGCTGCATCACGACCCCAAAAAACACGCGCATCTCTCACCGACTGACCCGCGCGCACGTGGCATTTTTGACCTGCTGGAACAAGTGCGCGTCGAAGCCTTGGGCGCTCATGATGCCCGCGGCGTGGCCGCCAATTTGCTGCAGGCATTGGAAAGCCAATGCAAACGTAAAGGTTACGGCAACCCCGAAAACCCGACAGCGGCAACTCTGGAAGACGGGCTATACGCGCTGGCCGTTGAAGGGCTGGAAGGCGCTGAGTTACTGCCTGCTGCTGCCACAGCCGCCAAGCAATGGCGGCACTGGGTAGCCCAGCGTTTGGGTGATGATGGCATAAGCAAATTATCCGGCAAACTTGATGACCAGTCAGAATTCGCGCGGCTTGCTTATAAAATGATCCGCGCGCTGGATATCGACCCCGGCCGTGACGACCCTGAAGAAGAAGGCGACGGCGAAGGCACGGGCGAGGGGCAGGGCAATGGTAAAGGCCAGCGCGAAGCCGGTACGAAAGCCGAGGCAAGTGACGCCGAAGGGGATGATACTGCGGAAGGCGAAAACGCCGGTGACGTTGAAGGCGCATCAGCCGATGGTGAAATGGGCGCCGATGCGGACGGCGAGGGCGCAAACGAAACCCGTGGCTCGGAAAAACCGGGCGTATCACAACGCCCGAATGATCTCTCGGGCCCGCTTGATCGCGCGCTGGTCTATAAGCCTTTCACCACGCAATACGATGAAGAAATTGACGCCGAAGATTTAGCCGACGGCCCTGAGCGTCAGCGCTTGCGCGCCACGCTCGATACGCAATTGCAGCCGCTGCAGGTTGTCATCCGCAAGTTGGCCAACCGCCTGCAGCGCCGCCTAATGGCACAGCAGCAGCGCCACTGGCTGTTTGATGTCGATGAGGGGATACTGGACCCCGCAAGGCTTGCCCGTGTGGTATCTACCCCCGGTTCGCCGTTGTCATTCAAAATCGAGAAAGACACCGAATTCCGCGACACGGTCGTGACGTTGCTAATAGATAATTCAGGCTCCATGCGCGGGCGGCCTATTACCATCGCTGCATTATCGACCGATATTCTGGCCCAGACGCTTGAGCGTTGCGGCGTGAAGGTCGAGGTGCTGGGCTTTACCACAACGGCATGGAAGGGCGGTAAATCGCGCGATACATGGATGGCGGCCAACAGGCCCGCTAACCCCGGCCGCCTGAACGATTTGCGGCATATTGTTTACAAGGCGGCCGATGCGCCGTGGCGCCGCGCCCGCCCCAATATCGGCATTATGCTCAAAGAAGGGCTGCTCAAGGAAAATATCGACGGCGAAGCCTTGATATGGGCCCATGCCCGTCTGGCCCGCCGTCCTGAAAAACGCAAAATCCTGATGGTTATCTCCGATGGGGCACCGGTTGATGATTCAACCCTCTCGGCCAATAACTCGGGGTACCTAGAGCAAGACCTGCTGCGCACAATAGACTGGGTGGATAAGCGCGGTTTTGTTGAGTTATGTGCCATAGGTATTGGCCATGATGTCACGCGCTACTACAAGCGCGCTGTCACCATCCGAGATGTCGAGGAGTTGGGGCCAACCATGATGGCCGAACTGGCCGATCTGTTTGACGACGATGTTGCGCAGTTTGCGCGTTTACGCAAATCCGCATAGAATCAGACACCAATTTCAAAAGGGTCTCTCCTGTGAATTCACCTCAAGCCCACGCGGCACATCTCAAACACCCTATTCGTACCGCTGCTGTTGTTGGCGCTATAGGCATTGTTTATGGCGATATCGGTACAAGCCCGCTTTATGCCTTTAAAGAATCGTTCAGGGTAGCAACCCAAGGTGGCGTCGACCTTCAGGACGGTGTGTTCGGTGTGCTCTCTCTCATTTTCTGGGCATTGACGATCACGGTTTCCATCAAGTACCTCATGTTCATTCTCAAGGCCGATAACGAAGGCGAGGGCGGCGTGCTGGCCCTTATTACTGGCTTGCGCCTTCATAAGCACAAGGGGGGCTACAAAGCCGTCTTGCTGCTGATAGGGCTAAGCGGTGCTGCCATGCTATTTGGCGATGGTGTCATTACCCCCGCCATTTCCGTGTTGTCGGCTATGGAAGGTATCAGTGTGGTCGCGCCCAGCCTCGAGCACTGGATCGTACAGCTAACTTTCGCTGTGCTGATCGGTATTTTTATGTCGCAACGCTTCGGGACCGATAAAATCGGCTGGGTTTATGGCCCTATAGTGCTTGTTTGGTTTATTGTGCTGGGCGTAATGGGTGCCCACCAGATTATACAGCAGCCTCAGGTATTGGCTGCGCTTAATCCTTTATATGCGATTGACCTGCTTAGATTGCATCCTGGGCTGGCGGCCGCCATTATCGGGTCTGTCTTTTTGGCGGTTACAGGTGGTGAAGCCCTTTTTGCCGATATGGGGCATTTCGGGCGTGGGGTCATTCGCGTCTCATGGTTCACGATTGTTATGCCGGGCCTTGTCCTCAATTATTTCGGGCAAGGGGCTTTGACTCTGTCGAAGGGCGGTGTTATCGAAAATCCGTTTTTCGAGATGGCTCCATCTTGGTTCGGTATCCCGCTTCTGGGGTTGGCCACGCTGGCTACGATTGTGGCCTCACAAGCTATGATTACAGGGGCTTTTGCAATTTCACGTCAGGCAATCGAAGTCGGGTACTTCCCGCCTATGCGCGTCAAAGGTACGTCGGAACGCAATAGCCAGCATATTTTCATCCCGCGCCTGAACATGGCTCTGATGTTTGTGACATTGGGCGTAGTTGTTCTATTTCCGTCATCTACAAAACTGGCGGCAGCTTACGGTATTGCCGTGGCCTTCGCGATGTTGACGACGACTATCCTATTCAGTGTCTGGATGTGGGAGAAATCCAATTGGCCCAAACTGCTGGTCGTTTTTTTCTGCTCCATTTTCGTAGCGCTCGATTTAGCTTATGTAACAACCAACCTCATGAAGGTGCTTGATGGAGGCTGGTTACCCTTGCTTATGGGGGCATCCGTACTCACCGCCATGCTTAGCTGGCATCGCGGCATTGAAAAACTGATAGAACGCCACATGGGCTACACCGAGCCGATCGAGGATTACGCAGCCCGTACAGCGGGTGCTCCGCTGGCCGATGTTCAAAAGGTAGGGGTGTTTTTCTCGCGCACCGGCACCATGGCGCCTGTGCCGCTTGAGCGCCTGACGAACATGCTTCACATGAGGTTCAGCAAGGTCGTCATTCTGTCCATCCGTATATCATCGCGCCCGCGGGTCGAGATCAGCGATCGTATGGCCGTCACAAAAATTGACGACCATGTCGTTAAAATAGAAATCCGCTACGGATATATGCAGAACATCAATATTCCGGCGACCATCGGGCCTGCATTGGCCGAACTTGGCATCCATACCGATGAGACGCTGTATATCATCGGGCATGAACGCGTCATCGTCACAGCAGAACCACGCTCACCGTCAGACTTTATGAACATAATCTTCGGCTTTCTGGCAGCCACGGCCGAGCGTTCGGTTGACCGCTTCCATCTGCCCCCAAGTCGGACGCTTGAAATTGGTTACCCCGTCAGGATGTAATGCTGCTTAGGTTGTTTTTGCCGTAGGCAAATCTTCCGCAATCCTGATCAACGTAATCTGGTTGCGCTGCCGCTTCAGAATTTTGAAGCGGTGGCCGTAGAAAGTGAAGTTCTGCCCTACGGCAGGAATGCGTTTTGATTCATGCAGAATAAGGCCTGCGACGGTCGAATAATGGGCATCCGGCAATTCCCAGCCCAAGGCGCGGTTAAGGTCGCGAATGGTGACTGTGCCGTCTACAATGAACGAGCCGTTAGGCTGCGCGCGCAAACCCGGTACACTCACGTCATGCTCGTCTTCAATATCGCCGACAATCTCTTCTAGAATGTCTTCCAGCGTAACAATGCCTTTGAAGCCGCCATATTCGTCAACCACAATTGCGAAGTGTTCCTTGCGTTCGCGGAAGGCTTGCAGCTGGTCGAACAGAATGGTGGTCTCGGGTATGAACCACGGGTCCGATAGCAGCTTGGTAATGTCGATAAGCGAGAAGTCGCCGTTCACCATCGAAATTTCGCGCAGCAATGCCTTGGCATGCAGAATGCCGACAATATTATCCGGGTCATCACGGTACACAGGCAAACGCGAATAGGCGTTATCGAGCACTTGGTCGATCATCACACTTATCGGCTGGCTGATATCGACTGTTTCGACCGTTTTACGGTGGGTCATGATATCGCCCACCTCAACGTCAGCGAGGTCAAGGATGGAATGCAGCATGGCGCGCTTGCTGTTCTGGCCGGGGCCGACTTCATCGGTTTCATGTAGCTCGATTGCGCCGCGCAACTCTTGTTCGGCAGCATCGCTATTTGGCTGCTGCGTTTTCATCAGCTTCAGGGTTACGCGCAAAATGAGCGATACGATGAATAGAATGGGCGAGAAAAGGATGATCAGAAACTGGATGGTCGGCGCAATTGCCATGGCAACGGTATCTGCACGCATCAGCGCGTATGTTTTGGGTAGCACCTCGGCAAATATAAGCAGCAATATAGTGATGATGCCGGTTGCGTAAATAATACCTTCCGGTCCGAAAATGTGGATCAGCAGGGTCGTGGCAATAGCCGATGACAGCGTGTTAACGATGTTGCTGCCCAGAAGAATGGCGCCAATCAACTGGTCCTTTTTCTCACGCAGGCGGTTGACCAGGGCGGCACGTTTGTTGCCCTCTTTTTCAAGCGCGTGCATCCGTGCGCGCGAGGCACCCGTAAGAGCCGTTTCAGCCCCTGAAAAGAAGGCCGATAGAAGCAGCAGCACGGCAATGACGCCCACCGATTCCCACGGTGTCATGTTCAGGCCCTGTAATTCTTCGCTTTGCATCAGTTACTCTCCATGGAAGCGGCGATGGCCTGCGCAACCGCAGATATATCAGCTTCGGTTGTAATGAACGCGCGGCCAATGCCGGCAGTTAGAATAAACGTGAGTTTACCGCCCTTGGCTTTTTTGTCATGCGTCATGAGATCAATCAGTGCTTCAACCGTGACTTTCGGGAATTTGTTTATATCCGCAATCCGCGTAGGCATGCCCAGCGCTTTCATGTGGTTTATGGCACGCTCAGCATCGGCTGTGTCGCACAGCCCCATCCTGACCGAGGTATCGAAGGCCAGTGCCATGCCGATACCTACGGCCTCGCCGTGCAGCAGGCGGCGGTCGAATGCGCAGGCGGCTTCAAGGGCATGGCCGAATGTATGGCCAAAATTGAGTAATGCGCGGCCGGCTGATTCCCGTTCGTCGGCGCCCACAATGGATGCTTTGGCAGCGCAGCTTGTTGCAATCGCGCGGGTGAGGGCGGTATCCTCGCGGGCCAGTACATCTTGGCCGTTGGCCTCAAGCCATGTGAAAAATGCGGGGTCATTGATGAAGGCGTATTTTACAATTTCGGCGTAGCCTGCGCGCATCTGACGGTCGGGCAGGGTTGCTAAAGTTGCGGGGTCTATCAGCACAAGGCGCGGCTGGTGAAACGCGCCAATCATGTTTTTGCCCTGTGGGGCGTTGATACCCGTTTTGCCTCCGACCGATGAATCGACCTGTGCCAATAGCGTGGTGGGTATTTGTATGTAATCGAGGCCGCGTAATGTAATGGCCGCGGCAAAGCCCGCATGGTCGCCGGTAACACCGCCGCCCAAAGCCACAATAAGTGCGCCGCGCTCGGCCCGGGCCTCAAGCAATGTTTCAACCGTAGCCTCAAGGGCCGGCCATGTTTTGGCAGATTCGCCTTCTTCCAGCGTGACCGTCACAACGCTGTGGCCGCTGGCATGCAAGCTGGCTTCCAGTATGGCCGCATGGGCTTCCACTTGAGCATCGCGTACCACAAATACACGGCGCACACCAAAACGCTGGGCAATAAGGGCACCAGCCTGTGCCAGTGTTTCACGGCCGATCAAAATGTCGTAATCGCGTACGCCATCAAGGGCAACGCGAATATGGCGGGCAAAAGTCGTTATGTCTTCAGGCATTGGTCCAGACCGTTAATAAGGGCGTTGATGGTGGCATCGATGGATTGCGTGTCGGTATGCACAGTAAACGCCGCCGTCTCGGCATACAAGGAAGCGCGTTTTTCAAGCAAGTTGGTCAATATGGTTTCGGGGTCGCCGCTATTGAGTAGTGGGCGCGCGGTCGAGCCCGCGCAGCGTTTGACCAGCTCGGCAATATCGGCCTGCAGCCATATTACATAAGCGCGATCCCTCAATATGGCGCGCGATTGGGGGTTAACCACAACGCCGCCGCCGGCACCAATAACCTTGGGTGTGCCGTCCAGCAGGGTATCGAAGGTTTTATATTCGAGGTCGCGGAAGGCGGGCTCGCCGTTTTTAGCAAAATAAGCGGCTATCGTGCCCCCTTGTGATTCTTCGATAACGGCATCGCTATCGCAAAAGCCAAGGCCCAGTCGCTCGGCCAGCAATTGGCCCATACGGGTTTTGCCCACACCCATCATGCCAATCAGCACAATAGGCCTGTTCAAGCTGGCTTTTAACCTAGCTTTATCACGTGTATACGCCACATTTTCGTCATAATTGGCGGATTTTTGCGGGTTATCGCCGCATCTGTCTTGCATCATGGTTTGGGTTATGCCATGAAAGGCCGATCGAATAGAAGCGTTCTGTTCAAGTGTTTAAACCTTATTATATTGGAAGTGAGACATCATGTCCGAAAACAACAGCAAAACATTCATCGTCGGGATTGTCATTTTCGTCCTGCTGGTGATCGGTGGCTTTGCATTTTTCGCTAAAAAAGAAGTCCCTGTAGACCAAGCTCAAGTTGAGTCAGGCGTCGTTGCGCCTGCCGCTGAAGGCACACCTGCTGCTGAAGCTCCTGCTGCTGGCGCCGCTATGGCTCCTGCTGCTGAAGCCCCAGCTGCTGAAGTTCCTGCTGCTGCTCCTGAAGCCACACCAGCTCCTGCTGCTGAAGCTCCTGCTGCTGCTCCAGAAGCCACACCAGCTCCTGCTGCTGAAGCTCCTGCTGCCGCTCCAGAAGCCACACCAGCTCCTGCTGCCGCTCCTGAAGCCACACCGGCTCCTGAAGCAACGCCTGCTGCTCCTGCAGCTAACTAAGCTTTAGCGTTTAGCTATCGTTTTAAAACGCCCTTCGCAAAAACAAGCGGGGGGCGTTTTCATTTCCTTCAAACTGCTCTATTGATCATTCCATGACAAAACGCGCATTTTTCCTGACGGTAGCCTTCTTTTTCGCGGGCTTTATGATAACAACGGCTCATGCCGCAAGCGATGACCTTCGCGCCCTTGAAACCCGCGGTACATTGAAGCAAGCGCAAGATGGCCAGATAGCACCGAACATCTGGCAAGGCGTCACACGCGATGATGCGCTGGTTCTCATCCGCTCATTGCCTGATACATATGCAAGCCCCATTTATTTCGATCTTGCCCGCAAATTCCTGCTGAGTGATGCACCTGCTTTCGCGCCGGAATCGAAAAAGAAAAATCTGAAAAAAGGCGAAGTCGCACCATCGGCCACGCGGCCCGACATTCTAATCGCGCGTATCGACAAACTGCTTGAAATGGGCGCCCTGCGCGATGCGCAAGCTTTGTACGATGCTGTTATTTCCGATATCCCGTCCGATTTCGATCTTGTCTATCGCAACCTTGAGATGCTGATGCTTCATGGCCAGCTATCGGCAGCCTGTCTTGATTTGCAGGCTATGCAGGGCCAGCATGGCGATAACCCGAAATGGAAAGATTTCAACGCCTTCTGCCGTGTGCAATTTGCCAAAGGGGCAGACCGCGACAAACTGCTCGCTGAAACCAAATTCACCGAATTCCCCAAAATGGGTGACTTCCTGCGCGGCCATGGCTTCGGCAATCCGTCATCTCTTTCAACGGAAGAGTTGGCGTTTGCAGTGGCCACCGGTGCCATAAGCCAGTCAAGTATTTCGCTGTTAAGCCCGCTTGCCGGCAAAATGCGCCCGCTGCTGCTGTCTGTCTTGCTTGATATGGATACAACCCAGCCCATGCCGCAAAAGACCTGCTTGGCAATCGAAGCTGGCCGCCGTGGCTTTGCCAGCACGCGCGACCTCATCAGCCTGTATGAAAAGCCCCACTATGATTCGGATTTATTATTGGGTGCTCAAGACAAACCATCGGCTGAAACTACCAACATTCACCCGTGCCTGATTCCCACGGTGCTGTATCAGCGCATAGCCTCGAATGACGAAACCCCCTTGCGTGACCAGACGATTCGCGCAGCATTCGACGTGATGAAAGATATGCCTGATGCCGCTTTCTGGCCGATGGCGGTGTATTTGCGCAACTTTGATATTCATGCGGCTATTAACAAACCCTATGCGTGGCGGGTAAGCCGCGTGCTGGCCTATGAGAAAGACGCTTTGCCCGATGCATGGCTGACAGGCTGGGAACAGGTGAATGACAGAGGCGAGCAGGGCGCGGGTGTTGCCCCTTATTGGCCGGTGCAGGCCATCGTGGCGGCACAGCCGAACGCGAAAGAGAATCTGGCCCTGTGGCGTGAGCAATGGCCATCGGAAGCAAAGCGCATTGATTCGCGTGATCCGGTTATCCCGCTTTTGCTCGGCGAAGTATTGGCAGGAAAGCAAGATAAACAAGGGAAAAATCCCAAGAGCGGCAAAGATGATTATGAAAATAATTTTTCTTTGACATTTTCCAGAAGTTATTCTATGCCTTCCTATGGATTGACGCAGCGAATGGCTAGTGTTATTGAAAAAGGACAGACGGGTCAGTCCGTCGCGCTGTTACTGATCGGTTATGGAGCCATCCCGCCAGATCAGGTCTTTCCACACCAGATGGCATTGGTGATTGAGGGTATGAATAAAGCAGGTCTCGCGCGGTATGCGCGGCGGTTCGCTCTTGAAGTGCTTCAATAATTCCAATAACTGGTATATGGTTTATAAAATCTTACGTTAGAAAAAGTAGACAGGTTAGGAGATACCCATGCCGCGTCCAGGGCGCCCTGCAAAGCCGAAGCAACCGCTTCACAAGCAGATTGAATCATTCTTAGACATGCTGATGTCTGAAAAAGGCGCTGCGCTGAATACGCGCCATGCCTACGAACGCGACTTGATCGACGTCGAGGCCTTCTTGAAGCCTAAAAACGTCGATATCGTGAAGGCAACTACTGCCGATATTCGCGAATATCTTGATGATCTTGCGCACAAGCAGCATACCAAAGGCGACCAGACTGCACAGATCGCCGTGCGCACCGTTGCACGCCGTCTCTCGGCCCTGCGCCAGTTCTATCGTTATGCCGTGTCGGAAAACATCCGCAAGGACGACCCGACATCGACCATCGAATCACCAAAACAAACCCGCACTTTGCCAAAAACACTGACGGAAGTTGAAGTCAGCCACCTGATCAAGACGGCTGCATCCCTCGGTGGCGCGAATAGCCAACGCCTCGTGTGCTTGCTTGAAATGCTGTACTCGACAGGCCTGCGCGTATCAGAACTGGTTGGCTTGCCAATCTCTTCTGTGAGCGAAGGTGCGCAATTCCTTATTATTGCTGGTAAAGGTGGCCGTGAACGTATGGTGCCTTTGTCCGATCCGGCTCAAAAAGCTATGTCGGGCTATATCCGCATCCGTCCGCAATTTGTGGGCGCTGATGATGATGGCACACGCGCACAATGGCTGTTCCCATCCAAAACGTCGGTTGTTGGTCACTTGACCCGCCAGCGTTTCGCTCAACTTCTTAAAGAACTCGCAAAAGCTGCTGATATGCCTGCGGATAAAGTCTCTCCGCACGTTCTTCGCCACGCTTTCGCAACCCATCTCTTGCGCAATGGTGCCGATCTGCGTTCTGTCCAGAAAATGCTGGGCCACGCCGATATCGCGACCACGCAAATCTACACGCACATGCTGGGCGAAGACCTCAAAAAGAAAGTGGTCGAAAAGCACCCGATGTCAAAGGTTGCCAGCTAAGCTGAACCGATACTTTAATCTGTTTATAAAAAGGCGCGAAACGTGGACGTTTCCCGCCTTTTTTGTTAGTGTTCCCGGTCGTTAACAAATCGAGTGTTTCTCATGAGCGTGCTTGAATTTGAAAAACCAGTTTTGGAACTGGAATCGAAAATACGTGAACTGCGCGCCACAAGCGGCGAACCCGGTTTCTCGGTTATCGAGGAAGTCGGTCGTATGGAGCGTAAAATCGAACGCCTTTTGAAGTCGGCCTATACCGGCATTTCACCCGATCAAAAAGTGCAGGTTGCGCGTCATACCGACCGCCCCCATTTCCTGGATTACTCCAAAGCTCTTATCGAGGATTTCACGCCGCTGGCCGGTGACCGTAATTTCGGTGAAGACAAGGCGCTGATAGGCGGCTTAGGCCGCTTCCGCGGTCGCCCATGCGTTGTCATGGGGCAAGAACGCGGCAACGATACCACCAGCCGCCTGAAGCACAATTTTGGCATGGCTCGCCCTGAAGGGTACCGCAAGGCCCAACGCCTACTGAATATGGCCGACCAGTTTAATCTGCCCATCATCACGCTGGTTGATACTGCTGGCGCCTACCCTGGCGTTGATGCCGAAGAGCGTGGCCAGTCCGAAGCTATCGCACGTTCTATTGAAGCAGGGCTGAACGTAGGCGTGCCGTATGTTTGCACAATTATCGGCGAAGGCGGTTCGGGCGGGGCAATTGCCATCGCAACCGGCAACCGCGTCTACATGATGGAACATGCGGTTTACAGCGTTATCAGCCCCGAGGGTTGTGCATCCATTCTCTGGCGTGCCGCAAGCCATGCAAAAGAGGCCGCAGTGGCCCTTAAAATCACCGCGCAGGATATGCACCAGATTGGCCTTGTCGACGGCATTATCGCCGAGGGTCTGGGCGGTGCGCATCGCAACCGTGAGCTAGCAATGCGTAATGCTGGTGACATGATTGAAACGGCCTTGAAGCAAATGGACGGACTAGACCCGCAAACCCTGCGCCAGCAACGCCGCGACAAGTTTTTAGCGATGGGTCGAATCACCAGCAAAGGCTGATCGTACCCGCCATTTCCGCATATACAGGCATGCCGGTTTAACAACCGGCATGTTTCTTTTTTGCATCCCCCTGTAATCAAACTGCAACATTAAGTTGATATAAAATGCAGGCTGTATCGCACAAAGTAATGCAATAATAGGTTGTATTACTGCGGCTGATATCAAGATACGAGAGGGGACAAAAATGACAAATCAAAGTGCATTAATCAGTCGTAACGTAACAGTTTTGGGCAAGCGGACATCCATCCGTCTTGAGGCGCAAATGTGGACGGCGATGAAAGAAATTGCCGAACGCGAACATTGCTCCATCCATGAATTATGCTCGCTTATCGGCACACGTCGTAAACCGGGGCTGTCACTGACGGCATCTATCCGCATTTTTCTGATGTTGTATTTTAAGGCTGCCGCCACCGAAGAAGGGCACGCCCGCGCGGGGCATGGCGGCCTTGACCTTATGGTCGGGCGCCTGATGCCGCAGCAGCAAGCTAGCCGTCAGGCTGCCTGAAGCGTACTTAACGGTGCGCGCGTAGCACGTGTTCTGGGTGATGTGCCATCCGGCTTGTGAGCAAGATCTGATTTCGCGATAGCCTCCAGCGTTTCACGCTTGATAGTAGGCGCCACGCCGAAAAAGGGGCGTGCTTCAATAATTGCTGCCACGGCATCTGATTGCCCATGCCGGATCATTTCGTTGATATGCCAGTCCGATGTGTTTTGCTTGGCTGTCCAGTCGGCATCCGGCGCATGGTTATACGTGACGATATGCCATGTAGGCTCACCCTTTTTCCAGTTCTCGGCATGGTAGACAGCCTCGTCATACATTTGATGCAACACAAGGCCGCGTGTTTCACGCATAAGGGCACCACGCGGAATGTCGCTTTGCAACCGCGGTGTAATTTTTGTATCGACCGGCCTGTTGGTCCCGATCACAAAAATCGCGTCGCACGCGACATCGCTGTCTTTCAGGGCGCGCAGGCTTGTGTTTTCGGTATAGCCGCCATCCCAGTGTTTCCGGCCGTTAATAATCGCAGGCTCGAAAAAGCCCATTAATGCCGATGAACCCATTGATCGCTTGAGCGTGATATCGCCGCCCGTATGCACGCAATTTTCAAGCGTGCCGTCAGGCTTTTGCATAGCCGTATTGATATGCACCTTGACGAATTTGCCGCTGGCGGCGTGGGTGAAAATACGGTCCTGCGGGTCGCGCGGGTCGGGAGCTGTGGTGCAAACCTGCCCGATAATGCGGCGGATGGCCTCGGTCGCCACGGCCGTTGTAGCCGATTGTATCGACCCCACGGCGGCATCAATACCCAGCATGGACATGGATACCGGCATCGCGCGTGAAGCCGCCGCAAAACTGTCTGACATATGGCGCTGCTGGCGGGTCATGTGCTCAAGCGCGGGCAAATTGGCGCTGGCACGGCGGATACCAGGGCTGGCAGCATTATGACGCCACGGGCTTTCCATGGCATCAAGCGCTTGTTGGTAGAAAGGGTTGGCAGGCATAACCGCCCGCCAGAAGCGAAATACGTTCGTGACGGCAAGGCTGGCATTAGGGCTGCCCGCGCTATGCATGAGGCGTGACCAGTTGTCAGGCGCGAACGGCTTGTCCATTACATCAAGCGCATGCATCACGGGCGCGCTTTCTTTCACAATCCGGCCCCAGAAATCCAGCAGGCCATGGACCGCCGCCTGACGGCCTTCGTCATAGGTCGCGGCGCTGTTAATGCGGTCGGCCACAATCAATGCCGTTTTTTCGCCTGCGGAGGTACCCGAAATCTCGACAATCTCGATTTGCGGGTCAAGCAGAAGCTGGATAAGAACCCCTGCTGTATAGGCCCCGTAGGCCCCGCCGCCCTGCAAAGCCAGCTTGATACGCTTTTTGGGGGCATGGGTGCCGGTAGGCGTGATGCCAGGGTCAACCATTTCCTGATCAAATTCATGACTGCGATATGCCATTGGGCCCCTGTAAACCGTGTGTTGCAGGGCCTGATGATTCTTTTTATTCCCCGCGATGCACATTGTGTGGCCGTAAAACCCCATAGCTCAAGGATTTTACATGCTGCAGGGCGGAAACTTTATTTCGTAAAATAATTTGGACACGGGCGCTCCAATTCGCTAGGGATGGAGCAAGCCTAGAAACTAAAAAATGGCGCAGGGATAATGACCAATACAGCACCTGAAACCACTGCAGACAAAACGCCTGTTGAGTTCGATCTGCAAAAACAGCTGGCAAGCCATGTGGCATATGCGGCTAAGCCTGAAGCAATAGGTGAAGCTGCGTTCGAGGCACTGTCCAATATTCAGGTGCTACTAATGCAGGGCGGCTACAATCTGGCAACCGATAGCGGCTACATCGCAGCCGGTTTCAAAGGCCGCCAGCACTTCCTTGAACAACAAAGCCGGCACGCATTGGCCGAAGCCAAAAAGCATTATGATATCGCGCGTGCCAAAGATGGCGAGGTCTATACGCTCGAAACCATCGATGACCACCCTGTAAACGACTTCAAAGCCGCTTATCAATGGCTAAAACTGGCGGGCGTTCCGCTTTTCTCGGAAAAGCCGTACCGCGTGCTTGATACCGCCCGCGCCGAATTTTTCAATGAATTGCAGGCAGCGCATGTTGATGCCGTTTATCGCAAAATACGCATAGCCAAGCACTTGGCCACAGGCGCGATTGACGACGAAAGCGGCCTCGCGCTGGTCAACGATGTCATCAAAGACCATCTGCCCGCTTTGGGCGTATGGGGCATCGACCCGTATATCGAAGGCATCATTTCAACCGATGCCAAAACGGTGGATGATCTGCACCGTCATTTCACCATGAAAAAATTCCGCGAGGTGGTGGCCGATGCGCGCCGCCAGCTGTTCAAAAACGGCCCCGTTTATATGGATTTGATACTTGAGGCCGAAGGCATCCGCCAGCAATGTGGCCCGTTTGAACAATCGCCGCAGACTTACGAAGGCTTGGGCCTCAACCCTGATACGTTTGCCGCCGAAGTTGATCGCTGCGCCAAAGGCACTCTGGTCCGTATTATTAACGAACTGAGTGTGGGCGAGGTAAGTGGCGACCAATTCGCCGATGCGCAAGCCCGCCTTCGCGAATTGCGCGATTTATTCGAAGATGTCGATGCCCCCGAAGGCACAGAACCCGCCTTGGCAAATGAAGATTACTGGATGCACGACATCCTCCAGCAATTTACCTACCGGTCTTTCACCAACATGATGGACCATCTGCACGTAACCGCAGCCGCCCATATCATCAACAACGCTTTCAGTGATGTAAATCTGCCCGAGATGGAAATGTACGAGGCCCTGATCGAGGCCGAAGCGCATTTAAACGATGCGCGCTTCCCAATCGAAGACCCTGAGGCACTTGAAGGTATCAATGTTGACGGTAAAGGCTTTGGCGCGGCACTAAATTATGTTGGCCCCACAGCCGCGCTTGATCGCTGGAATGCACTGCATATCGGCCGCGCCGATACTGAAACCCGCATAGGCCTGCTGACCGAACTCTATAGAAATCAAACTCGCCTCGCCGATACTGATGCCGCGAACCATATGCCGTTCTCGGCTAATGCGCTCATTGAAACCGAACGCGCAGTCATATTGGCGCGCGTGGGTGAATTGCTAGCCGATTATACCGTATGCCTCGATTCAGGCGGTGCGCATAAAATTCTTGATAAGGCGTATGAATATCTTGAAGACCTCGAGATGGATCTGCTTTCCCCTGAAGTACGTAAGCCCTTGGGTCTCAAGCAGGCTTTCGCCATCCATATCGATAACCAGTACACGCTTGTATCGCTGCTTGATCATTGGCACGAAGTGGCCAATGAAGATGCCAAACTGCAAGACCGTTTCGAGGCTTTGGGCAAATTCCGCGCCATGTGGGATGAAAGCGGTGGAGATGACCTTGAAGCTGCATTTTTGGCCCATGCCGAAATGGAAGCTATGCCTGATATAGATGCGCTGGCGCGTTCATTTGCCAAGCCATTATATGCACAAACAATGGAAATGCTGGCCGACTTCCGCGATGACCCGATGGAAGCCGCCTCCATGCTCGAAACGGCATCGGCCTGTGTGGTGGCACTGCACCCAAAAGCGCTTGAAAGCGAGCTGCATTTCAATCGCTACGTGGGCGGCAGCTTAAGTAAATTTAAGGCCGAAATTGAGCGGGCGAAGCGGATTGCAGAAAACGCCGTGAAGCCATTGGCTATTGTATTCAAACACGCAGACGGTGCCGCAGCTATGCTGGCCGATGCCATGAAACCTGAGTATCGCGGCGCGGAGGCTTATAACCGTATCGAAACGCTCGCGCGGCATCTGCGTGATGTAGGCCGCACAATTCTGGATGCTGATATATTAGGGCCAAATAACCTGAAACCGCATGATTTGCAGGCATTTCTTGATGCGCAGGCTTTAAGGGCCGCGCAGGAATATGCCGATGCTGCACGCAGCAAAAAGGGCATTCCCGTTACGCTTTCGACCCTAGAAAACCATCCGTATAACGACTTCAGGCAGGCCATAAACTGGGTCGCGCGTATATCCAACAAGGGCATTCTGGCCGATTGCCACTGGCAGGCAATGGGCTTTGCCAGCCGCTGGGATTTCTTTGACCAGATCCGTGAATCGCTGGTTGATCTGGCAACGCAAATGGAAAGCCGCGTGGTGACGTTCGATGGCCTCAGCAAAGGGCCGTTTGCCATGTTTGGCGTGTTGCGCGAAATTCGTATGGCCTATGGTTTGCTTGGCCTGGAGGATGACCGCGATATCCCGGATTCCGACAAGCAGGGTAAACTCACAGCCTCTGGCGGTAATATTGATACCGCGCAGCGTGCCATCATCAAAATGGGCTACACCGCCTGCCGCCAGATTATGAACGAAAAAAAACCGGATAGCGCCAAATACAAAATGATGCGCTCGGTGCTTTCTTTCGCATCGCAGATGAAAACCATCAAATGGGGCGACCCCCAAAAAATGGCCTATGTGAATGAAAGCTTCGAATACCTGATACAGGCACGTATTACACATGCGCTTCAGGCGTATAAAAAGCGCCCGGGCACACCTGCCCGCGCTGTCAATCTGGCAATCACCGTGCGCGACATGGCTCAAAGCCATAACGCATTGGGCAAGCCCTGGCTTAATGCTGCGTTTCAAAGCATAGGCTTCGCAAGCCTTTCAACATTTAGTGACTATGCGTGTGTCCAGCGTATCCGCCAGCTACACACGCGCATTACAAAAGCGTGGAATGACAGAGACCCGTCTGAAATGATGGATCCGTTCGCGTTTCTGAATGCCTTCCGCGACCTTGACCGCATTGACAATCTGGCTGGTAAGAACGGGCTAATAAACGCGCAGCGTAAAAATGAAATCATCGCCAATCTTGACCTTGAACCCGAAGCCGGCTGGTTTAGGAGTACCAAAAAAATGGCGGCTGTTTTGGCTTTGCCCGTGCTGGCCCGTCAGGTCGCTGACCCTACATTACGCGATAGCGTACGCTTTGACCTTATCAATGAATGTCACGAGCTGGCGGAGCTAATAAACCCCAACAGTATTAAGAACGTAGCCGTTGACTGGCGTCGCATGGAACGCCAGCGCACACGCACCATCCGCCGCTTGGGCGCAAGCCACATGGTAACAGCCCTGATGCGCGATGATTTCGAAACCGTATCGCAGGCCCTTTTAAGCGCCGATATGACGCTTTCTATGGCCAATATGACCCTGAAAGAACCGGCATTCTTGCGCCAGCTTGAGCTAAAACCCGATGAAGTTGCGCGCCTGTCCGAGACTATGTTGCTTATGCCTGCATACCTGCAAATCGAACGCATCGAAAACGCCGAACCAAACGCGATACCCGAGTTATACGACAGTATCGTCAAGGCTTACGATTTTGCAGCTGATGCAGGCTATGACCTAAATGAAGCCTCCACGATGCGCCGCCTCGGCATCAATAACCCTGATACATTCCGCCAATTCCTTGATAGCAGCACATTGCAGGTGCTCGTGCGCGTTTGCGACGGCCTGAAAGACATCGCAGGCAACACCGAACGCCTCGGCTATCAATACGGGTTTATTGCCAAAATGCTGGACGTCACAAAAATTGAAAGCCGCGTGGAAGCCGCATTTTTACGCGAGCACAATATACTGACGAGCACCGACGTGCTGGCAGCCCGCGCCCAGTTGGCACCGCGCGCAACCGGCGCGGCGCTCACAATTTAAATTCTTTTCATTTTGCTGCGCAGATACGCGGCAACGCTATCCATCGGTATGCGTTCCTGCGCCATGGTGTTGCGTTCACGCACCGTGACCGTGCCGTCTGTTACGGTCTGGTCATCAATGGTGAAGCAGAACGGCGTGCCGATTTCATCCTGCCGCGCATAACGCTTGCCGATATTCTGTTTGACGTCCAGATCCACCGCGAATTCATCGCGCAACTCCATATACAGCTTTGTGGCCAGCACGGGGTGCTGGTCCTTGGCGGTGAGGGGCAGGATGGCCGCCTTTTTAGGGGCAATCGCAGGGTGGAAGTTAAGGTACACGCCTGAAGGGCGGCTTGGGTCAACCGTATAGGCTTCGCACAGCAGCGCCAGCACACCGCGCGTCAAACCCGCAGCAGGTTCAATGACGTGGGGTATAAAACGCTCATTGCTTGCCTGATCAAAATATTCGAGCTTTTGGCCGGAATGTTCCTGATGCTGCGTTAAGTCATAATCGCCACGGTAGGCAATGCCTTCCAGCTCACCGAAGCCGGGGTCAGTAAACGGGAATTTATATTCGATGTCGAACGTGCCTTTGGAATAGAACACAAGTTCGTCAGCGCCATGTTCGCGCATCAGCAGGTTGTCGCCGGAAAGGCCGATTTGCTGCCAGAATTTCTGGCGCTCGACCTTCCAGAAATCGAACCACATTTTGGCGTCTTTCGGGTGGCAGAAGAATTCCATTTCCATCTGCTCGAATTCGCGTGAACGGAAGATGAAGTTGCGCGGGTTCACTTCGTTGCGGAAGGCTTTACCCACCTGTGCAATACCAAACGGCACGCGCACGCGGCTTGAATCAACGACGTTCTTGAAGTTGATGAAAATGCCCTGCGCCGTTTCACCGCGCAGATAGGCGATGTTGTCATCCGATGCCACAGCACCGATTTTGGTTTCAAACAGCAGGTTGAAGGCTTTGGGTTCCGTCAACGTGCCGGGTTCTTTGGCATCAGGGCCAAGGATATGCATATAGTTGGCGAAGGGGATTTGAGTTAGTGGCTTGCGCAAGAAAGAATCCTCGCTGTGGCCTTTCCCGAATTTTTTTATTCTTGAAGCGGTTGTACCATCTTCATCATTTTGAGGAACTGCCAGCCACGGCCCTTGATGGTTATTAGGAATAAGCACGTCGATATGGTCTTCGCGGTAGCGTTTTTTAGTTTCTTTGCAATCGACCATCGGGTCAGAAAAACCGCCGACATGGCCTGAGGCGACCCAAACTTTCGGGTTCTGGATGATGGCGCTATCAAGGCCCACAATCTCAACCGGTTGGCCGTCTGGGCCGATCGGCGGGGTCAGCACCATGGTCTTCCACCACAAATCGCGCAGGTTGTTCTTAAGCTCGACACCCAGCGGGCCGTAATCCCAGAAACCGTTGATACCGCCGTAAATGTCGGACGCGCCGAAAATGAAACCACGGCGTTTGCACAGCGATACGATGTCTTTCATCGTTTCGGTGGGGGTTTTGGGGGCGGCAG
>Ga0209066_10000243_pt1 | contig 82524 bp, 71 predicted proteins | sample All_14_2_FD_187198 | JGI IMG/M metagenome (GOLD analysis project Ga0209066, IMG submission 187198) | Freshwater microbial communities in response to fracking from Pennsylvania, USA - Allegheny Zone_MetaG_DW_15 (SPAdes) (version 2) ...
AGAAAAAATAAAGAAAGGTACCATGATTTTTAGATGAAACGCGTTTTTATGTCGGGAATTTAAGCTGGAATTTTACGCAATGGCTTGAAATGGCGATGGATCTGACGCGAAGCGGCTTAGTTCAACAAACATTGTTTTTGTGGCAAACATCATAAAAAAAAAATATCGGGGTGTATATAAGGTGAATCCTTTAAATTCCTGGGGCAATACCCTAAATATCCGGGATATTCCCGAAAGGGAACCCTGCTCGTGACTTTTTACGTGTCAAATATGATATTTTTCACCTTGTTTCCGATTTTATGCTATAAACAAAAACCTGTGAAAACCAAAAGCCGCCTGGCTCAAACATACCGCCTTTCAAGGAGTCTTAAATGAAAAAGCAACAGGTGCTTGTCCTGGTCGTCCTGACCCTTCTGCTCTCCTTTCACCTGCTCCATGCCGATGGAAACGGAAAGACAAAACAGCCCGTCAACGGCAACAACCTGACCAGCCAGTCGTACTACAAACCCCTTGCTCCTGAAAAAATCCACATGTCCACCGGGATCAACATTTACAAAAACCTGGAACACAAACATTTCAGAAACCTGGAGATCAACGACGATTTTTCACGAAAAATGTTCGACAAATACCTGGAGGACCTGGACGCCTCCCGGCTCTACTTTCTGGAAAGCGACATCCGGTCCTTCGACATCTACAAAACCCAGCTCGACAACGCGATTAAAAAAGGGGACCTGAAACCGGCTTACACCATGTTCAACCGCTACCAGCAACGGATGATCGAACGCCTTCTCTTCTCCATCAAAACTCTGGACTGCTGCTTCGCCAAACTTGATCTTACCGGCAGCGAAGTGTTCGATACGGAAAGAAAAAACGCCCCATGGGCCCCGAACCAGAAAGCACTTGACGACATCTGGATCAAACGCCTCAAAAACGATATTCTGAACAGCAAGCTGTCGGACAAACCCGAGAAGAACATCGCCGAGGCCCTGATAAAGCGTTACAAAAACCAGCTCGTGCGTGTAAGCCAGACAAAAAGCGAAGACGCCTTCAGGATCTACATGAACTCCTTTACCCGGATGTACGATCCCCACACCCAGTATTTTTCACCCAGGGCGTCGGAAGATTTCAACATCCGGATGAGTCTGTCCCTTGAAGGCATCGGCGCACTTCTTCAAACGGAAAACGAACACACCAAAGTGGTCCGGCTCGTTCCCGCCGGGCCTGCGGACAAATCCGGCCTTCTGAAAGCAGGAGACAGGATTGTAGCCGTGGGCCAGGGCAATGAAGGGGACCTGGTGGATGTCATCGGCTGGCGCCTGGACGATGTGGTCCAGATGATCCGGGGCCCCAAGGACACCGTGGTGAAGCTGAAAATCATTCCCTCCACCTCCACCGACGATCAACAGACCAAAATCATCCGAATCACCCGCAACACCGTGAAACTTGAAGAACAGGCGGCCAAGAAAAGCGTGGTCACGGTGAAAAACAATAACCGGAACTACAAGGTCGGCGTCATCACCATTCCCGCATTTTACATCGATTTCAACGCTTACCAGAGCGGAGCCCCGGATTACAAAAGCACCACACGGGACGTGAAAAAACTCCTCGAGGAACTGAAAGCCGAAAAAGTGGACGGCGTCATCGTGGATCTCCGTGAAAACGGAGGGGGAGCGCTCCATGAAGCCACGAGCCTCACCGGTCTTTTCATCAAGACAGGCCCCACGGTCATCGTCAGGTCACCCAGGAACAGTTTCAACGTCTACCCGGACGACGACCCCGAAATCGCCTATACGGGCCCCCTCGCGGTTCTGGTAAACCGAATGAGCGCCTCGGCCTCCGAAATTTTCGCCGGCGCCATCCGGGACCACAACCGGGGCATCATCCTCGGGTCCCAGACCTTCGGCAAGGGAACCGTTCAGTCCCTGCACGATCTCAACAAAGGACAGCTCAAGATCACCGTGGCGAAATTTTACAGAATTCTGGGTGAAAGCACCCAGCATAAGGGTATCATCCCGGACATCACATTTCCCTCTCTTTACAATCCGGAAGAAATCGGGGAAAGCGCCCTTTCAGAGGCTCTGCCCTGGGACAGGACGACACCGGTTCGTTTCAGGCCCTACATGAACGTCAACCTCAAAAATATCGTCGAAAAACTTCAGGTGTTTCATGACAAACGTGTGAAAAACTCACCGGACTTCAAATATCTTCTGGAGTTCAACGCCCATTTCAAGGAACTGGAAAAAAAGAAAACCATCAGCCTCAACGAAAAACAGCGGCTCCGGGAACAACAGGAAGCTCAGAAATGGGCGCTCAAGCTCGAGAACACCCTGAGGCTGGCCAAAGGGAAAAAACCCTACGCCAGTTACGATGAGCTGAAAAAAGCCCAGGACAAGGAAAACACAGACGATGAGTTCAGCGAAAAGAACAACGGGAACGATGTGGTGCTCCATGAGAGCCAGAACATTGTCGCGGACTACATCCGACTGTTGAGAGGTTGAAAGGAGCGCTGGATGAACATCTACGCAGTCATCATCATCGCGGCCCTTCTGGCTGACTTTGTACTCAACATCGTGGCCGATGTCCTCAACCTCCGGATGATCAGGACAGAACTGCCTGATTTGTTCAAAGATCACCACAGCCCCGAGTCCTATGGAAAATCCCAGGAGTACCTTCGGGTCAACACCCGGTTCAACTGGGTCACATCAACAGTGAACCTCGGGGTGGTGCTGGCCTTCTGGTTCGCGGGAGGATTCAATTATCTCGATCAGGCCGTACGCCATCTGAATTTCGGGCCTGTTCTGTCCGGCGTTCTGTTCATCGGAATTCTCGCCGCAGGCAAAGCCCTGGTTTCCCTTCCCTTCACGGTCTACGACACTTTTGTCATCGAAGAAGCCTTTGGTTTCAACAAGACCACGGTCAAAACATTCATCGCCGACACCGTCAAAGGCGTTCTTCTGGCCCTGGCCATCGGTGCCCCCCTTCTTTCCGTCATTCTCCTGTTCTTCCAAGTCCTGGGGGCCTATGCCTGGATCACCTGCTGGGTCACGGTGGTGGTCTTCATGCTGATCATGCAGATTCTTGTCCCCACGGTGATCATGCCCCTTTTCAACCGGTTCGAACCCATCGAGGACGGTGAGCTGAAAAAAGCCCTCATGGATTACGCGGCAGCCATCCGCTTTCCCCTGACCCAGGTTTTCAGGATGGACGGCTCCAAGCGGTCATCCAAATCCAACGCCTTCTTCACAGGTTTCGGAAAAAGCAAGCGCATCGTCCTTTTCGACACCCTGATCGAACAGCACACTGTACCGGAACTTGTGGGCGTTCTGGCCCACGAAATGGGGCATTTCAAACTGAACCACATCAAAAAAACCCTCTGTATCGCCGTTCTCCAGTCCGGGGCGATGTTCTACATCCTTTCACTCTGTCTGTCCCGCCAGGGTCTTTTCGACGCGTTTTACATGGAACACATGTCTGTTTACGCCGGTCTCGTGTTTTTCGGCCTGCTTTTCGCCCCTGTGGATTTTTTCACCAACATCCTGATGAACATGTACTCCCGTAAAAACGAATACGAGGCGGACCGCTTCGCCGTCACCACGACCCATGACAACCGATCCCTGAAAGAAGCCCTGATCAAGCTGAGCGTCAACAACCTGGGCAACCTTTTCCCCCACCCCTTTTACGTGCTTCTCAACTATTCCCATCCACCGCTGATGGACCGGATCGAACGGATCGAAAACACCGTGGTGTCGACGGGCTGAAATCACACCTCGTACAAACAGATCATGCTTTAAAAACATGATTTTTGCCAAAAAATCGCTATCGGATTCTATATCCACACTTTTCGATAGCGATCCCGATTGCGATAGCGATTCAACGGGCTGTCAGTCTGAATTCTCTCTGGTCAAGCTTTTCCTCCCTTTACATGGCCCTCATGGCCTGTCTTTTGACAAAGTGTGACGTCACCCTGCGAAATATTTTGACAAATCACGATGTCGCTGTATATATGGATGAGCTTGTTCAATATGTTTATACGTAAAAAATAAAAAATCAATTGACCCCAGCATCAGGTTAGGGTCTCGGAAAAAATGATTTGCCCTGAAAGGCGCCCTGATTTGCGTCGGATTTGGACGATCTGAGAGCAAAAAGCCGCAGGCATAGCAAAGCTATGTCGAGGACTTTTTTACACGAAGATCGTTCAAAGATGATGTGAAGCTGGGATGCATTTTGGGATAAAACATTTTTTCCGAGGCCCTTAATCCGGGATCGGCACGATCACCGGCGCGGCACGGTTCTATCCGTCGTTCCCATGCGCCCCACCGGTGCCCCCTGTCCCTGCCTTTTGCCTGGTTCTGCCCCGCACATATTCATCAATGTTGTAAAGGAGGAAGGTTTATGGAGTCCATGGTCAAGAAGAGCTGTGAGGATTTCGTCGACGTTCTCGCGTCGAAAGCACCTGTTCCGGGAGGCGGAGGGGCTGCGGCCCTGGGAGGGGCCATCGGCATGGCTCTGTCCAACATGGTGGGCAACCTCACGGTGGGGAAAAAAAAATACGCCGATGTGGAACCGGAAGTGAAAGACCTCATCGCCAAGGGTGAAGCGGTCATCAAGGCCCTGAACATCCTGGTGGACAAGGACGCGGAAGAATTCGAGCCCCTGTCCAAGGCCTACGGTCTTCCCAAGGACACACCGGAACAGGCGAAATTCAAGGAGGAAACCCTTGAGACATGCAGCAAGAACGCCTGCGGCGTCCCCATGGACATCATGCGCAAATCCTTTGAAGGCATCAAAATCCACCAGAGGATGGGTGAAATCGGAACCCTCATCGCCATTTCAGACGTGGGCTGCGGTGTGGCCTTCCTCAAGGCGGCTCTGATCGCCGCACGCCTCAATGTGATCATCAACCTGAACACCATCAAGGATCAGGCGTTTGTCGCAAACATCAGAAAAGAGATGGATCAGCTTCTCGAAGACGGAACACGAATCGCCGACGAAACTTTTGCCAGCGTACTGGCTAAACTCACCAAATAAGAAAGGACATCACCATGGCTGAACGACTGACCGGAAAACCTGTTGCCGATGCAATGAAAGACGATCTGACCAAGCGCGTAGCCGCCCTCAAGGCCAAGGGGAAAACCCCGAAACTCGGGATCATCCGCGTGGGCGCCCGTCCTGACGACCTGTTTTACGAAGGCGGCGCGAAAAAAACCTGCGCCTCCATCGGAATGGATGTGGAAGTTTTTGAACACCCTGTGGACATCGACCAGGAGAGCCTTTCCAAAGCGGTCACCGAGGTGGGCAACCGCAAGGACATCCACGGCATCCTGATGTTCGCCCCCCTGCCCGCCCATATCGACGAAAAGAAGACCAAGAGCCTTATTCCTGTGGAAAAGGACGTGGACTGCCTGAGCTCCATCAGCGCCGAGCAGCTCTTTGCCGGCAAGAGCACCGGTTTCCCGCCCTGCACCCCCACGGCCTGCATGGACATGCTGGCCCATTACAACGTCCCTGTCAAAGGCAAGAAATGCGTGGTCATCGGCCAGGGCCCGGTGGTTGGAAAACCCGTGTCTTACCTCCTTCTCAAAGCCGGAGCCCAGGTCACCACCATCTATCTCAACGAAAAGGGAACCCTTTGCGTGGACGAACTGAAACTCACGGACAAGGGCATGGAAGTGGCCGACCATTCCACGGACAAAACCACTCCCGATACCTGCAAACAGGCTGAAATCATCGTGGCCGCCGCAGGTTTCCCCCGCCTGGTGAAAGCCAACGCCGCATCACCCGGCCAGACCTTCATCGACGTGGGCATCAACGCCGATCCGCTGAACCCCGGCAAGTACTGCGGAGACGTGGATTACGACGCCGTGGAACCCATCGTGGCCCGCATTTCACCCGTTCCCGCAGGCGTGGGCTCTGTCACCACCTCCGTTCTCTGTAAACACACCATCATGGCCTGTGAGAAACAGGTTCAATAAGCGGTAAACAAAACCAGCATCCCGCCGTTCTTTTTGAGAACAGCGGGATGCTCCATCGTCCCACTTCCCGCTTTTTCCATCGGTATCGCTGACGAAAAAATCTTACCTGTGCGATGTCTCATATTCAGACAATCAGAACTGGTGTTTGACAAGCTTATCGATCAATCATATAGTGTTTTTGATTCGGGAGGGATGTCATCCATAACACATCGAAAACATGATGGATCACCCACATCCATGAGAAATGTTTTTTGATAAGTTATTAGGCCATAATAACTGAATTAGCTGCTGGTGCCCCAAAACCGGTCTGAACGTTTTCCATAAAAAAATCTGTGAATGAAGCTCTTTTGAGGGGTAGGGAAGATGGACCATTCGTTGAAACAGGAAAACCAGGTGAAAAAGTACAAAAACCATTTTCACGAAGCGCTGTCACGTATGTTCCCAAGTGTCGAATCCCTGGAAGAATTCAAGAAGGAACGTATCGACGACGGTGAATCGACCCTCATGCAACTGGCGGCCATTGGCGCATCCTGCGGCTATCTTGGTGATCAGACAGAATCCGAACTGGTTCATCTGATCAGCAGCATGGCTCTTTCAAAACCTTCGGCCCGCCACAACAGCATGTCGTTTTCCGACATACTGAACCAGATAGCCCAGGGAGCCTCCACCGAAAACCTGTTGAACAGGGTCAACACCATCGCCGAGGATCTGGACTTCCCGAAAATTCAGGTTGCCATGATCTCGAGAATGAAGCAGGGAGGCGGTCTGAAAACAACCAAACAGAAATGGGCCCTGAGACTCCTTTCTTTCTGGATCGGGCTGCAACGCCCCCACCTTCCCTACGATTATCATTGGCTTGTCGAGAGTTTCAACCACGTCCCGGACACTGCGACTCTCACTGAAGACGAAGGCGTCCGCATTGATTTCACCTTTGCCCAGAACAATGAAATCATCGACTTCCAGATGATCGACTGGCTTAAAAACGAACTTCTGGTCTGCATCAGGGACCTGAATCTTTATCGCATGACAGGGGACAAAGTTCATTTTTTCTCGACCACAACGGCCACCCTCCTCATGGACAAGGACAAAGGACCGGCCATGGAACCCAGACTGTACTCCCGTGCTGTGAGATGCGCCCTTGTCATCGCCCACCAGATCCTTGTCCGGTGGGCACTTTCTCCTGTGAACAAACGCCAGAACCCCATGGTCATAGGGATCACCGCAGGCCAGTTCTCACGGCTGCAATGGCAGATGCAGACTCTGGTCAGCGCAAGACTTGAGGAAAATTTCAACGTCCGCCTGACCGACTTCTCCAAACTCTGCGCCTGTCTCACAGACACCAAAGTGGTTTTCAGTCCAACCTCATCGAGCTGTCCCATGATCAACGGACAAAACTTGAGTTTCTGGACTGTCCGCCATTTCTGGTTTCTCTACTACGATTTCGTCCCCAGAATGCTTGATGAAGACATGTTTCCTAAGGATAAACCATCCAGCCTCGACTTCAGCCGGTTGCTTCAGTTTCCGGACCATGAAAAAGTCAATTCAGGGAACCTGATTCTTGAAGCCATCCGGAAAAATCCCCAGAATGATGCCCTTATCATCGAGACAGCCCTGGTCTGTCTCGCCAAGCGGATGTACACCGAGGCCGGTTCTATCCTTTCCATGCTTTTCGCTTCCAATCCCTACAATCCTGTGGCCCGAACCCTCAGAATGCTGGTTTTCCTCAATATGGCCATGGGCCAGACCGATAACGGCCTGTTTGAGCTTTACTTCGACCGTGCGAAAAAAGAAGCGGATTTTACCTTGAAATACTGCCGGGAGGAAGAGGAGCTGTGGTGTGAATGGGGCCTTCTTTTCTGGACCCGGGCTTTTTTTGGTTTGAAAACGCTGAGAAATAATTGGGTCACGGAACCACACAAGCGGGATTCCATTAAAATCCGGCTCCTTGACGACTTGAAAGAGGCTGAAACCTGTTTCCAAAATGGCATGATCTTTTCACCCACAGTCAACAGGCCTGGTTTCTGGATCGTCCATCTTCGAAGCCTGATGGAGCTGATACGTCTCGACCCGACCATCACGGAGAAAACCGGACCGATCAAAGACCGTCATGGAATCTACGGCATTGAAAGCGTAAAGTTCTTTATCTCCCTGGGGTGGCTTGACCCCGCCGTCATTTCCATGACAGACCAGCGCGAACTTTTGATCCACCTGAATCTGTTTGTCGAACGAATGACCGAGGCCATCGAGGCCTACTACGGTTCGGTCCATCTCCGGATGTACAAACCCAACGTGGCCTTTTCCATCGCCACGGTTCTCTGGGATTTCAGCCCCATCATCACGGTTAAAATCGCCAAAATCGTTCTGGAATGGCTTGAGCGGTCACGGTTCAACGCCACCCAGGTCCTGGGCAGCCAAACCGGCCTTTTCTCCATCATTTCCTGGTATTCCCAGATCCAGGATCCGGAGCATTTCATCGACTGTATCGACAGGGCCATGGGCAGAATCAACGCTGTCGTCAAATCCAGTCTTCATCTCCACAACGATACGGTGATCGATCCGGCAACCCTCGACGGATTGAAACTTTTTCCGTTGTTTTTTGATGAATGAAAAAATGGTTTGCCCGATTCCCTTCGCCGTTCTAAAATACCCCTCCGATTAACTCAACACCTGAAACCCGGGGATTATCCAGCTCTTTCATTTCAGGGACATTTCAACGCAAGAGGGGTTTCATGGAGCAGGAATGGGACATTTTCAAGGAGTACGGGAACAGGACCAGTTCGTTCATGTCCATGTATCCCGGACTTGAGCATATCCAGATCGAAAACGGTCAGGCACGGGGCATCACCTACGGCAATCGCATCGTTCTGGCCACGGAACCCCACTGTGACGAGGAATCCCGGGCCCAGGCCATCATCGACCTGAAAAACAGCCGGAACAAAAAGCTCTGCCTTTTCCCCATCGGTGAAAAACTCGCCTCCGTTCTCGGTGAAAAAGGTTTTTCCGTCTGGCAGGTGGGCAGCGAACCCATTTTCGAACTGGAAGACTATTTCAGGACCGAACCCCTGGACGCCCTGCCCCTGGGGAGAACACTAAAAAAAAGAGGGGCCGAACTGGTTGAAATCAGGACCGCCGACCTGGACATCTACAGGCAAGAACTCGCGGCCCTCCACGATGACTGGAAACGACAGAAAACCTTTGAACTTGGTTTTCTGAACCAGGTGGACCCTTTTTTCAAATACGACCTGAAACGCTGGTTCATCCTCACCGTGCGGGGCACGATCCAAGCGTTCATGACCGCCGTTCCCTTCTGCTACAACGGCCAGGTTCTCGGGTATTATTTCAACGACATCATCCGCTCGGGCAAAGCCAGGGCCGGAACCAACGAATTGATGATCGTCGAGGTGATGCGCCTCCTCCATGCCGAGAAAATCCCCGAAGTCCGGTTGGGAATGGCCCCCCTGTCACGCATCGAAAAGAAAGGACCTGCCTCGGCTTTCCTCGACTTTCTTTTCAGGCGTCACCGCTCCGTCTACAATTTTTCAGGCCACTACCGGTTCAAGAACAAACTCAACCCCACCCGATGGGACAATCTTTACCTGGCGTCCAGCGGGCTGGGGTTTCTCCACAGCCTGAAATGCGTGATCAAGGCCCATTTCCCGCAAGGCCTCTGGGTCCTGGTCCAGAGTATTGTGGCCAGGCAATGGGGAAAGTTCCTCGAGTTAAAACAGGGGGTGCTGTCCATGAACCGGGCCGACAAGGGGGAAGATCTCTATTTCCGTTCTTTCAAGGACTACATCTGGAGAACGAAATGGACCCATCTGTCGGTGATTTTTTTTGTGGTTCTTCATCTTCTCAAAGTGACGGTCCCAGGGGTTTACGGCCTGTTCGGTGAGAGCGCCTATACTCCGGCAACGGTCACAATCAAAGGCCTGACCCTCTGCCCCCTGTTCCATAACGACGGGTTCCATTTGTTCGGAGACCAGCTCAGCTTCTATATTTTCGGCGTGTTTGTGGAAGGGGTTCTGGGGGCCGGTTATTTTTTTGCACTCACCCTGACCGGGCTTTTTCTCTCCAACCCTGTCACCCATGCTCTGCTGGACCCTGTTCTGAAACATTTTCCCGTTTATTATCAGAACCATTTCCTGCATGTGAGAGACTACGGCTCAAGCAACGCCGTGTTCACCCTTCTGGGAGGCACCGGGGCCTGCTTGACGAAAAAAGCCTGGCTTTTCGTCCCCTTTCTTTTCTACTCCCTGATCATCGCCGCGTCCCTTGCGAGCTTTCTCGCTCTGCACCATATCGTGGCCCTGTTCATAGGATACACCCTGACCCTTGGATTTCTAACCATGAAAGCTGTGAAGGATTAATTAGCCCCGACCATGATTTCCGCACCTGAACCGCCCTGTCCCTGCCCTGTCTGTGAAAGTACCGACATCCGCCGGTTCATGGTCATTCGGGATCAGACCTATTTCCGCTGCGAAACCTGCCTTTCAACCTGGCTCGATCCTTCGGACCGGCTTCCGGTCGAAGAGGAATACCAGTGTTACCTTGACCACCGGAACGATCCCCTGGATCCTGGATACAGGCGTTTCCTGTCAAAGCTGGCAGGCCCCCTGGTTGAAAAGCTCAGCCCGGGGGCCTGCGGCCTTGATTACGGGTGCGGCCCAGGTCCTGCTCTTTCATTGATGATGGAGGAACAAGGGTTTTCGGCCAACCGCTACGACCCCTTTTTCCATCCGGACACAACGGTGTTGAGTAAATCCTACGATTTCATCACCTGCACGGAGGTCATCGAGCACTTTCACCATCCGGCCACGGAATTTAAACGCCTTGACCGGTTGCTGAAACCGGGGGGCTGGCTAGCCCTCATGACCTGTTTCCAGACGGAAGATTCACGGTTCGAGCTCTGGCATTACAGGAGAGAACCCACCCATGTGGTTTTTTACAGAGAAGAGACCCTGAGACAGGTTGCCAACCAGCGAGGCTGGACCTGTGAGATCCCGCGCAAAGACGTGGCGCTCATGGGGAAAAAGTAACGGATTTATCTGCCTTCACCATGGTCGGAACCAGGACATGTTTTGAGGACGACAAAGCCCGTCAGCCCTGCAAGGAACGAGGTGACCAGAATGGCGATTTTCGATTCCTGAACAAGATCCGGGTTGCCGAAGGCCAGAAGGGTGATGAAAATCGACATGGTGAACCCGATACCTCCAAGAAAACCCGCGCCGATCAGATGCCGCAGGCCAAGATCTTCGGGAAGCCTGGAGATGCCCAGTTTCAGGGACACCAGGGCGAACAGCACAATCCCGATGGGTTTGCCCAAAAATAATCCGGCGAATATCCCCAGGGAGTTGCTGGTGGCAAGGCCCTCGACCCAGTTTCCGGAAAGGACGATTCCGGTGTTGGCCAGGGCGAACAGGGGCATGATGACAAAGGCCACGGGTTTGTGGAGACCGTGCTGGAGCCGGGAGGACGGGGATTCTTGCCCGCCGTTTCTGAAAGGAATGGCAAAAGCCAGGAGAACCCCGGCGATGGTGGCGTGGACCCCCGACTTCAGCATGAAATACCACATGACACACCCTGGAATCAGATAGAAAAAAAGATGTTTGACACCCAGGCGATTGAACAGAATCAACAGGGCGAACACCCCCAGGGACAGGCCCAGATACACCAAGGAAACATGACCCACATAGAAAACCGCGATGACCACGATGGCCCCCAGGTCATCCACAATGGCCAGTGCCGTGAGGAAGATTTTCAGGGACACCGGAACGCGGTTACCCACCAGGGCCAGAACACCCAGGGCAAAGGCGATGTCCGTGGCCATGGGAATGCCCACACCGGCCTGGGCTTCAAGTCCGCGGTTCAAAAGAAAATGAAACAGGGCGGGACACGCCATGCCTCCTGCGGCGGCAAACAAGGGAAGGGAGGCGTTCCTGAAATCGGAAAGTTCGCCCACGTATAGCTCACGTTCGATTTCAAGCCCGATGAGAAGAAAGAAAACAGCCATCAACCCGTCATTGATCCAGTGTTCCAGGCTGTGTTTCAGGTCAAGGCCCCCCGTTTCAAAACCCACTTTCATGTGCCAGAAATCCAGGTAATCCCTGCCGAACACGGAGTTTGCCATGATGATGGAAATCGCGGTGCAGGCGATCAGAAGAATACCTGACGCCTGTTCGTTTTCCATGAATTCCCGAAAAAGCCTGCTCAGTCTCATGATCATCCGGGTCTTTTTCCTTTTTACAGTATCAGAATTTGTCGTAATGGATCATGTTGGGCTCCACCCCCAGGCTGTCCAACATGGCCAGCACCGAATCGATCATCAGGGGTGGGCCACAGAGGTAATACTCGATTTCCGTGGGGTCTTTGTGCTCCTTCAGGTAGTTCTGATAGAGAACCGAATGAATGAACCCCTTCAGCCCCTTCCAGTCGTCTTCGGGTTTGGGATCGGACAGGGCCACATGAAAACTGAAGTTGGGAAACTCCTTTTCGATTTTTTCGAAATCTTCATGGTAAAACATCTCCCGCTTCGACCGGGCCCCATACCAGAACGTGGTTTTTCGTGCTGTTTTCAAGGTGTAGAACTGGTGGAAGATATGACAGCGCATGGGGGCCATGCCGGCCCCGCCTCCGACAAAGCACATCTCCCGGTCTGTTTTCTTCACGAAAAAATCACCGTAGGGCCCGCTGATCGTCACACGGTCCCCGGGTTTCAGGTTGAAGATGTAGGTGGAGCCTTTTCCGGGAGGGATATCTGAAATCCAGGGAGCGGGCATGTCGATTCTCACCGTGAGCATCAGCCGTTTGGTCTCCGAAGGAGGATTGGCCAGAGAGTACGCCCTGAAAATCGGTTCGCTGAGTTTTCCCTTGTACCGCCAGAGATTGTAACGGTCCCAGTCCTCCCTGTACTTGTCGGGAATGTCAAAATCTTTGAAGGCGATATCGTAGGGCGGCACGTCGATCTGGATGTAGGAACCGGCCTCGCAGACCATCTCGTCGCCGTCGTCCAGTTCCACCACCAGCTCCTTGATGAAGGTGGCCACATTTTTGTTGGACACCACCTTACCCTGGTACTTCCGGATGGAAAAAATCGACTCCGGAATGACGATGGCCATGTCGTTTTTCACCTTGACCTGGCAGCCCAGACGGACCTTGTCCTTCTTTTCCTTGCGTGACAGGTGGGCCAGTTCAGTGGGCAGCACATCCCCTCCCCCTTCCTCGATCACGCATTTGCACATGCCGCAGGAGCCTCCGCCTCCGCAGGCCGATGGGAGGAAGATCCTGTTGGACAGCAACGCCGTGAGAACGGTGGGTGTTCCGGTGACCTTGATTCGTTTTTCCGTGTTACCGTTCAAGGTGATGTACCGGTCCCCTTTTTTCGTCAGGGCATTCTGAAGCAGAAGCAGGAGACCCACAAGAAAAAGGATGATCCCGGAAAAAACACAAAGGCTGATGATATAGATCACAATCGGTCCTCCTTAAACCGCCATTCCTGAAAACAGCATGAAGGTCATGGCCAAAAGGCCGCTGACGATCATGGTGATCCCGAATCCGTCAAGCCCCCCGGGCACGTCGGAATAACGCATCTTGATTCTCAGGGCCGACATGGTGACGATGGCCAGCATCCATCCGGCTCCGGAACCGAACCCGTAGACCACCGATTCGGCGAAACCGTAGTTCCTCTCCACCATGAACAGGGACGCTCCGAGAATGGCGCAGTTCACTGCGATCAGGGGAAGAAAGACACCCAGGGCCGTGTAAAGGGTCTGGGAAAATCGGTCGATGATCATTTCAACAGACTGGACCAGGGCCGCGATCACGGCGATAAACGTGATAAACGTGAGGTAGCTCAAGTCCAGATCGGGGAGCCCGGCCCAGGCCAGGGCCCCGGGTGCCAGCAGGAAATGATGGACCAGCCAGTTCACCGGGGTGGTCAGGGTCATGACGAACACCACCGCGACACCCAGTCCCGTGGCGGTGCTCATGTTCCTGGACACGGCGATGAACGAGCACATCCCCAGGAAATAGGACAGCAGGATATTGCCGGGAAAGACCGAAACAAACAGAAGGTTGATCAGCTGTTCCATAAACGCCCCTTAGTATTCTTTTTCCTTGCTGATGGTGTTTTGAAGCCAGAAAAGAAGGCCGATTACGATAAAGGCCCCCGGCGCCAGGACAAGAAGCCCCATGTTGGAGTAACCCGCTTCGTACAGACCGTCGGGCACCACCTGGAGTCCGAAAATTTTTCCCGAACCCAGAAGCTCCCGGATAAAAGCCACGGCGACAAGCACAAGGCCGTATCCCAGACCGTTTCCCAGTCCGTCAAAGAACGAGGGAACAGGGGGATTGGCCATGGCGTATGCTTCGGCCCGGCCCATGACAATGCAGTTGGTGATGATCAGACCCACGAAAACGGAAAGCTGCTTGCTCACATCGTAAAGAAAGGCCTTGAGAATCTGGTCGGCCAGAATGACCAGGGACGCGATGATCACCAGTTCGGCGATGATCCGGATGTTTCTGGGAATGTAATGCCGAAGCAGGGACACGATCAGGTTGGACAGGGCCAGCACCAGGGTCAGGGCAAGGGCCATGACAAAGGCCGTTTTCATCTGAACCGTCACGGCCAGGGCCGAACAGATGCCCAGGATCTGTTTGGAAATGGGGTTGTTTCCCCAAAGGGCGGCTTTGAAAGCCCTGTAGGACGTTGTCTGTTTCAGTGACATGTTTCCTCCCTGGATCGTTATAACCTTAGATCGTCCGCTTCACCCTTTCTCAAACGGCTCGAAAACGGCTCGAACCGCTGAAGGGTTTCTTTGAGCCCCTGGCTCAGGTAATTTCCGGTCAGGGTCGCTCCGCTGATTCCGTCCACCGTGTTGGCCATCCGGTCATCGGGAACCCTCCCCCGGGCTTCTCCCTTGGCAATGGACACGGACACGAAGTTTTTTTCAAAATCAACGATCTTTTTCCCCTTGAACTGCCGTGTGAACCACGGGCTCTCGATTTCACCGCCCAGCCCAGGAGTTTCGGCGTGGCGTGCCACGGAAAACCCGACCACGGTCTCCCCGTCCCTGGCAAGGGCCAGATACCCGTAAATCCGTCCCCACAGCCCCCTGGAATCCAGGGGAATGATGGTGGCGTACAGACGGTCTCCCTCCTTGCAGAGGTAAAGGGGGTACACATCCGTCCTTTCCGACGGAGGTGGCGAAAGGAGGACTTCGCCTTGGGAATCCACCCAGGCGCTCACGATACGCTCGGCATAGATCCGCCGGATTTCTTCCGCCGTAAATTTTTTGTCCCCTTCCAGCAGACCGGCGGCCCGGACCACGTTGACCTGGCGGTCCAGCTCCACGTTGGCTTTCTGGTATTTCTGAAGTCCCGTGCAGGCCGCCGTGATCAGCACGCAGCAGATCAGGCTGAGCAGGGCCGCGAAAACGACGGATCGGGTGTTTTCAGACATTGGGAATCCTCTTTCGGAGTTTGATTTTGATTTCCACGAAATCCATGAGCGGGGCAAACAGGTTCATGAAAAGAATCGCCAGCATCACCCCGTCGGGATAGGCCGGATTGAAAACCCGGACGATCACGGTAAGGGCCCCGATCAGAAAGCCGTAGAGCCAGCGGGACCCGTTCATTCCGGGCCCGGTGACCGGGTCGGTGGCCATGTAGGCGATGCCGAAGGCAAACCCGCCCATGACCAGATGGTACACAGGGTCAAGGCTGAGATAGGGCGATGAACCGGGACCGGCCAGAAGGTTCAGGAGGTAGCCTGTTCCCAGGACTCCCAGAACGCCTCCGATCATGATTCGGTAGCTGGCGATGCCGGTGACGCAGAGAAAAATCCCGCCGATCAGGCAGAGCAGCGTGGATGTTTCCCCAATGCTTCCAGGATAAAGGCCGAAGAACAGCTTTTCCAGGGTGAAACCCGCTTCGGCCAGCCTGGTTTCCACGGAAGACGGAGCGGTGACGGCGGCCGACACAGCCAGGGCCGTGGCGCCTGACACCGCGTCGGGCAGACGTTTCGCCCCTTCGCTGACCGCGACCCAGACACTGTCTCCGGATATGGACAGAGGATAGGAAAAAAAGACGAAGGCCCTGGCGGTCAGGGCCGGGTTCACCAGGTTCCGGCCCGTGCCTCCGAAAACCTCTTTTCCGATGACCACGCCAAAGGAAATCCCGATGGCCGCCTGCCACAAAGGAAGCGTTGGAGGAAGTACCAGGGGATAGAGAAGGCCGGTGACCAGGAACCCCTCACTGATGTTGTGCCGCCGGATCATGGCGAAAAGCCCTTCCCAGAAAAGCCCCACAGCGTAAGAAACCACCACCAGAGGCAAGACCAGCGCCAGTCCCTTTCCCGCCACCGGCAGGAAATCCGTGGAAAGGCCCGAGGCAAGCCGGGCATGATAACCGGCGTTGTAAACCCCAAAGAGAAAATGGGGGACAAGGGCCAGGATCACGAAACTCATCAGCCGTTTCAGGTCCAGGCTGTCCCGTACATGGGGACGACCTGCGGTGCTATGGCCGGGAATGAAGAAAAAAGTCCGGGTCGCTTCGTAAACAGGGTAATAACGGTGGAACTTCCCACCTTTTTCAAAGTGCTTTTCCACACGGTCCAGCATGGATTGGATCTGTTTTGCCAAGAGATTCATAATCAGGCCCGTTCCTTGTAATAATCGGCTTTGGCTTTCCGGAGTATCCCGCACACGTCGATCTTGCTCGGACACACGTAGGTGCATAAGGAGCATTCCACGCAGTCCAAAAGTCCATGGGCCAGCCCCTCTTCCACCTCTCCGGCTTGAAGGCATTTAAAGGTGAACTGGGGCAGGATGTCCACGGGGCAAAGCAAGGCGCAGGTTCCGCAGTTGATGCAGGGCCGGAGTTCGCCCCGCATGTTGCAGGTCAGAGGCAAGGGTTTCCGGTTGAACACGGAGAGAAACGTCCGGGTATAGGACGGTCTGTGGAAGCCTGGCTTCAGAAACCCGAAAAAATCCTCCTCGTTCCCCTCTTCCAGCAGGGTCAGGCCGGACTCGTAATACCCGACAAAACTGTCCCTGGGCACCGTAACGCCCTTCATCACCCCACCGCCCACCACACGGACAGATGGGCCGATATCAAGCCCCAGAGCCGACACCGGACAACCCACACGGGCCCTCACATGGTTTTTCTTCACGGCCTGAGGCCCACCCACCGCCAGCACCTTCCATGTGGGGTAAGCCCCGTCTCTCATCAGTCGGGCCAGAAGAACCAGATCCTGACCGTCGATGTAAAAGGCCCTGTTCTCTTCGGGACTTTTTTTCACATGATACAGAAACACACCGGGATCCTGGGACGGATAAGGTCCAGCGACCGCGTGGGTCACCTTCACGGACACTTTTTCCGGTAAACGTCCCGTGTCACCTGCGGCAACCACATGCACGGTTTTCGACAGTTTACCCATGACGGAAAGACCGTAAAGGAAAAGGTCGTCCACGCCATCAAGGTAAACCGAGGGAGACGGGGCAAAGGGGTCGAGGCCGTCCAGGACCACCACGATGGACTCGGGCGGTTCGATTCTTCCCGCGATATCACGAAAGGGGAGTTCCCTGAGGTAAGCCCAGGCTCCCCCGCGGACAAGCCGTGAGACGATCTCGCCGCGATCCATGGAGTCAAGTCGGGCCGGATCTGCGACGTCAAAAGGCTCCATGGTTTCGTCATCGTCCAGATCGATCACGATGTCCCGGATCACCCGCCGTTCCCCGTATCGGATGTCGGCGATCACGCCGCCGCCCGGGGAAAGAAACACCAGTTCCGGGTTCCTTTTGTCTTCGAACAGCGGCGTCCCGATGTTCACCCGCGAGCCTTTTTCAACCCTTAATCTTGGAACGACAAAGGGGATGTGCCGGGGAGTAACGCCGATTCTCGAAGGTTTTCCCGCCTCTTCCACATCCCTTTCGGGAATGCCGGAGAGCCTGAGGTCGTACCCCTTTTTGAAAATCAGGTTTTGCATGGTTTCATTCCATGGAGGTTTTTCGTTCGTGAAAGGCCGAAGGTCAAGGGCCTGCCAGACAGCATAGTGAGGTGATTATCCCTTATTTAAACTGTGAATTCAATTGAAAAAATGGTAATGATCCGGTTGTATGACCGGTATCGCCTGGCATTCAGGCGATTTGCCCTGCATAGAGGCGTTCCGGGACATCCATCATGTCACATGTTTTACCATCCAGGGAGAACGGCACAGACTATGAAGAAAATACTGATCACAGGCGGCGTCGCAGGAGGGGCCACCGCGGCGGCCCGGCTCCGGAGGCTCGATGAAAACGCGGAAATCATTCTTCTCGAACGGGGAGAGTACATCTCTTTTGCGAACTGCGGCCTGCCCTACCACATCGGCGGCGTCATCAAAAACAGGGACGACCTTCTCGTCACCACAGCCGAAGATTTCTCGGCCCGCTACAGGATTGACATCCGTCCATTCAATGAAGTCAAAGCGGTTTTCCCCTCGGAAAAAACCGTGGAGATCCTGGATGTGCGTTCGGGCAAGGTGTACCGTGAGACTTACGACAACCTTCTCCTTTCACCGGGGGCCGCGCCTCTCAAGCCCGCCATCGAAGGTATCGACGACGAGCGGATCTTCACTCTTCGCAACATTCCCGACACGGACATGATCAAACAGCTTGTGGACAGCCGCGATCCCAAAAGCGCCGTGGTGGTGGGAGGTGGTTTCATCGGCCTTGAAATGGCGGAAAACCTGGCCCACCGCGGCCTCAAAATCACGCTGGTTGAAATGGCCGCCCAGGTCATGGCCCCCCTGGATTTTGAAATGGCCCACCTGGTTCACACCCACCTTCGTTCGAAAAAGGTGGACCTGATCCTGAACAGTGCTGTAAAACGGTTTATTCCCCAAAAAGACCGGGTTCAGGTGGAAACCTCGGACGGAACCGTCATCGACTGCGACATGGTGCTGTTCGCCGCCGGAGTGAGGCCTGAAAACGAGCTGGCCCAAAACGCGGGGCTCGCCCTGGGTAATCGGGGAGGAATCCATGTGAACGACGCCCTCCAGACCTCCGACCCTTCGATTTACGCCGTGGGCGACGCCATCGAGACACGGGACTTCGTCACCGGAGCCCCGGCCATGATCCCCCTGGCCGGTCCGGCCAACAGGCAGGGGCGCATCGCGGCGGACAACATCGCAGGACGGCGGTCCACCTACAAGGGAACCCTTGGGACAGCCGTGGCCAAGGTCTTCGACCTGACCGTGGCGTCCACGGGATCAAATGAAAAAAGCCTCAAGGCCCGGAACATACCCTACAAGAAAAGCTATACCACATCGGCCTCCCACGCCACCTACTACCCCGGCGCGGAGTACATGAACGTCAAACTGCTGTTCAGTCCGGGCAGCGGCCGGGTTCTGGGAGCCCAGATCGTGGGGGGAAAAGGGGCGGACAAACGCATTGACGTGATCGCCACGGCCATCAAAGGCGGCATGACCGTCTACGACCTGGAGGAACTGGAACTGGCCTACGCCCCGCCCTACTCTTCGGCCAAGGACCCGGTGAACATCGCCGGATTCGTGGCGTCCAACATCCTGAAAGGAGACATGGACGTGATCTACCCCGAGGACATCGCCGGTCTCGATACCTCGACCCATGTGATCGTGGATCTTAGGACGCCCCTGGAACGCCGGATGAACGGTGCCCTTCAAAATGCCGTCAACATTCCCGTCGACGATCTGAGGCAAAGACTTGGAGAACTGGACAAGGATAAAACGGTCATCCTCTACTGCGCGGTGGGTCTGAGGGGTTATATCGCTTACAGGATCCTTACCCAGCACGGATTCAAGGCCAGAAACCTGAGCGGGGGCATGGCGCTGTGCGGTCACTGCGGAGATCTGCTGGCGCGGAAAAAGAAAAACACGTGATTGACGGTTTCGTTTAAGTGCGAACAACATGTTCGCCCTTACACGGATAACGTTTCCCGACCGACCGGGCCTCAGGCGTAATCGCCCCGCATGAATTTCATGTATTCCACATTGGCGAGAACGGCGCTTTCTTCAGCCAGGGTCTTGATTTTATCGCTGGCCGCCGTGTCGTTCTTCACCGATTCGGAAAGAAGGTCGGCCCCTTCCTTGATGCCCTGGACAAGGGGTTCGATATCCCTCAGGGTTTTATTCGGGTCTCCCAGATCTCTGGCGTATTGTTCCATCAGGGTCAGCAGCTGTTCCGTGTTCTTTTCCACAGCGCCCACACTTTCATCCTCGATTCTCAGGTTGAACGCACTGGCGCTGATCTCAGCCAGGCCCGTGGCGGCCGGTGAGACCGATGCCGCCGTCGTTTCTGAGTTCTCGGAAAGAATCCGTTCGAATGTTTTCTGAAACAGGTCCCCATCGGCGCCCCGGTTCACCTGGTCCTGGGTTCCCGTGGTCAAGGGTCTGACTTGACCGACCTTGTTGATATCGTTGATTCCTGTCATGGTCTTTCTCCCAATCCCTGGAACGGGCTTTCGCCCTGGTTCGTCCCGCCTGTTCGGGCGGGCATTACGGCAGTTTTTTCCTGATCCATATCACGGTGTGTCATGTTTCAGGAAAAAATTGCCGGATTTTCTGTGTATCCCTGTCGTTTTCCTGGCTGACAAAGAATATAGCAAATCCCAGGCCAGAAAAAATAACAGCCGGAATGTCCCTTGTTCGTTTTTTTCCATGGTTTTTTAATTGCGCCTTTGATCCTCAGGGTTTAAGATTGCATGACTTATGTCGCGGTAAAATCCAAAAACTGCATCGACTGATTTTCTAACGGAGACACATCCCATGATGACATCCATTGGTTTCAATCCACGAAAACGGCGCCTTATCATCCAACACGCCGCTTTGTTCACGGCCATGTTCGCCCTCCTGTTCACCGCTGTTTCCTGCGGCACGAAAAACATGGGCCACAGCCCCGCCGCCGATCTCGACCGGGCCGAATCCGCAGGCGCCTACCGGATGCTGGAAGCCTACGACGCCCCCATGGCTCCCGCCCCCATGAAAGCCATGAGAGCGGATATACCCCGTGAACCCTCGGTCACCAAAAAACGAATGGTCCATTACAACGGATACGCCAGGATGCGCTCGCCCAAGCCTGAAGAACTCATCGAAAAGGCCCGAAGCCTTGTGGTGGAATCCGGAGGCTATGTGGAACAGGTCCGCACCGGCAACGCGGTGTTTCGTGTGCCGGTCAGGGAATTTCACGGTGTTTTCAAAAAGATCCTGACCCTGGGCGACGTGCTGTCGAAAAACATGTCGGCCCAGGATGTCACCGACGCCTTCACCGATATCGATCTGAAAATGAAAATCGCCACAGCGTCGAGGAACCGTTACCTGGAACTGTTGAACCAGACCGACGACGAGGAGGAAAAACTGGCTCTTTTAAAGGAGATCGCCCGTCTCAATGAAAGCATCGAGTCCATGCAGAACATGCTGAAAACCCTCTCGGCCCTGGCTGATTTCTCCCGGCTCAGCCTGGATGTGACCGGCATGGAAAGCTCGGTCCTTGGAGGAGAAAAACCGGATATCTTCGAATTCCGCTGGATCCACGAGCTGTCCCCCTTCTCACGGGCCAACCTGGACAGCGGCCGGAAACTCAAGTTTGAGGTCCCGAAAGACATGGTGGCCCTGGGTGAAAAAACCTGGATCACCGAAAGCGCCGACGGCGTGGTTTTCTCGGCCTGCCGAAGGACCAACAGCCCCAAGGGCGACACCGCGTTCTGGATCAGCGCTGTCAAAGAACGGCTTGAAAAGGGATTCAGGACCATGACGGAAAAACAGACCGGGTCTTTCACCTGCCTCCGCATGGAAAGCCTTTCGGACAAACCTTACGTGTATGTCCTGGGTCTCCAAGTCAAGGACCAGGATCTCCAGGTGTTCGAAATCTACTACCCCAGCCTGGACCACGAAACGAGGTTTGAAACAGCCATCACCGACGCCATTGTCAAGGGCGCAAGATAACAGGGAAAGGACATGACCATGATTTCATACCAGAAAACATCACGAAGATTACGAAAGTCCCTGGCCGGGGCATGGGTCCTGCTGATTTTCGGCATCACGATTTTGCCGGCCGTGACCCAGGCCGCTCCCGCCCTTTTCGAGCAGACCACCCTTACCCTGTCGGTGAGCGACCCGGCCTGGACAGGCGACACCCTGATCGCCAAGGCCCAGGCTCTTGACGGCTACTTCACCTACCTGTCGGACCAGTCGGTCACCGTGCGGGTTCCCGCGTCGAAAAGCGCCGAGTTCATCGCCTTCAGCGAAACCCTGGGCACGGTTCTGGAACGGCGTCTCGAAACCACGGGGTTCGACGAGGCCCTGAACCAGAAACGAACCAGCCTCAAGACAAAGCAGGAGATTCTCGAGCGCTACCTGGCTGTCCTGAAGAGTTCGAAAAAGAAAACCATCGTCAGTGTGGAGCGTGCCGTACAGGAGGTGGTGGCGGACATCGAAAGCCTCAAGGGCTCCATCGCCTTCATGGAACACGAACTCGCCTTTGCCCGGGTGACGGTGCAGTTCCAGTTCAAGGACAGAAACGCCCCGGTCTACTCCGGCACCTCGTCCTTTGCCTGGCTGAACACCCTGAACCTGAAAACCATGATCGAGGATTTCAACCATGAGAAATAACCTTGTCGCCCTTACCCTGATCGTTTTTTCCATCGTCGTGTTTTCCGGATGCAAAACCCTTGGGCCGGTAAAGACTCCCGCCGGATTTGCCGCCTACGACGGCACCGAGCCTTTCCGCGCCGTCACATCCGACGGGGTGATGTACCGGGTGAGAACGGCCGAAAACAAGCCTTTCGCCGAACTTGACTTCTGGAAAACAGCCATGAAAAAGCACTTGACCGAATCGGGCTACCGCTTTATCGCCGAAAAGGACATCACAGCCGATACCCTGAAAGGCTACCAGATCGAACTGGCGGCGCCTTCAGGTGAAAAGGATTACACCTATTTGATCTCCGTGTTCGTCAAGGACAACACCCTGATCATCGCCGAAGCCTCGGGGGAAATCACGGTCTTCAAAAAACACCGGAAAGCCATTGACGAGGCCGTGGGAAAAATCCAAGGGTAAAAAAGTTCAAGAATCATCCCCTGCCCCCGGCCAGTGGCCTGGCTGGGGATCGTGGCCTTCGGCGGCCACGGCTCCTATTTTTCTGTCGCTCATTCTTAAAATTTTCCGGAGGCTTCGTTCTTTCACATCGGTACAGAACTCGATGGGGATGCGGTTGGGATCGAACGAGTAGATGGAATGGATAAACCCGTGGTCGACCACGTGGGACACCCAGAACCCGGCGTCTTCCAGGGTCTGTCTGACGGCGAGAAGGGTTTCCCTGTCAGGAACCCCGATAGCCACGTGGTCAAAGGCCAGGGGTTCCGAAGTGGGAACCCCGTGGTCCTTTTCCTCGGGGTTCGCGGCCTGGGGCCATTCGAAAAACGAAAGGATGCTGTTGTCGGATATCTCGAAATAGTACTGCCGGTTCGTCCCGTCTCCGGTGGCGGCGAGCATCCTCATGCCCAGAAGGTCCCTCCAGAACCGGATGGTCTTGTCCATGTCGTCCGTGACCAGGGCCAGATGGTGAACTCCCGTGTATCTGATCATAGCAAACCCGCTTCCTCTTCCTGTCAACTTACGATGTTTTCAAGGGCGCTTTTGATTTCAGGATAGGTAAACCCGAACCCGAGCTTCTCGAGGCCATCGGCCTTCATTCTCTGGCTGCCGAGAACCACATCCCCCAGTTCCCCCATCACGGTTTTCAGGACAAACGACGGAACCTGGAAAAAAGCCGGCCTTCCCAGGGCGGCCCCTAGGGCGCGGGTGAAATCCTTGTTTTTCAGAGGTAAAGGCGAGCAGAAGTTCAGCGGCCCTTCGGCCGCTTCGTTTCCGATAAGGAACAAAACGGCTGCGGCCAGATCCTCGAGGTGCATCCAGGACATCCACTGCTCCCCGCTTCCCAGTTTGCCCCCAAGGCACATTTTGAAAGGCAGCAGCATCTTTTCCAGGGCTCCGCCGTTTTTACCCAGAATCATGCTGAACCGCATGCACACCACCCGGGCGCCCCTGGTTTCGGCCTCTCTGGCCTCCTTTTCCCAGTCCCGGCACAGTTCCGCCAGGAATCCCTGTCCCATGAGTGAGGCCTCGGTCAGCACCTCGTCTCCACGGCTTCCGTAAAAACCGGCTGCCGAGGTGCTCAGGAACACCGCGTTCGACCCGGAACCCAGGGCGTTGACCAGGTTCCGGGTGGTTTTGATCCGGCTTTCCCGGATCTCTTTTTTCACATCATCCTTCCACGGGGTGAAAATGTTTTTTCCGGCCAGGTTGACAATAACGTCCGCCCTGGACACATGGTCCTGCCATGGGCCTTCTTCGGCCGTGTCGCAGATCAGATGATCGAATCCCTTCCGTCCCTCGTTAATACTTTTTGAACGGCCTGTGATGGTGACATTCCAGCCCAGATCCAGCATGCGATCGGTGAGATAACTTCCGACAAACCCTGTACCGCCTGTGATCAACACGTTCATAGCCTGCCTCCCTGAAAGATTTCCGATAGATTGTCCGGTGATTATAGCGGAATCCACGGGGTAAATCATTTTTTTTAATAATTGTTTTGCATAAATCTTTTCAAGGTTGCTATAATCCCCCCGTTCTTTTCGAAATGTCAGGCCTTCTGCCGCATCAAACGCGGTTCCAGGCCTTGCCGTGATGTGCAACACCTTCTTAGAACCAGGTCCGGATAAACATCCGGACATGAACATCCACCTTAAACGGAGAATAGAAAAATGGCAAAAAAAGTGGTCATCGACGAAGCAGAATGTATGGGATGTGAAGCCTGTGTGGAAATCGCCCCTGAAGTTTTCGAATTCAACGCAGACGATGAAAAAGCGATCGTTATCAAAGCCGAAGGCGGAGACGAAAGCCTGATCCAGGAAGCCATGGATTCCTGCCCCGCAAGCTGCATCACCTGGGAGTAATTCCTGTCTTTAAACCGTGTCCGGCACGATATTCATTGCGTAGAATCCGGACACGGTTTTTTTATTGGCTCAAACCAGGTAACGCAGGTCCATTTGATCCAGAACCCCTTCCCTGTTCAGATGAAGGATAAATCGAACGAGATCCGTTCTTTTACCTGAGACTGTCCGTTTTGCCACATCCAGAACCACATCCCCATACCCCAGAATCCCCGGAGATATCCCGCACAGAGAAAGCTTTTCAGTACCAATTCCACCACGGAAGGCTGACTTTCTGTCGAATTGAAACACCGATTCAAGAAGACCGCTGTACCGTTCATCGAGAACGGGAATCTGAAGCAGTTCCGCAAGCCCATGACTTTCTTTTTCAATCAGGTTCCGGATGGTGATGTGGGACAAGACAAGGGAAGATGACAGGCCTGACATCAGGTACACACTGTCAGCATAGCCGTTGTCACTGTCGTAGTCCAGGTCGCCCACAATTTCCAGCAGGTCGTGCTGTCTTCCAAGAATTTCGAGGCAGGGCTTTATCCCTGTTCCATGATCCTCCGGTCGCTGTGAAAAAAAACGGACCAGGGGGTGGTCGTTGTCATCCCGGCTTTTGAAATCAAGATACAAGCGGAAATCATCAAAAAGAGCATCTCTTTTTCCTATAACCATCAGAAAACTCAGGTTTCTGTGAAAGGCCAGCCCGTCATCGTTGAACATGTCCTGGGCAGCTATCACTTTGACAAAGGAAGACAAGCCCAGAGTGTACAGGCGGTCAGACCGGTAGAGAGTAGGCCGTCCTCCCCTCCCATGGCGGATGATTCGCCCCGGTGGATTTTCATAAAAAGAAAAACCGTAATGGGGGAAAAGGCCCCGACCTGTCATATCATGAATCAACTCCTGGTTCAGCACGTCGTCACACCCATGGTGAAACCCGACAAGAGAACCTTTGTTCAAGGTGGAGTCGCAGGAAAAGGCCTGGACGTACATGTATTTTTTTTTCAACACATTCATGGGTGCGAAAACCTTCTTTTGAAAGTTGCCAGATCATCCGGTCTGAGGCATAGTACAAAAAAAACATCGACCATCTTTACACTTACTGCCGAGGCAACATGAACGATGCGAAACCCGAGCCCCTGGCTTTTGAAATCAGAACGGCCAACACCATCCTCTACTGTGACCGTTTCCATGAAACCGTCCGGTTTTACAGGGATGTCCTCGGTTTTCCCGTGCTTCTCTCCAAATCCTGGTTTGTGGAATTTGCCATCAACCCTTTGGCGCGGCTGAGCGTGGCCGACAGCACACGAACCACCCTGAAAAGTTCGGGTGGCCAGGGCCTGACCCTGACATTTCAGGTGGATGACGTCATATCCCTTCACTCCCGTCTTTCAGCCCTCGACTGTTCGCCCACCCCCATGGTTTCCCATGCCTGGAACGCCACACTTTTCCACGTCCACGACCCCGAAGGCCACAGACTGGAGTTCTGGGCCCCGTCGGAAACGAAATCATGAAAAAAACGCCGCGTGGTTGGAGTTGAACACCGGAGGGTCCCGGTTGATAATGGCGGAGATATCCGGGTGTTTCTTGAATTCCCTGGCAAGAAAATTCCGGATATTGGACCTGTTCCAACCCAGAGGATGGTTGAACTCCTTGTAAAGTGACAGATCCCCGTCATAAAACTCGCTTGTTTCCAGGTTGTCCCAGGCTTTGGCGAAATACGGCAGGTTGAACAGGGCGATGTTCATATAGGAGATCAGATCTTTGTGGTCCCGGACAAAATCCATGGTTTTTCTCGCCGTCTCTTCCGTCTCCCAGGGTGTGCCAAAAAGAAGGTACACGTAAGTGGCGATCCCGGCCCGATGAAGCTGGACCAGGGTTTCAGATACGGTTTGAAGGTCAATGCCTTTGGAAAGGTGATCGAGAACATTCTGATCCCCCGATTCGATGCCCAGTTTCATCATCCGGCATCCCGACTGTTTCAGCGAACGGCAGAAATCGGGATCTTTCATCTGGCCCGTGACCCGGGCAAAGGTGTACCAGGGCGTCTGGAACCCACTTCTTGCAAGGGCGGCCATAAACCTGGGGCTCAGGGCGTTGTCCACGAAATGGAACAGTGCCGGCCGGTAGATCCTGTCCAGCTCCCGGACCTGCTCCACGGCCGTTTCCACGGGCAGGGGTTCGTATGGGTTGTCCTCCGCCTGTTCCGGGCAGAACGTGCATTTTTTCCAGTAACAGCCGTCAGCCGTGCAGTAAGGCAGCACCAGCCCGGGGCTCAGGTAGGGTTTGTCCGGAACCGGTTCCCCGTAATCCGGAAGACAGGCCGATTCACGCGGCTCCACGCCGAAAAGTTTCAAAAGGGGTTCCTCCCCTTTCCCTGCCACCATCAGATCCACCAGATTTCCAAAAGGAGACAGGAAACCCGGCTTTCTCATGAACGAGGTGGTCAGGCCACCACCCAGAACGATCTTAACCGGCCTGCCCAGGCGTTTCAGATACCCGATCATGGCAAAGGTGCACAGGGCCTGGTTCAGGTAGTTCATGGAAAACCCCACCGTGTCGAGGGCGCCGGGGTCTTCGGTGATCAGCTCCTGGAAACGGCGGCTGAAATAAGGATAGAACACATTCTCCTCAGGGTGTTCGGCGGCGTAGAGAAGATCATGGCTTCGAAGGGGTGACAGGGTGAAGCTTTTGTAGTTGGCCAGGGAAACCTGGGCTCCCCAGGGCTTTGAGGCCATGGTCAGAACCTTGCCGATGTCCATCACCGCGTTTTTGTAGCGGTCCCTGTTCTCGTAACCGTGGGCATCCCAGAGGTTGAAAAGGTTCATCTCCCGTTTCTTGACGGCCCGTTTGCCCCAGAGGTCTTCGGCTTCCACCTCACGATGGTAAAGGTCATAAAAGCCCTCGAGGTTCATGTCGATGGACCGGACAGGAACACCATGGTGTTTCAGGGTTCCGTGGAGACGGGCCATTCCGGGCGGAGGCTCGCAGGCTTTGGCGGCAGGAGGAAAAATCAGAAGCATAACCGGGTTCCCATCATGATTTCACTGAAACGAGACCTTTGGCTTCAAAGGCTTTGATCATTTTTTTAAGCCGGGCCGCCGACCGTGGCAGAACAGACTCTTCCACGCTGCGTTCAAAAAGCCTCTGGATCACCCGTCCCTGGCTCAGCTCCTGTTTTTCCGCGTCATTCAGACCCGGGAAACACAAACAGTAAAGACAGCTAAGGCAATGGTGGATCATGGGTGTCGAACTCTGAATACCGGAAAGGATTCGCTGGACGACCTGGATGTCCAGGGCATCGGTCCATTCGATGAAAACCGGGGGCTTGCTCAAGGTTTCCCAAGACAGATAAACATAGCGGAAGATATCGTTGATCACCCGGTAACCCAGTTCCAGCCCGGCCCCATCGAGAACCCGGGCGATCAGATCCAGGCGTTCGGCCAGCCTGTCCATCACATGACGTTCGTCCCCTTCTTCGGACAAAACACCGGCCATGAGTTTCCGGATGTCTTCCGGCTTCAGATGGTTGGCCATGGTCGTTCCCTGGAAATCCAGATCACGCAAAAACGTGACAGGCCGGTCATTGAACGTAAGATAGTCCGACGGGGCCAGGCTCTCCAGTTCGATGACATTGGCCCGGTCCATAACCGAACGACTGATAGTTCCTGCGTTTTCACCGCTTTTCAGGGTCCCGACGATAAACAGGTTGGATGGAATGCACAGCTCTCCGGGAATGTCGTGGTACTGGGCGATATCGTCGTTCCCGTGAAGCGGAACAGGCTCCCCTGTTTCCCAGGCGCTGAGGATATCCGAAAGGTAATTTTCCACCCTGGATTCGTTCATGTTGTCGAGAATCAGGAAAAAGGGATTGTCCATCCCCCGTTTCAGAAGATCTCCGGCATGGATGATCAGTCTCAGGGCCTTGGTCACCGTGTAGCTTTCACCGTCACGGTCCAGCTCACCGAGAAGCGGGGAACCGTCTGTCCAGCCGCTGCCCACGGGGATGATTTCATAGGTCCGTGACCGGGTGTGAACCCCATGCTCGTTGATCTGGATGTCCCGGGTGTAGAGATAGTCGGAAAAAAGCCGGATCTGTTCAGGTGTCAGGCTATGGATGGCGTCGGCCCACATGCTGAACGCCGGGATTCTCTGTTCATCCAGGTAAAAATCATGGATTTTGAGGGGCCCCTTGAACAACCAGTCGATCCGGATGAAATTCCTGGTGGATTCATGAAAAGAATCAAAGGCATCCCCCGAATCATCATAGAATGCAGGCTGGACAACCACCCCGATACCTCCCAGGGTGTAACCGCCCTGATAGGCGATGATCACATCGCCCTCTTTCAGGTCTTTCAGCATTTTCTTCTGGGTCATGTCGATGTTCTTCTTGCTGTCCAGGCCGTACAGGGACATGATCCCGTCTTTCAGCATGGTTTTCCGCACCAGGTGGATGCCCTTGTCAGGTCCGCCCTGAAAGGCGTTGACGATGTCCTTGTCGTTGTAGCTGATCTTGAACCAGCGCCTGTTCAGAAGGTCGCTTTCCTCGGTCAGGGATTCGTCGATACGTTTTTTTTCATCCATGTAACGGGCGAACATATGGGCGAGGACCGTCTTGCCGCTGCCTGATTTTCCGCTTAAAATCACGAAGGGCTTTGTTTTCAGGGAAAGAATGAAACGCCGGATGATTTCCGGATCGAAAACATAACCCCGTCGGGCGAGAAACGTGCTGAACCGGTTATCCGGAGCCAGGCCGAACACCGGAGCCAGGGTTTCAGGAATCCTGTCGGGAAACTGTTCGACGATCATGCGCAACCCTTCCGCGCTGAAGTTGAACAGGTAGCCTTGGTTGATGCCGCGCAAGGTGTTGAAAGGCCTGTTTTTCTCGATGCTCTCACTGATCATGTCCATCAGGGGCCGTATGTCATCGAGACTCACCGGCCTCCTCAGGTCATGAAAATCCAGGTCAACCCTTACCCCTTCCTTTCTCCTGTTGAGATACACACGGGCCCGGTCCCTGGCCACGGCGATAGCCATGATTTCTTTCTGGGCGAAACAGAGGACCATGTCGCCCTGCTCCACCTCCCTCATGGAATCCCAGTGGGGAAAGGATTTTCCGCCAGCCACGGGAGAAGGTGCCCAGATGTAACCGTCAAGCCGGGATTTGGCGTACGTCTGCCCCAGATTGACCCACCACACATTGAAATGGTAAGAGATCCCTTGCTCCCAGTTTGCATCATGAGATTCCATGTTTCGACTCCTTTGTGTTTCCAAACACAAAACCCCCTTCCTTTTCAGAAAGGGGGTTCATCACCATGTGGTACCGAAGAAGGGACTTGAACCCCCACGCCTTGCGGCACTTGATCCTAAGTCTAATTTAAAGATCCCTGACTCCATATGGTTTATCCGTTTTCATCATAAAGATTCGGCAAGTTACAACAAATTATTCAATAATGCAATACCACGAAACCATGTAAATAATCTTAAAGTATTCCCAATAAGAAACGATAAGAAACTTTTATCAGTCAGACGGATCAAGCGTTTTTATTGGATAGAGTAAAGGATGAATGAATACCATGGGCGGATCAGAAAACAGAGCTCGCAACTCCCACACACAGAATGTAAAAGATCTGGGCATTGAATCCATATACCTTCATTCCTTTGAGCATCATGATCGAATTCTGGGGCAGTTTGATTCCTTTATCCTGGATTCGGCGTTTCAGCCAATTTTCAGCCTGGCACACAAACGGATTGTCGGGTATGAAGCCCTCGTGAGACCGAAAGATAAATCCGGAAACCCTGTAAGCCCAGCCATGCTTTTCCAGAGGACCATGGACCCCTGGAACGTTGTTCTCCTTGACCGCTTATGCCGATACATTCACACCATAAATTTTATAAAAACTGGAGATGACATCAACTGGCTTTTTCTGAATATCGCCCCTTATGTGATGATTCACGGGCATGAATTCGGCTCGTTTTTCAGAAACATGCTGGAAACTGTTGGGTTCTCTCCACACCGTGTGGTCGTTGAACTCGTCGAAGAACCGGAAGCCGATTCAAAAGCGCTTGAACAATCCATCAATTATTACAGGGAATCCGGATGCCTTCTCGCTGTCGATGACTTTGGAGCCGGGCACTCAAATTTTGAAAGGGTCTGGTCCATGCGTCCACATATCGTCAAGCTTGAACAAGGCATGATAACACGTGCGGGCCAGCAACCGAGAATCAGGCAGATGCTTCCGGGAATCGTAAGTCTGTTGCATCAGTCCGGGTCCCTTGTTCTTGTTGAAGGCATAGAAACCGAAGAACAGGCCATCATTGCCATCGAATCGGATGTTGATTTTGTTCAAGGATACTTTTTCGCAAAACCAACGACCGATCTTGAAGCCGTAGCCTCGTGCACCCATGATTTCGATAAACTTTTCAAGCATTACAAAAAGACAATCTTTTGCAATCATTCGGAAACAAAGACAAAATATCATGATTTCAGGAAACTGTTCTACCAAACCGTCAAAGAACTCGTTCGGGATATAGCTCTTGATGACGCCTGCGCTCACCTTTTCAGACATGAATCTGTGATCAGATGCTATATGCTTGAACCTTCAGGCATCCAGATCGGCCCTACGGTCTTGTCTCCCCATATGGTTCATAAAGCAGACATGAGATTTGCCCCACTCCATGATGCGCGAAGTGCTGACTGGTTCCGAAGACATTACCTCCGGCGTGCGGTTCTTCACCCGGATCAGCTTCAAGTGACACGGCCCTATATGTCGATAACAGGAGAGACGATTTGCATAACGCTTTCAATGATGTTTGAAACTTCCGAAGGCCCCAGGGTTTTCTGTTGCGATATTGATTCAAAGGGTTAGTCTGGCCATAGACTCGGGCTCGGACAGACATAAAGATGCAAGCCGGACTCCCCATCAATGCCCTCAAACGTAAAAACGCACCGGGACAGAACTTTGTCCGAGGCCAGATTCCCAGGTTCCGTATGGGCCCTTCTATTCCTGACGTTGCCAGACGGCCGCCCGCGATGTCGCCGCTGGTGACATGAAGTGTCCCGCTCATTTTCCGATTCCATCACATTGCACACCGCCCCCTGAACCGGGCCGGGAATGGGGATCCATGGCCATGATGTGCGGCGTAACCACCCTCGGTGAAGCCTCAGAGCGTCCTTTGGCAATAAACCACATCAAACGTTTTGCCCTTTTTTTGCCCTATCCCCTTAAACCTGCCGCACTCGGCGAACCCGTGTTTCAAATGAAACCGGAGACTGCCCTCGTTCAGGGAAGAAATGCTGGCAAGAATGTTTGTGATTCCCTTTTTCCTGCCCTTGACGCAAAGGTCATCAAGAAGGGTTTTTCCGATACCCTGACCCGTAAAGCCGGGACGGATAAAATAGGTGATTTCGGCTGTTTTTATAAAAGCTGGAAAAGGATTGTATGCGCGAAGCATCCCAAAGCCGATCAACGTACCCGACTCATCCCGTACAGCCACAGACGGATACCCCTTACACGCGCCCATAAGGGCATCAAAGAATTCATCCGGCAATTTTTTTTCCGGATAGGCTGCAAAACTGTTTTCGATGTAATAATTGAACATTTCCATGACGGATTCACGGTCATCCATCGTCAAGGCTGTCAACACGGGTTCCATGGCTTGTCTCCCAAAGCTTTCTCACAGCATAAACGCACGTTATCCAAAGCTCCCGCCCAGATCCGGGCGAGAGGTTTTCCCGCATCCGTCTGCATGGTTTTGCCAGACCTATACTCCACCCTTCCTGAACACATAAATCGACCAGCCCAGGGTTTCCCTGCCCCATTTCAGATACGCTTTTTTACCCTCACGAACCCGTTTCAGCACGGCCTCCACATCCGGATCATCCCGATGGTCACTCGCCCAGGCTTCCGCTGCAAACCACTGCAAGCCTTCATACCGGTCCCAGTCGTCCTGGCTGCTCACAAGTGTGTAAACAAGCTCCAGCCCAAACTCCCGCCCGGCCTCGGCATTCTGATCATGGGTTCCGAATTCGTCCCGCGCCGCCTCGATCGCGTCCAGATATTCCCTTTCCGGTTCACACCGCCAGTACGGTTCGCCCACGACGATCCAGCTATTCTGCGCCGCCATCTTCCGGAGTGCGTCCAAGGTCCCCCGATGCCCGCCAAAAATCCAGCTCGCCCCGATGCAGGATACCAGATCAAAGCTCTCCAGAGTTTCCGGGACATACCTGGCCCCGTCCATTTCCAGGAATTGCAGCCGGGCATCCGGTATGCGTTCCTGATGTTTCCTGCGGATATCTTCAATAAAATAGGGAGACAAATCAACGCCTGTTCCTGTGATGTGAGGGTACCGTTGTGCAAGCCGGATAAGAAACTCCCCCTTTCCGGTGGCGATATCGAGTACCCGCGCCCCGGATTTCAGAGAAAGGAGACTTATAAGTTGATCAAGTTTCTCAAGATTTGTCGGATTGCAGAGAACGTGGTTCTGATGCGTGATGTCAAAAAATTTCCACATGTCCATGGGGGGATAACTCCTATATTAATACCGGTCGAACGTACACGTCTCCGGCGTTAAAAGTCAGCGTAAAGAATCAATCAGAACTGAACCGATTTGACAAGCTTTATCAATAACAACTGTAGACCCTGAAGTTTCATGGCAATGCCCAAAAAACCCTTAACGCCTATCGCGTGCCATCCGCCAGGTCAATTGAAAAATGTCTGTTGACGCCTGCTTCTCCGCTATGTGGTTTTTTCAGACCCGGTGTTTTTTTACCAGACACCTGAACCCGCATCGGACCCAACAGGCAATGTGTTCACCTACGGAGCCAAAGCCCATCCCCGTCTGTCTCCCAAGGGAGAGAGTCTTGTGAGTTACAATGTCAATTCCTTTGACAACGCCCAGAACTGGACCTATGGCAATATCTACCATCCCAGGTTTGTCAGGATGACTCTGAAGTGATGAACCAGGGGGCTTCAATTTCAATCGTGCCCAGGCTCTGGCCTTTGAATGCCGCCGCTGCCTGATCCTGGCCGAAGGCTGCGTAACAGACCTTCAATCCCACACGGTGTCATCGCTGATGAACAGGACCGGGTTCGGTGGTCCTCAGTGTGTTGATGAATACTTATGAACAGGGCTTAAGTTTGTTAGCTTTGGAAGTTTCAATAAAGCTGTAATGTAATCATTGAACTGTCCTCCAATTGTACTTTAATTTTTTCCTGAATGGCTTGTATTGTATTGACAGATCTTTAATGTTTACGTAAACGTTAACACAAAATATCATTGTGCCGGAGGTTCCGGCTAATACGTCCAAAAAGGGGAAAATTATGGTTGCGATTAAAAAGGTCGGCGTTGTGGGTGCCGGGATGATGGGGGCTGAAATTGCACTCTGCTGTGCAACGGCGGGGATGGATGTTCTGATGAAGGAGATCAGCCAGGAACTTGCCGAAAATGGCAAAAAGACGATCGATAAAATCCTTTCCAAATCGGTCGAAAAGGGAAAACTCGACGCATCGGAAAAAGAGGCGATTTTAGGGCGAGTAACCCCACAGGCATCAAACGCAGGTTTTGAAGACGTTGATATCGTCATAGAAGCCATTCTTGAAGTAATCGATATCAAACAGAATCTCTTCAAAGAACTCCATGCCGTCTGCAAACCGGATTGTCTTTTCGCATCAAACACCTCGTCCATTTCAATCACTAAACTGGCCTCAGCCGCGCGGCCCGAAAGGTTCATTGGGCTGCACTTTTTCTCACCCGCATCGATCATGAAACTCGTTGAAGTGATCCCCGGCCTCATGACCGCCCAGGAAACTGTGGACATTTCCTTAGCGTTCTGCGAGGCGATCGGCAAAAAACCGGTCAAGGTCCGGAACGTGGAGGGGTTTGTGGTCAACCGGATCCTGCTTGCCATGATGAATGAAGCATACAGGCTTTTAGATGAAGGCGTCGCAACCATCGAGGATATTGACACAGCCTGCATGCTCGGTCTCGGCCATCCGGTCGGCCCCTTCCGTCTCAGCGACAACATAAGCCTCGACCTTCTATCTAAAGTTTTTGATATCCTGAATGACGCCTACGGCGACCGCTTCAAAGCCCCCGGCATCTTCCGCGAACACCTGGACGCCGGGCGGATAGGCAGGAAAGCCGGAAAAGGGTGGTACGATTATTAGAGTGCTTGAGTGGACCCACCGGACCAACACGAACCGGCATTGGCTGATGCCTACCTAAAGAGATGATGTTTCGTGATTCATCAAGACGGTAAGGAAAAGACCGTGACAGACGGGATCGACCTTGTGGAACGACTCGGTAACATCAGCCGCCAGTAGATTATATGGAAATTTGCCCTTCATTTCGCCCACCAAATCAAAACGGGGTTTCACGGTTAAAACCGTAAAACCCCGTTTTCATTATTGGTACCGAAGAAGGGACTTGAACCCCCACGCCTTGCGGCACTAGATCCTAAGTCTAGCGTGTCTACCAATTCCACCACTTCGGCAAAATTTCGGGTATCGAGTCTCAAGGACATTGAAAACCGAATTGAATTGAGCGGTTAAACCCTGAACTTATACGTGCTCACGGGATTCTTGTCAAGACAGCAATTTCAGGTCACGGATATAATTTAAATGGGGTTCCGGAAAAAACCTTCTTGACCCATAAGGCCAACATCATTAATATAGAGATCAAGGTGTGGCCGATGATGGCAGTCATTCGCGCCCCCGGCAAGCCGTTCAGTGAGGGTCTACTGCCATAGTTCGCCTCCGAACGGCTTGATTTTTTTTCTCCCGATTTTTCCATATGCCGTTTCACCGTTTACAGCCTGAAAAAATACACCCCTCTTTTCCGGATATTTTTATTTTTTTTCAAATCCAAATGTAATAAGGTATGTCCCGTTGTTTTTGACAGAATTCATCCGGCGATCCATCGCGGTTTTAAAGAATTCATGAATGAATCCTTAAGATAGAGCATCATGGTATCCATACTGAAAAAAACGGCGATCGGCCTGGGTTGTGTTCTGATCGCCATCATTGTCATCATCCTGGCCTATTGCTGGCATCTTTCAAGCGGTATTGAAAAACGCTTTTCCGGAAGGAAATGGAAGCTCCCCTCGTCTGTCTATTCCGACGTAACCCTGCTGTTTCCCGAAAAAAAAATCAGCGCTGACGATCTGGAAGCCAAGCTGCTCCGGCTTGAATACAAGCCCGTGGACGATCAGCCTGAAAAACAGGGGGATTTTCATCCGGTAAACAACGGAATCGAAATCTTCTTTCGAGATCTTCAGCTTCCCGGAAACGCGAGACCCGGATTCCCCGCCCTGGTCCAAATCAGAAATAAAACCATCCGGAAGATTGAACACCTCGACACAAAAGAAGAAGTTAACGTGGTGGAACTCGATCCTGAACTGGTGATGCAGTATTTCGGAAACGAACGTGAGCTCAGGAAAATCATCTCCATCAAACACGTTCCCAAACATATGATCCATGCGGTCCTGGCCGCGGAAGACGGGCGATTCTTCTCCCACCTCGGGATAGACCCCATCGGCATCACACGCGCGCTTTACGTGAATTTAAGAGCCGGTTACGTCCAGCAGGGCGGCTCCACCCTGACCCAGCAGCTTTCGAAAAACTATTTCCTGTCCCCTGAAAGGACCATCCGCCGGAAGCTCAACGAACTTTTGATCTCCCTTGCCATCGAGCTGAAGTACAGCAAGGAAGACATTCTTGAAATCTATCTGAACGAAATCTACTTCGGCCAGAAAGCGTCGATCTCCATCAACGGCGTGGGTGAGGCGGCCAATTTCTACTTCGGAAAGGAAGTGGAAAACCTGACGATTTCGGAATCCGCTGTTTTAGCGGGACTGATCAAAGCGCCCAACAAGTACTCCCCCTACTCCAACATCGAAAAATGCAAAATCCGCCGGGACCTGGTCCTCTACGCCATGCACAAGAAAAAATGGATCGACGACTCCCAGCTCAGGCAGGCCCTGAACGAACCCATCACCACGGTGGGTATCCAGAAGAAAGATCCGGTGGCCCCGTATTTCATGGATTTCATTTCATCCCAGTTGAACGAGCTTTATCCGGAATCGGCCATTTCCAGCTTAAGTTTTTCCATCTACAGCACCCTGGACATGGACGTCCAGAAAGCCGCCGAAGAAGCCCTGGAAAAGGGCCTGAAAAAAATGGAGGAAAACAACCCCGAACTCCAGCGTTTCACCGACAGCGAAAAGCTCCAGGGAGCCATCGTGGTCATGGAGCCGCGAACGGGAAATATCCTGGCCATGGTGGGCGGCCGGAACTACAAGTACAGTCAGTTCAACCGGATCACCCAGGCCAAGCGCCAGTCCGGAAGCTGTTTCAAGCCCTTCATGGTCGCAACGCTCCTTGATATGTACAAGCCTTCGGACCTTCTGTCCAACGCCGAGATGAGCTACATGATCAACGGAGCCGCCTGGACCCCGAACAACTACGTGGTCCATCCCGAAAAAAACATGACTGTGCGTGAAATGCTCCGGATGTCCTGCAACAGGGCCGCCGTGGACATGGTGGTCACAGGAGGACCCGGCAACGTGGCTGAAGGTGTCAAGGCGTTTAAATTCTCCACGGAAGTCTACCCCTACGCCTCCATCGCCTTGGGGGCCTTCGAAGTGATTCCCCTGGAACTGGCCAGCGCGTATTGCGCTTTCGCCGCCGAAGGCGTGGTTCCCACGGCCCTGCCCCTGAAAGACGTGGTGGACGAAAACGGCCATATCCTCATGAGGAAATACCTGGACAACACCCCCGTGATCTCTCCGGCCAAGGCCTACCTCATCACGTCCATGCTCGAATCGGTGACCAAGACAGGGACAGCCAAAACCCTGGGCCGTTACGGCATCAACTTCCCCATCGCCGGAAAAACCGGAACCACCAACGGATACAAAGACGCCTGGTTCGTGGGCTACACCCCGGACATCCTGGCCCTTGTCTGGGTGGGATTCGACAACGGGGATTCCATCGACGCCACAGGGTCCGGTGCTGCCATTCCCATTTTTGCGGACCTCATCAAGGCCATGCCCGATTACATCACCAAAAGCCCCTTTCCCGTACCTCCGGGAGTGGTCAAGCTGAACATCTGCCGCCAGACCCGTAAAATCGCCACGCCCCACTGCCCTGACACGTATTCGGAGTACTTCCTCGAAGAGAACAAGCCCGAAGAAGCCTGTGACCAGCACACGCAAAGCCGGGTCAAGAAAATTATCGAAGAAATCGAAGAGTTCGATTTCGAGGATTTTGAAGAGTTGTTCGAATAATGGACCACCCGGACCCTCAAAGTCCGGGGCAAGGGAGTAAACGCCATGGATGATTTCGTTTATGTGGATCTGTTTCCTCTTTCCGAAGACAGGACCGAATATCGGAAACTCACGGAAAACCACGTCGCCCTGTCACAATGGGAAGGTCATGATATCCTGAAAGTCGAACCCGAAGGTCTTTCCCTCATCGCCCGGGAAGCGTTCAGGGATGTGTCCCACCTGCTTCGGTCTTCCCATCTCGATCTGGTTTCCGCCATCCTCAAAGATCCTGAGGCCACGTTCAACGACCGTTTCGTGGCCCTTGAGATGATCAAGAACGCCGTGATTTCCGCCGAAGGCCAGTTCCCCATGTGCCAGGACACCGGCACCGCCATTATCATGGCCAAAAAAGGGCAGCAGGTCTGGACCGGGGTCAAAGACGAAGAAGCCATTTCAAAAGGCGTGTTCTCCGCTTACAGGACAAACAACCTGAGATACAGCCAGAACAGGGCCCTCACCATGTTCCAGGAAAAAAACACCGGTGACAACCTTCCGGCACAGGTTGACATCCAGGCCGTACCCGGCGACGAGTACCAGTTCCTTTTCATCGCCAAAGGCGGAGGCTCAGCCAACAAGACCTTTTTGTACCAGGAAACCAAAGCCCTGCTCACGCCCGATAACCTGAAGCGTTTCATGAAAGAAAAAATGATCAGCTTAGGGACAGCCGCCTGCCCTCCCTACCACATCGCCTTTGTCATCGGCGGAACCTCGGCTGAAATGACGCTCAAAACCGTCAAACTGGCCACAGCCGGCTACCTTGACGGCCTGCCATCCCAAGGCGGCGAAGGTGCCTGTGCCTTCAGGGACAGGGACCTGGAACAGGACGTGATGGATATCTCGAGGAATTTGGGAATCGGAGCCCAGTTCGGGGGCAGACACTTCTGCCTCGACGCCCGGGTGATCCGCCTTCCCCGTCACGGGGCCTCCTGCCCCGTGGGTCTCGGGGTGAGTTGCAGCGCGGACCGGAACATCAAAGGGAAAATCACGCGAAACGGCATTTTCCTGGAACAGCTCGAAACAGACCCGGCCCGTTACCTTCCGGAAATCGACATTGCCCAGGACAAAGCCGTTCCCCTTGACCTGAACCGGCCCATGGACCAGATCCGGGCCGAACTGTCCAGATATCCCGTGGAAACTCCCCTTTTGCTGTCCGGCCGTATCGTGGTGGCCCGTGACATGGCCCACGCCCGGCTCAAAGACGATCTTGACCGGGGAATCCCCCTCCCCGACTACATGAAAAACCATATCGTTTATTACGCAGGTCCGGCCAAGACCCCGGAAGGCCACCCTTCCGGTTCCTTCGGTCCCACGACGGCGGCCCGCATGGACGTGTACGTTCCCCTTTTCCAGAAACACGGGGCGTCCCTGGTCATGCTGGCCAAAGGCAACCGGTCGGACAGCGTCACCGAATCGTGCAGGACTTACGGGGGATTCTACCTGGGTTCCATCGGAGGTCCCGGGGCGCGTCTGGGCAAAGACTGCATCACCCGGGTCGAGGTGGTCGACCACGCGGACCTTGGAATGGAGGCGGTTTACATGATCACGGTCAAGGATTTTCCCGCCTTCATTCTTGTGGACGACAAGGGTCACAATTTCTTCAAACGGTTCGAAAAACTCTGAGGCCGGACCCTGATCAGGGTTTCACGCCGCAGTGATTCGCCACGCTCTGGTCGAGAAGGCCTGAAAGACCGTCTTCACCGGGATAGAATCCCATGGTCTCCCGCCACACGGTTTCGCTTTCCATGCAGTAATACACGGTCACCGAAGGGGCCATTTTCCGGATGGCCTCATAGATCGCCTTGCAGACCCTGATTCTCAGGGGTTTGAAATATCGCATTTTCCCATCGAGACCCGTGATGAATTCCCCGTAGACGATATCCGAATCCTCGAACCTTTTCTGGATGATCCGTTTCAAAAGGGGAATGAAGCGGAAGGTTCCCAGACTGATATACACCACGGAATCCGGCGAAATTTCTGAAAACAGGCGTTCGATGACCTGGATGTACTCTGCTTCGCAGCCTTCGTAGATCACGATGGGATCGAAATGGAACGCAAGGGGGTAGCCCCAGTCCTGGCACTGTCTGGCGGCTTTCAACCGGGCGTCGAGGGTGCTTGTCCGCCTCTCATCGGTCCGGATCACCCGTTCGGTGTTCAGGGACCAGGCCATGATGGTTTTCCTGTTGTGCTCCAGATGTTCTAGATGTTTCACCGAGGTGGTCTTGGTCTTGAGTTCGAGAACGGCCCTGTCCTGGGCCGCGAAACGCTGCACCAGCTGTTCGGAAACCCCTGCCCAACGGTCCCAGATCAGGCTGTCCGTGTATTCTCCGGTTCCGATCCGCGAAATTCCTGGCTGGGCAAAGTAACGCTCCAGTTCGTCGAACATGTCCCCGGTGTTCACGAAAAACTGAAGGACCGGCGGGTGGAAAAACGCCTGGAGAATGCAGTACGAACAATCCATGAAACAGTAGGACCCGATGTGGAGAATCTTGTAGCCGCAGCAGGTGTACTGTGCCGTTCCCGGGCATTTTTTCAGGAACTGGCTTTTGTTTCGGGTCAGGACGATATGTTTTTTCCCTTCCGTGGCCGGATCTGCGTCCTGGTTGACAATCCGGTACACCTCGTTGATGTGTTCCACGTACACCATCGGCAGGTCGAGTTTGCTCTGGAATTCGCCGACCAGGGGATAGTCCCTGACCGATTCATCGACGAAAAGGGTTTTGAACAGCGTGCTACCCATAAAAAAAGACCCCGCTTGAGTGAAGACAAACATTTCGAGAATCCACATGACTTCGAAGATTCTGTTTACATGAACTCGAGGCCGAGGCCAACAAAAAACCGTGCTTTTATTCATAAATCCCGGTGTCCTGGACCATGGACCGGGCAAAAAAAATTAATTAAAGCTTGATTTTTCAGGAACACGCTTGTTATCCTTTAAAGGGTTTATCAACAGACAAAACAAAAGGAGGTCAATAAAAAAATGACATAATTCAAGACGTTGAACAACCATGATCGGAACATCTGCGACGTCCGGACTAAGCAAAAACAAACCGGACATCAGACCATGTAAATGTTTCCACCTGTTAGACACACACCACCTGAAGGTTCGTTCAGCTTCCGTTTCCAAAGCCTTGTGCGATGTTATCATTCCGGGATCGTCTGCCCCTGTGCAGAAACCATCACGTTTTTTCCCCCGGTCACGGCCTTGGACGTTTCAATACATCTTATTGGTTTTATTACATTAACCATCCCAGGAAGCTATTATCGCATCGAACCTTGAAGCCGTCTTTCCCGGAGCCTTCGTGCCCGGAATCGCCATGGCGGCCATTTTTCTCCAGCCTGGAAGGCATAACGCCGGTCCAGCCTGGGAAACACCATGGAAGAAAGGAGCTTTTATGACACCGCCCCGTTACCATCTGGAAGAATGCCTCAAAGAAGGCCGTATCATTCTCGACACCATCAGAGACGCCGCCGATCTTGAATCCGCCCGTTCCATCCTTTACGCCGCCGTCACCGGCATTCAGTACGAACGTCACGGGAAAAGCCCGGATCGTTTCGAAGATCACGAGATAACCATCATGCGTGACTGCGCCAGGGTTTTCCGAAGCATGATCGCCGAAAGGTCGGACCGCCTTTCCGGATTCAGCATGACCCAGGCCCTCTGGGACATTGCCCGAGGCATACAGCGTGAGGACCTGACCGAAGGCTTTTATGCGGAAATGATCCATCTGTTCCGAGGGCTTCGGGGTTTCCCGCAAGCACCCAATCCTGAAAAATCTCATATCGAAAATATCTCGGGACGGGCGGCGGCCCTGGTCCGGTCCGACGAACTGGACGCCATCTGGACGAGCATGGAAGCCACGATGAACCGTTACACCGACGGTCTTTCCGACGAATCGGTGAAACGAAGAACAAAGCGCCGTGACGAAATACTGTCCGCCCTCGGAGGAACGCCAAAGGACTGGAACGACTGGCACTGGCAGGTCCGGAACATCATCACCGGCCCGGAGGTCCTTTCATCCCTGGCCGTCCTTTCTGAAACAGAACGTGAGGCCGTGGAAAAAGCCGGAAAAGCGAGAATCCCCTTCGGGATCACGCCGTATTACGCCTCTTTGATGGACAACGATCCGGAAACGGGAAGAGACATCGCCGTTCGAACCCAGGTCATCCCCACGCCGTCCTATGTGGATCGCATGGCCGCCCATGGGGACAACAGGGCTGAAATCTTCGATTTCATGCTCGAAGCCGACACCTCGCCCGTGGATCTGGTGACCCGAAGGTATCCGTCGGTGGCGATTTTGAAACCTTTCAACACCTGCCCCCAGATCTGCGTTTACTGTCAGAGAAACTGGGAAATCGACCAGGCCATGGCGCCCAGGGCCATGGCGTCGAAAAAAGCCATCGACAACGCCTGCGCCTGGATCAAGGACCACCCTGCGATCAAGGAAGTGCTGATCACCGGCGGCGACCCCCTGGCCATGACGGACCGGAGCCTTGAGACCATCCTTGAAAAAGTGTCCGGTATCGACCATGTGGAAATGATCCGTATCGGAAGCCGGGTCCCTGTCACCATGCCCATGCGGATCACACCGAAATTCGCCGAAATGCTGGGCAAGTTCAGAAAACCGGGAAAAAGAGAAATCGCCCTGGTCACGCACATCGAGCACGTTTACGAAGTGACCCCCCAGCTTGTTTCCGCCGTGGACCGCCTGAGACGCCAGGGGATCGGCGTGTACAACCAGCATGTGTTCACCTTCTACGTTTCCAGACGGTTCGAAGCGGCGGCCCTGAGACGGCTGATCCGGATCTGCGGCATCGACTCCTACTATACCTTCGCTCCCAAGGGAAAAGAAGAAACGGAAGACTACAGGGTTCCCGTGGCCCGGATTCTCCAGGAGCAGAAAGAGGAACACCGCCTTCTGCCGGGCTCACGGCGCACAGACGAACCGGTCTACAACGTCCCCGGCCTGGGGAAAAACTACCTGAGAGCTTACCAGCACCGGGATCTTTTGTCCGTTCTCCCGGACGGGTCACGGGTCTACGAATTCCATCCCTGGGAAAAGAACATCGTGGAAAGAGGATCTTACGTCGGCACGGACATCCCCATCCTCACCTACCTGTCACGGCTGAGGGACATGGGGGAACATGCCGAGGACTATTCAAGCATCTGGTATTATTTCTGATCACCGAACCAACACCATCGAAAGGACACCATGAACGACGACAACAGCCCCATGCGTCTGACCAAAGTCTTTTTTACCGACCTGAACGGCAGAATCATGAACCTGTCCGTAAATCACAGGGACCTGGACAGTATCGAAAAAAACGGCATCGGGTTTGACGGCAGTTCCATCGCCGGTTTCGCCAGTGTGGAAAACAGTGACCGGCTTCTGTTTCCCGTCAAGGACAGCCTGAAGAAAATCAGGTTCCGGGATGAATCCGTGGATTTTTTCATCGGAAACATCCTGGATGAACGGGGGGACCGTTCCCAGACCGATGCCCGGCATATTCTTGAAAAGACGCTCGAAAGCGCGAGAGAAAAATACGGGTTCCGTTTTCTGGCAGGACCGGAACACGAGTTTTTCCTCCTGAACGGAAACAAGTTCGAACTGAGCGGCGAAATTGTCTGCGACAGTTCCCATTCGGACAAGGCGGGTTACTGCCACGCCCAGCCCCACGACCGGGGTGAGGCGATCCGTCACCGGATCATCGAGGTGCTGCACGACTGCGGAATCCATTATGAAAAAACACACCACGAAGTGACCCCGTCCCAGCATGAGATCAACCTGGAATGCTGCGATCCCCTGGAGGCGGCGGACAGGACCGTGCTTTTCTCCTATGTGACGAAGAAAGTCGCCATGAAAAACGGCCTCTACGCCACCTTCATGCCCAAACCCTTCGACAACCTGAACCGGAGCGCCTTTCACATCCATCTGTCCGCCCAGGACAGTCAGGGAACCAACCTGTTTTTCAAACAGGGGGCCGAATACAACCTCAGCCGCGAAGCCAGGTGCTTCATGGGCGGGATACTCCGCTACGCCCGTGAGACCTCCGTTGTCATGGCTTCCACCTACAACTCCTACAAGGCCTATATCCGGGAAAAAGAAGCGCCGATTCTCCGGAGCTGGGGGTTCAGGAACAGGAGCTCCATGATCCGGGTCCCCTACACCGGATCGCCTGACAACACGCGGATCGAAATTCGAAGCCCCGACCCATCGGGCAACGTGTATCTTCAGCTGGCGATCCTCATCGCCATGGGCATCCGGGGCATCGAGGAGAATCTGGACTGCGGGGCTCCTGACAAAGGCAGCGCCTATGAACGAAAAATCGAAGCCCCGAAACTCTGGGACGACCGTTTTCTTCCCAAAAGCCTCTACGAGGCCCTGGTCGAGGCCGAACGCAGCGATTTTCTAAAGGAATCTTTGGGAGAGACCATTTATGAAAACTACATCCGGCTGAAAACACGGGAATGGGAGGAACACCGGACCCACATCACGCCACGGGAACACCAGAAGTATCTCAACCTGTAAAACCAGGTGATTCAAAGGAGATTGCCATGCCCCAGCCCCCGAACCCCCAGGTCATTTTTTCATCCCCGGGCCAGGTCGTGAAGGACCTTCTGCTCATCGCCATCGGCAGTGTGGTCACCGCCGTGGCGGTCAACGGGATTCTGATTCCGAACCAGTTCGCCGCAGGAGGGATCACCGGGATCGCCCTGGTCATCCACAGCCTGGTTCCCGCACTCCGTGTGGAATGGATCTATATATTGATGAACATCCCGATGTTTGCCGCAGCCTGGATGGCTGTGGGACGGAGGTTCTTTTTTTACAGCCTCGTGGGAGCCGTGGGACTTTCCCTGGCCCTTGCCTTTATCCACGTTCCCATCCGCCTGGAGGACAAAATCCTGAACGCCCTTCTGGGAGGCATCATCCTGGGGGCCGCCGTGGGGATCACCCTGCGTTCTTCCGGCTCCCAGGGCGGCATGGACATCATGGCCGTGATGCTGCTCAAACGGTTTTCCATCAGTCTCGGCAACACGATTCTCCTCGTGAACGCCATCGTCCTTGTCCTGGCGGCCTGGTATTTTTCCGTGGAATCGGCCCTTTACACCCTGATCGTCATCTACGTCAGCGCCAAGGTGGTCAACATCCTGGTCACGGGGCTCAGCCAGAGAAAGGCCGTGTTCATCATTTCACGGGAATGGAGGGATATTTCATCGGAGATTTTAAGGGATATCCGGCGGGGTGTGACCATCCTGGACGGCAAAGGAGGGTTCAAAGGGGAAAAGGAGAGCATCATCTACACGGTGGTCACCTTTCCCGAACTGGGGGATCTGAAAAACCTGGTGAAACGCCACGACCCGGATGCCTTCGTGGTGATCAGCGACACCCTGGAGGTGATGAATTACCGCATCGGAAACCAGCCGCACTGGTAGAAGGCCTCATTACTCGTTGTCGGCCAGTTCCCTGAAATACTCTTTTTCGTAGCCGCACCAGGGACAGAGCCAGGTGTCGGGAAGGTCTTCGAAAGGCGTTCCCGGTGGAATGCTGTTCTGGGGTTCACCTTTGTCCGGATCGTAGATATAGCCGCAGGGGCACTTGTACCGTTTCATGATTTGGGGGGTTCTCCGCAAAGAAGTTGCTTCAGCCTTTCGCTGAGAAACACGATGGATTCGATGTCCAGATGTTCGATGGCCGTTTCATCGAACATCAGCCTGACCTGACCCATGAAATCCTCCTCCCCGGCCCTGTCCCAGAAAAGAAGAACCACGGGAACCCTGGGAAGGGGCCTGAAAAGGATGGCCGCGTCAGCCGAGCCTTCGATGTCCGCCACAGACTGGCCACCGATGGCCAGGGACCGTTCAAGCAGTTCGTCCTTCTTTCCGGAGAACCGCTCACTCAGGGGTTCCTCCACCTGTTTCGTCATGGTGATCACCTTGGAAACGGTGTTGGGGAACTGGACAAACCCTTTCCAACGGCCACGGGGAACCGCTCGGCCACCCTGGGCCAGGTGGTTCAGGATGAAAACCTGTTCCCATCGCGTCAGGTCGTCTCCTTCGATTTTTTGGATATCAAGCCCGCAGATAAACACATGGCCGGTGAAATACGGAAGCTTCAGGCCTTTACGGCCTTCGAGCTCCACGATTTCACCGCCAATCCGTCCGGGGAGATCCTCGAGTTTCATGTACGCGGCCCGTGCTCTGGCCCAGACCAGGGCGTCTTCGGCCAGGTCGCGTTTCAGCCATTTCCCCTGGGCGTACTGCTCCTGAAGTTCCTTTTCACAACGGGCCAGAATATCGGAATCGATATGGGGGCAGTTTTTCAGGGGGTATTTTTCAGCCACGACCTTGCTCGCAAAGGCCATGCAGGTTGGAAAACCGCAATCTTTGCAGTTGGTGCGGGGAAGAACATCACGGTAAAGATCCACCACGGAAAGGGCCATCGTTCTGTCACCTTCTCATACCACGGGTTCAATGCACTGGGCCGGACAGTTTCTCACAGCGTCCAGCACCTCGTTCTCCGGATAATCGTCACGATCCAGCACCTCGATAAAACCCGCGTCGTTTATCTGAAAAACAGATGGGCTGATCTCGACGCAGATTCCGCACAGCGTACACTCACTTAAATCCACCACGGGAGCTTTCATACACGTTCCTTGATCGATCCAAAACAAACAGCCGGCAAGAGACAAAAAACCAAACCCCTGCCGGCCCGTTCACAGGAATTATTCGCTTGACCTGGGGCTTTGTTATTTCCCTGCCGGTTTGCACTTCGAAAGATCCAGTGCCGTTCCACAGGCGACACATTTGTGTGTCTTGTTCATCTCGTCGCCGAAAACCTCGTTTTCCTTACCACAGGAAGGACAGGCACAGGCGTACGTGATCAAAGACTTGTTGAGTTCGTTTCCGGGACAACGTTGTGATTCCATCGTGACCTCCTTGTTGACAAAGATGTTTAGGGTTAATGGACGAACGACGGGCGGAAAAACCCACAGCCGTGAGAACCCGCTCGCTTGTTTCAACCGCTTCTGCGGTCAAAAGAACGTTCATGCCACCATCCTTTCCGGATATGGGCCGCACGTTCCCTTTCCGCAAGCTGTTTTATCTTGTAGGCGGAATCACGAATCACACCGTACATGATGCCGCATCCGCTGTCTTCACGATCTTCGTCGCCCTGATCGGCGAGCGCCAGCATGTCATTCACCAGCAGAAGGGTGGCTTCAATGTTTTTGTCACATTTTCTCACGGCTCTTGACTCCCTTTTCTTGCTGATATTCAAATTCAAGGATGAGCAGTTCATAAATCATGACTCAAACAAATACAAATACCATGCCAGCGCAGCCGGATCAGTACGCTTCGCCGTGATGAAGATCCTCTTCCTTCACTTTGGTCGAGAAGATCTTGTAAGCCCAGGCCTGATACGCGATGACCAGCGGAATGAAAACCACCACCACCCCCAGCATGATCTTCAGGGTAAGAGGGCTGGACGAGGCGTTGAATGCGGTCAGGGCAAAGGCCGGATCCATGTTCGAACCGAAAAGGGTGGGAAACATGCCGATGATTCCAAAAAAGGTGGCCAGAACGATGGTCAGACTGGACGCTCCCCAGGCCATGAAATAGGACTGTTTTTTGATGAAGAACCGAACGCCGGCAAGGGCCGCCACCGCCGCCAGTATGACGATGAACAGGGCGGGCTGGGCCAGGTAGTTTTTGAAAAGGTTGGTGTAGAAATAGGATGCCACCACAAAAACCAGGGTCATGACAAGAACCACGGGCCATCCTTTTTCAGCGATTTTCGCGGCCCGGTCATGGAGATCCCCTTCGGTCCGGACACACAGCCACAGGGCTCCGTGCTGGATGAACAGGCAGAGGAACAGGACTCCGCCGAGAAGTCCGTAGGGGTTGAGAAGGGAAAGAAGGTTGCCGTGATACACTCCATCCTTGTCGATAGGCAGTCCCATGAAGATGTTGGCGAAAGCCACGCCGAAAAGAAGGGCCGGAGCCGAGCTTCCGATAAAGAAACAGGTGTCCCAGACTTTCTTCCATCCCGGGCTTTCGATCTGGCTTCGAAACTCAATGGACACGCCGCGAATGATCAGGGCGAAAAGAATCAGCATAAGGGGCGTGTAAAGGACGGAAAACATGGTGGCATACACCTGGGGAAACGCCGCGAACGTCACACCGCCCGCCGTGATCAGCCAGACTTCGTTGCCGTCCCATACAGGGCCGATGGCGGAAATCATCGTTTTACGTTCGATATCCGTTTTTCCGATAAAAGGGTAAATCGTCCCGACTCCGAAATCGAAACCGTCGGTCATGAAGAACGCGGCCCAGAGCAAACCCCACAAAAAGAACCAAATAATCTGTAATTCCATAGAAGCCTCCGATTGATGAACCTTGTCAAAAAGGTGTTTCAGTCATTGTTGGTAACTGTCCCTTGCTGTCCCTGTGTTTCAAGGAAGAAATGAGACACTTTCAGGTCTGTTAATGAACGGCGCCTGCCATGTCCGGACCTTTTTTGGCGTGCTTGAACATCAGGAAATACCCCACAGCGCCGAGAAGGCCGTAAACCACGATGAACGCGATCAGGGTGAAAAGCACCTGGGAACCGGCCACAGGTGACGCGGCGTCACTTGTTTTCATCAGGCCGTAAACGATCCAGGGCTGACGGCCCACTTCCGCGAGCACCCAGCCCGCTTCAAGGGCGACAACAGGCAGGGGGATGGAAAACATCATGATTTTCAAGAGAAGCGGGTATTCAAGGATTTTTTTACGTTTGATCCACAGGACCAAGGTGATCAGGGGAAAGAAGGTGCCCAGGCCCACCATGGTTTTAAAGGCCATGGACGTGATGAAAACAGGCGGCCGTTCGTCTTTGGGAATATCCTTGAGGCCGGTGATTTTCGCGTTGAAATCATGGGTGGCGAGAAAGCTGAGAAGACCAGGAAGGCGGCCGATTTCAATGGAGTTTCTCTCGTTTTCTTCGTCAGGAATGGCGAAAAGAAACACAGGTGCGCGTTCGGTTGTTTCCCAGTGGGATTCCATGGCCGCCAGTTTGGCGGGCTGGACTTCGGCGACGTGGATCCCGTGGAGATCGCCTGAAATGAAAGCGAGGACAGAAGCCACAAGACCCACCACCAGGGCCATATTGAAGGATTTGGTGAAAAGCTGGACTTCATTCTTTTTCAACAGATGATACGCGCTGATGCCCATGACGAAAAACGACCCGAAAATGTAGGACGCGGTCAGGGTGTGGAACATTTCGAGAAGGGCGAATTTCTGGAACACAATGGCCATGAAATCAGTGAGTTCGGCCCGGCCGTTGCGGATGGCGTAGCCCACGGGATGCTGCATCCAGGAGTTGGCGGCCAGAATCCATATGGCTGAAAGGGAACCGGCGATGGCCACCAGCCACATCACGAAGGCATGGGCCTTGGCCGAAAGTTTCTTCCATCCGAAAATCCAGATTCCGATGAACGTGGATTCAAGGAAGAACGCCACGGTGGCCTCGATGGCGAGAAGGGAGCCGAAAATATCGCCCACGTATTCGGAATACCGGGACCAGTTGGTCCCGAACTGGAATTCCAGGGTGATCCCCGTGACCACGCCCACGGCGAAGTTGATCAGGAACAGTTTCCCGAAAAACTTGGTCATCCTGAGGTAATCTTCATCCCCGGTTCTTGCGTATTTCGTTTCCATGAAGGCCAGCAGCACGGACAGCCCGAGCGTCAATGGAACAAAGAGAAAATGGAACATCGTCGCCGCGGCGAACTGAAGCCTTGATAAAAAAACCGCATCCATGTCGTCCTCCGTCAATCTCACTTTTGGGGTTAATAGGGTTAAGGATAAAAATATCCCAAACTGTTACACGTATTGTGCCAATCCGGTTTTTAATTATGATTTCATGGGTGAAAATTGAAATTGTCAAACTATACCACGAACGCCACGTCATTCACAATTCATTTTCCAATGTCATCCCGGGGCGACACACCTTGCCGGACTCAGCCTTGGCAGCCCGTTTCCGAGGTTTGTCTCATGATGTGTGAGACACAAAATACAGTTGATCCAAAACCAGGGACGGTTTTGGTCGAAATGTCCGGCAACCGGTCCGCCGAATGTCCGTCCGGGGTGGAGCCGTCAATCATTTTTTTTATAAATTACCTGTAAAAACTGAATGTTGGTTAAAAATACCGGCAGAAATCGTTCATGAGATCCAACAAAGCCTCTTACAATGTTTTTTTAAATGATGGCACGGAACTTGATTATATTCTCCGATGAGTTTGGCAAGTTTTACTGTAAAGCCAGAACATAAAAGGAGGCGTCATGATACGGTTTGAAGAACTTAAAAGAAATATACCTTTATTAAATGCGGTGGAATGGGACCTGAATCCGGCAACGGCTGTGGGAAGGCACCTTGAATGGGGAGCTGGCTGGGCCGTGGATGACTACAGGGCCAGAGGCAGCGTGGACGAATCGATCTACTTTGCCATCACCACATGGGAAAATCCTCCCGTGATCGTTCTGGTGAGACGAAAGGGCTTTGATATGGAAGAGCTCGCGCGTTTCAGAATGCCCTTTGAACTTGAAAAAAAATTTCTTGACTCCATAGGCTATCATAAGGGAATATACGAGCTTGACGCTGAAATCAAGCATTGGCTCAAAACATCTTTGAACAGTCACTGACATATTTTTGATAAGGAACCTACAGAAAGGAGTTAGACATGGCGCTGGACTTCAACGCGGATGAAATTTTCGAAATGGCCGAACAGATTGAGAGAAACGGTGCGATTTTCTACAGAAAAGCAGCCGATACCGTCACAGGCGGTGAAAAGGATTTTCTCCTTGAACTGGCAAAAATGGAAGATGACCACGAAGTGACGTTCAAGTCTCTTCGCAAGGAACTTTCAGGCGCCATGAAAGAGTCATCAACCTTTGATCCGGACGATATGGCTCCCCAGTATCTCAAAGCCCTGGCCGATACCCGTGTTTTCTTCGAAAAAGATTTGGACACCAGCACCATGAAAGAGATTCTCAAGGCCGCCATCACGGCCGAGAAAGACTCCATCGTTTTCTACCTTGGCATGAAGGAGCTTGTTCCTGAAAAACTGGGTAAAACCAAAATCGACGACATCATCAAAGAAGAAATGTCCCACATCAGACTCCTGAGTGCCCGTCTGGTCAAGACAAAATAGCTGGACCCAAGAAACAACTGTATGCGGACGCATGCCCTTGCGTCCGCATCCTTCCTGATGATGTTCTGATTTTATTACCATAACCATAACCGGCCTTTTCAGAAATCCGGCATGACTTTGTCCTCCAGGAGCCAGGTAAGCACCTTCTCCGCACCAGTGTTCTGAAACGAGGCCCCCCCACGAGGTGAGCATGAAGCATGTGGTGATTGTCGGAGGTGGTTTTGCAGGTTTAAAAGCAGCGAAAATCCTCGGTGGCTCAGGTCAGGAAATCCGGGTGACCGTGATCGACAGGACAAACCACCACCTATTCCAGCCCCTTCTCTATCAGGTCGCCACCGCCGGCTTGAGCCAGTCCGACATCTCGGTTCCCATCCGCAGCATCCTTTCGGCCTTTTCGAACATTTCCGTCCTGAAAGGTTCCGCCCTGGGTGTGAAATTCGACGAAAAAAAACTGGTCACCGATTTCGGGGATGTGGATTACGACTACCTGATCCTGGCCTGCGGCGTCCAGCATTCCTACCATGACCACCCGGAATGGGAGACGTTCGCCCCTGGACTTAAAACCCTGGAACAGGCCGCCGAAATCCGTCGGCGTATCCTCAGCGCATTCGAAGAAGCTGAAAAGGAAAAAGACCGGAGTCGCCTTAAAAAACTCCTGACCTTTGTGGTGGTGGGTGGAGGCCCGACCGGCGTGGAACTGGCCGGAGCCATCGGTGAAATGACCCGTTACACCCTGGCCAAAGACTTCCGCAACATCGACCCCAAACTGACCCGGATCATCCTTCTCGAAGCAGGCCCCAGGATTCTTTCCATGTTTTCACCGGGCCAGAGCAGCCGGGCCACCCGGGATCTGGAGACCCTGGGCGTCCAGGTCTGGACGTCAAGCCCCGTCACATCCATGGACGAAGAAAGCATCACCGTGGGCAATGAACGCCTGGAAACCGCCACGGTTCTCTGGGCCGCCGGGATCAAGGCCACGGACCTGAACAAGACCCTGAACGTCCCCCTGAACGACCAGGGCCGGATCATCGTGGAAGAGGACCTGAGCATCAAAAGCCATCCTGAGGTTTTCGTGGCCGGAGACCAGGCCTGTTTTTTCGACAAGAACGACGAAGCCCTTCCTCCCTTGTCACCTGTGGCCATCCGGCAGGGTGAAGCCATCTCCCGGAACATCCTAAGGGAAATCGAAGGCGAACCCAGGGAGCCTTTCAGCTATTCCCACCTGGGAACCATGGCCACCATCGGCAGAAGCCGTGCCATCGTGGATTTCGGGTTTCTCAAATTCAACGGACTTGTGGCCTGGCTTCTCTGGCTGTTTGTCCACATTTACTTCATCACTGGCTTCAACAACAGGATCTTCATTTTTCTCAAATGGTGCATCGCCTACATGACCAACAAGAAAGGGGCGCGCATCATCCTCAGAAATTCCTGGAGATTTTACGATAATGACCTAAATGAAACAAGGAGTACGGATCAATCATGAGTTCAGCTGGAAAAGAATGGCGCTGTTCGGTTTGCGGGTATGTTCACAAGGGCGACGAAGCCCCTTCACACTGTGTGGTCTGTGGTGCTCCTTCGGACAAATTCGAACCTTTCGGAGATGAACGAACTGAAAAAAAAGAGGATGTGGCCGGCTGGAAATGCCTGGTCTGCAATTACATTCACCGGGAGGACGGGGCTCCTGAAACATGCCCGGTCTGCGGCGCGGGAAGCCGGAATTTCGAACCGGTCGCCGCTGAAAAAAGTGACGCCACGGTTTCGGAACCTGGCAAACGCATCCTGGTCGTCGGGGCCGGTATCGCCGGTGTGTCCGCGGCCGAAGCGGCCAGGGCACAGAACCCCTCGGCAGAAATCACCGTGCTTTCCAAAGAAGAAGGGCTCCCCTATTACCGGCTGAACCTGACACGCCTTCTGGCCGGTGAAGTGACCGATCTTTCCCTGCCCATCCATCCTGAAAGCTGGTACAAAGAAAACCGGATTGACCTTTTCATGAAAGCCGAAGTCACGGAAATTCAGCCCGGGGTCAAAACCATCGTTCTCCGGGATGGAAAGAGGCTTTCTTACGACAGCCTGATCCTCACCGCCGGAGCCCACCCTTTCATCCCCCCTGTTCCCGGAGCCCAGAAAAGCGGGGTCACCACGTTCCGTAATCTGGACCAGGCCGTAAAAATCGCATCGGCCGCAAAACTTGCCCGTTCGGTGGTCGTGGTCGGCGGCGGGATTCTTGGCCTCGAAGCGGCCGCCGCCCTGAAACAGACATCGCCTGGTTTGACCGTCACCGTGGTGGAGGGTTTCGACTACCTGATGCCTCGCCAGCTCAACCGAAAAGCCGCGTCCAGGCTTAAAAACCATGTGGAAAAACTCGGCATTCTCTTAGAGACAGGCACCACGGTGAAAGAGATTGAAGGCGACGAACGTGTGGCCGGCGTCGTTCTCGGAAACGGAAAACACATCGCCGCCGAACTGGTGATCTTCGCGGCAGGCGTGAGGCCCAACAGCTACCTGGCCCGGATCACCGGGCTCAAGGTCAACCAGGGCATCCTGGTCAACGATTACATGGAAACCTCTTTTGACGGGATTTACGCAGCCGGTGACATCGCGGAACATCGCGGCGTGGTTTACGGCCTCTGGAACGCCGCCATGTACCAGGGCGCCATTGCCGGCATGAACGCCGCCGGCAAAAAGTCGGGATTCGGAGGCATTCCCCGGTCCAACACCATCAAGGTCCTTGGCATCGACCTGTTCAGCATCGGGGCCATCGAACCCTGCGACGGAAGCTGCACGGTCATCGAAAAAGAAAACGAACGGGCTTACATCAGCCTGCTTTTCCGCGACGGCCACATGGAAGGGGCCATTTTATACGGCGACACGTCACGCAGCGCTGACATAAAAAAAGCCATCGAAGACAAAAAGGATTTCTCCAGGGCCCTCAGGAACGATCCGGATGTGGATCAGGTCCTGGATTTTTAGGTGCCGATGAACCCCATGAAAAACGCCGCCCTGTTCTGGCCGAAGCTGATCGAAGGAACGCTGGTCAAACGCTACAAGCGTTTTCTCGCCGATGTCAGGCTCGAGGACGGCTCGGTGGTCACGGCCCACTGCCCTAATTCCGGGTCCATGACCACCTGCTCCGAACCGGGGCGGCCTGTTTTCATTTCAAAAAGCGAGAACCCGAAACGGAAACTGGCCTACACCTGGGAACTTATCGACATGGGTTCCTCCCTGGTGGGGGTGAACACCAACGTGCCCAACCGGCTGGTGAAAGCCGCCTGCGAGGCCCGTGTGGTTCCGGAACTTTCAGATTACGGGACCGTGGCTGCGGAAGTGACGGTGAGCGCCCACACACGCCTGGACCTGATGCTTTCCGACCCGGATCTTGGCCGCTGTTACGTGGAAATCAAGAACTGCACCTTGGTCACCGACGGGCTGGCCTGTTTTCCCGACGCCGTGACCAGCCGTGGCCTCAAGCATCTTGAAGAGCTCGAGGCTCTTCATCGACAAGGAAACCGCTGCGTGATGTTCTACCTGATCCAACGGATGGACGCCCATCGGTTCAGCCCTGCGGATCATGTGGACCCCGCCTATGGAGCGGGGCTCAGGCGGGCCGTGGAACATGGGGTGGAGATTCTCGTTTACGACACTGTCATCACCCCGTCCCTGATACATTTAGGAAAAAAGGTAAATTGCCTGTTATGACAACAGAACGTTTTGAAAAACGGTCGGCCGTAGCCGCTCCGGCCGAAGAGGTGTACGACTGGCATGCCCGTGAAGGGGCTATCCGGCGTCTCAGCCCGCCCTGGGCGCCTTTGCAGATCATCTCAAAAACTCCGGGCGTGGAAAAAGGAACCCGGGTGAAACTGAAAATCAAGACAGGGCCTGTGTTTTCAGCCTGGGACGCCGAACATACCGCCAGCGAACCGGGCCGGATGTTCACCGACACACAGCTCAAGGGGCCGTTCAAAGTCTGGCGCCACACCCACCGGTTCATTCCCCGCGAAAACGGCAGCACCCTGGAAGACAGCATCGAGTTTTCCATGCCCTTCCCCCTGGACCGTTCCGCCTGGGTCACGTCCTTTATCCGCAAGGACCTGGAACGGATATTCCGTTACAGACACACGGTCACCCGAAGGGATCTTACACTCCATCTTTCAGGAAAAATCCAGCGGCCGCTCCGTATAGCCATCACCGGGGCCAGCGGCCTGATCGGAACGACCCTCGTTCCCTTTCTCACCACAGGCGGCCACAGGGTTTCCACCCTGGTAAGGCGTCAGCCTGATGCCGGGAAAAACGAAATCTTCTGGGACCCGGAACGAGGCATCCTCGATCCCGAAGCCCTTGAAGGATGTGACGTGGTGATACACCTGGCCGGTGAAAACATCGGGGAAGTCAAGTGGACCGACAGCGTGAAACAGCGTCTCACAGCCAGCCGGGTCAAAGGCACCCGTCTTCTTGCAGGAACTCTGGCCCGCCTTGAAAGCCCCCCTTCCGTCTTTCTCTGCGCTTCGGCCATCGGTTTTTACGGAAACACCGGGGACGCAACCGTGGATGAATCGGCAGGCACTGGCCACCAGTTTATCTCAAAGCTTTGCATGGACTGGGAAGAAGCCTGTGAAGAAGCCATTAACGCCGGTATCCGCACGGTCAACATGCGCATCGGGGTGGTCCTCTCTCCCCAGGGAGGCGCTTTGTCCAAAGTCCTCGGCCTTTTCAAAGCCGGCCTGGGCGCGGCCATGGGATCCGGAGCCCAGTATGTCAGCTGGATTTCCCTGGAAGACATCCTGTACGCCATACACCACCTGATCGCCACGCCCGGTCTTGAAGGCCCGGTGAATCTCACGGCCCCCCATCCCGTGACCAACCTGGACTACACGAAAACCCTGGCCCGGGTCCTGAACCGCCCGGCCCTGTTCCACATTCCCGAAGGCCTGATCCGGGGGGTATTCGGCCAGATGGGCGAGGAAGTCCTCTTGTCCGGATCAAAGGTAATCCCTTCGAAACTTCTTGACAGCGGTTTCACATTCAACCATCCTGACCTCACATCCGCACTGAAAGAAACCCTGGGAGCTTGGTAAACGCATGAGTCGACACCTGAAAACGATCTTCCTGATCCTGATGACCACAGCCCTGGGCTTTGGTTTCCTTCACCAGTTCTTCGGCTCCGCCAATCTGAATTTCGACCGGCTGCACATTTTTCTGTTCAACCTCTGCTCGGGCGGAACCCTGGTTCTCTACTACACGGAAAACCTCCGCCGCCTCACCTATAAATCCGGAGCTTTTCTGGGGATCTCCCTGCTCTACGCCGTACTGGCTTTTCTGGAATTCTACCCGGCCACCGTGGCCTGCTCCATTGTGCTTTTCGCCATCGTGGAATCGGTTCGAGTCAAACGGTTTTCCTTTTTCCCGTGGAATTTTTTCCAGAGCCGCGCCCCGGTCTCGGAAAAATTCAACCAGGCATCCCTGCTCTGCCTGTCCCTGGGCCTTTTGATCTCTTCGGCCGTGATCATCAACAACGAATACCTGAAACTGATCACCATTGCCAAGCTCAAGCTGGACACCTTCTTTCTCGGGTTTTCTTTTCCCCTGTCCCTGATCACCATGTCGGTGATGTTCGCCATCATGAAACCTGCACGAAAAACACTGGAAACGTTCCTGAGAAACCTGTGTTTCTGGACCGTCAACCTTGGGGTAATCATCTTCTTCCTGTTCATCCTCATGGAAAAACTCATGCCCCAGGTGGTGGTCACATCCATGCTGTTCGCGGCGGTCATCACCATACTCCTGCTGTTCAAGCAGAACGTGGACCACATCCAGCAAAAAAACTTCCTCACCTCCGGCATGTTCTTCCTGCTTTACACGGCCATCACCGGTATCGGCTACATCATTCTCGAATTCTTTCCCGCCTATTTCGACATGGGGTCGAAGCTTTTGCTCAAGATCCATTCCTTCGCATCCCTCTACGGCTGGAACTTAAGCGGGCTCGCCGTGATCATGCGGTTCGACGATTTTCCCATCCGTCTCCATTCCCGTCATCTGATTGTGGCCCACTGGATCGTAGTGGCATTTCTCGCTCCCATGGGTTATTATTACGGAACGTTTTCCATCCTGGCGATCATCGGCTATTTCCTGCTGCTGGTCGTCCTTTTTTTCACCCGGACAAAAAACACGGCCTCCACGGCCCAATGAAAGGATAGAACCATGAACCGGAAAACCATCGAATCCATCACGTCCGCAGAACTGAAAGAATACATCGATACCCACAACGAAAAAGAATACGCCATTATCGACGTGCGCCAGCCCGATGAATACTACGAAAGCCACATTCCAGGGGCGCGTCTGATTCCTTTCACCGTTCTTGGACGAAAAGCGCCCGACCTGCCCGAAAACACAGACCTGATCTTCACCTGCCAGACCGGGGCCCGTTCCAAAGCCGCCGCGGCCCTGGCCACCGATCTCCTGAAGAAACCGGGCCGCATCATCAACCACAGCGGCGGGATTCTTTCATGGGAGGGGAATATCGTTCAGGATTTCCCCAGGGTCCAGGTACTGGGACCGAAAAACGACTTTGAGGAAATGCTGCTGGCCGCCATGGACCTGGAAAAAGGGGCCTGGAACTTCTACAAATCCATCCTTGAAAAATTTCCCAACGAGCCGTTCAGCGACGCCATCGAATACCTGTCCCTGGCCGAATCCGATCACGCCGAAGCCCTGTACCGCATTCTTGTCCGGAGAAAAGAGGATCTGCCCGAGTTCGACGCCCTGTTTCTCAGCATGAAAGGCGACATCTTAGAAGGCGGTGTGGAACTTAAAGAAGCCCTGGCAAGGCTTGACAACATCAAGACCGCCCAGCCCGTGGCTATTCTGGAAATGGCGCTGGACATCGAATACTCGGCCTTCGATCTTTACCGGAACGGCGCAGACTTGGTGGACGACCCGGATATCAAGAAGATCCTCTACGGCATCGCCAACGGCGAGAAAAGCCATATGAAAAAACTGTCCGAGGCCTTCGAGTATCTGGAATAGCCGAATCGCCTATGGCGCGGGATGTCCACCCCGCGCCTGTCTTTTCGGGCGGCCAATGAAATGAAGGGATCTCTGAAAAACAAGGACTCTACCAAGCGACACCGCCTGGACCCCGAAACCAGTCCGGAATCCGTACGGCGGGGCGTCCAGCACTCCCGGATACGGGGACAGGCCATCGCCAGAGACCGGGCCTGTCCACATACGATTCTTCTGTGTTTAACACCGAATGCCCTATTAAATGAAGTGATGTAATGAATAGTAATAATTTAAAAAAATACTTTTTTGCCAGTTTATTGGCATTTTTGTTTTTGATTATCGGGACTGGATGCGCATCGAAACATAGCTTATACGCATTGAATACGGGTAATGATGTTGCATTTATCAAACCTACTGACGGCATAAGAATTCTTAAAATTGATGATACATATCTGGATATAATTCCTGATGGTTACATGGCATTAATAATTGGAAAGCCAAAATACTCCAGTGTTTCTATCAGTCCAGGCCACCATAAAGTGGTCGTCAATGTTGAGTATTTCAGTGAGGGTTCTGTTTTTTCCCTTGAAGCAGATTTCCAAAAAAACATGCTATACAACGTAAAGTTCGATGTTATCGATCGTGTCGAAGGAAAAAATGAATGGATTCTTGACGTTTGGATCGAAGATTCTATAAATAAAAAAATAATCAGTAAAATTATTAAGAATATTTAAAGGCTATTTCATAGCCGAACAAACCCTTGCACTCGGGCCGGACTACGTCGCTCTGTTTTTCATAATGTCTATATTTCTATGTCTTTACCCTTTTGGTGGGCGTCATTTTTTGCCGCCTGTACGGTGAAGGATACATTGGGCGTTCAAAAAAACCAACGACTGCAGGGGAAATTGGTGATTCCTCATGAACAGATTGTTCGAAGAAAGCTCCATCAACAACATGCCCTTGAAAAACAGATTTGTGCGGGCAGCCACATGGGAAGGACTTGCAACTGAAAAAGGTGAAGTCACCCCTGAGTTGATCAACACGATTACATCGCTGGCCTCGGGCGGTGTCGGTTTGATTGTAACAAGCCATTCTTATGTTTCGCAGGAGGGGCAGGGAACCCCGAGGCAACTTGGGGTTTATGACGACAGCCTCATTCCAGGATTGGAGGCGATGGCTTCAGCCGTTCATGAAAACAACGGCAAAATTGTCATGCAGCTTGCCCATGCCGGCCTGTATGCGGAGGTGGCGTTGACTGGCAGGGCGGCATTAGCCGTGTCAGAGCCTGAGGGTTTTCCGGAAGCCAATGTTCGAACCGTAACATCAGAAGATGTTCAGCACCTTATTTCATCATACGCCCAAGCGGCAAAAAGGGCGAAGGCCGCCGGTTTTGATGGAATTGAACTTCATTCCGGCCATGGCTATTTGCTGAGCCAGTTTCTCTCTCCGGCCTACAATAGGCGGAAGGATGAATACGGCGGATCGATTGAAAACAGAGCCAGAATCCATCTCCAGATTTATCAGGCCATACAAGACGTTGTCGGGCCAGATTATCCCATCCTCATCAAAATGAATGGTGCGGACTTTATCGAAAACGGACTGACAAAAGAAGATTCTTTAAAGGCCGCGGAGCTCTTTGCCGGTGCGGGCTTCGATGCCATTGAAGTCAGTGGCGGCATCATCAGAACCGGTAAGCTGTCGCCCAGCAGACCCGGTATCACGGCAGAAGATAAGGAAGCCTATTTCGAAGAATACGCAAAACACTTCAAAAAACATCTGAAAACACCCTTGATCCTCGTGGGCGGTTTTCGGTCTTTCCCAGTCGCCGACCGAATAGTCTCCGAAGGAATTGCGGATTACATCTCCATGAGCAGGCCGTTTATTCGTGAGCCTGATTTGATCAACCGCTGGAAAAACGGTGACCTTCGCAAAGCGGAATGTAAATCCGATAATTTATGCTTCAATCCCGGATTTGAAGGCCGCGGGGTGTATTGCGTCACACGGGAACTGGAAAAGGATAAAAATTCCGGACAACTTATGACCAGTCGCTTCAGTTGACCACCGAAATGCAAGGTCTTAGGCTTCACTCGAGACGTATGAAAATTCCCCCGGCTTGACACCCGCGAACAAGTGGCGTACGATATTTAAAAAATTGTACGTCATTCATTCGGAGGGTGTATGAATACCAAGTTAACATTGCGGCTTGAAGAAAACCTGATACACAGCGCCAAGCTGTATTCAGCAAAAACCGGCCAATCAATCTCCAAAATAGTTTCAAACTACTTCTCGCTCATCGATGTCATGCTGTCTGAAAAGCCTCAAGCTGTTTCAAAAATCACCAGTTCATTGAGAGGCTGCCTCAAACATCAATCTGGCGTAACCGAAGAGGCCGATTACAAAAAGTATCTTGAGGGCAAATATCTGTGAATGTCCTCTTTGACACCAACGTTGTCCTTGATGTCCTGCTTGACAGAGAACCCTTTTCTGATTGGGCTGCCATTCTGTTTTCCTGGGCTGAAGAGGGGATGATTACAGGTATTTTAGGGGCAACGACTGTAACCACCATCTTTTACCTTGCCACCAAGGTTGTTGGCAGGGAACAGGCTGAAGAGGCCATCGAGAAACTGCTCTCGATATTCACTATCGCCCCAATCAACCGGTCCGTATTGGAAACCGCGATAAAGTCAGCGTTCCCGGACTTTGAAGATGCTGTTTTGTATCAGGCTGCTTGCCACTCCAATGCCCAGGCAATTGTGACACGGGATTTGACAGGTTTTAAGAAGTCTGAAATTTCAGTCTATTCGCCTGAAGAATTTGTCAAAATGATCCAGGCGTTAAAATAAAGGACATGGACCGCATGGACCCAACAACGAATGAAAGATGTTTGACGGGATCCCCGCCATTGTCATTCCGGGCGGCCGGGGTGTTTTCGGAAGGTCTTGAGCTTTCGGGTATCTTGGGATTGCGAGGTGCCCGCCCGCCATGCAGGCCGACCCGGAATCCATTCCCGCAAACGATTTGACCCATGAATTATCGAGAATGATTGCTCATGCCGGCATGGATTCCGGGTCGGCTTCGGAACTCGAGCCTACAATCTTTGCCGGGTCCGAAGCTGGTCAAACACTTCTCATGTTGGAGACCGCCCGGAATGACAAATTGGGGGGCCGGAGACCTGTTTGAAAATTCTTTTCTGGCATCAGCTGCCGTAATTTTATTAAACATAAGATCTCCTGATTGTATAAAACGTTCATTTTGTACAAATTGTACATTTATAGTAGGCTGATATCAAAGAGGATTTTTTAAGAAAGTGTATCCTTCAGAGATATGACCATGGCAACCCAGATGATGAAAAAAACCGCTTTCACATACATGTTCATTTCGGTTCTGCTTTCGTATGCCTGCATTGATCTTTCAGCGGACCTCCTGTTCGCTGTCATGCTTGGCATCGCGATCCTTGGTGCCGTGTGTGCATTTTTGATACTTCTTCTGATCTCCCTGATAAAACGCAGCAGATCCCATGCCGTTACCGCCATGGTCCTTTTTCTTTCATTGATGACCACAGCGGCCGTAGCTGGAATCGTCATTCCGCGAATGCATGAAAGAACCATAAAAAAGGCGGCTTATATCATTAACAAAATCGAAACGTACAAATCCGAACATGGTGAATACCCGAAGGACATCCAAACGGATCTGAACTTATCGGATTCGGATAGGGAAACCGAGATGGGAATCTTTGTCGACAGGTATTACAGGTACGTCAGGCATGACGAAGGATACACCGTATATTTCGATAAGCCGGGATGGGTGCAGAGTCGTTATCATTCAAAGGATAAAGCCTGGGGTTCACACGACTGACCGCCAACCCTTCTCCAAACTCCCTGAAAACAGACCGTTGATTAAAAAACCCGCATCTGATTGATTTTATCAGGGATAAGCCATTTCAACTTGCCATAGGCCATAACCGGGTCTATAATCGGCCACAAATTTTGGTCAAAAAAACAATCAGGTGAAACCATGGAATCCCAACTGACGTGTTGTCCGTTCCGTATCACGGGCCGGAAAACCAGTTCCGGTCATCATCAGGCACGGCATTCCCCCTGATTCATCAAACGAAAGGCAACATCCATGTTTTTAGAAAAAATCAGGGTATCCTCGGGAATCAGCACCCTTGACCGGATCCTGGGCGGACTTTACATCGGCGACAACGTGATCTGGTACGACGACGCGGGAAGCCTCGCCCTGCCCTTCTGCATGAACCTGATCCAGACATCCCAGGCCCAGAACAAATCCATCATCTATGTGAGTTTCGACCGCTCCCCGAAAAACCTCCTGGAAATGCTGGGCCCCCTTGCAAGAAACAACAACCTCACCATCCTCGACTGTTTCACCCAGGGCAAGGGAGACAGTTCCGAGGTGTTCGAGCAGTTCTATGAAAAAAACGGGGCCCAGTGGCCTTACCAGATCATCAAGGTAAACGAACCCACCCGGCCTGAGAATGTCATGGAAGCCATCTACGGCATCCATAAAACCATGGAAGGGGATGTCCGTCTCGTCATCGAAAGCCTGACCGGCATGCAAGACCTCTGGGGTTCCGAGGACAGCATCCGGAAATTCTATTCCCATTCCTGCCCACGGCTTTACGACCTGAACACCATCGCCTACTGGATCATCGAAAAAGGCGCCCATTCCAACCAGGTCAAAGCCCATATCAACCAGATCGCCCAGGTGGCCATCGAGCTTTCCGTCCAGGGTGAAGAACCCTCCCTGACCATTCTTAAAGCCGAAGGACGGAGCCCCGTCGCACCCCACAAACCCAACACCTTCAACGTCAAGGGCATGACCATCGAATTCGCCGACGACCGGAGATCGGGAAAACAGATCAACATCGGCATGAGGCTCAAGGAACTCCGGAAAAAGCAGGGCGTCACCCAGGCTGAACTGGCGAAACTGGTGGGCGTGACCCCCAGCAACATCTCCCAGGTGGAAAGCAACCTGATCAGCCCGTCTTTAAGCGCCCTTCTCAAGATCGCCGAAGCCCTGTTCGTGGACATCACCTACTTTTTCCAAGGAAGCAGCGGTATCGAAACACGGCTTGTGTTCCCGGCGGACAAAGCCACCTCCGTGGCCTTCCCGGACCTGCCGTCCCGGAGCATCAGCGGCAGTCTGCTTACCCCCATGGATTTCGAGCCCAAGGCCGAACCCTACATCATCGAAATTCCACCGAAAACCAAGCTTCCTTCCCATTTTTTCGTCCACAAAGGCGAAGAACTGGGGTACATGCTGAGCGGCCGCCTCACCATGACCACAGGGCGCGAGACGGTGTCCGCCCGATCCGGAGACGTGATCTACCTGAAAAGTGAAATCCCGTCCCAGTGGGAGAACACCGGGGCCAATCCGGCCCGCATCCTCTGGCTTAAAATCAAGTAGGTGGAGTTTCTCCCCAAGGTTTTTTAAGAAACGCTGGTCAGAAGCTGTAGCCGATGGTGAAATGGAGGTTGCCCCTGGCCTCGTTTTCTTTCGGCGATGTCTTCCAGCCGTAGAGGAAACCCACAGGACCGATGGGCGTGACGTAACGCAGGCCTGTGCCCAACGATGACCGGAACCCCTCGTCTCCTTCATCGGAGTTGGTTTTTCCCACTTTTCCCGTGTCGTAGAAACAGGTGATCTCGAAATTCATGCCCACATCGATCCGCGCTTCCAGGCTGCCTGTGTAGAACTCCCGGCCTCCCACGGGGTCTCCTTCGCTGTCGAATCGAAGCAGGTTTTCGTCAAAGCCTCTGACATCCGTGGCGCCGCCCAGATAGAACAGCTGGTCGTTGGGGATGTCGGCGTTCACGGCAATGGGTTCCAGATAGCCGTAACGGGCCCTCAGGGCCAGGGTGAGAAAGGACAGGGGCGAGTAATAGTACCGGGCCTGGGCCTGGTATTTGAGAAAATCGTCGGGTGCATCTCCCAGGGCGTTGGAAAAATCCACGGAAAAAATCGTGTACAGCCCTTTCCTGGGCCGGATGAACGAATCGGTGGAATTGTAGCTGATCGAGGGGCTGGTGATGAACATGTGCCGGCCGTCGAAGGCGTCGTCCTCCTGTTGCCCCACATCCCCAGGGTCTTTCTGGTACTGGTCTTTGAACTGGTAGGAGAAGGCCAGGGCCAGGGTCACGTTGTTCGTAAACTCACGGCTGAGGTTGATGGACGAACCGTAGGTCATGGTTCCGAAATCGGTGTTCAGCTCTTCGATTTTTTCGGCATACACATTCATGGTCGAGGCTATGCGTGTTCCGAGAAACCGGGGTTCGGTCACACCGGCCTCCGACCGGTAACCGATGTCGCTGACCTCCTGGGACACCCAGGCTTCCTTGTTCAGGCCAAACAGGTTCCTGTCACCCAGTTTGGCGTTCACGTACCGGTTCTGGGTGGTGTCGTAGCCCAGGGCCGCCTGGAAATAGTAGGGTTTCTTCTCTTCCACCGAGGCCAGGATATCCACCCTGCCCTCTTTTTCCTTCAGCCCGAACTCCTTGAACTCCACGGAATTGAGGGCGTTGATGTCCCGCATGTTCCGCTGGGCTTCCAGGTACTTGGTCAGGGAAAAGTAATCCCCTTCCTTGAGCTCCGTTTCCCGGTTAAATATCTTTTCATCGGTGATGAAATTCCCGTAATACACAATTTTCCCCACTTCCACGTAGGGCCCTTCGTTCACCTCGTAAACAAGGTCGGCCTGATCCGGTTGGTCCGAGACATGGACCTTTCCTTTCACCGTCACATGGGGATACCCTTTTTCCGAAATAGCGGCCGACAATTTCTTTTCATCCTCGGCCACACCTTCCGAAGAATACAGCCCGCCTTTCTTTTGCGAAAGAAGGGCCAGGGCGTCTTTGTGATTCAATCCCTGAAGCCCGCTGAACCTGACCGAACCCAGGGTGAACTTCGCCCCTTCGTCCACATGAATCACGATCCGGGCCAGACGGATCCTGTTTTCCCTTTCCGTGGTCCATTCCACCTGGTCGGTGACTTTCACATTGGAGAAACCGTTTTTCCGGTAAAAAGCGGCCACGGCCTGGACGTCTTCTGAAAGGGTCTGCTGCAGGAAGGCTCCGCTGCTCATCAGGCCCGAGGGCCTTGAAAGAACGTCTTTCATCAGGGTCTCCCGGTCGAAGGTCCTGTTACCTGAAAATTCAAGTCCCGCAACCATAGACCGGAATCCTTCCTCCACCTCTATGACCACGATCCTGACTTTCCTGCCCCGTTTTTTCGTGACTGTTTCCGATTTCATGGTCACCCACACGTCCGGGTAACCCGCCTGGTGGTACTTTTCACGAATAGATCGTAAACCCCGTTTCAGGGTCACGTCACCCACGTTGCCACGGCTTGAAAAATCCAGGGACTTTTTCAGGGTGGAGCTCCAGAACGCCTCGTTCCCCTTAAAACGGATCTCATAGTACGGGCCTTCATCGATGACGAAACGGACATCGGCCCATTTTTTCTTCTCGTCGATATCCGTTTCCACCGTGATTTTAACTTCAGGGTAACCCCTGGTTCTGTAAAACCTGGTCAGGTTGGCGATGTCCTCGTCGAGTTTTTCACGGATCAGCCTGCGGCCCTCCCCAAAGAGAAAGGACGATTTGTAAACATGGGTTCTCAGTTTGAGGCGAATGCCGAAAAACGCCTTATCCCCTTTGATCTCACAGGTTCTGATGGAATAAAACCGCCCCTTGTCGATCCTTACGTTGACCACCACCCCTTTTTCCACATCACCCAGGTCCGCCGTCACCTGGACTTCCGGCTCGGGGTAGCCCTCTTTCATATAAAGTTCCCGGATGCGCTTTTCCTGGTTTTTGAGAACCGAGGGCACAAAAGCGTCTCCCACGTAGATACTCATGGTGGTGATCAGCTTCCGTTCCAGAAGGGGGAACGCCCCTGAAATCCGGATGTCCCTGATCCTGTAATAAGCCGTGAGGTCGAAGGTCACCACAAGCCCTTCTTTAGTCTCCACAGGATCGGGCACGTCGATAACCCGGAAAAGCCGCGACCGTTTCAAAGACTCGATGCTCTGCTGGAGTTTTTCATTTGAATAAGGGGCACCGGACTTGAGAACGATCAGGTTCCGGGCCAGACTGGCGAGTTTTTCGTGCTTATCCCCCCCCTCCTCGACCAGGACATCCACGCGAAAGACCAAGGCTTTCCTGTCCACGGCCGTTGCAGAAACATGATGTTCCTCCCCTTTGTCTTCACGGACTGGAGCGAAAACGTCCTCGTTCGCGACCACTTGCAAGGGCAAAGCCAGGGCGAGAACCGAAAAAACCATTATTGCCGTTATTTTCAACCTGAACGTCATGATCCGTCTTTCCAACTGCCCGGCCATCGTTGTTGTCTTGTCATCATCGGAATTCGATACGGTAGACCAGCTCTGCCCCGTATTTGTTCTCCGTGTCCTGGTAAGCGTTCATCAGCATGTTTTCGAAAAACCTGTATTCCGACACGGCCTGGTGGATCGTCACTCCCCCCTTGGTCTCGACGCCGTATTTCAGGGTCAGCCGTTCGGACAACTCCTTGCCCAGGGTTACCTTGACTCCGTTTTCAATGGTTTCGTCTGTCGTCCCGTCCCCGTTTTCCGTACTGTTCGTCGAGGTGATGTATTCCACCTCCACCGTGTCGATTCCCGTGGCGTCCTTGATGTTCTTTTCAATGCTGCTGCTGAGGATACCGGCCAGAAGCTTGGCCGCCGACTGGGTTTTGTCTCCGTTCCCTTCAAGAATCTCTTCGGTGGTCTTTCCCAGAACGAGCAACGACAAAATGTCGGCGTCTTCTTCCACGGGGTTGGACGTCAGGGAAAACTTCAGGTTCTCCGGTGTCCCGGAAATAAGGAGATAGATGATCCAGTCCCTGATCTCCGTCTTGCACTGAACGTCAAGGGTGGGTTCGATGACGTAAGGGTTCAGGAAATCCACGCGGCCCCGGGTCACGTCGAACACCTTTCCCTGATAGGTGATGAAACTTTCATTCACATCCACCTCGGCCCTTCCGCTGACCAGGGGGTTGTTCAGGGTTCCCAGTATCCGGAGATTGGGTTTCAAGGGAAGAAACGCCACGTTGTTGTCCACTTCAAAGGGGCTCCGGTGGGTCAGGCTGAGGTTGAGCCCCATGGATTTCAGATAGGGTTCGGTGAAATGTGTGGCCTGGGGGGCTTCGGACCGGCTGTTGATCTTCACCACGTTGATCAGGTCAAGTGAAACGTCTTTGTAGTACTTCCCATTGAGAATCAGGAGGTTTCCCTCGATCATGGCGTCATCCGGCGTCCCCTTGACCGTGATCCGGGTATTCAGGGTCATATCCATCATGTCGGGCAGGGAAATGGGCAGGGCATCACCGGCCATGGCAAGGGACAGATAGCCTGGCTTGAAATCGTCAAGAGCCAGGGAACCGTTGATCCGGAATGTCCCGGAATCCAGTTTCCCCCTCAGCCTCTCTATGGTGACGCTTTTTGAATCCACACGAACCTCTCCGTTCACCTCGTGGATGCTCTGCATGAGTTCGGGAATCATGAAAGAGGCGTCACGGATCGTCATGGTCGCCAGAATATCGGGTTTTTCGAACGTTCCGCCCACCCGACCGTCCACAAGAACGTCTCCGTCGATTCCGCTCAGGTCTTCGCTGAAAAGATCCGCAACAGACAGGGGAATGGTTCCTTTGAGGTACAGATCCAGGTCGCCGTCCTTGGTGCCCCTGCCTCCGACCAGGATATCCCCTTTGTCAAGAAGCGCGAACCGGGAGTCATGGATAAGAAAACGCTTGTCCTCGTAGGATGCCTCGAGCCTTTTGTTCGTCACCAGCGTGACATCGCCATTATTCATGAGAAGGTCCGTGACCAAAGCTTCAGCCTTGATCCCGTCCAGGTTTTCCAGGTTACCCACGGCATGGACTTCTCCCGACATCTTTCCCTGAAGCCCGGTTGCCTCCGCCATGCGTAAAAATGGGTCCAGGACCAACGCTTCAAACTCCGCACTGGCCGAAAAATCATAAGTCTCGACCTGGACCCGGGCTTCCACTTCGGCCAGGGCTTTACCGGAAAGGGAAAAGGTCTTGTGGTCCAAAAGAACATCAAGATCCGCGTCATCAAAGGGTTCGCCATTTAAGACGACCTGGGTGGCCCTGACTTTTCCACGGAAAGCCGGGTCATCGAAACGCCCCTGGCCCTCCAGATCAGCGCTGATTGTTCCCGACACCACATCCTGACCGGCAAGGGCGTCGATGTGTTTCAGGGAAACCCCACGGCTTTTCAATGTCATGTCATAGGTTTCGTTGACCAAAGACACCCGGCCCGCCGCCTCCACCGTTTCACCGTTCCTAACGTCTGCGACCAGATGGTCGATGAACAGGTCCTCTCCTTCGAAGCGGACCTGCCCTTTGACACCTGCCACGGTCTGTTCCGCCAAATCCAGGGCATGCCCCGTAAACTCCAACCGGCCGTAGGGCCGGGTGGCAGGCCCCCGGATGTGACCTGAAAAGGACACCTGCCCTTTCATCTCAGGGTAGAAATCCTCGATCCTGAGCTTGTCCGACTGAACGGAAACATCGCAGACCGGGTCGTCAAACACCTCCCAGGTTTTCGGGTTAAGGACCATGGCCGTCCCTTTGAGGTCGACTTTCGACTCCCCGTTTAACAGTTCGAGGTCGTGAACCGTGACGAGTCCTTTGGCGTAATCCGCTTCTGCCCGGACATTCCCCACAGGCCAGGTTTCCCAGGCGAGTTTCCTGGCACCCAGAATCAGCGAGCCCACCGGATCTTCCACCGTTCCTTTCAGCCGGAGCCGTCCGTCCAGGACACCTTTCAGACGGTCATCCTTGAGCACATGGGACGGTTGAAAATCGATAAAAGACACATCCAGGTCCATGGCGTTCTTCCCGTCCAATACACCGATGTCTCCGGTGGCCCGGATCCTGGCCTTGGGATGGGTCACCGAAGCGGTGTCCACGGTGAAAATCCCCGAAGGTTTCAGGAATCCTGCCATGCGTACGTCTCCCATTTCAACGCCGTCCCAGGACAATCCCTTACCCTGACCGGCTATCCTGCCTGAAACAACCGCAAGATTGCCGGAAAGCGATGTTTCAAGGTTGAGGCGACCTGCAAAGGGGCCGTAAGGTTTGATCAGGGTGGATCTGGAAAGATCGTCGGATCGGACGGTGGCATCCGCGTTCCAGGTGTCTTTGGCCGTGTTGTAAAGCCCTTTCACCGTGGCGAAGGTTCTGGAATCCTCCACCTCGCATCGTTTCAGGTTCAGTCTGGAATGGATCAGGTCCCCCGAAGCGTTCAGGCGGTAACCGTCAGGCTCCTGGCCTTCGAGAAACCGGAAGTTTCCTGCCGTGGCCGATACCGAGGCTTCGGTTTCCATGGATTCGGGGTAAAAGCCCTTGCCCTTGAGACTCAGCCTGGATTTCACGTTTCCCACCAAGGTGTCAGGCATGCCGGGAAGAAGATATGGACGGTTCAGGGTCACATCGGATTTCAGGTCGTAGGCGAATTCCGGCTCGATGAAATCCGAAGTGAAAAAGCCGTCGGTGTAGGCCTTGTCGAAATACACGAAGCCGGTGATGGTGGCGGTGCCTGCGGGAGCCCTGACAAAAAGTTTTCGGACATCGAATTTCCGGCCACTGAGTTTGGTGTCAAGGTCCAGGTCTCCGACCACGGCTCCCAGAACGCTTCCTCCTTTGCAGAAAAGACGGGCGTCGATATCCGGATCATCCCAGCGTCCACGGAAAGTCCCCCCTCCGGTGACACGCCCTTTCAGTTCGCATTCCACATCGAAAACCCGGTCGATACCGGCGAGATCCACGTCCAGGTCCACATCCAGGGCGAACTGGGGATTTTCCCAGAGATTGCCGATAGCCCCGGAGAGATCGCAGCGGCCCATATCCGAATCGAGATGCAGGCTGAACGGCGACAGCATGTCTTTTTTCAGGCTGCTTTCCACCACCAGTTTTTTAATGCGGGAATCCATGTATTCCATCTGGATGCGGCAGGGCCCGAGCTCCAGCCGGAAACGGCCGGAACGCCGGTTGATGTTGCCCTTCGAACTGTCGAGGCTGATGTCCCGGACCAGGATTTCCTCATCCGGTTCTTTGGGCGCCCCGATATCCTTGTAGTGCAGGTTTCCCCGATTCATCCGGAAAGACCCGAAAGTCAGGTCCACGGGAAGCTCGAAAGGTCCTTCTTCTTCGGTCTCCGACGGGGGTTCGGATGAAAAGGCCCGGAGCAGGTTGAGGTTTCCTTCAATATCTGTTTCAAGATAGACATCCGGCTCGTCCAGGATCACCTTGTCCAGGTGAACGGTTTTTCTGAGGAGAGAAAGCCAGGACAGGTTCAGCACCATCCGCCTGGCCGTGATGACCCTCCCCTCTTCCGGATCACGGATGGCGATGTTATCTGCTTCCACCGCCCCCCTGAAAAGGGAAAGGTCGAACGAATCGCAGGAGATGCTTCCGGGGATCTGGCTGTTCACCCAGGTCTCAGCCGAGATCTTGAATTGATCGGTACGCACGACATAGGACAAAACCAGCAACAGGGCGAACACCACCAGTCCCAGACCGGCGAACCATCCCGCAGCTTGTTTGATAAATCGTGACACCATAAAAAGACCTGTATCGCACCGGACAATCGGGTTCATGGCTCGTTATCCCCTGATGGGTGTTTCATTGCCCACCAGGAAAACCGTTTTTGCATGTACCACAACAGGCTTTTTTTCTCCAGATGAATATAGCCTCAGGAACCATTGGCATGGATCTTAACCATCGCTATCGGGATCGCTATCGCTATCGAAACGTTCTGAATAGCCGATAGCAATCATCCGGCGTACCCTTACTCCATACCCTAACACGTCATCTGGCTGTGAAGGCCCAAGGGGCGTCAGGTTAACGGGGCAGAAGAATTTCGGTGAGTTTCCAGGACAGCCCCTGCCGCCTGAGGACAAAGGTGATGTTTTTGTCCGGATCCTCATCCCGGAGAGTCACGGTGAACCGGTCCAGCCCATCGTAGGACATGGAGGCGTCGGAAAAAGGGCGTTCGCCTGACGCATCGGTTGCCGGGTCGTTTTGGGCAGGTTCCCCATCCTTTGAGCCGAATCCGAACATGCCGCCCTTGTCCCTGTCCTGGTCGGGTTTCCGACCGCTCATCAGTTTGACGATGCTTTCCGGTGTGACGTAAAGATCCACCAGCTTGTCCGTGATCATGCCGCCAAACAGGGAGCCGATGGCGACCAGGGGGATATCCTTCACCGACGTCACGTCACGGTTCACCCCCATCATGGAGTTCATCTGGTCTTTCAGGCTTTCCCTCAGGGCGGGGAAATCCACATGGCTGGACAGGGCCTCGCCGTCGCGATTTTCAGCGGCTCCTTTCATCCGGTACACGGTGAGGTAGGGTCCCGCGGCAACCCAGAGAACCACGAGGACCACGATCAGCGCACCGGCGATTCCGATTTTCTTCATATCGTTCTCCTTAGAGTTTCAGTTTTGCGAAAGGGTTGTTAAACGGGGTTTTTTCCGTCTTCCCTCCCTTGTCCTGAGGGCCTTTGCCCCGGGTATTCCGGTCAGGTTGCTTTTTTTCGCCGGTTTTTTCACGTTTCGGCCCGGTTGCCGCCGTCCCGGGATTCTTTTTCATGGAAAGGGATATCCTTTTGCGCTCGATGTCCACGTCGAGCACACGGACCTCCACCTGCTGCTGGACCTTGACCACCGCAGCCGGGTCTTTCACGAAGCTGTCCGACAGCTCGCTGATATGGACCAGGCCGTCCTGGTGTACCCCCACGTCCACGAAGGCCCCAAAGGCCGTGATGTTGGTCACGATTCCGGGCAGGGTCATGCCCGGCACAAGGTCCGCCATGGTTTCAATGCCCGGGGCAAAGGAAAACTCCTGGAACTCTTTCCGGGGGTCCCGGCCCGGTTTGGCCAGTTCGTCCAGGATATCCCGGAGCGTGGGAAGGCCTGTTTTGTCGTCCACGTAGGTTTCCATCACGATCTTGCCCCGGAGCGCCGGATCTTTCATCAGGTCCTCGATGCTGCATTTCAGGTCCGACGCCATCCGGTCCACGATGTGGTAGCTTTCCGGATGGACGGCGCTTCGATCCAGGGGGGTGTCTCCGTCATTGACCCTCAAGAAACCGGCACATTGTTCAAAAGCCTTGGGTCCAAGACGTGGCACCTTCAGCAGTTGTTTCCTGTTGGGGAAGGGGCCGTTCTGGTCCCGGTACTGGACGATGTTTCTGGCAAGAACCGGCCCGAGACCCGACACGTAGGTGAGAAGCTGGGCGCTGGCCCGGTTGGCGTCCACGCCCACGGCGTTTACGCAGCGGATCACGCAGTCGTCCAGGGCCTGGCGAAGCTGGTTCTGGTCCACATCATGCTGGTACTGGCCCACCCCGATGGATTTGGGATCGATCTTCACCAGTTCGCTCAGAGGATCCATCAGGCGTCGCCCGATGGACACCGAGCCCCTGACCGTGAGGTCGAGATCGGGAAATTCCTCCCGCGCCACCTCGGAAGCCGAGTAGATGGACGCCCCGCTCTCGTTGACCACGATGATCTGGACCGGCTTCGTGAACGCGATTTTACGGACAAAGGCTTCTGTTTCCCGGCCGGCCGTACCGTTTCCCACAGCCACAGCTTCGATGTCGAATTTCTGGCAGAGCTGGAGGAGTTTCCGTTCCGCTTCCCGGTCGTTCTTCTCGTTCATGTGGGGGTAGATGGTGTCGTTGTGGAGAAGTTTTCCCTGAGGGTCGAGACAGACCACCTTGCAGCCTGTCCGGAATCCCGGGTCGATGCCCAGAACACGTTTCGCTCCAAGGGGCGGAGATAAAAGCAGCTGCCGGAGGTTTTCCACAAAGACCTGGATGGCATCCGAATCGGCTTTTTCCTTCAGGGCAACCCGGGTTTCCGTTTCCATGGAGCGTGAAAGGAGCCGCCTGTAACCGTCTTCCACCGCCAGTTCCACCTGTTTTGAGGCCAGTCCTTTTCCTTTCACGAACAGGCGTGAAAGAATCGAAAGGGCTTTGTCTTCGGGAGGCGCGATGACCAGACTGAGAATCCCCTCCTTCTCACCTCGCCTCATGGCCAGAATTCTGTGGGAGGGGGCTGTTTTCACCGGTTCTTTCCAGTCGAAGTAGTCCTGGTATTTCTTCCCTTCCTCTTCTTTTCCCTTTTCCACGGTGCTGGAAAGCAGGCCCTGCTCCATGAAAAGGTCCCGGAGTTCGGCCCTGGCCCCGCTGTGTTCACTGACCATTTCGGCGATGATGTCCCTGGCTCCGGCCAGGGCGTCGTCCACAGTCTCCACACCTTTTTCCGGATCGACATACGATGCGGCCTCAGCCGACGGATCGTTGATCGCCTGTTCCAGAATCATCAAAGCCAGGGGTTCCAGTCCTTTTTCCCTGGCCATGGTGGCCCGGGTCCGGCGTTTGGGCCTGAAAGGCAGGTAGATGTCTTCCAGTTCAGCCAGGGTGCTCGCCCGATCCAGCTTCTCCTTCAGTTCGTCGGTGAGGACTCCCTGTTTTTCCAGGGATTTCAGGATGGCTTCCTGGCGTGCATCCCGTTCCTGGAGCTGGACCAGCCTGTCCCTGATGGCCGTGATCTGGACCTCGTCCAGGCTCCCTGTTTTTTCCTTGCGGTAACGGGCGATAAAAGGAACGGTGGCGTCTTCGGCCAGAAGCTGGACCACGGCAAGGACACCGGCCTCGGGAACTGATGTTTCACTGGATATGATCTTGATGTGTTTTGTATTCATTTAAGATAATTAAGTCAGTTTTTTTAAAGTAAGAAAGTTAAGGCTACAGATGAAGAAACGCCATCGAGCCCGAGGATAATCCTGTTGTTTTCAGGCCCACCGATACCATGTAAAAGGCCGGGTCACAAAGTCTTTTTTTGTTGTCCGGCCACCGGCCCGAACCCAGGGCCGATAAAAAACAAGGGCCGGGCCCCTGGAAACGCATCGTGTTTCAGATGCCCCAGAGACCCGGCCCCAACCGTATCCATCCGGCAACGATATTAAACCGTCAAATAAAAAAGCTAAATCCCTAAGTTGCCATCTCCCTTGTTTGTGCAAACACGTTTTTAAAGGGTTTTTATGGCTATTTATGCACAGGCGCCGAATCGGGCCTGGGTTTGATCCGGTTGTCCGCGTTTTCATGCTGGTCCGGAGTGTACACGGTCACGTCCAGAAACGTGCAGGCCACGTGGCATGCCGGACATTTTTCAGGGGGATTTTCCTGTTTGAGCTGATAACCGCACTGTTCGCATTTCCAGGTATTCATGATTCACCTCCATTGATTTTCGTAATCGTTGATTCCACATCACCAGGCTTCGGGATAGGCCGCATTGACAAAAGCCTGTTCCATTTTGAACTTGTGTTCCTTTTCCATGGCGGCCAGGTTATCGAACACCTTTTTCTGTTCCGGGTCTTCGCATCCTTCGGACATCAGGGTGTAGCGGATCACAGCCATTTCCTCGCTTTTCATGGCGATGGCAAAGGCTTCGGCCGGAATCATCTCATCGGAAAGCGAGGGAAACTCGACTGTTTCGGATACTTTGTAATCCTTGGCCCCGTCGAATTTCTTTTCGTTCACCGGCCGTGAATAGATGTCCTTCAAAATGGCCTGATGGGTTCTTTCCTCCCGGGCGAAATTGTTGAAAAGATCCTTCAGGGTATTGTTGGTCAGCTTTCTCGCGATACTTTCGTAGAACGCCTCGGCCTCGACCTCACATTCTATGGCGAAACTGATGATTCTCTCGTATTCCTCACGGTCCATTCACACCTCCCTGTGGTTTTCATATGTTCACGGAAACATTCTGATTGAAACTCGGGTCAGCCCTTAAGCGTTAAAGACTGTGACCGCCATGGCTGGATCGTCAAGTAGCAAGAGTCGTACCTTGACGACCTGTAAGACATTCAAAAAGTGACGATATTATACGTAATCTTCCATGACAGGTCAAACCCTTATAGTGGTTGTCATAAATCCGTTCCGAATGAATAACTGACGAACGTCGAACATCCAACGCCCAACATCCAACATCGAATGAAGGATAACTCCTTTTTTAAATAGTGAATTTGAACACTGTTTTCTTTCCATGCGGAAAGGGTGAGACGTGAACCCATTCACCATTCGATGTTCATAAAAATACGGCAATCGGAATTTTATTCTGACAACCACTATTGATCCCTTATTGACAAGCATGGCCCAAAAGCTTAGTATTACCGTAATACCGCATGACAATTTTCAGGAGAACGGAATGCAAACGACCTTAAGTAAACTGACAAAAAAATATCAGGCCACGGTTCCCGAACCCGTAAGAAAAAAACTGAATCTCCATACCGGGGATTTCATTGCTTTTGACATCGAAGAGGATGTGATCCGTCTCAGAAAGGCGCGCCCGATTGACATGGCCTTCGCCCATGCGCTCGTTCCCACCCTGAACGAATGGGATTCGCCGAACGATGAGGAAGCCTACCATGATCTATGAACCATTTGACGTGGTGGTCGTTCCCTTTCCATTCACCGATTCGGCTCAGACCAAAAAAAGACCCGCGCTTGTCCTCTCGGATGCATCCAGTTTCGGAGACATCATCGACCATTCTATCCTGGCCATGATCACCAGCAGTAAAAATGCCGCCTGGCCGCTTGATTCTGAAATAACGGATAAAAAGTCCTCGGGACTGACAGCGCCCTCTGTGGTGAGGATGAAGATCTTCACCCTGGACAACCGGTTCATTATACGAAAAATCGGTCGCTTGTCTGACAACGATCAAAAGAATGTCAAACAGAGCCTTTCACGGATCTTCGGTTATCTTTGATCCCACGCGATCAGCTTTTGACAGGTCCAGCGGCCAGCAGATAAAAGAGGGCCTCGCCGTCTGATCCAAGATCCAGGATATCCGCGACTTCCCGGTCGAAGTAAGCCCCCACGCCGCAGCAGCCCAGATTCAGGGATGTAGCGGCAAGGTAAACGATCTGCCCGAGAAAGCCGGCGTTCATCATGGCGTAACGGTAGGCCCTGGGGCCCAGGCGGTTTTCCATCTCCGAAAGATCGCCCGTCATCACCACATGCACCGAGGCTCCTGCCAGCCATCTCTGATCCAGGCAGGCCCCGGCCATCAGGGCATTCCTGGATCCTTCGTCCACACAGCCGAGCTGTTTTTTCTCCACATCGATCAGGTAATAACCCGAATCCAGTCCTTCAACGTTCTGGACAAGAACAGCCGGATTCACACAGGTTTCCATGCGGGTCAGCTGCTTCAGCAGATCGCTCCCGTTCATCAGGCGATCCACCAGAGCGAAAAAAAGGGGCCGGCCGAAAAGGCGGGTCTGGAAATTCCGCCTGGATCTCCGGAGGACCAGGGATTTTCCGAAAGACAGGCCGGAAACGGTGTCCGATGGCGTTTCCTGATCCAGCCACCTAACATGCCGTAGATCGGGCGTGGGCGGGACAGGCTCGGGTTTTTCATGAAAAACCGTGCCGTCCATGACGCCTGCCTCGTGAATACGCCGGATCACAGGCGAAACCCTGTCCACACACCCTTTGCCATAGTCGCCTTCCGGCATGGGTTGTGTCATGCCCCACAAAAAAGGAGACAGTTCTGTTTCAGGATTCTCTGTCGTGAGGTCATAAAGAGACAGCCGGGACAGGCAGACCTCCCGGGCGTCATCGAGACCGAGAAACCGGTTGACGGCCCGGTCGTCGAAATCGTAGTCAAGGCGGACTGAAAATCCAAGGGCCCGGGCCGCGAGGGCCAGGTTGGCCGCCACGTGCCCGGCGTCGTTCAGGATGTATCGGTAGGCCCTGTCCCTGTATTTCCAGAATGAGCGGAAATACACCCCAGTGAGGTAGATCACGGCGAACAGACCGTCTGTTCGTGCCGGTTCACGGTTTGTCTTGAGCCGTTCCAACGCGAATCTGCCGATGTGGTCGTGGTAGAGCCCGGGTTCAAGACCCTCGACGTTCATCGCGTCCACATACAGGTCCACGGGGTAAAGGGCTCCGGCCGAGGCGGCGCTCCTGAAACTGTATGTTTCAAACCCATGTTTCCTCTGGCATGTGATGCCTGACCCCATGGCCAGAATTGCGGACAGGGCTTCAAGGTTTTTTTTCCGGGTCCGGGGTGGCTGAAACCCTTCACGGACAAGATCGGCAAAGGCTGTGGCGTCCAGGTCTTTCAAAGGAACAAGGGGCACACGTTCCGCCGAAGGATAGGCTTTGTAGACGTCTGGCTGGGACTCCCAGTCCAGGACATGGCCTTTCATCAAGCGCCTGTCGTGTTCCGTGGCCTTCTGGTACCAAAGCCCGAATCCCCGTTTATTTTCCATATCCCTTCCTTTAGCTGACCGACCGCAGGGTTTTATCCGAAGATCTCCCTGTACATGGCCTCGTTGAAGCCCACCACAAGATGTTTACCAACCACCACTGAGGGCGCCCTGAGATTGCCGCTCCGGCCCATGGCCTCCTTAAGAAGAACCTGTTTGTTTTCCTCCACGGGGGCCAGATCGATCCAGGACTTGGCTTTGGCGATGATCACCTTTTCGTGTCTTTTCATCAGTTCCCACACCGCATCCACGTCGTACCGTGTTTTCTTGGCGTCTTCTTCCTCGACAACGGTATGCTTTCCCGACCCGAGAACCTCCCGGGCTTTGGATGTGGACACTCAGTTCTTGCGCATGTACGCCCAGTCAATGTTCATCGTTTTTCTCCTTTGATCTTTTTTGGATTTCACACACGGTTCCTGATGTTTCACGGATTGTTACAAAAAATTATTCAAGAGGCGTGCCAGTTTTATACCCGCAATTTGCCAGACACCAGGCAACATCGCCTAACATTTCGATCTTACAAGGATTCGATATTGACATCAAACAGCTTTTAACGTTATCAATTTTTTAATAAAATAAACGATTTCACCGCCCGTAACAGGCCCAACGAACAGCAAGCATCCTGGAGTTTTTTATGAGAACCGTCATTCTGACCGCCTACCTTGTCATCTGCCTGGCCCTGGTTTCCGGCACGGCCCTGGCCGATGAAAAAACCTGGAAACTGGTCAGCGACCGCCGGGGAGTCCAGCTTTACAAGGACATGACCCGGGGTGTCAAACACAGGATGTTCAAGGCGGTAACCGTCATCGACGCTCCCATCGAAACCATCATGGACGTGCTTCTCGACGCCGGAAGATACCCGGAATGGATGCCCGGTTGTATGCTGTCCCGGGTCCTTTCCGAAAAAAACGGGGACAGGGACATCCGGACCCACCCTCTCCACCTGGCCCTGAACATCCCCTGGCCTATGAGGAACAGGGATTTCGTGACCGAAACCAAAACTTTCAGCAACTGGGACACCGGAACCTTCTTCGTGGAGTTCAACACCGTGGACCGTCCCGACATTCCTTCGCCAAGGGGCTCATTCCGGATGATCCGTCTCTACGGAAAATTCGAAGGAGAAGCCATTTCCAGGTACCAGACCCGGATGACCTATCACCTGGTTTTCAATCCGGGCGGACGTGTGGGCTCCATCATGTCCAACCGTTTCACGGGGCGTATCGCCCGGAACACCATGACCGGCCTGGCCCGTGTGTCGGAAAAGCCCGAGTACAAAAAGGCCGCCGAACAGAACCGTTATTGAACCCGAAAAGCCGGTATCCATGCCCGATTCCCAGATCAATCCCCCGACCCCGTTTCTGTTCAGACTGAGAACAAAGCTCATGCTTCTTTTTCTCGCCCTGGTGCTCGTTCCCCTGGTGGTTATCGGATGGATCTCCGTCAAGACCACGGAAAACCTGGTCACGGGCATGGTTCTCCGCCAACTGGACAACGTGGCCGCGGACAAGGTATCCCTTCTCGAACACTGGCTTGAAGAGCGCAAGGCCGACATGGCCGTCATCGCCGGGACAGACATTCTCCGGTCCATGGACCGGGACAAGATCCTTCCCTATCTCCGGCTGATTCAGGAACATTACAAGGTGTACAAGGATTTCATCGTGGAGTCGGCGGAAGGCGGCGTGGTCTGCTCCACCGGCCTTTCTCCATCCCATATGGGCCTGAAGGACCATGGGAAGACGGATATGGTCATGTCGGACATCGGCCGTGTCGACGATGAAAAAGAATCGTCTTTCACGATCTGCGTTCCGGTGCTCCATGAAGACGGGCACCGTCTTGGCACCATTCACGGCCGGGTGGGCACGAAGAAAATCGTGAATTTCATCCTCTTCGTGTCCCTGGGAAAAACCGGGGAATGCTACCTGGTGGACCGGGAAGGGCGGTTTCTCGCCCACAGGGATCCTTCACGCATCCTTTCGGAAAACATCACGAGAACCGGCAGTTTCACCACCATTTTCGAAAAAAGGGACAAACGGAAAGCCTATCTCGACTACCGGGGAATCGAGGTTCTCGGCACGTCCCTCAACGTCACGGGAACCCACTGGTACATCGTGGTGGAACAGGATCTGAAGGAAGTGTTCGAAGATTCCAACAAACTCAAGCTCATCGTGTTTTTCACCGTCTGCCTGGGCCTTGCCAGCGCCATGGCCCTCACCTGGATCGTGTCCCGCCATATCGTGAGGCCCATCCGGTCCCTCAGCCACCACGCCGCAGCCTTCGCCGATTCCAGGTTCGACGAGACGGGATTCGACAGGACGATCCGGAATGTGACGAGGACCGACGAAATCGGGATGCTGACCCGCTCGTTCACCCACATGGTCGACAGGCTCAGGGAACGCCAGAACGACCTTGAACTCAAGGTGGAGCGCAAAGAAGCCGAACTCAAGGAAACGGACAGCATGCTCAGGAAAACCCGGGTCATTGCCGAACAGTCGGAGAAATTCGCCGCCATGGGCCGGATGGGCGCCGCCGTGGCCCATGAGATCAGGACCCCCCTCACCTCTCTCAAACTCTACCTGGAATCCGTGGAAAACCAGGTGGGTCCCGGCCCGGACGACACCGAGGATTACCGTATCGCCATGGGCCAGATCCGGCGGATGGAAGGCACCATCAACCGTTTCCTTGACTACGCCAAACCCAGGGATCTGATCATGTCCCCCGTGGATGTGGCAAGCCTTCTGGAAGACGTGCTCCTCATGGTGAAACCGTTGGCAAACCGGCAGGAATGCTCTCTCAAAGTCCATGTGGAACGAAACCTCCCTCCGGTCACGGGCGACCGCAAACGCCTGGCCGAAGCCCTGATCAACCTGGTGGTGAACGCCATCGAATCCCTGGAAACCCACGGCGAGGTCTCCCTTTCCGTGACCCTTGAAAGTGAACCCCCCGCCCCTTCCCTGCTGATCCGGGTGGCCGATACGGGCCATGGCATGTCAGAAGACAGAATCGCCCATGTTTTCGAGCCTTTTTTCACCACCAAGGCATCGGGAACTGGACTGGGTCTCGCCCTTGTGCTACAAACCGTGAAAAGCCACGACGGCGCCATCGACGTGAAAAGCACACCCGGCAAAGGCACCACCTTTTTCCTTCATCTTCCCTGTGCAGGAGGCCAGCCCCATGGGAACCCCTGAAAAAATACTGATCATTGACGACGATGAAGGCCTGGTTCATTTCCTCAGCCGGTATTTCAGGCGCAAGGGATACGAGGTGACCTGCTGCCTGAAAGGTTCCGACGCCCTGGAGAAGATCCGCAGCACGGCGTTCGACCTGATCCTTCTCGATTACAAGATGCCGGGCTTGAACGGCCTGGAAACCCTGTCCAGCATCAAGGCCGTGGAAATCAAGACACCGGTGATCGTCATGTCCGCCTACGGAACCACCGACCTTGCCATCGAAACCATGAAACGGGGCGCCTACGATTACCTGACCAAACCTTTTGACAGCAGCGACCTGTCCCGCATTGTGGGCGAAGCCCTGGTGGTGAACCGCCAGATGAAAGAAACGGTCCATCTCTCCACAGGTCCTTCAGCCTGTCCGCCCCCATCCCGGAACGAAACCCGGATTATCGGCCACAGCCGTCCCATGCAGGAAATTTTCAAGCTCATCGGCCAGATCGCCGAAAAGGACATCTCCGTCCTGATCACCGGAGAAAGCGGGACAGGCAAAGAACTGGTGGCCCGGGCCATCTACCACCACAGCAAGAGAAAAGACCGGCCCTTTATCGCCGTGAACTGCGCCGCCATTCCGGAAAACCTTTTCGAAAGCGAGCTGTTCGGCCATGAACGGGGGGCCTTCACCGGAGCCGACAGAACCACCATCGGCAAAATGGAGCGCTGCGACCAGGGCACCCTGTTTCTCGACGAGATCAGCGAGCTCCACCCCTCGGTCCAGGGCAAATTCCTGAGGGCCCTTCAGGAAGGGGAAATCGAACGGGTGGGAGGGGCCCAAACCCTGAAAGTGGACGTCCGCATCATCGCGGCCACCAACATGGACCTGGAAAAGGAAATCGAGTCGGGAAACTTCAGGAAAGACCTGTACTGGCGGCTCAAGGTCATCTCCATCGAACTGCCCCCTTTGCGGGAGAGAAAGGAAGACATCCCCCACCTCTGTGACTACTTCCTGGCCCGTTTCAGCGCCGAGTACAGGCAGAGCCCGGCCTACCTGTCCGAATCATCCCTGGCCAAACTCATGGCCTACACCTGGCCCGGCAACGTCCGCGAACTGGAGAACTGCATCCGCCGCGCCGTTCTTCTCACCCCGGGTGACGTGATTCCCGAAAGCAACCTGATGATTCCCGACGGGAAAGAATCGGTCCGGCAGGAAGGCATGACCCGGGAACAGGTGGTGGAACGCCTGAAAAGCAAGATCGACCTGCTTTTTCCCGATATCTGCCGGCTGTTCGAACAGGATATCCACGCCAACATCATGGACCTGGTGGAACGGCAGCTCATCGAAAAAACCCTGGAAGCCTGCGAGAACAACCAGGTCCGGGCCGCACGGATGCTCGGAATCAGCCGGAACACCCTGCGCCAGCGTCTGGGAAGCAAAGACAAGAGTCTTTGATATCAATCCGTCAATATTAATGCGGCAATAAAATACCTTTAAAAACGTGTTTGCACAAACAAGGGAGATGGCAACCCAGGGATTTAGCTTTTTAGTGGTTTAGGTGTTTAGGTTTTGAAAAGATTATTCTCATAACCTATT
>Ga0209066_10000244_pt1 | contig 82517 bp, 81 predicted proteins | sample All_14_2_FD_187198 | JGI IMG/M metagenome (GOLD analysis project Ga0209066, IMG submission 187198) | Freshwater microbial communities in response to fracking from Pennsylvania, USA - Allegheny Zone_MetaG_DW_15 (SPAdes) (version 2) ...
GTCCAATTCCGCCCGGTCACCGACAAGGCCGGCGACAAGAGCCCCGATTTCCGGGTGTTCGCCGGGAAGGCGGAGCTGGGCGCGGCCTGGAAAAAGACCAGCCGCGAAAACAATGACTACTTGTCGGTCAAGCTGGACGACCCGTCGTTCGCCGCCGCCATCAATGCCGCCCTGGTCGTCATCGACGGCGCCCACAGCCTGGTCTGGTCGCGCAGCAATGGCCCCAAGGAGGACTGATCGGGCCAGCCCGCCCCGCCGATCCGGCGGGGCGGGCGCGGCTCGCCGCCTTGGCTACAACGCCGTCGTCGGCTGAGAGGGCCGTCGCCCTAGGCGACGGCCTGGTCGGCCGGATTGGCGGGCGTGGCCGCGTCGCCGCCCGGCGCGGCGGCCGCTTCGACCAGGGCGTAGCGCAGGGGCGGGAAGGTCGCGTCGGCCCCAACCTCGCCCGGCGTCTGCTGGGAGCCCGCCAAATGCACCAAGAGCTCATTCATGCCGTGCGAGACCGCCTGGGGCCAGGCGGCGTGGCCGCAGTCGGCCTGGCGGCTGATATCCTGGGCCAGCTCCAGGCAGAAGATCGTCCGGCCGCCGTCGGGGTCACGCCGGGCGAAGGCGAACAAGCCGGCCCCGCGCACGAAGCGGCCGTCATGGTGGTAGAGGCTCATGAACCGGACGCCGTCGATCACCACGCTGTCATCGCTCATCGCGCCGCTCCCAAAATCCAGATCGCCAAACGTGAACAAACATAGAACATGATCCGCGCCCGAGTCGAATCTGTTCACGCCGAAGGCGAGGGTCGGCCGCCGATTCTTTGCCAGAGGGTCTCTCTCGTCGATCCGGCGGCCGGGTGGATTGAGGCGGCGGGGGCGACGGACCACAACCGTTTGGCGCGATCCGGACAGACGCCCCCAACCGCCCGCCAGGCGTCGTTGTTCAAGGTCCGCGCAGGCCAGACCGGGCCTCGCCGCTCCCCCCGGCGGACCCGGTCGCGGCGGCCCGGCAGACGGTTCCCCCACCGTCCGCCGGGCCGCCGTTCCTGGCCCCTCCCACCGTCCGGCGGGCCGGAGCCTCCCATCATGTCGATCATTGGTCACTTCCGCCGCGAGGGCGACGGGTTCACCGGGCGCATCGCGACCCTGGGCCTGGACGCCACCCTGCGGCTTGCCCCCGCCCATCGGGTCTCGGCCAAGGGCCCCGATTTCATTGCCCTGGTCGGCGACGCCACCGAGGTCGGGGCCGCCTGGAAGGCGGGCGACACCAGCGGCGCGCTGCTCAACATCAAGCTGGACGATCCGACCTGGGCCGAACCGGTCAATGCCCGGCTTATGGCGGCCGAAGACGGGGTCTTCCCGCTAACCTGGATCCGCAGAAGCGATCCGCCCGAACGGTCGGCCGCGCCGCCGCCGTCCGATTAGGGCTTGTCGTCGTCGCCGGGCTCGTCCTCGTCCGGCGGCTCGGGCGGCGCCTCATAGCTCTCGGTGATGGCCCGCTCGATATAGTTTTCGCTACTGGCGTCCTGCCGCGCGAAGAGCTTGAGCACCTCGTCGCGAATGAACCGGAAGCCAGACACCAACAGCGCCGAGGGCACGCGCGACAAGCGCGGCCCGACCTCGGCGAAAAGATCGCGGATCAGGATGTAGCAGGCGCTCGCCAGCTTGTTGTCCATCAACAGGACGGCCAGTTCGGGCCAACCATAGTGGATGGCCAGCAGAATGCCGACCGCGTCCGAACGGGTGGCCTTGGCGAACAGCCGGACCTTGTTGAAATCAAACTCGCGGCGCCCGGCCTCGAAATCCTGATAGGTCCGCAAGGAAACGCCCATCCCGGCCGCGGTCTCCGCGCCAGTCATGTTGCGCTCCTTGCGGACCATCTTGACGATCTTGGAGAGCAGTCTGGCCTGACGCGACAACGGCGTCTTTGGGGAGGCGGCCATACTACGCTCCAGACCGAAATCAACTATAAGTACAGTAGGCCAGCGGCTTCGCCGTCCTGCAACTGCTTTGCATGTGTATGCCGTCCGCTGACGGAAGATTTCCCATACCAACGCTAGGCGCCCGGGTTTCTCGGCCCGGTTGCGCTGCTGTTGCGTATGGACCGGCAACGATCACGCACGGGATGCGCAACGATTTGGGACCAACGGGTCCAATCGTTGCGCATCGAATCAATCATCCACAGACATCTGCGGTTTGAGCCAGGGCGCGGCGGGGTTTGATCGACGTAGGCCGCCAGAGCGCGAGACAGTCGCCCTTCGATAGCCGGAGAGCTGATGTGGGCCGAGATCGTGATCCGTTCGAGCGGGCGTTGGAAGCGTTGCGGCATCGCATCGCCGAAGGCGGCTTGCCGCAAGGCGCGCCTCTGGCGGTCAATGCCTTGGCCGCCGACTTGGGCGTCAGCTCCACTCCCGTGCGTGAAGCCTTGGCGCGCCTGGCGGGCGAGGGCCTGGTGACCAGGACGCCGACTTCCGGTTACGCGACCGTGACCCGGGACCGGCGCGAACTTGCGGAGCTCTACGGCTTGGCCGGCCTGTTGGCGGAGGCCACGCTGGCGGTGCTGATCATCGCGCCCGACCAGCCGCCGCCGAGCTTTCACGAGGCGCTTGGCGCGGGCGGGACAGAGGTCTCCAGGCAGGCCTTCGCGCGTGTGCGTAATCAACTGATCCCTTTCGACGCCGCCGCGCTGACCCTGCTGGGCGATGCGGACCTGGCGGCGCTCGACCGGGCTTTGGCCGAGCGGCAACCGGCTCGGGTCATCGCCAAACAGGCTCGGCGCTACTATCGCCGGCGTGCGCGGAAGGCCGGTGAAATCCTGCGCCACGCCCTCGGCGTCGACTGATCAAATATAGATTTGAATATACAACCTCAGGGTGGCCTCCTTGGTGGGCCGCAACAAGCGGCTGTCACCAGCCCAAGGAGGTCATCATGACCCGCACCACCATCGCGCTGATCCGTCTCGGCTCGGCCAAGACCCTGACCCAAGCCGCCATTCCGTTCGGCCGCCTGGAGTCCAAGGATCCGCTCAACGGCTACGGCGTCTAGCCAACTGCCGCTTCGCCGCCGGCGCCCGGGCGCTGGCGGCGTCCTTCAATATCTTGCGACGGACCAGAACCATGACCAGCAAACCCCGTCTCCTCAGGATCGGCGCCGCCAAAGCCCTGACCCAAGCGATGCTCGTTACCGGCATGCTGGAGTCCAAGGACCCGACCAACCGCTGGGGCGTCTAACGCCCATCGGCCGTCGCCAGGCGCGACGTGCCCGCTGTCACGTCGCCGGCATGACTTGCGCCGGCGACGTCGACCTCAATCCCTCGGAGATCATCATGACCAAGACCCCTCGGCCCATCCGCGTCGGCGCGGCCAAGACTCTGACGCAGGGCGGCCTAGTCGGCTACCTGGAGAGCAAGGACCCCATCAACGCCTATATGCCGTGAACGTCTCTGAGACGGGGGAAACGGCCATGGCGCTTTGGCTCGCGCCGCAGGTCCACGCGGTGCGCATCGCCTCCGACATCGTCTTCTTGGACATCGCCTCCGACGCCTATCTCTGCCTCGCCGACGCCGCGCAATATCTGCGGCTTGGCCCTGGGGGCCGGATCGAGGCCGACCCACCCCAGGCCGCTACTGATCTCCTCGAGGCGGGACTGCTTGCGAGCCAAGGCGCTGGAACGCGGCACATAGCGCCGGCGCCGGTCGTGCGCGGGCTCGAGCCGGCCAAGGCTGCTCTTTCGGCGGGCGCGGTCGGCGCGGCAATCGCGGCGAACGCCAGGGCCGCCCACGCCATTCGTCATCTGTCGTTCGTCGAGATACTCGCCCTGGCCGGGACGCTCAGCGAGGAGGTTCTGGTTGGGCCGTCGGCGGCGCTGATCGAGGACTGCAGCCGCTTTGCGCGCATGGCCCCATGGCTACCGCGCGAGGGGCTGTGCCTGATGCGTAGCCTGCAACAACGCCTGTACTTGGCGCGGCGCGGGCTGTCGGCGGCTTGGGTTTTTGGCGTGCGGACCTGGCCGTTCGAGGCCCATTGCTGGCTGCAGGCCGGCGACGTCGTCCTTGACGACACGCCAGAGCACGCGGGCAGCTACACCCCAATCCTGGTGATCTGACCATGCGAGACTATCTGGTCATCGAGAGCCAGGCCCAGGCCGACCCAGCCATACGCCGCGACGCCGAGGCGCGGCTGCTGGAGAGTGGAGCCTGGACCAAGGTCGCCGAGCGTCGCTGGTTTTCGGTGTTCGTCGAGGCGGCCAAGCCGCCGGCCTACCGTCATCTGCCGGGCGTTGCCGGTGGCTTGATCGGCGAGATCTTCGACAGTCAGGCCGCCCGAGAAGGGCTTGGCCGTCCACTCGACCTGATGGGCTTCGGCGCCGAGCCGGACGCCCTGGCCTCCAGTCTCGTTGACCGAGGCTTTGGCCGCTACGTCGCCATTTTCAATGATGATCGAGGCCCGGCCCGGGTGTTGCGCGATCCGCTCGGCGCGATGAACGCCCTCGGCTGGCGCCGGGGCGCCTTGCGGTTCATCGGCTCGCGGCTTCCGGACATGCGTGCGTTGTGGCCCATCGACTTGGCGCTCGATCCCGACGCGGTCGCCCAAATCTTGCGGCAGAAGAACCTGGCCAGCCTGACTTGCCCGCTGGTCGGCGTCCACGCGTACCCGCCTGGCGTGCTGGCGGACGCCAGCGGCCGAGGGCCCGCTCTGTGGTCGCCGGCCGCCTTTGTCCGGCGGGCGAGCTCGAAGGCCGATCCAGCGGATCTGCGTCAGGTCGTCGACGGCGTCGTCGCGGCCTGGGCGCAGGGACGGGCCGGCATTCTATGCGAGATGTCTGGCGGTCTAGACTCCGCGATCGTCGCCACAAGTCTGGCCAAGGTCGCCGCGCCGGTGTGCTATGGCCTCAACCACGCCTATCCGGAGAAGGAAGGCGACGAGCGCGGTTTTGCCCAGGATCTGGCCGACCAGGTTGGGGTCCCGCTGGTGGTTGTCGAGCGCGAGCAACTGGAGCTGACGCCTGACAAGTTCGTAGCGGGGGCGGGCGGCATGCGCCTGAACTATGCCGGGGGCGATCCCGATCATGACCTCGATCTCGCCGAGCGCCTGGCGGCGCCGGACATCGATATGCTGTTTACGGGCTCGGGCGGGGACGGGGTCCTCTATCAGCCGGCCCACCCCAGCCTGGTTCGCGACGTCTTGAAAGGCGTGGCCGGCTCGCCGCTGGCGGCTCTGGACGTCCTCGCCCGGCGTCAGAGTACGACGGTCTGGTCCATTCTACGGCGAGGTCTGGCGCCACAGGACCTGACCGTCGGGGGCGGCGTCCAGAGGTTCTTGTCCGACGCGGTGGCGGCCCGCCCCGCCGCCCTACATCCCTGGCTGGCGCAGGCCAAGGCCGTGGGCCCAGCCAAGCAGTTGCAGATCCTGATGATCGTCAACGGGCTGGGCGCATTTGGCGACACCCGCCATCATCAGGTCGCCGATGTGGTCGATCCCCTGATGAGCCAGCCGGTTGTCGAATACTGTCTGGCCGTCCCGGCGGGCGTCCTGGCAATCGGGACGCTCAACCGGCCGTTCGCCCGGCGCGCCTTTGCAGATCGCCTGCCATCCTCCATCCTGGCGCGCGGATCGAAGGGCGACGTCACCCGCTTTTTCCTGCAAAATCTCGCCGCCAGTCTGGATGCGCTGCGACCGTTCCTGCTGGAAGGCCGATTGGCGCAGATGGGCTTGCTCGACCTGAAGCGGGTGGACGAGGCGCTGAGCGCCGACCAGATGATCTGGTCCAATTTCGCCTCTCAGGTCTTCATCCTTCTTTCGATGGAGGCCTGGACCCGCCATTGGCCGCTCCAGGCCTCCAACGCCCAGTCGGCCTAGAGGGGCTGGCCGGCCTGGGGCCTCGGTGTCGGCGTGGGGGACGCCGGCGCCGGGGTAGCGGGCGACGAGGCGGCGGGTCTCACAGCCAGGGTCTCGTCCAGGAAGGCGAAGATGCGCTGATACTGGTCTCGCACATTGGCCGGCGAGGAGATGACATGACCCTCGCCGCGATAGGTCAGAAAGACCGCGTCCTTGTTTTGCCGATAGAGCGCTCCGAACAGTGATTGAGGCTGGTCGATGAACCGGTCCATATCGCCATAGATGATCAGCATCGGTGCGGTGATCTTGTCGGCCTTGAGGATCGGGCTGTTGCGCACATAGCGTTGCGGGTCGACCCAGGGCGGCGCGCCCATCCGGGCCTGTCCGGTTTCGTGCCACCCTGTGGCGGCCATGATGTGAAGGCCAGTTTCCGGGATGGTGTAGGTCGTCGGCCCCAGGATGGCATAGGCGCTGATCAGGTTGATGGCGCCGGCTCCAGCGATCACCGACCGGAAGCGTTTGGACTGGGTCGCGGCGGCGACGACGGTATAGCCGCCATAGCTATGTCCCCAGAGGGCGACCCGATCAGGATCGATCAAGCCCTGCTGGGCGGCTGCATCGACCGGGGCCAGAATCTGCTCGGCCATGCCCTCCGTCGGCTCGCGGCCTGCAAGATAGGGCATGGCCGGCACCAGGGCGGCATAGCCATGGGCAGCGAGGATCAGCGGATTGGTCGTTAGATAAAGGCGCCCTGGCGCCAGGGCGTTGGATGGGTTCACCGGAGACTCTGGATAGGGCAGGACCACGACCGGCGGCTTGTCTCCGCCGGGCTTGGGGTGAGGTGGCAGATAGAGCCAGCTCACCAGGTCCTTGCCGTCCAGGCCCTTGTGCCGGATCTCGATCGGCTGAGCGAACTCGACTTCGGCGAGGGCTGCGTTGACGCGCACCAGCACCTTGGACGAGCCGGCTCTCGGCGTCCAGGAGACTGTCTGGACACCGTGGGCGTCGCGGATCTTCTGGACCGTCCCGGTAGGCGCGGCATCGACGAAACCCGTGTCGGCCGTGGCGACCGGCATGCGCGGACCGGGCCAAGGCAGGATGGGCGCGGCGTCGTCGGACAGGGCCAATTGGTTCAGCCGCGGCACGAAATTCTGGTCGCCGCGAAAGCCGGGCGGCCTCGTGCCCAGAGACCGAACCTTGGAGGACTCCACCCCCCAAGGCTGACATCCCGAGGAGGTCACCCGCCAGACCTTGGCCCCGGCCGCCACCGCCCACGCCTTGGCGGAGACCCCAAGGGCCTCAGCCTCGTCGGGCAGGCAGGCCGTCAAATTCTGGAGCCCCTTCTGCGAGATGCGCCAATAATCGGCGCGTCCGCCGCCTCGTGGTCGGGCCGCGACCACCGGATCGCCGTCCAGCCATTCGCCGCGCGCGAAACCTTGAGTGTCATAGGTTGGGCCAAAGTCTGGGAGCAGTGCGCCAAGGTCGAGAGCCTTGGCTTCGCCCTTGACGGCGAAGCGCCAGAACCGGCCCGCTGTGAACGGCACGTCGCCTTGCCGCGCGAAGACCAAAACCTCTTCGCCTTTCTCGGACCAGGCCAGCATACGCTCCATCACCTCGCAACTTTGGCAAGGAACGCTGATCTTGCCACTACCCAGGTCGACGATCTTCAGGCGCTGGAACCGCAGCGGCGAGGCCGTGGTTTTGGGACCCTCGTTCAAGGGTTGGATGTCTTCTTCCTCGATCAGCACGGCTGCCGACCGCCCGCCGGGCGCTATAGAGAAGTCGTCGATCGCGCCAGGGACCAGGGTACGCGCCGCGCCGGTGCGCACATCGACGGAGACCAGGCCCAGGTCCGGAGCCTTGGGCCGTAGGTCACGGTAGCGGCCGCTGCCGATCGCGACCACCGAGGCTTGGCCGCGAGCGTGGTCGGCCCACATGCTGGTCAGGCGCGCCGTGGGCTGGAAGCCAAAGCCGATCTGGAAATCGGGCCAGTCGGGGGCCACGGCGGCGACAAGGATCTCATCGTCGGAGCGCCACAGGATGTCCGGTCCAAAGGCCGGGATCCGCGGATGGACTCCAAGCCAACGCGCCTGGCCAGTCTCCAGATCGATCACGCCCAACTCGTAGGCGTGGCCGGTCAGCCGTCCCACGGCCAGGCGCTTACCGCCCGGCGAGACGCCCAGCGCCGTGTAGCCGGCTCCTCTGGGCAGTTGCAGGGGGCGCTCGACGCCGCCGGCGGTGATGTCGAAGACCTGGATACGCCCAAGGCTAAGATTGGTCTGGCGTTCCAAATCCCAGGTCGGGGCGCTGTCCCAGCGCTCGTAGCGCTGGACGACCAGCCAGCGTTGAGTGGGGTCGAGCTTGGCCGCACCGAGCTGTTCCAAGGCCAGCAGGCGGTCGACGGTGAAGGGGGCGGCCAAGGCCGGCATTGGAAGCACCAACGCGCAGCCGACCGCGAACGCTGTATAGCGTCGCATGGTCGTTCTCCGATTATCGAGGGGGGAGTGGGGCTACCAGGCCTTGGTCAGCTGCAGGGTGACCATGCGACCCAGGGGATCGGCGTTGGCCGGGTCATACCCGATGGCCAACGGGTTGTCGTAAAAGGGCGGACCCTCGTCGAGGAAGTTTTGAGCGTTCAGAGACCAGGTCAGGCCGTCGACGCCCAATAGACTCCTGGGCTGCCAGCGCAGTTGAGCGTCGATCGTCGTCCACGGCTTAACGCGACGTCCCGTGTCGGTGGTGCTGTCGCCCACGTGGTTGAGGCCTGCCGTCGCGCCGTAATCGCCGTGGGTCCAAGTGGCCGTAAGCCTGGCGCGCAGGTCGGTCGGGAAGCCGGCATGACCTGACAGTTCGGTCTCCACCGAGGTCGGTGTGGTCCGGCGCTTGTACCGCGTCAGCCAGGATAGGCTGGCGTTCAACGCCAGCGGATCGCCCAGCAGGGTGGTCTGGTAAGCGGCCGTGGCGTCCAGGCCCTGGACCTCAAGGCTGCCGGTGTTGACGTTGCGAGCCTCGACGATGGCGCGGTAGTCGGTGACATCATAGATGTCCGTGTTCAGCGCGTTTGGGCTGTCCATCAAGGCCTGCACCTTGGCTCGGTCCGCCGCGCTGGTCGCTGGGCTTACGAAGGTGCGGAAGGGCGCTAGGTCCGGCGCCGTCAGCGCCTGGCCGATACCGCTGATCACCGGCGAGGCGATCCGGTTGGTGAACCGGGTCCGGTAGGCCGAAAGCCCCAGGGTTAGCGCGGGTTTCGAGGGAGGACTGTAGGTTAGGCCCGCCGTCCAGGACTTTGCGGTCTCAGGCTTGAGCGCGGCATTGCCGCCTTGGAAGAACAGCGTGGGCACGTCGCCCGCCCCATAGCTCAGCTCCAGCGGACTGATTGTGAACGGCGACTGCAGCTCCGGCAGGGATGGCGCGCGAAAGGACGTCCCGTAGCTGCCCTTGACCTTGAAGCCGTTCCCGGGCTCCCAGACCACGCCGACCTTCGGATTGGCCGTGGAGCCGACGTCGTCATAGCTTTCGACTCGTCCGGCCAGCGACAGCTCCAAACGCTTGACCAACGGCAATGCGTTGGCCGCGGCAATGATCGGGATGTTCAGTTCGGCATAGGCGCTTTTGACGTCGCGGCTGTAGCGACGCGTGGCCTTGGCCGTGGGAGCGTAGGCGAAGAAGAAGCTGGCCCCGCCGGTGCGCAGCTCCTCGCGGCGAAGCTGGCCGCCGACCGCCAGCCGCACCGTGCCGCCCGGGAGATCGAACAGAGGCCCGTCGAAGGCCACGTTGGCCGAACGGATCTCACTGCGGAACTTGCTGAGGTCCCAGCCCGACAGGACGAAATCGAGTACGGCCGCCGGATTGGAGCCTTCGCCGATGAACGGATTGAAGTAGCCGTCACGTGCCGCGCTGAAGCTTGTCAACGGACTGTCGGGCGTCGTGCCAACCGCCTCGGCCAGCCGAGTGACGTTGACCTGGTGCGAGCCGCGACTGATCGTCAGTTCCTGTGCGTAGGTACCGTAGACGCTCGCCTTCCAGCCCGCCGGGAGATGGGCGTCCGCGGCCAGACTGACGCCGAGGCTCTCGGACATCACCGGGTTCGACACCCCACCGATCTCTCGCGAAAACGAAAAGCCCAGGCGCTCAAAAGGCTGGCCGGTCGGCGATACGAAAAAAGGGTTGGCGGCGGTGACGATCACCGTGGCTGAAGGCGGCAGATTACTGTTGGCGGTGTCGCGATGCGCGTAACGAAGGTCCCCGGAGAACGCGACAGGCCCGACATCCTGGGCCGCCGAAACGACCACGCTGTGCCGCGTCGAACGCGGAAGGACATCAATCGTGGCGCGCTGGTTCTCCAGATTGGCGCTGCCCAGCACAAAATCGGCGGGTGTGAGGCCAACACCGTCCTGACCCGCCGGCACCGCGTAGGCGGGCACATAGGACCCGGATGCGTCGGGCCGGAGGATATTGGCCGGCGCGGTGAAGGTGCTTCGTCGCCAATCGGATCCACCCAACGAGCGCAGGTCGGCATATCCGGTGTAAGGCCGATCGGTGGCGCGGAGTCGGCTGTTGCGCGTGTACTCATAGGCGGCCAGGAGTCGGCCGCCGCTCCAGGTCTTGCCGAGCGCCTGACTGAACAGATAGCGGTCGTATCCGCCGCGCGTGGCGGTCGCGCCGCTGGCGCGGGTTTCGCCACCGTCGAGATCGGTGCGCAAGCGAATGTCGACGACGCCTCCGACCGCGTCCGCGCCGTAGAGCGCCGAGGCGCCGTCCAGCAGCACTTCAACCCGGCCCACGGCCGCGAACGGGATGGAGGAAACGTCGGCGAAGTCTCCGTAGTATCCGGCCCCTGACATGCGGCGACCGTTGAACAGCACCAGGGTGGCGTCGGCGCCGAGACCGCGCAGATCGACGCCCGTCCCGCGTGAGACGTTGGACCCCGTTGGATCCGCCCCGCTGGACACGGAGTCCTCGCTGGCGGTGCCGCCAAACGATTGGGTCATCGACGTCAGCGCTTCGCCGATGCTCGCATAGCCACCGCGATCCATGTCGTTGCGATTGAGGATGACCACCGGGGAAGGCCCATCGCTGAGGCCGCGAATGTGCGAGCCGACCACCACCTCGGCGACCGTGTTGTCGTCATCGATTGCGCTCGCCGAGGCCTGAGCCAGCTCAAGGGCCTCGATCGGCGCGCCGGTCGCCTCACCGACGCGCAATCCCGCGGCGCGCAAGACCAGCACGCCAGGTCGGACCTGCTCGACCGAAATCCTGCTGCCGGCCAGTAGGCGCTCGGTCGCCTCACGCGCTGTGAACCGTCCCTGCAGAGGCGGGGCGCTGAGGGCCGCGACGAGGTCGCTCTCGAACAGGATCTTGATATCGGCCTGCCTGGCCAAGGCGACCAGGGAGGCCTGCATCGGGCCGGCCGGCACGTTGAAGGTAATCACCGGCTCGGCGGCTAGGGCGTAGGATGGCGCGACCGCCGCCGCCGCCAGAACAGCGACGCAGGCGCCGCTCAACAAGTCCCCAAGAACAGGTTTCATCGCTAGTTTCCCCCGCCGACGACGGGGGCGCTCAAGATGATGCGCTGTGGCCCCGTCGCTGGCTCTGGGGTGAGACGACTGGGGTGGCGTCGCAGGACATCGACCTCATGAAAAAATTATGACATCACCCAAGTTCGCCCGCTTCCGGTTGCAATTCCAAGTCTCCATTTGGCCGGCGGACACTCTTGAGCCGGTAGAGCGCCGACACGGCCGCGATGAAATCGTCGTTGTCGCCGGCGGTAAACACGCCCCCGATCGGCCGCCCGACAGGCACGCCTGGCGCCAGGATGATCTTGTCGCGCCGGTAGCGATTGAGTTCGGCCACCGCCTCGGAAAGCGCAACGCCCTCGAAGGTTACGCTGCCGGTCGTCCAACTGGTGGCGGACGGCACGTCAACAGATTGGGCAATAGGCGCTACTTTAACCTTCGGACCAAGCGCCAAGGCCTGGCCGGCCGTCAGACGCCAGGGCGTCTCGCGCACGGACTTGTCAGTAACCTCGACGCTGCCCTGGGCGAGAACCACGCGCATCGTCTGCCCAAGGCGGCGCACATCGAAGCGCGTTCCGAGCGCGCGCACTTCGGCATCGCCTGAGACCACGATGAAAGGGCGCTGCGCATTGTGAGCGACTTGGAACATGGCCTGGCCGCGCAAGAGTTCGATGCGACGCTGCCCCGCTGAATATCGAACCCTGACGGCGCTGTCGGTGTTCAGCTGGATCCGAGACCCGTCCTCAAGCGTCGCGCTGAACGTCTCGCCGATACGGGTCGAGTAGGTCGGCAGGCGCAGCACCGCCGCCGCGCCGATCGCGGCGACCACGCAGGCTGCCGCGAGGATGCCGATCGCGCGCGGCGATGTGCGCCAGCTCGCGAACCGTTGACGGCGCCGCGCCGCGCCGCGCGCCAACGCATCTGCCTTGGCTTGGCGTATGTCGGGATCATCGTTCAGCGTGAGCATCGCGCGGTTGATGTCCTCCAGCCGCTCGTAGGCCGCGCGATTTTCGGGTTTGGCTTTCCAAGCCGAGAACGCTTCAAGCTCCTCGGTTTCTATGGGCGGCTCGTTGAGCCGGGTGAACCAGTCGGCGGCCTCGCGGACAGGGCGAGGCGCTTTCTTCGGGTCCTTGATCATCGCGATCGCGCCTTAGTCCTGCATGGATGCCGCGACCAAGATGGCGGCTCGTCGCACCCGATCCTTCACAGTGCGCTTGGTGAGTCCGAGCTGCAACGCGATCTCCCCATGCGTCAGGCCGTCGAGGCGGCTCATGATCAAACAATCGCGCAACTCTGGCGGTAGGGCCAGCATGATCTGCTTGACCGCAAGCGCCATCTCCTGGGTCGCCGCCGTCGATTGCGTGGGGAAGGCGCCGCGATAGGTCGCGTAGTCGTTCTCCCGCTTTTCTCGGCGCCGCTGATCCGTTGCGAGGTTGTTGGCCACGTTGAGCAGGAACGCCTTGGGGTGCTGGACCTTGCCCTGGGCCTCGTGCGCGGCCGTGCGCAAATAAGCCTCATGCGCCAAGTCGTCGGCTTGGTCGCCATAGCGCCGGCGCAGCACGTCGCGAAACCATGTGTCATAGCGCCGGCACAGCGACTCAACGGCGAGCGCGAGGTCCGAGCGCGGGGGCACGGGAGGGAAGAAGCCATCCATCGGACGATCCACCAGAGATTGCCCCACAGAATCCTACGGAAAAAGGATCTTTAAAAGATACTAAATCGGACAAGAGGTCGTTTTGAGAGGCTGTGTGTCTTTCGCCTAGTCACGGAACATTGCGCTCTGTCGAACGAGTGGACCGGTGCATGGCAAGGCTGGAGGAGCAATTCGGGGCTTTCGTCCGCCATCACCGTAAGAGATTGAATCTCACGCAGCCGCAGTTGGCCGAGAAGATTGATCGCCAACTGAACGCGATCAAAAACATCGAGAGCGGCAAGAAGGGCACGACATTCGAGACCATTGATCGTTTGGCTCAGGCCTTAGAAGTCGATCCGCGTGATCTGTTCGGCGGCGGCGATTTCGCGGCCCGCAGTGATCGGGATGACTCGTTGGTCGACATCATCAAGCTGCTTTCGCCGCTTTCAGAGCCTGAACTGGCGGCGATCAAAGTGCTGGTCGAGGCTGGTCTGAAATTGCGCCGAACATAGTCGCGTGTCGAACGGCAGCATTTGAACGCGCTCTGTACGGGACGCTGCGTTTCGTTCCGCTAATCGTCGCCGTGACCAGATCGACATATTGCCGAAAGCTCGCTCTATACGCCCGTTTTGATAGTGAGAAGATGCGCACGCGCATGGAGCCTGTCGCCATAGTGACATGGCCGCCGCGCACGCCACCTCGGGCACGGATCGGACGCCGGGCAGCAGCGACGGCGGTGGCTGGCGTACGTATCTACGGCTTACGATCCCCGGCCTCTGCTGGGAGTTTTTGCGCCGAAACCCTGCATATCGGCTCCACTTCGATGATCTGGCGCACGGGGGCGTTCTGGAGACGCGGTGGGGCCTGAGCGCGCCCGCCGATCCCGATCTGTCCGCCGAGGCCGCGCGTGTCGTGTGGCGTGCTGACGCCGCGCCGGGCCTGGTCGTGCCTTTGGAGCGGCGATCGTTCGGAGCGGCCAGGACGCTTCCGGCCGTGAATGGCGCGCCGGTCGATGGCGCGGACGGACGACATCTGAGGCTGGCGAGCGGCCTGCAGCTGCAGTTCCGCGGCGATGCTTCGCCCGACGGACCGCTGATGATCGTGCTGTCGTACGACGAGGACTTCAATCTACGTGTCCGGGCCGTAGACGCCTTGCGGCGCGCAACCCAGACCAACGCGCCGCCGAGGTCGCGCTTCAACACCGAGCAACGAGCGCGCTTGGCCCGCAGCCTTTTCGCGCTCGATGGGTCTCTCCGAGCGCAAAGCTACCGCGACATCGCCGCCGGTCTATTCGGCGACGAAAACCTCGACAGCGAAGCTTTCAAGACGTCTTCCCTGCGTGACGTCACCATCCGGCTGGTGCGCCGAGGCCGAAGCTTGATGGCGGGCGGCTATCTCAAGCTGCTGAGGGCCGGCTTCTAGGGTGGCGAAATCAGGCCTGGGCCATCTTCGCCATCCCTCGACCCGCCGACTGAACGTCAGGTTTTCCCCCAGCCGCCGTCCGATGTCCGGAGATTTCCCGGCGGCCTAGGGACCAGAGCATGTCGCCAAACGACCTGCCGACCTCCGAGCGCCTGTTGCTGGCGCCCGAGGCGGCTAAGCTTTTGCGCATATCCGAACGCACCCTGGCCAAGCACCGGTGCTACGGCACCGGCCCGGTCTATCGCAAGAACGGCGGGCGCATCGTCTACACCTTGGCCGACTTGGAGGCTTGGTCTCGTCGCGGCGAGCGGCGCTCGACCAGCGACGAAGCGGCGGTGACGACGCCGCCGGCCAAGGCGCACGCGGCCCTGGCTCCGGCCTATGTACGGCGGTTCGGCGATGTTTGAACGACCGGCCCCCAGTCTCACCCGCGTCGAACTCCTGTTCCTGAAGGAGCGCATCGAACGCTGGATCCGCTTTGGCCGACCCGTCGGCGAGCAGGTTCATGACCGCCGCCGCCGCACCGTCCTGTTTGCGCCGGGCGCGGTCTTTGCCTTCGTGCGTTGGCGGGCGGGAGACTATGGGACAGTCGATTCCCGCATCGCCATCCTGCGGGCGGTGGCGCAAGGGCAGCCATTCACGACCTATCCGGAAGTCTCGCCCGGTGCGGAAATCCTGCTCGATCTGGCGAGCTGGTCAAAGGTCCAGGCCGTGCTCGAAGCGATCGACGGCGTGGAGCGAGCCGGCGTTCGGCCAGAGCACGCCGCGCCCGACTATTGGCGCCATGTCGGCGCAAGGATTGGCGCGGGCCTGCCGCCGCGCGTCTATTCCCGCCGCCGTCATCGCGCATGGCTGCTGCGTCAGCTGCTGTCATGAGCGCCCGATCGAAACTTGGTCTCGCCGTTTGGGCGGGCGCGGGATGCGTCCTGATGCTTCTGGCCAGTCGCGAAACCATCGCGCCTCGCCTGCTGTTCAACACGACGGCGAGCGCGCCGATCGGCTTCTACAGTTTGCATCCTGGCGCGCCGCGCGTTGGCGAATGGGTTGCGATCAAGCCACCAGCCCGCCTGGCATTTTGGATGGCGCGGCGTCACTACCTTCCCGCCAACGTGCCGCTTCTCAAGCAAGTCGCGGCGCGTCACGGGCAAGAGGTTTGCGGGCGCTCCGACAGCTTGTGGATCGACGGTCAGATGGTCGCCCGCATGCGCCGGACAGATCGGTGGGGCAGGGGGCTACCGGCCTATTCGGGGTGCCATCGTCTCACCGCCGCCGAGATCCTGATCGTCAATCGGAACGCCGCCGACAGTCTGGACAGCCGCTACTTCGGGCCGTTGCCGGTACGCGGGATCATCGGTCGCGCACGGCCCCTCTGGACGTGGGACGCGCGGCCGTGAAGCGACTTTCCACCCTTTCCTTGTTCGGTCGGTTTGCCGGTCCTTTCCTCGTCCCGGGCGAGATTTTGTCAGCGGTCGCGCGCGGCCGGGGTCAAGGGAGGCCGCCAGGCCGGCGCGTCTCGCGCCTCGCCCTTGACGCCGGCAAGCACGGCCGCACGATCGATGCGACCGCGAAGAACGGAAGACCTTTGCGCGGAACGTGCGCGGTGGTTGCTCTGGTTGGGCTCCTGGGCGGGTCTGCGTTGGAAGCCCCGGCCTTCGCGCAATCCGCAGCGGGGTTCTCCAATGGTCGGGTGGAGGCCCGCGGTGAGATCGCCCAGGCCGTATCAGAGGCGGCGCTTCGGTTTGGTCTTCCGGAGACCTGGATCTATGCGGTGATGCGCCAGGAAAGCGGCGGCAGACCTGACGCGAGATCGCCAAAAGGCGCGATGGGCTTGCTGCAGGTGATGCCGGCCACTTGGCGCGAAATGTCCCTTGAGCTCGGGCTTGGCGACGACCCCTTTGACGTGCGCGCCAATGTTCTGGCCGGTTCAGCTTATCTTCGCCGCATGTATGATCGGTTCGGCGCGCCAGGTTTGCTTGGGGCCTATAACGCCGGACCGCAGCGTTACGCGAACCATCTGGCGGGCACGCAAACCCTGCCACGCGAGACCCAGATCTACATTCAGCGTGTGGCTCCCTTGCTCGAGCAACCGATGCCCATGACACGCCCGGTCACTAACGTGGACCCAAGGGCCGCCGGTCTGTTCGTGGCTCCGAGTGCTACAGGCGACGCGTCGATCAAGGACCAGGCAGATCGCGCGGGTATGGGCGGGTTGTGGCCATGAGGGCGTTTCGAGTCGCGATCAGGGTTGGACGGGCTGGCGGTAGGAACGAGGTCGGGGAGAACTCAGGTCTAGGGCAAGATAAAAGGACAGGAACCTTTCGGCCCCATGTCATTGATGGTGTTGAGGAATTTCCGGAACCCAAGAGAGGGGGCAGGTTCCTCGTCGCGCCATTTTCCCAGTGTGATCAAGGGCTTCGCCGGGACCTTTCCGCCAGGGCGGACTTATGAGGCGCGAGAATGACTTTCGGCCACGAGTCGGCCGCCCCCGCGACCAAGCCGCCGGCGCGGGCGCCAAGGCCCGCGGATTTGTCGGGGAGGTGCTGACCGCGGCCCGTCGATCGGGCCTTGGCGCGCTCGACATGGGCGCCAGGGAACGGCCGGCACGGTTTGGACGCGGGGCCTCGACATCACGAGGGCGCTTGGCGTCCCGACGGGTCGTCATCAAGGCGCGCATCATCCAGCACAAGGGGTCTCGCTATCGGGCAGCTCCGATGAAGATGCACCTCAGCTATCTTCGCCGGCAGGGCGCAACGCGCGATGGCGAACGAGCGGAGATGTTCGATCGCGACGGCGTGGCGGATCACGAGGCTTTCGCCCGGCGCTGCGACGACGATCGCCACCATTTCCGCTTCATCATCTCACCCGACGACGCGGCGCAACTCTCAGACCTGCGCACCACCACGCAGGGCATCATGGAGCGGGCCGAGCAGGCGCTGGGCACGCGGCTGGACTGGGTCGCGGTCGATCACTGGAACACCGACAATCCCCACGTCCATGTCCTTGTTCGTGGCGTTGCCGATGATGGCCGCGACTTGGTCATCAACCCCCACTTCATCAAGCACGGCTTTCGGGAAATCGCGGAGGCCTTGGTGTCGCTGGAGCTTGGTCCCAGAACCGAGGCTGAGATCAAGGCAAGCCTCGATCGAGAGATGACTGCCGACCGCTGGACCCAACTGGATCGCCGACTAGGAGAACTGACAGACGAGCGCGGTGGCGTTGATCTGCGCCCCGGTCGGGCAGGCGTGGGGAGTGTCGACCCGCGCCTGGTCGGGCGCGCTCAATATCTGGAGCGCCTGGGGTTAGCGCGCGTCGAGGAGCCTGGCCGCTGGGGTTTGGTCGAAGATCTGGAACCACAGCTTCGCGGCTTGGCCGAACGCGGCGATATCATCAAGACGCTTCACGCGACGCTAAGCGGGAAGGGCCGCGATCTGAACGCTGTTGTGATTCAGGGGCGTGAACTCGGCTCGCCGATCTTCGGCAAGCTGGCGGATCGAGGCTTGCACGATGAGCTCACCGGCCAAGCTTACGTCGTCGTCGACGCGATCGACGGACGAAGCCACCATATCCGGTTCGGCGACCTATCGCACACCGGCGACACCCCGATCGGCGGCCTTGTCGAGGTGCGCTCGCGAGTCTCTGACGACGGCGCCACTCGGCTTGAACTTCTGCACCGCTCCGACCTGGATCTAGCCGCCCAGGTCAAAGCGTCAGGGGCGACTTGGCTCGATCGGCAGATGGTCTCTCGCGAGCCTCATGCGCTCGCTCAAGCCGGGTTTGGCCTGGAGGTGCGAACGGCGCTCGACGAGCGGCGGGCCCATCTGGAGCGCACCGGTCTGGCGAGCCGGTCAGACAGCGCGTGGAGGCCCGTCGGCAATCTGATCGCCACGCTTCGGGGAAGAGAACTGGAACGGGTCGCCGCCAACCTCCGAACAGAGACGGGGGCGGCCTACATCGAGACTGGCAAGGGCGACATGGTCGCAGGGCTTTATAGCCGACGGCTGGATTTGGTTTCGGGTCGTTTCGCCATGATCGAGGACGGCCTTGGGTTCCAACTGGTGCCGTGGACCCGATCGCTCGATGCCCATCTTGGCCAGGAGGTGAGGGGGACGGTTACGCCCAGCGGTGGGATGGACTGGTCGCTGGGAAAAAAGCGCGGGCTTGGACTTTGAAGGTGCAAGCAAATGAACGGTCAGAAAATACTCTGGGGCCAGATCCTGCTGATCGGCGCCTTAGCGCTCGCGGGCGTCTGGGGCGCCACGCAATGGACGGCGTGGCAGTTGGCCTATCAGCCCGGTCTGGGACCACCTTGGCTACGGCTAGGCGCCTTGCCGATCTATCCGCCGCCAGCCTTCTTCGTGTGGTGGTTCATCTACGACGCCTACGCGCCCTCGGTGTTTCTGCGGGGAGGGTTCATCGCAGCATCTGGCGCGCTGCTTGGCGTCGCGGTCGCCATTGCGATGTCGATCTGGCGCGCTCGCGAAGCCAAGAAAGTGACGACGTACGGCTCGGCGCGCTGGGCTGAGCTCGCCGATATCAAGTCGGCTGGCCTGCTCGGCGATAACGGTGTGATGTTGGGCCTGCACGGCGACCACTACCTTCGCCACGACGGTCCAGAACACGTGCTGTGCTTTGCTCCTACACGTAGCGGCAAGGGCGTGGGCTTGGTCGTGCCGAGTTTGTTGGTGTGGCCCGGCTCCACCGTCGTTCACGACATCAAGGGCGAGAATTGGCAACTCACGGCGGGCGCGCGGGCGAAGTTCGGGCACGTCCTGCGGTTCGATCCCACCGACGCCAGCAGCAACGCCTATAATCCGCTTTTGGAAGTGCGACGCGGCCCGACCGAAGTGAGGGACGTACAAAATATCGCCGACATTCTGGTGGACCCGGAGGGCGCCCTTGAGCGCCGAAGCCATTGGGAAAAGACCTCCCACAGTCTTTTGGTCGGCGTCATCTTGCACGTGCTCTATGCCGAGGCCGACAAGACGTTGGCTGGCGTGGCCAACTTCCTGGCCGATCCCTCGCGCCCAATCGAGACAACGCTACGCGCGATGATGACGACGCGCCACCTTGGCGAAAGCGTCCACCCCGTGGTGGCCAGCTCGGCGCGCGAGCTCCTCAACAAGAGCGACAACGAGCGCAGCGGGGTGCTCTCCACGGCCATGAGCTTCTTGGGCTTGTACCGAGATCCTGTCCTCGCGGCGGTGACGTCCCGTTGTGATTGGCGCATCGGCGACCTCGTCGGGTCCGACAAGCCGGTCAGCCTTTACCTCGTGGTGCCGCCCTCGGATATCAGCCGAACCAAGCCTCTGATCCGCCTCGTGCTCAATCAGATCGGCCGACGACTTACCGAAGGCCTCGAAGCTGCGCGGACCCGCCGGCCGCTGCTGCTGATGCTTGACGAGTTCCCGGCCCTGGGGCGGCTGGACTTCTTTGAGGCGTCCCTGGCCTTCATGGCCGGATACCGCATCAAGGCCTTCCTGATAGCCCAAAGTTTGAACCAGATTGAGCGGGCATACGGGCCTAATCACTCGATCCTCGACAACTGCCACGTGCGGGTGGCGTTCGCGACAAATGACGAACGAACAGCGCGCCGGATTAGCGACACGCTCGGTACCGCAACGGAGATGAGAGCCATGGCCAACTATGCGGGCCATCGCCTGTCACCGTGGCTCGGCCACCTGATGGTCTCCCGCCAGGAGACGGCGCGTCAATTGCTGACGCCGGGTGAAGTGATGCAGCTTCCGGCGCATGAAGCGGTCGTGTTGGTGGCGGGGTCTCCGCCAATCCGGGCCACCAAGATCCGCTACTATGCAGACGCACGTTTGGCGGATCGTGTGTGTGTGTTTGATGCCAAGGCGGGCGTGCCGCGGTCACCCATCGCCGAAGACTGGACGGCGGCCACTGCGGAAAAAGGCGTACCGCCGGCTATTTCGCGCTCGGCCGAATTGGATGAAGGCGGTCTCAAACGGGAGCCCGAACTTGCCGTCGTTGAGGCGGCGCCGGCGACGCTTGATGATGAACTCGAGATTGTCGGCGACGGTGAAGGCGATGAGGCGCAGCAGGGTAGGGAGCTGCAGCGTCGATTCACAGGCACGGCGCGCCAGGCGGCCATGGACCGCGATGACGGCATACCGCTCGGTGACGACGTATGAAGATCCCCACGAAGGTCTTCCTGACCAGCGACACCATAAGAGTGCTGGATGAAAGAGCCCGGCGTACACGCCGGCAGAAATCGGAGATCGTGCGGGCAGCGTTGGAGGCTTACCTCTCGCCTGATGGTGCAGAAGCTGGAGAAGCGGCGCTCTTTCGACGTCTTGATCGAATGTCGCGGCAATTGGATCGGCTGGAGCGGGACGTGACCATCGCCAACGAGGCAATCGGTCTGTTCGTGAAAACCTGGTTGAAGGTCACGCCGGCCATGTCTTCGATCGAGGATAGGGCCGCGAGCGCAAAGGGGCAGGAGCGTTATGCGGCGTTTATTGACCTGCTATCGCGCCGGATTGCCGAGGGGCGACTATTGCGAGGCGAGGTGTTGTCCGACGTGGGGGCAGAGCGGATGTGACTCATTGCCGAAGTTGGGAGGGTCCGCTTCCTGGCAGCGGCCAAGGTGCCGGCGACGTCGGTCCTGCGAACGTGGAGACCTGACTCATCGCCGACCTTGGAAAGGTCCGCTTCCGGTAGGCGCGCTCTGGCGCCTGCCCGCTGACCCTCAAACCGTGTGGTGGGGAGGTGCGCGACTCACCGGAGTGCGTTCTACTCCTGTTCCATGACCACGCCTCAAGCCGCGTCTCTGGACCCCGGTGCTCCGCTCTCGCCGTCCGCGTTCATGCGCACCGTCAGGCCGGAGAACTACTCCGACAGCGCCGAACGTTCGGCCTATCGTCTGACTGGTTCGGCCCTGGAGCAGCGGCTGGACACGATCACCGCGCGCAACCAGACCCATGACTTCGAGATCTTTTGCCGCAAGCTCTGCGAGCGGGTAATCTGCCCGAACCTGAAGCCGGCGACTGGGCCCGAGGGCGGCGGCGACAGCAAGGCCGACACCGAGACCATCGCTGTCGCCGACGAAATCGCCAGTCTTGGCTATGTCGGCGATGCCAACGCCGCGCGCGAGCGTTGGGCCTTCGCCTTCAGTGCCAAGAAGACCTGGAAGACCAAGGCCCGATCCGACATCGACGGTCTGGCCGCCACTGGCCGACCCTACGCCAAGGTCTTCTTCGTTACCTCCCAGTTCGCCAAGGCCAGGGACCGCGCGGCCCTGGAGGATGAGCTTTCGACCAAGCACGGCTTTCGCGTCGAGATCCTCGACCGCAGCTGGATCCTCGCCAAGGTTATCGATGGCGACAACGTCGACCTTGCCGTTGACCACCTGGGCGTGGGCGAAAGGGTCCACACCCACCAAGCCGGCGATCGGGACTACGCTCGGGGCCGCCGGCTAGAGGCGCTGGAAAAGACGCTGCAGGATCCGCAGGCCTATGGCGACGCGAGGTTGGAGCGGGTTGCCGACGCGCTCGACGCGGCGATGCTGTCGCGCGCGCTGGAAAAGCCCCGATACGAGACCGACGGGCGGTTTGAGCGGGCGGTTCGGTTGGCGGACGCCGATGGGCTGACAAGCCATCGCATCGAAGCCCGCTACGAGCGCCTGCGAACCGCCTTCTACTGGTTCGATGACCTTGATCTCTACGACTGCGACTACGACGAGTTCGCGAGCCTGGCTCTGCCGTCGAACTCGGCTCACACCCTCGGGCTCCTCAGCGCCCTGACGCAAAACCTCTACGTCATGGTAATGCACAAGCTACGCTCACCCCAGCAGGTGAAGCTCCAGGTCCGCGTCGCCGCGCTGCGTGAGCGCCTGGTCGCCCTCACGCAGGAACCAGAGCGGCCCAACAGCGCCTTGGAGGCGGAAACATCGCTGCTCGTGCTCGCCGCGCACGAGGCCATGGTCGCCAGCGAGGACGGCGCGATTTCGCAGCTGTGGCCGAAATTCTCCTCGATCCTTAAGCGCGCCGAAGGCCTCACCGAATACACCGCCGACCAGCTCACCCCGCTCGCCGAGGCGTTCGGCCAAGTCGCCGGCAACGACAAGAGCTATAACCGCCTGGTCGAGGACTTGGCCCACTTCGTCGGTCAGCGAAAGAGCGAAGGGGAGAGCGGCAAGATCCTGCTCAAACGCGCCCTACAACTGGACATCGAGCAAGATCGCTTCGACGTCATTCGGCTGCTAGGCCGGGCGGTCCGCCAGCTCTGCAAGCGCGAATATGTCGAGGAGCTCGTCGAAGCGACCTACACCCTGGCCGTGGCCTACCGTGGCGCTGGCATGCTGTGGGCCGCGCGATCGGCGATCCTGTTCACGGTCGGCAGTATCATCGCCGAGGCCGAAGCCGGCAGCGACGTTCCGGCCTCGATCGTGCCGGCGCTAATGCTGCTCGCATGGATCGATTGCGAGCTGCGGCACCTGGCCGAGTTCCTGGAAGTCGTGCGTCTGGTGCGAGCCTTTCGCCAAGCCCTACCGCTCGACGAGCCTTCCAAGGCGCGCGCCGACGAGCGTCTCGAAGAATTCGATCTCGTTCTAGCCTGCCAATTCATGCGGTTTAGCGATGCGGAGCTTTCCGCCGTTTCACGCCTGCCGGATCTGCTGGGCGGGCTGCGGCTAAACCACGCCCAAAGCGCGCTGCTCTTCGCCTTAGGGCATGAGGGGCAGGTGCTGGGCACAGACGCCGACGACCCGAACGCGGTCACCGCGATGGAAGACTTCTTCGCGAGGTTGGCCGACCAGCCGGCCGCCGACCTCAAGGGGAGGCCCCTCATCATCTACGAGGAGGGCCGACAATCGATCGAGACCATCGTCTTGGGCATGAGGATCGTGATCAGCTTCGACGGCGCGGCCAGCGGCGTGGTCGCCGCCGAGGTGCTGGCCAGCGTGTTGGAGGTGTTCTTCGCCACAACCCTGGTGGCGCGGGCCGGCGCCCATGCCGAACGCTTCGACGTGATGGTCGAGGAGATCGACGGCCTGACTGAGCCGGACGTCGAGCTCGACGTGCTGAAAATGCGCGCCATCCTGAAGTGGCCGCGCGGGGCCATGGCGGGCTCCTTCGCCCTCAACGACGCGACCCATGCGGCGATGTCGCTACTGGTGGGCTTGGTCTTCAGCAACACCTGCATCGCCGCCGACCCGCACTCTTTGATCGAGCAACTCTACACCGAGGAGGCGCTTGGCGAGCGGACCTCTGGCGCGATCGCCAGCGCCAACAGTCGAAATCGCGTCTTCGGCGAGCCGATCTCGCGGATGGAGGACTGGTGGGCTCTGGGCGGGGAGAACTATCCGCCAAAATCGGCTCGGCCAAAGCCGGGGCCCTTTTCGTGGTCGCCTGATCGTGGGGCCAATGCCGAGGACCCCTTCGCCGCGCCGACGAGCCACCGTGATCTTGCCGTGCGCTCCATCATCGATCTTCCCCTGTGGGAGCGAGCAGGGTGGTCGGGCATGTTTTTCATGCGCCTAGAGCAGGGTATGCCGCCGGCCATCGGGATGATCTTCGACAACGAGGCCGTCGCTACGGCAATCTTCGATCGATGGCGCGAACGGTTCGGCAAGCGCGACACCCACGACGAGATCCATTTTGCGCTGATCACGCACCTGCCTGACTCGCCAGGGTCCCACTACGCGGCCATGCTTACCTCGGGGGCTCCGCCACTTTTCGATGGCCGTCTCGTGCAGCTGCCGATGCGGTTGAAAGTGATGGAGCCGCCTACCGACGAGAATCTACGCGGGTTTCGCGCGGCCTACGATCTGGTGGGCTGCTACTTCCTGGTGGCGGCCGTTCTCGACGCTGAGGGAACGCCGCGGCCGGTTCGGGACGCCTCGATCCTCAAACGCAATCTTCAGGTCAAACGGTTCGCCGACATCGGCGATCAGGACCTGGAAGCTATAGCCCGGCCGTTGATCCTGCGGGACCTGGCCTAGGCGATGGCAAGATCCAGGATGAGGTGACGCCATGCAGTATCGGCACGAGGCGCGTCAGGCGCTGGCTAGGGCGACGGCCCTATTGCTGGGCGGTGACGACCATGCCTTGCGCTACGTCGCCCTAGAGCTGCGCCTGACGCTGGAGGCGTCGGTCTATGATCGCCTCCACGATTACCGCCGCGACGTGCCACCGAGCCTCTACGAGACCTGGCAGCCGCCGAAGGTGTTGCGACTCCTGCTGGAGATCGAGCCGAACGCCGATCGTCCCTCCACCACCCAGTTCACGCGCCATTCCAGCGACCCCGACGTGGCGCCTCGATCGATCACCTTCTCGGAGACACCGGTCGATCTGCCGACTCTGAAGGCCAACTACGACGCATTGGGCAGCTATCTGCACATGCCGACACGCAAGCAGTTCGAAAAGTCGGGCGGACCGGACTTGGCCAAGCTGCGCAAGCGATGCGAGACTCTCGCCGCGACGCTCGACCCGATGGTAATGCCTCCTAAGAACACCTTCATCGGTGGGACCTTCACCCACTGCGAGTGCTTCCGGTGCGGCGCGGATATGCGCAAGCGCCTTGCGCCCGGCGTCGTCGGCGAACTGGTGGCGACCTGCCTGGAATGCGAGGCGCCCCATCGGGTTCTCGTCGAGGCCGATGGGACCGCAGTTTGGACGTCCGTGAAGTACGCCGCCCATTGCGCCCACGAGGATTGTGGAGCCGAGCACGGGATTTTTCCTGACGAGCTCAAGGATGGCCATTGTTGGACCTGCGGCCAATGTGGTGGTGACAACTTCTTCGAACTTGGCCTGTGGCCGGTGCTGCCGCGGGCGCAGCGCTCGGACCAAATTGCCACGCCCGGCAACTAGGACACGGAAAGACGGCCGAAGGCGCGGTGAGCGACTGGATCTAACGCAGGATTTCAGGAAAGCTCGCGAGGCTTACCTAGTGGCGGGGTTGGCTCTAGCGTCCTCGATTGCTCCGCTTAACCAATTAGTAAGGAGGTGGTGATTAGATTGCGATAGCGAGGTGCTCCCATGCTATCGTCACCAACCGTTCCGGCGCTCTCATCCATTTTCGCGGGTCTGAACGTCGCGCTTGCAACAGCGGCATGCGCGGTATGTGCGATCAAAGGTCATCCGGAAATGGTGATGCCCGTTTGCGGCATGGTGACCGGCGTCTACGGCGTCTATGGAATCGCGACCAGCGTCCAAACTCTAATTTCGCGCCGAAATGACAAACGCGACGAGAGCGCGGGCAGAGATGAGTGAACCCTTCGTCATGCGGCGATCGCTAGTCGCCGTCAGCACTGGCGCGGGCGTGGTCCTGACGCGGGTCGACTTCCAAAGGTCGCTCGCCAACCCCCGACCCGACGATGCCTGGGTCGATGCGATCTTGAAGGTTTTGGACACGGCGGGCTCGCCGTGCGGTGTCGTCGCCATCGAGGTGGATGGCTCCGCCAATCCAGGCGCGATCGGTCGAACGCTTGCTCAGGATCTCGACGCCCTGCGTGGGGCAAAGCTGACCCACTCCTTCTCATTCGTCGCCAACGCCGTTGACCTGGACGAAGATCGTCTTGTGCGACTGGCCACCTTGGATGGGTTCGACATAGCGCTAAACAACCCGACGCCGCTTTTGCTCGAGGCCAATATCAAGGGGCTTCTAAGAATGATTTCGTCGGCGTCAACGATCCGGTCGCAGCCGGCCAAGGTGGCGGCCAGCGCGCGCCTGTTGGTTGGCGGATGGGCCATAGATTTGGCGCGTAAGCACGCCTCTCATCCCAACGGCTCGAGCGCCAAACTTTCTGAGCTTGAGATGGCCTTCATCCGCCGTCTGGCCGAGAAGGAAAGGCCGTCGGGAAATGCCGATCTCATGGTCGGGGATATCCGAGAGACATCAGTTCGCCCAAGCGCGGTGGTCCATAAGATCCGCAAGAAGCTGGGGAAGGACTTTCCGATCGTCAGTCTCGGTGGCGATGACTATCGGATCGACCTGGACCCATAGGAAGCTTGGGCGCGGCGCAGGCGATTTTTAGTCTAACCGCAGGTGTCCAAACGCGAGTTCAACGTCCGGTGAACACCCTGATCGCCGCGCCTCCGGTCGACGCGAAATCGCGGAGATAGAACTTCGGAACGAAGTGCTGGCGCTTGTTGTCGGGCATTCTCCCAACCTAAGCTTTGCCATGCGAGAACGCGACTGAGGCCGGACGTAAAAAGTGCGAAGCTTGTCCCCTCTCGTCGAATGGTGGCATCCAAGGCTGCGCCGATCGTCTGGGGAGCTACGAATTGGTCTGTCAGGTTCGGTATTTAAACAGCGCGGGCATTCATGCCCGCGAAATCCCCGGCATCGACGCCCTAGCGGCCGCCTTTCCCTCGCATTGGTTGCTCTACGCCTCGTTCCAGTGCCTGCCCAAGAACGCGATGCCGATCGAGATCGACGCGATGGTCGTCATGGAAGACCGGGTGCTGCTGCTCGAAATCAAAGACTGGAACGGCGAGCTTACAGCCAACGGGGATCAGTGGTTGGTGGAGGGCCGTAGCCGAGGGCGGTCAGCGGTCGATTCCATCACGATGAAGGCCAAGAAGGTCTCCACGATCTTGAGCCAGATGATCCCCGGGTGGCAGACAAAAGCGCTCATTGATTCCCGAGTTGTCCTGACGGGAACCAGCACCAAGGCCAACCTTTCCTCCGCTGAACAACCCTACGTGCTGAGCCTATCGGAGGCCTGTAGCCTTTCTGACCACAAGACGCGGACTCGATTGCTTGGATCGGGGCCGATCCTGGCCAAGCGGCCTTGGCAATACGAGGAGGACTTCGATCGTATCACCCGCAACCCCCGCCATTTCGGGCCGCTAGAAACACTTTGGAATGGGTATCGGGTTGTGAACCAAGACTACGTCGTTCACCCGACGGGTCTTTGGCGAGAGCATCTCGCAGAACGGGTCCGCGATCCGCGCAACAAAGCGATCGTGCGTATTTGGGCTTTCAACAAACTGCCGCCGGGCCTCAATAGTCCCGACCGCCGTTTATTTGTCGCCGAGCGCGAGCTGCGCGCAATCGCTCGTTTGGAGGAACTCAATAGCAGCTTGGTCTCTGCTGGCGTGCTCATGCCTCTGCCTGACGACAAGGACGAGGTCCTGACCCAGCATGACGAGCTGCGACGTTTGCCCAGGGGCATGACGACGCTCGATCGCTTCCTGGAAAAGATGCAGTCGGAACTCACGCTCGAAGATCGCACGTTAGCCTCAGCGACACTGCTCAACGCTGTTGGCGAACTGCACAGCCATGGCATCACCCACCGAGACCTGGGCGAACGCAATGTGTGGATCGGAGGTGTGACGTCGCAGGCCTTGACCGGCTTCATGGCGTGCCAATTGCCCGGAGAAGGGTCGGTGGCCGAGTGGCTCGAGGTTCTGCGTTATTACCCTGGCTCAAAGCCCACCTTGCCGGGCATGCAGCAGGATATCGAGGCTGCGGCCCACCTGGTTTCCCAGATCATTGTCGGCGCGGCACCCAAGTCGGCGATCGCCGCGATTGACGCCCTTCCAGCATCGCTAAGCAGCCTGGAGCCGTGGTTTCGACGTGCGTTTGGCCTTGAATCTGAGCAGAGATTCGACCGTGGCCGGTCGGCGGCCGAGGCGTTCGGCCTAATCTTGGATGCCGCCGACGCAGTCGTGATCGACCAGGCGCTCCTTGACCGCTACGAGACCTACGACATCCCCACGCTTCGCTGGCCCATACAGGAAAACCTGCACAGTCAGGGTTCGAAGCACCTCTACCGGTCTGTCGATCCGGAGAGCGGCCGGCCAGTGATCGTCAAGATCTGGTACGGTTGGCGGCGTGGCATGTCGCTGGCCTCGGACGTTGCCTTGATGAGACTGTTCGATGGCGTGGCGCGCGTTCGCCGGGCCGGTCGGGCCGACCTCCCTGAATTTGTCGGCGCCGGGCTCTCGGGCGCGGGAGCCTTCGTAGTCTACGGCCAGGCGGCTGGACAGCTGTGGTCACAAACGGAAGAAATCGAAACGCCGGAGACCTCGGTCGTTCGCGCCATCGCGCTCGTTCGGACCGTTGAAGCGCTGCATGGGATGGATCTCGACCATGGTGATATCGCGCCGCGAAACATCATCGTCGGCGACGATCCCGCAGCGCTTGTCCTGATCGACCTGTTTGACTTCTCGGGCGTTGGCGATGGGCGCATGCAGGACGGTGAGCTGCGGCCCCACAACGCCGAGCGCCTCAACGTCCGTGAAATCGATCGCTACGCCGTCGTGCGGCTGGTGCAGCAACACTTGGCGCGCCACGGCGACACACGACTGGACGGCGTTCTGACCTTTCTCGGGCACGAACTTGAGCGAGACGCAATCGAACTCCTACAGCCCATCGTCATGCAGCTTCAGGAGGCCGAACGGGCGATGGCTCAAGTCCATCGCCCGACGTTCGAGATTTATGTGGAAGGCGAGGCATCTGGACCGCTTCAAACCAGCGGGGAGGTTTTGTTTGCCCGGGCTTGGGACGTTGGCTCGGGGGAGATTGAGTACAAGGTTTCGGGCCTTGATAGGGAGCTGGTGGTCAGGGCTTCAACCCTCACCACGGGCTCGCCGGGGATTGTCCCCACCACCTTCAAGAGCCTGAGCCGGGCCTCGCAGCGAGGCCTTGAGCTGGATTGCGACATCGTCCTCTCAGCGGATCGCGGCGCCGGACCTCTGCCGCTCGTGGAATTCCTAAGGCCGAGGGTTTCGATCGTTCCTCGCGCCGCCCTGACGCTGACGCCGGCCTCTCCGGCGATCCCCTCCGGCCCTGGCGCCGTCCCGGCGGCTTTGGACGTCGGTCGTCACTGGCGAAGGTTGATCGAGCTCGAGGAGGAGCACCAGCCGCGGGTGGTCATCACCCGAGAAATTGAGCGGATCGGCAACGTCGCCACCTACGCCTACCAAAGGCGAGGCGCCGATTTCGATTTTGATCCGGAGGAGCAGGTTGAGGTTCGGCGGGAGAACGGCGGACGTGTCGGTGATCTGGATCTGCGCGCCATGGACGGCCATACGTTTGTCGTCCGCCACAGCACCGCGCGTCGGCTGCTGGTCGGGGACATCGTGATTTTTGCCGAGCGGCGAGCGCGCACGTCGTTTGATCGGCGCTCAAAGGCCGTTGAGCGCATATTAGCCGACGACGCCGGCATCGATCACCTCATCGACTATTTCACGCCGGGGCGCGAAATCGCCGCCACCGACTATCGGCTTGGGGTGTCTGACGCCGACCTTGAGGTCTACAGCCTCAACGAGGGTCAACGGGACGCCTTCCGGCACGTCGCCCGCTATGGCCCGGTCGCCCTGCAGCAGGGGCCTCCTGGGACAGGAAAGACCCGTTTCATCGCCGCCTTCGTCCATTGGCTGGTGACCAAGCAGGGCGCAAGCAACATCCTGATCGCCAGCCAGAGCCATGAGGCGGTCAACAATGCGATCGAAGCGCTCGTCGACCTTTACAAGGCACTCGGCGGCCGCAGGCCCAATCTGCTGCGTATCGGCTCGAAAGGCATCACCGACAAGATCCGGCCATTCCACACGCACGCGCTCCGCGAGCGCTACCAGGTTCGTTTCGAAGCAGCGTTCAAGCACCGGCTTGTCGGGATCGCATCGGCGATGGGCATCCGGCGTCCTCTGGCCCAAGCCGCCGTTGATCTCGATCTGGAATTTGGAAATCTATCCCGACGGATCGCCGCCTTGGAGGCTGCGGATCGCAATGAACAGGGCGTCTCGGCGGACGATAAACGGCGCAATGTCCGGTCGCTGGCGAGCGCAAAAATCGCTTTCGCCGAGGCGACCCAAAGCCGGCTCGGCGACAACGCGGCCGACTTGAGCGTCGATCAGGTCATGACCTGCCTGCACGAGCGGTTGGAGGCGGAGCATAAGGGCGTGTCGCCCAGCGACGTCCGTCAGATGCGACGCCTGATCGAGCTTGGCCGGGACTGGTCAGCCTCGCTGACCTCATCGCATCGCAACTTCGAAGAGTTCCTGGCCAAGACGCGCAACATCGTCACGGCGACCTGTGTCGGCGTTGGTCAGACAAAGATCCGGATCGACACGAAGGCGTTCGACTGGGTCATTATCGACGAAGCCGCCCGATGTACGGCGGGCGAACTCGCGGTCCCCGTGCAGGTAGGACAACGGGTGCTTCTGGTCGGAGACCACCTTCAGCTCAAACCCATGATCGACAAGCCGGTGCTGAAGGCGCTGGCCAAGGAGATGGAGGGCGTGCCCGTCGAGGAACTCGAGCGCAGTGATTTCGAGCGGGCCTTCACATCACCCTTTGGCCTGGCGAATGGCAGAACGCTGACCGAGCAGTATCGGATGACGCCAGCGATCTGCGATCTGGTTTCCAGGATCTTCTATCAACCCCACGCCGTGACCCTGGAAACTTCGCCCACGCGTGAGACCGATCCGGCATTCCAGGCGCTCGCAAGCCCTATGGACGTTCCAGCGGTGTGGATCGACACCTCTCTTGCGCCCAACCGTGACGAGAAGCCAGGCGAGCGGAACCGCACGACGTTCCGCAATGAGGCCGAGGTCGAGGCGACCATGAAGATCTTGGAGCACCTCGCGGCCGAAGCGGACCTTGTCGCCGCCCTCGCGAAGGGGCGCGAAGAGACGCCCATCGGCATCATCTGTATGTACAGCGGGCAAAAACTCGCGATCGAGCAGGCCTTCGAGGAGCGATCCTGGGACGCGCGCTTTCGCCGAATGGTCCGCATCGACACGGTCGATTCCTACCAGGGAAAGGAAAACACCATCGTCATCATGTCGCTGGTCCGCAGCAACCCAAAGGCTTTGCAGGGCCACGTCGCTTCGTTCAATCGCTGCAACGTGGCGCTCTCCCGAGCCAAGGAGCGGCTGTTTGTCGTTGGTGATCGGACCATGTGGGCGGCGACCTCGCCGTCCGATCCCATGCGCAAGGTTCTCGAATATTTCACGCAAGGTCACGCTGGCACGCGCATTCTCGCCGCCGGAGAATTGGCATGAAGCCCGCAGGCCGCCGCGTCAGCGGTGAGATGGTGGCGACCTATGGCTTCAACGTGCCGTGTCGCCGCTTTTTGATCACCTCGAACATCGCGCGCGACCGCCGCTTACCGATGGTCGATGAGTTCGTTCTTCGTTTGTTGAAGCTGGGCGAGCGGGTGCCGGCGAGCCGGATTGGCGCCTTCTTTGGGTTTTCCACCAATGAGACCTTTACGGTTTTGGCCGACCTCAAACGTCGCGGTTTGGTGGATATTGTCGGCGAAGACGTCGAACTGACCGTGTCAGCTCATGAGCTGTTTCTGCCTGGGCGAGACGGTCCTCCGCAGATGGTCGAGGTTGAAACTTGGGTTGATCGGATCTGGTTCGACCTTGTCAGCCGTAACATGATGACGCCTGAGCGCACGCGTCCGCTCGACCACCTCATCGACTTGAAGCCGCTGGCGACGTCCAAGGAGATTCCGGCCCGCTTCGCCCGCGAGGCGTTCGAACAGAACTTCACCGATTTCCTCAAGGGGGTCCGGCGGATCAACAACCCCGACCGCTATTCGCTTTACTCGGTGTCCGATGTTTCGCCGGACCGCTTCGGCTCGGTTGTCGTTTCGGGCGGAATGGAACTGCAACTGGATCCGGCGCCCCGCCTGGTCCCGCGGCTCATGGAGGCGGACGCTGTCGAAAGCAGCAAGTTCAAGTTGCTCACCGAAGCGATGCACAATGCGATCCTGGGGCTCACCCACGCAGAGCCAACTCAAACAGGACTAGCCGAGTTTCGGCGTCTCACCGGTGATCAGTCTCTGACTGCCCATCACAATGGCGGACTGTTTCTGAGCGTGGAGGCCTGGCTTGCCGATCCTACGCTGCAGGCCAGCACCCGCGCCACGGTCGTTGGCGCGGCCTATACGGAGCGGAACATCACCAACTTCATTCGCGCCGTTGAGCGACGCGGCCTGACGCGATTGAAAGGGCGGCCGCCAAGGGCGCTGGAGTTGCGTTGGTATCGCCCTGGGGGATCTTCCTGGGGCGCCAGCCAGGACATTCAGCATGTCGTCCCGGCCTTGGCCGCCGTCGTGCGCAAAGGCCTTTCGACGCCCTGTACGATCCGCTCGACGATCGTGACGCCGGTCAGCGCCCGCAAGGATACCGTGGGAAAGTTCACGCGGCTTTTTGATCGCGGACTGTGTTCGCCGCCAAGCCATCTGGCGTCGACGACCGAAGTCCTGGTTGTCGAGGGTGTCGCGGCGATGGTGCTGACGCGTGCAGCGCTGTCGAAAACAGTCGACATCCCGGTCGGCCTGATCCTGACCAACGAAGCCGACTTGCGCCGCCTGGACGCGGGGTTGAAGAGCGCGTTGTCGGGCGCGGACTATGACAGCCTTTGGCAGCGCGCCGCGGTCGAGGAGGACCGAGGCGCCGTAGCCGAAGCCTAACTGGGCTTTGTCTCCGCACCCGCGCCGGGCTGGTTGCGGTGGCGATCATCCATATGATGACCTGGCGGAGCTTCGAGTGTTCAGGCCGGAGGGGGAATGGAGGGTTTTGTTGTAGCGAGGCGATCGTCCTCGTTCCCGGAACAGGACGTCATGGCTATCGGGCGCAGGCTAGTGGAGAGCGACGTGCTCGTGCCCGGATACACTCCTAGCCCGCGCGGCTTGCTCGACCTGGTTGATCTTGAGCGCGATCTGCTGCTCGGCGCGCGCTTTGTCCTGCTGACGGACCGTAACCTTACCTCGCGCATGGCGTGGGTCGCCGCTCACGGCCTGAAATCGCCGCTGCCGCCCAACGATCGGACAGCGATCGATCTGATGGCTTTCTCCCAGGCGATGGACATCGCCATCGAGCCGTCAATCGCCTTCCACGAATTGGCAGGTCCTCATGGCAACGCGGCTGCTCACGCGGAGCTAGCTTGGTTTCGCTCTGCCGATCAGGGCAATGCCCAGGCCTGGATCGACCTGGCGCAGGGGAGGAGCGATCAGATCGCCTTTTCTGCGCCTCCGTCGCATGGCGAGGAGGATCTGGCCTTTCCGCTCATGCGCTGGCGGCGCAACTACGTCGCCACGCTCAAGATCGCCGAACTCGAACTGACGCCGATGGCCCCGATTGATCGCATTCTGCGGCTGTTCGACTGGATGTATGACGATTTCCAATGGTGCGGACCCGCAGCGCTTTTCGCGGTCATGTATTTTGGGCCGCGAGCCTCGCGTCGAGGACTGTTGAAGGATCAGCGCAGTCATGACCGCGAGCGGGCGATTAGCGGCGCGCGAAACGCGGCTTGGGACATCACCCACCTCAGTGATTTCGCACGGCGGGTCAACGGCGGCGATCCGACCGACCGCTACATCTTCGCTTCTACCGACCGTGCGTTGGTGACACTGGCCCGCCTTTTGCCCCCGGCCGCCGCCAAGGCCGATGACTTTGCCCATCGCGTCGCGCAGTTCTCGGCGTGGTGGCCGATCGCCGATGCCACGCGCCTGACGCAACGCATGCTCGGCCTCATCGAGCGGATCGACGCGGGCCATCAGCCGCGTTTAGCCGCCAATCCGACCGACCGCTTCATTGCCCAAGGTGAGGTCTTCCTGCGGCAATGGTCGAAGTGAGGAGCATCTCCGCCGCTAGGCGTTGCGCGTCTCTGAAATGGCCCAGTGGCGGCGCACGAAGTCCATCTGACTATCATCGACGCCGTACACGTAGTCGAGCTTGTGGCGGACAACGAACTTGTTCATCGCCTCGACGAACACTCCGTCGCGGATGTTGAGCTCGATTGATCGCTTCATGTCGATGCTTCCCAGATTGAAGATCGCCAGAAACTCCACAGGGGAAAGCGCTAGCAGCATCAATCCGTCGTCATGCTTGAGGCCCCGATAGCGGATGAGCGGGATATCCGATGTCAGCAAGGGCTCGGCGTTGGTCAGGGTCACCACCTGCCAATCCATCGTGACCAGCCTTTTGCGGATTGGCGTATTGAGCACCAGGCTCTGGAGGCAGTAGGCTCCGTGCTCTGTCAGCCCCGGTTGGTCGAGAGCTGCGCGAAAGTCTTCGAACGCGACTGGATGATGAGGCTTACGGAACGCGTCGTAGCCTTTCTCGCTACAGAGTTCCAGAACGTGGGTCTTGGCCTTCAGTTCGATCTGGACGATCTTTCGCGGATTGCGCAGTTCCAGCGACAAAAGCCAGATCGCCAAGCGCTCAAGATGAACCGGCGCCATCGCCCCCGAACCTCCGTCGCGCAAAGCTTGCAGACCATCGGCACCCCATTGATCGACCTTGCGCCAGAAGACCTCCTCCATATGGTCACGCTCGTCCGGCGGGGCCATCGGGATGTAGTAGAGGCCGTCACGCCCTCCCGTCGATCGTGTGGATTTCGGCGCGCAGACCAGGCGATCATGCCGCCATTGGTAAACGTGGACTCGGTCGCCGCCGCCCTTCCATCCGCGCTGATAGCTCTGTGGCAAGTAGTGATGGTTCTGGCCGGCGGGCATTCTGGAAGACTCGGGGAGGGGAGGACACAGCGTCGCGTTAAAGCGGATGGCTCATTGTGGAGTTTGCCGGCGGGGTGAAGGCGATCGCGGTCTGCGCGTTTAGTTTGCGCATGATCAGTTCGAAATCTCGGACGGAAGGGCTTCCGGTGCAAGCGAAAGCCCGGAAGGTGCACCGTCGGTACCCGATGACTTGGCGGCCCTGATGTCTGTGTGATGCTCAGCTGACGTGGAGTGACGGGTTCGATCTCAGCCAACTTCATGGCATCACTTGGAGATGGCCCATGACTAGCGATACCGCCCCGATGACCTCAACTGTCGCTCTGCGCATCAAGTCCCTACGAACGGCGAACGCGCTCACACAAGAGGACTTGGCGAGTCGCTCGGGCCTCGGCCTGGCGACCATTCAGAGGGCCGAGCGTGGCGATCGCCTGTCGCCCGACACCCTAGCCTCGCTGGCCGCGGCGTTCGACATTGATGCAGTGCAGCTCACGGATGAAGGCGGTCGGCCCGATGAGCATCCCTATCTGCCGCTGAGCGTCATCACCACCGGTCGACAACTGCTGGACATCATCGGTCGATCCAGCCGCTTGGACTTTGACTTCGCAGAGCTGGCAAGTCTGGATCAGGCCGAGCAGATCGAGGCGTTACAGGCGTTCTGTGAGCCACTCGGCGCCGAGCGTATTCCCACAGCGGCCGTGGCGCGAATGAAGCTCGAACTCGAAGCAAAGGACGTCTTGGTCGCCATATCGACGAAGGATCTGGTCGTCACCGGCGGAACGTTTTCCCTGACCTGTTACGAAATTGACGAAGAAGGCTTTGGAGGGGTGATGATTATGGACGGCCAATGGGAAGAAACCTGCGGCGTTCTTCGCGTATCGCCCCGCCGATCGCCTATCGAGCGCGGCTACGTGATGGATCAGCTGGGTAAGTGGGAGACGCCCGGAAGCGAAGTCGTCTTTCCTTCGTCGGTAAACGGAGCTTCACAATTGTAGCGGTTCGATGCTCTTCTCTTCCACTCCCGGGGGAGTGCGCAATGAGCGACCAATTCGACGGTGACGAAGGCGACAGTAAGGTCAGCACGGTGGCGGGGTCGGTCCTCGACAGCTTCTTCGATGAGCTGGCCAAAACCGACGATCTCAAAGACATATCCGCGAACCTGAAGAAGCTCATAGTCGACGACGGCGTTTTCGCCGAGCCGGCGATCCGAGCCGTCCTTTTCGCGGACGCGCCATGATCAAGATCGAGAAGATCAGGATCAGAGAGTTCCGCGGCATCCGCGATCTCGAACTGACGCCGAATGGTCAGAACTTTGCGGCCTGCGGCCCGAATGGCACCGGCAAGAGTGGCATCGTCGATGCGATCGAGTTTGCTCTCACCGGCAGCATCTCGCGTCTGTCGGGCGAGGGGACCGGTGATCTCTCGGTCAGCAAGCACGGTCCACATGTCGATTTTCGCGACAAGCCGGATCAATCGACTGTCACGCTCGAAGTCTCCATCCCCTCCCTGAAGGGGAAACGGGCCACCATTCACCGGACGGTGAAAGCCGCCAGCGCGCCCACGATCACGCCAGCCGATCCTGATGTCTTAGCCGCCCTGGCGGAGGTTCAAGGGCATCCGGAGTTTGTCCTCTCTCGGCGAGAGCTGATCCGCTACGTCATTTCCAAGCCAGGGGACCGGGCCAAGGAAGTGCAGGCGCTGCTTCGTCTCAACGACGTGGAGAAGTTGCGCGGCGTGCTGCAGAAGATTTCCAATGCGAGCGCCCGAGACGTGTCGCCCTTGGAGCAAGCGGAGAAAGACGCCACCCGGCAGCTGACAGACGCGCTGGGCGTGCCGCAGCTTTTGAAGTCGATCATGCTGGCGGCGGTCAATCCCCACCGTCAGGCGCTGGGTGTGGCGCCGCTGGGCGACATCGCGCCGACAATTTCCCTGACCGATGGCTTGGCCACACAGCAGGGCGGCGACGGCGCCCAACGTGTGCCCAAGGCGCAGGCGACTACGGATGTCGCGACGCTAAAAGTGGCTTTGAAGGAATTAGGCGATGAGAGCCTCGTCTCTAAGTCGGCGGCTCTGCTCGTCGAGCTTGAGGTGCTCGCCGCCGATCCAGCGGTCGTGCTTGGAGTCAAGCAGGAGGCTCTGCTCAAGGGCGCTCTTGAACTCTACGATGACGAGGCCTGTCCGGTTTGCGATCAGGCGTTCGCGCCCGACGAGTTCGCGTCACACCTTCAGTCCAAGTTGCTGCATCTCGGTGAGGTCGCCACCAAGCGTGCGACCCTCGAGGCTCAGGTCCAGTCTCTGATGCAGGCGATCTCCGCCGCCGGTGCCGCGCTGAACAAGGTTCTCGAGTACGGCCCGCTGTTCAAGCCAGCAATGGCGATGACTGCTCTGGCTGAGGTTCGGGCGACGCTTCGCGGCCGCTATAGCCAACTGCAAAAGTTCCTTCCACTCGAGGACACTGTGGCGATGCTCAAGGTCGCCCACAATTTGCCGGATCTGGCTCCCGCCTTTGACGAGATCACCGCCGCCATCGCCGCGATTCCCGAACCTAGCACTCAGGACGCGGCCAGGGCCTTTCTGACCATCGGCCAGGAGCGGCTTGAGCAATACCGAACTGCGCGCAAGCGATTGGTGGCAGCTAAAGCTCGCGCTGACCGTGCCGCCTTCGTGTTCAAGGTTTTCGCCGAGACCACCACAAATGCGTTGGAGACCATTTATCACGACGTTCAGGAGGCCTTCGCCGACTACTACCGGCAGATCAATAGGGATGATGAAGCAGGGTTCACCGCCCATCTTCTGCCCTCGATCGGGAAGCTGGGGTTTGACGTCGACTTCTATGGTCGTGGCCGTTTTCCGCCCGGTGCCTATCATAGCGAAGGCCACCAGGACGGCATGGGTCTGTGCCTATATCTAGCCCTGATGAACCATCTGCTCGGGCAGGGCTTCACGTTCGCTGTGCTCGATGATGTCCTGATGTCTGTCGACAAGGGCCATCGGCGCGAGGTCTGCGCGCTTCTAAAGACCCGCTTTCCCCATACCCAATTCATCTTCACCACCCACGACGAGGTGTGGCTGCGCCACATGAAGACCGAGGGGATCATCAAGGGAAAAAACGCCGCGCAGTTTCGCACCTGGACCGTTGAGACCGGACCCACCGAGTGGACCACCAATTCGGTGTGGGAAGAAATCGAGGCGCAACTGGCCAAGAACGACGTTAGCGCCGCCGCCGCCGCCCTGCGCCGATACCTGGAATATTTCGGAGGCGAGGCCAGCCATAAGCTCAGGGCGGCTGTGGAATTCCGCGGCGATGGTGAATTCCAACTCGGCGACACCCTGCCCGCAGCGATCGGAGCGCTGGGGACCGCGTTCAAATCTGCAAAGGCGGCCGCCAATTCCTGGGGACAGGCCGATGTCTTGCAGGCGATAGGACTGCTTGAGGCCCCTTTTGCCGAGGCGCGGGCGAAGTCCAACGTCGAGCAGTGGCAGATCAACAAGGCGGTCCACTACAACGCCTGGGCTGACCTCACGCGGCAGGACTTCGAGCCTGTGGTGGAGGCGTTCAAGGTGCTGACCGGACACTTCGACTGCTCGATCTGCGGCGACATGCTGGCGGTGACGCCAGAGCGCGGTTCTCGGCAAGGCCTTCGTTGTCAATGCGGCACGATCAATCTCAATTTCAACGCCAAGCCCACCGCCCCTAAACCGGGCGTGGCTTTGGGCGGCGAGCCGAGTACGGCCTAGGAAAGAGGACCTGTAGTCGTTCAGGGACACCCGGTTCGATGCGCCTGATCGGCTAAGGTCGAGTTTCTGGAGGGGACCCAAGGTCCGCTTCTGATGCTGTGGACGGCTCTCCACCCCACCGGCAGCATCTGCTTCCGGTTTGAGCTGGAGGAAAGGCCATGGGTCAGGTTGTCACGATCGGTTTGGACATCGCCAAGTCGGTGTTCCAGGTACACGGCGTCGATGCGGAAGGCATCGTCGTCGTTCGGCAGAAGCTTCCGCGAGCGCGGTTGCTGCCCTTCTTCGCCAAGCTGGAGCCCTGCCTCGTCGGCATCGAGGCGTGCGGCGCATCCCATCACTGGGCGCGCGAGCTGATCCAGTTGGGACATGAGGCTCGGCTGATGCCGCCCAGCTACGTGAAGCCCTATCTGAAACGCCAGAAGAACGACATGGCCGACGCCGAGGCCATCTGCGAAGCGGTGACCCGGCCGACGATGCGGTTCGTGCCGGTGAAGTCGCCCGAGCAGCAGGGCGTCATGGTGTTGCACCGGACACGTCTGGTCCTGACGCGCCAGCGCACCCAGCTCTCCAACGCGATCCGGGGTCACATGGCCGAGTTCGGTCTGGCGGCGGCCATCGGGCGAGAAGGGCTCGGCAAGTTGATCGCGGTGATCCTCGATGGCGCGGACGAGCGGGTAACGCGGGAAGCGCGCGTGTGCCTGACCATGCTGGTTGATCAGCTTCGGTTGGTGAACGTGCAGATCCTGGAGAACGATCGGCTGATCCGGACCAATGCCCGTGCGACCGAAGTTGGCCGCCGGTTGATGGAAATCCCCGGGGTCGGGCCGCTGCTCGCTAGCGCTATGGTCGCTGCGGTGGCCGATCCCGCAGCCTTCAAGACCGGCCGCAACCTGGCGGCCTGGATCGGGCTGGTCCCTCGCCAGAACTCCAGCGGCGGCAAGGAGCGGCTCGGCGGCATCACCAAGCAGGGCGATCGCTACCTGCGTCAGATGCTGGTGGTCGGCGCACTCGCCGTCGTTCGCTACGCGCAACGCAACGGCACGCGTCGACCCTGGCTGCTGCAGTTGCTGTCGCGGCGAACGCCGAAGGTGGCGGCGGTCGCTCTCGCCAACAAGAACGCCCGAATGATCTGGGCGATCATGACCAGCGGCGAGCGCTACAGGGAGCCGCTGGCGGCTTAGGAGACAGGTCCGGCGCCACGCCGCGGCCGACGAACTTGGGAAGGGCGGACGAGATGTAATGCGACAGCCGGTCGATACCGGAAGACGGGAAAACCCATCTGCGCCAGCGCGCCTCGAGCGCGTGCTTATGGTCGGGACCCGTCTTCGCGGAAGGCATTATGGCCAGCGGTCATGCGTACCGCACCAACAGGTCGAACACATGGCCGCACCGACCAAGCTTAGCAGAACGTCAGATCAACCCTTGCCAACGGGGAGCCGTCCACACATGGCGCCAAGTAGGAGCAGCCGCTCGGACACCAAGAGCTCGAAATCGGACGGCCTGACCCGTCCTGCAGGCGATCAGAGGACTGTTTGCCAGCACCAAACCGCAGCGATCACAAACACAACGAGCCACATGCCGATTATTGCCACGGCCATGGCTCGGCTGACCGGTTTCGCCGTGGCAAACGCTTCCGCTCGAAACTCGGCCATCAGGGCAGCAGGTATCAATCGAACAGCTAGCGCAATGCCCAGCGGGACAATCACGAGATCGTCGAGGTAGCCGAGTATGGGAATGAAATCAGGAATTAGGTCGATAGGGCTTAAAGCGTAGGCCGCGACCGCCCCAGCCACCAGTTTCGCGGCAATTGGCGTGCGCCGGCTACGCGCCGCGATCCAGAGAGCGACTACATCTCGCTTCAAGCCTTTGGCCCATGACTTTATCCGGGTCAGCATGGCCGACCATGTGCCGCGATTAGCGAACGTCTGCAACGCTTCGGGTCTCGCTATTTACACCGGCTATTGCATGTCCGGAGCCTGGAGCGGTCCGAAGGTCAGCTCGCGGCGCGAGCCGGACTGACCGGCTGAATGGGGAGGGTGGATGGCGCACGTCTGGCTGTCTTGCCGCAGGGTGTCATCGCCACGCCCGACCTGGCTAGCCTGGACTGGTGGGCCATCGTGCTTTGCCTCGTCGCGGACGTATCGCTCTTTCGTCTCCATGCAGGCGTGATCAAGACGCTGGTGGCCTACTTCACTACCTCGAAGCGATAGCGTCCCGGCATGTCGTGGTCCTCGGTGACGATTTCCCAGGAGACCGTATAGGCGCCGGGCTTCAGTTTGGCCTTGATCGGGATGATCAGACTGAAGCTGCCCTTGTCGGTCGCCAAGGCGCCGATCGCGACGGGCTTGCCGTCGGGGCCTTCGATCTTGGCGGTGCTGAGCGGCAGTTCGAGCTGCTCGCTGAACAAAACCCTCACTTCCTTGGGCGAGGTCTTCAGCTTCGCGCCGGCTTCCGGGCTGCGAGTGATGACCTGCGGATGGGCCAGGGCGGTCGTGGCCATCAGCAGTCCGGTGACGGTGATCGCGGCGAGCAGTTTGGGTTTGAACATCGGGGTTCCTTTCGGGGGAAACGAGTGCGGGCGCGAGGGCGTTAGCTGGAAGCCTTGGGCAGTATCTTGGCCTTGTTGCCGGGTTCGCCGGGCGGGACGAGCTGGTAGAAGCCGCTGATCCTCAGCTTGACGACTACGCCTTTGGCCGACTGGTTCTGCAGATACCAGCCGTGGATACCGTCCATCGGCGCGACCAGCGAGCCGCTGGACGAGGCGCCGGTCGCCTGGCGGTACTCGATCACTTTGACCTTGGGGGTCGGCGGGCTCTCGCCGTGGAAGTCGGAGTAGAATTCCTCGGGGACGGTAATCCCGTCCACGCTCCAGCTGTAGACCAAGCTGTCGCCGGTCTTCATGCGGACCTTGTATTCCAGCTCCTCGCCGCCTTGGCCGGCGTCCATGGTGTTGAGCGGGATGTCGATGACGTCGGAGCGATAGGCCGTGGTCGTGTAGCGCGCGACGCTTTGGTCGGTGGGCGCCGTGGTCACGACCTCCTCCTTGGGCGCGGCCAGCTTCGACAAGCCCGTCAGCTTGCCGACACCGATCGGGTCCTTGCCGAACTCGGCCGGCAGAACGACGCCGACGAAGAGGATCGCCGCGATGGCCGTGGCGCTGGCGACGATGATCGCCAACCGTTTGCGATCCGGCGGCGTAATCGTGGTGTCCGGAACCATCTAGGCTCTCCCTTCGAGGACGTAGCCGGCCAGCTGGTAGGCGACCAGCACGAAGCCGGCGGCCATCAGCGCGCCGTTGGCGGCGATGGCCTGCTTGTTGAAACTGGCCCTGGCGCGCCACCAGATGATGGCCCCCAGGATCACGGCCAGAGCGATGAGCTGGCCAAGCTCCACGCCGATGTTGAAGGCGATCATGTTGATCAGCAGGCCGTCGGGCGACAGCTCCAAGGCTTGCAGCTTGGTGGCCAGACCAAAGCCGTGGATCAGACCAAAGCCCAGGACGGCAAGGCGGGTGTCCGGCTGGACGCCGAACACCGTCTTGAAGCCGCCGAGATTGTCGAAGGCCTTGTAGGCTACCGACAAGCCTATCACCGCATCGACCAGGAACGGATTGACGTGAATCTTGCCCAGCACCCCGGCCAGCAGCGTGACGCTGTGGCCGATGCTGAACAGGGTGACGTAGAGGGCGACATCCTTCAGCCGGTAGAGGAAGAAGATCACGCCTAGCAGGAACAGCAGATGGTCGTAGCCGGTGACCATGTGCTTGGCGCCCAGATAGAGGAACGCGATCGGCTGGGGGCCGCTGTTCTCGGCCACGAAGGCCGCGTCCTTGCCCTGGACGCCGTGCGCCAGCGCCAGGTCCGCCGCGCCCTGGAGCAGCAGCAGGACCAGCGCCAGGCCCAGCAACATCGCGCCGTCGCGCAGGCGATGCGGGGGGCGAGGCGATAGCCCTCCTGTTGTGTCGGCCATCATGCGATCTGCTCTTGTGGCTTGGAGCCGTTCCTCTTGCCCAGTTGCGAACTATTTGCAAGTCGGTAGAGGGCGGGCAGGACGAGCAAGGTCAGCAAGGTCGAGGAGATGATCCCGCCGATCACCACGGTGGCCAGCGGTCGCTGCACCTCGGCGCCGGCCCCGACATTGAAGGCCATCGGCACGAAGCCCAGGCTAGCGACCAAGGCGGTCATCAGCACCGGCCGAAGTCGGGTCAAAGCGCCCTCGGAGATTGCCTCGTCCATCGACCGGCCCTCGGCGAGCAGGCTGCGGATGAAGCTGACCATCACCACGCCGTTGAGCACAGCCACGCCCGACAAGGCGATGAAGCCGATGCCCGCCGAGATCGACAGCGGCAAGCCGCGCAGCAGCAGCGCCGCCACCCCACCGGTCAGGGCCAGGGGCACGCCGGAGAAGACGATGGCGGCGTCCTTCACGGATCGGAAGAGCGCGAACAGCAGGCCGAAGATCAGCAGCAAGGCGGCTGGCACGACCAACTGAAGCCGCTTGGCCGCCGAGATCAGCTGTTCGAACGTGCCGCCGTAGCTGACCCAGTAGCCGGTCGGGATTTCCACCTCGGCCCCGACCTTCTGCTGGACCTCGGTGATGAACGACCCCAGGTCGCGACCGCGAACATTGGCGGTGACCACCACGCGGCGCTTACCGTCCTCGCGGCTGATCTGGTTAGGGCCAATGACAGTCTCGACCTTGGCGACATCCTGGAGCGGCACGAAGCCGCGCGCACCGTCGGCGGTGGCCGGCAGCGGGACGCGAAGCCGTCCCACGCCATCGACATTCCCGCGTATGGCCTCCGGCAGGCGGACCACAACATCGAAGCGCCGATCACCTTCGAAGACCTGGCCGACGACCGCCCCACCGATCGAGGTGGCGACGACTTCCTGCAAGTCCTGCACGTTCAGCCCCAGGCGCGCCAAGGCGGCGCGGTCGGGGGTGATCTGCAAGACCGGCAGACCCGTCACCTGTTCGACCCCGACGTCCTGGGCGCCCTCGATGCCCTCGACCACGGTCCCGACGCTTTTGCCGATTTCGAGAAGCTGATCGAGGTCGTCGCCGAAGACCTTGACGGCCACGTCGGCGCGGACCCCCGACAGCAGCTCGTTGAACCGCATCTGGATCGGCTGGGTGAACTCGTAGTTGTTGCCGGGGATGGTGGCGACGGCGGCCTGGAGTTCGGCGACCAGCTTGGCGCGCGGCTTGCGAGGATCGGGCCAGTCCTTGCGATCCTTCAGCATGATGAAGGTGTCGGCGACGCTGGGCGGCATCGGATCGGTGGCGACCTCGGCGGTGCCGATCTTGGCCACCACGCGCTCGACCTCCGGCATCTGCTTGATCCGCGCCTCTAGCGCCGTCTGCATGCGGACGGCCTGGGAGAGGCTGGTTCCGGGAATGCGCAAGGCGTGCATGGCGATGTCGCCCTCGTCGAGATTGGGCACGAACTCCGAACCCATCCGACTGGCGGCAAAGCCGGCGATCACGACCAGCGCTACGGCGCCAGCGACGAACGCCACCCTAAGCCGAAGCGCCATCGCTAGCGCGGGCTCATACAGCCTGCGGGCGCCGCGCATGAACGGGCTCTCCGTTTCCTCGACCTTGCCGGTGACGAAGAGCGCCACGGCGGCGGGCACGAAGGTCAGGGACAGCACCAGGGCGGCGGTCAGGGCGATGACGACCGTGATCGCCATCGGGTGGAACATCTTCCCCTCGACGCCGGTCAGGGCGAAGATCGGCACATAGACCAGGGTGATGATCAGCACGCCGAACAACGACGGCTTGATCACTTCGCCGGCCGCGCTGGCCGTCAGGGCGAAGCGCTCCTCCTTGCTGAGCAGTCGTCCGAGCCGATGCTGGGCTTCGCCGAACCGGCGCAGGCAGTTTTCGACGATGATCACCGCGCCGTCGACGATCAGGCCAAAGTCCAGTGCGCCCAGGCTCATCAGATTGCCCGACACCCGGCTCTGCACCATGCCGGTGATGGTCAGCAGCATGGAGAAGGGAATGATGGCCGCCGTGATCAGCGCCGCCCGGATATTGCCCAGCAGCAGGAAGAGCACGACGATGACCAGCAGCGCGCCTTCAACAAGGTTCTTCTCGACCGTGCGGATGGCGCGATCGACCAGTTCGGTGCGGTCATAGACGGCCTCGGCGACGACGCCGGCCGGCAGGGCCTTGGCGGCTTGCTCCAGCCGCTCGGCTGCCGCGCGGGCGACGGTGCGGCTGTTTTCGCCCACCAGCATGAAGACGGTGCCCAGCACCACCTCCTTGCCATTCTCGGTGGCCGCCCCCGTGCGAAGTTCCTCGCCCAGGCCGACATCGGCAACGTCGCCGATGCGGATCGGCGCGCCGCCGCGATTGGTGATGATGGTCCCGCGAAGGTCCTCGACGCCGCTGGCCTGTCCCGGAACGCGGATCAGGTATTGCTCGCCGTAACGCTCGATATAGCCGGCCCCGACATTGCTGTTGTTCTTGGACAGGGCCTCGGTGACATCAGCCATGGTCAGGCCGTAGGCAGACAGCCGTTCGGGCCAGGGCGTGACGTGGTACTGCCGCTCGAAGCCGCCGATGGTGTTGACCTCGGTGACGCCCGGCGTGTTGCGCAGCTGGGGCCGGATCACCCAGTCCTGCAAGGTGCGCAGGTCCTCCGGCGTGTAGGCTTTGCCATCGGGACGACGCGCGCCCGGCTTGGCCTCGACCGTGTACATGAAGATTTCGCCCAGGCCCGTGGAGATCGGGCCAAGCTCGGGCGTCAGGCTGGTGGGCAGTTGGGCGCGGGCGGCTTGAAGCCGCTCATTGACCAGTTGCCGCGCGAAATAGATGTCGGTCCCGTCCTTGAAGACGACCGTGACCTGGCTGAGGCCATAGCGTGAGACCGAGCGGGTATATTCCAGCCCCGGCAGACCGGCGATGGCCGTCTCGATGGGGAAGGTGATGCGTTGCTCGGCCTCCAACGGCGAGAAACCGGGAGCCTCGGTGTTGATCTGCACCTGGACGTTGGTGATGTCGGGGGTGGCGTCGATCGGCAGGCGCTGGAAGCTCCAGACACCAATGATCGCCGATGCAAGAACGAGCGCAAGGACGATCCACCGAAAGCGGATCGACAGCGCGATGATGCGGTCAAGCATGGTTGCGCGCTCCTAGTGGTCGTGGCTCGCGCCGGACTTTTCGATGTCCGCGCGGATCAGGAAGGCGCCGTCGGCGACATATTCGGTTCCGGGCTCAAGCCCGCCCAGGACCTCGGTCCACTCGGGCGTCTGGCGACCCAGCTCCAGCATCCGCACCTCGTAGGTGTCGCCCACCTTGGCGAAGACGACGGTGAAGTCTCGGAACCGTTGCAAAGCCTTGGTGCGCACCGCCAGAGGGACATGACTGGAAGCGACCTGGAACGCGCCCTCGACGCCCATACCTGGCCGGAACGCGGCTGAGCCCTCCGGCAGATGGACGTGGGCCATCAGGGTCTGACTGGCCAGGTCGGCGGTCGGGAGGACGGCTTCTACGCGCGCCATCAGCTTGGTGTCGCCCGACAGGCTGCGCACCTGAACTGGCTGACCGACCCGAACCTTCTCGGCGTCGCGCGGATAAACGAAGAACTCGGCGTGCAGCTTGGTCGGGTCGGCGATCACGAAGATGGCCCGCTCGCCGGCCACGTCGCCGACATTGAGGTTCTTCTCGACGATGATCCCGCTGATCGGCGCGAAGATCGAATAGGTCTGAAGGCTCTCGCTGGATTCGACCCGCGCCAGAAGTTGCCCCTTGCGGACCTGGGTTCCCAGCTCGCCGCGCAGGGTCATGACCCGCCCCGGATACCAGGCTCGAACCTCGCCCTTGCCCTCAGGCGTGATCTCTACCCGCCCTGCCATGTCGACCAACTCGGCGACGTCGGCGCCGCCGGCGATCTCGGTCTTCACGCCGCCAGCCTGAGCGGCCTGGGCGCTGATGGTCGTGCGGCCTTCGTAGGACGCATAGGTCCACTGACGGCTCTGCCCGCCTTGGCTGGCGCGCACCTTCACGTCGAAGGAGTGGGGCTCATGCACCACGCCCGCGCCGCGCAGATAGTCCTCCTGCGGCGCGAAGCTGAACTGATCGACCTTGCCGCCCAGGCGGGTCAATTCGACTGACAGCTGGACCTGACGAGGATCGACCGGCTTGTCCTTGCGATAGGCATAGACGTGGAACTCCGGTTCGACTCCGTCCTCGAAGATCGTCATCTCGATGGCCAGATCGCCGTCGCGCAACATGCGGCCACGATGGGGGCCGCGCTCATAGTCGCCGGCCTTCGCGGCGTGTCCTTCGGTCTCGGCGGCGGGCTTGGCGCCATCGCCACAGGCCGTGAGCACTAGGCTGGACGCCATCAGCAGGGCAAGGCGCACCGAGGCGCGGCGGGTGTAGTGGCGGTTCATCGGACAGTCTCCGAAGCGGGAATGAGAGCGGCGTGGCGGCCAGTCAGGCGAGCCAGCTGGGCGCGGTGTGTGTGGAAAGCCTTCAGAGCGTCGAGGCGACGGCTTCGCGCGTCGATCAGCACCTTCTGAGCCTCGATGACATCGAGATAGCTGAAGCCCCCCCGGTTGAAGCCTTCGCGCACCAAGGCGACGGTGCGCTCGGCGGCGGGCAACACCTCTGCTTCGATGCGACGGGCTTCGCTGGCCCGCGCCGCGAGGTCGGCCTGAAGCTTGGCGATCTGCCGCTCCCGCAGAACCTTTCCGCTGAGCAGATCGGCGTCGGCGGCCGTGCGTTCGGCCTGGGCGCGCTCGATGGCGCCGCGATTGGTGTCGTAGCGGGCCAGCGGGATCGAGCCGCCGACCACGACCGCCATGTCGCGGCCCTCGTTCAGATAGCGAAGGCCGGCGCGCCAGGTCGGGTCCTGAACGGCCTTGGTTTCTTCCACGCGCACCCGCGCTGTTGCTGTCTGCCGTTCGGCGTCGAGCAAGGCCAAGTCGACGGGCGAGGCTTCGCCCGCTATGTCCTGCGCGGCCGAAGTGTCTTCCAGCGCGGCCAAGTCGATCTCGAAATCGACGCCGCCGTTCCAATAGCCCGCCAGGGTCCGGCGCGCGGTGTCGGCTGTCATCTGAGCTTGCGACAAGGCGATCCTGGCCTCGGCGACCTGGGCGTCGGCGCGGGCGCCGGCGAACAGCGGATCGCGGGCGACCTTCACGCGGCGATCGACTTCGGCTTGGGCGCGCTCGGCGATGTCCAGGCGCGTTCGCGCCAGTTGAACCTGGGCCTCGGCCGCCAGGGCTTCGACCCAGGCCAGCTCGACTTCCTTAAACAGGTCCAGAACCTTGGTCTCGTGGCGCAAACGGACCAGATCGATTTCGGTTCGGGCCAAGGCGGTGCGGGCCTCGCGCTTGCCGCCGCGTTCAAGGCTCTGCTGGTAGTAGACGGTGGCCTGGGCGCGATCGACGAGGGAATAGGGACCGGTTCCGGTCAGGTCTTCCAGCTCGACGCCGACGACGGGATTGGCGCGGACGCCGGCTTGCCGGGCGCCGGCGTCGGCGGCCTTCAGGCGGGCCTCGACGGCGGGCCGCGTGGGGTCGGCCTGGGCGGCTCTGGTGAGCGCTTGGTTCAGGGCCAGGGATTGAGCTTGCGCCGCCAAGGGCAAGGTGGCGAGCGGCAGGGCGACGGCGAACGCCGACGCGAGCAGCCATGATCGCGCGAGGCGACCGTGGATAGGACGGGACATGGATTTCTCTCGAACGGAGGCAGGCGCGGCGCAGGGCCGCGTCGGTCAGGCGACGTGTTCGAGAAAGGCCTTAGGAGGGCGTTTCTGTGGGGAGGGCTCGGCGCTGGGGAGCGAGGCGTCACCGCCAGGCCAAGGTGCGGCGGAGGCGCCCCAAGGGCTCGCCATCGCCATGTCTGTCACGAGCCCCAAGAACGAAGGGCCATCGTGGTGGTGGTGCGCGCCCTGCGAGGCGGATGGATCACGATTGTCATCAACCCCGAGCAACGCCATATCGCTCGCGTCGTCATCGTGGTGATCCAGGGCCGCCTGATGGGCATGATCGTGGTCGTGATCATGATCCGACAGATCGACTGTAAGAGGGCCAGCGAAGGCGTTGGCCGCATGGGCCTCGCCGCTGGCGTGCAGCACCCGATCCACCATGGCCACCGGCGTCTGAACCACGAGCACGGCGATCAGCATCACGGCCAGAGCCGTCACGCCTTTCCCAAGCCGTTTGTTCAGATGCTGAAGCAAGTGTCCCTCGATGGAGTCGTGCGCGGCGGCATAGTCGTCGTAAGCTCGGCTTAGATCAATGCGTCACAGCTACCGCAGGATCGCGGTCGCGGCCTGCCAGGCCAGGATGAGGCCTACCACCGTAATCAGCGCGCCGGAGGCGTAGGGCGCACGACGAGCGAAAGTCGAGAACGTCCCTGCGAACCGCTTCTCGGCATGGCGCACCCCGATGGCGGCCACCACCCCGACGGTGACCATGGTGATGGCCAGACCGATCGAGAAGCACAGCACCAGCGTCGCGCCCAGGGCGACCTGCTTGAGCTGCAGACAGAGCAGCAGGACGGTGATGGCGGCCGGGCAGGGGATCAGCCCCCCGGTCAGGCCAAAGAGGATGATCTGACCGGTGGTGACGTCGCGGCCGGCGAAGCGCTTCTTGATGTCGTTGGCGTGGGCGCGCTCGTGGGCGTCCTGGTAGCCGGGGTCCGAAACGTCCAGGCCGGCATGGTCGTGGCCATGGTCATGTCCGTGGTCATGCTCGGCGAAGACCACATCGAAGTCGTGGCCGTGGGAACCGTGGGCGATCGCCAGCCGCGCCTCGAACGAGTGCGGCTCGGGGATCGCAGCGGCCGATTCCAGGAAGGCGCCCTTGTCGATGAAGGCGAAGGTCTGCACCGCGCCGTCGGGGCGTGTGGTGGTGACGGTCACCTCGCTGGCGCGCGGAGCATGGCCGCGCTCGGCTGTGACCCGGAAGCACGGCGGCACGCCGTCCTCGAAGATCGCCAGGGCGACGACGCCGTGGCCAGTGTCGATGCGCCGGACCTCGTCGTCGTGTCCATGATCGTGATGGTCATGGTCGTTTTCGTTGGCCTGCGCGCGGCCCTCCCGCCAGGTGCGCCAGACCATCCATAGGGCGACGGCGATGATGATCGCCGCTGAGGCTAGCTGGAACCAGGGCTCGGCGGTGTTCAGGTCGAGGTTGCGCCCGAAATAGAGACCGGTAAGGCCGATCACCCAAACGATCAGGGTGTGGGAGGCCGTCGCCGATAGGCCCAACAGGATCGCCTGCCAAACCGTGCCGCGCACCGCGACGATGAAGGCGGCCATCATCGTCTTGGAGTGGCCCGGCTCCAGGCCATGCAGCGCGCCCAGCAGCAGGGCCGAGGGGATAAACAGCCAGGCGTGCCCGGCGCCCTGGGCGAGAAGATCGGCAAGCGAAGTCATTGGCGCCTCAGAGGTACTTGGTGATCTGCTTCAGTTCATCCATTGCCTTGGCCGCGTCGCGCGGTTCGTCCTCGGCGGCATGAGCCAGGCAGTGATCGATATGATCGTGGATCAGCGTCTTCTTGGCGGCGGCCACGGCCTTCTCGATGGCGTGCAACTGCTGGGCCAGGTCCAGACAAGTGCGCCCCGCCTCGATCATCGCGATGGTCTTGCGCAGATGCCCTTCGGCGCGCTTGAGCCGATTGACGATCTCGGGATGGGTTTCGTGGACGACGTGGGCCATGTCGGCTGTCCTATCCCCCAGGAGAGGATATAGCAACGGGGGCCTCGGTAGGTCGCAACTTGCTGCCCAGCCCCTTTCGATGGTCGCTATTTCAGCTCCGCATTGGAGCTGGCTCCGCGCTGGTGACTAAGGTCTGGAATCTGGAGCGATGCTTGAGTCCGCTGATGGCGCGACCAAGCCTGTGACCTCCTGGACCTGCCGCCGTGTTGGCTTACGCTAAAGCGGCTGGCGGCTTTTTGCGCCAGCGGCACGAGCTAGATCGCTCATCCGCCACGCCTCGCATCGGCCAGGAGGGGCCTTTCGCGGAGTTCGGGCATTTGCGGCTACACACCGCCGGCGGCCAGAGGGCTAGCGCCAGGGGGAGGGCGGTCATAGCCTTGGCGCTATGTTGGGTTCGGGGCCAGATTGGATCGTTAAGGCCGGCCGCGTGGCGCGCGGGTTCTCAGCGACGACCCATCGCGCGCGCGGCGCCAAGCACTCCGTCTATGTGGTGCTGCTGCATGATGCCCGGCGTAGCGATCCCTGGGGCCTCTATGTCGGCCAGACCTCTCGCGATCCCGACCTGCGCTTTGATCAGCACAAGGCCGGCTACAAGGCTAGCAGCGCCGCGCGACGGTTTGGCGTTCGGCTCCTGCCCGATCTCGCCGCCCATCTCAATCCCATGCGCCAGTGGGAGTCGCTGGAGATCGAGGCCGCGCTCGCCGAGGCGTTCCTCGCGGCCGGCGTGCCTTGGGTCGAGGGCGGCCACTAGGCATCGGCGCGCCTGCGTCGGCGCCGCTTGTCCGTGCAGGGCTGAGCGTCCTGGTTTTGGCGCGGGTCAACCCTGGCAGGCGGGCGGCTCAGCCCATGTGATCGGCCGCGCGGTGGTCATTGAGATTGCAGCGTCAAACCAGGCTCCGCGAGCGGCCGGCGGTGATGAGATCGGCGTTTGGCCGCAGGCAAACCTGCCGTCAGGTTCTCTTTCTTTCTCGCTGATTGACCGGCCGATTTGGCTGTTGAGGCCGGCCTGATCGCGGTCTTCTTACTCGTCCCCGTCAACAACGGGGATGCGCCGTGGAGCCTTCCAAGCCTGATCTGGAGATGTCGCGTAGCCATCGCATGCTGCGCACGGCCTTGGGGCCCTTGCTGCTGGCGCGGCTGGAGGACCCCGGCGTCGCCGAGGTCATGCTCAATCCCGACGGCGCGGTGTGGATCGACCGCTTCGATGTCGGCCTTCGCCCCGCCGACCTGTCGCTGAGCCCCGCCGACGGCGAGCGGATCATCCGCCTGGTCGCCCACCATGTCGGGGTGGAGGTCCATGCCGGTCGGCCGCGCCTGGCCGCGGAATTGCCCGGCGGCGGCGAGCGCTTCGAGGGCCTTCTGCCGCCGCTGGTCTCGGGCCCGGCCTTCTCGCTGCGCAAGCCCGCCAGCGTGGTCTTTCCGCTCGGCGACTATGTCGAGCACGGCGTGATGAGCGAGCGGCAGGCGAGGGTGCTCGCCGACGCGGTGCGCGAGCGCCGCAACATCCTGGTCGTGGGGCCGACCTCCAGCGGCAAGACCACCCTGGTCAACGCCCTGCTGGCCGAGGTGGCCGCCCTGGATGAGCGCGTGGTCCTGATCGAGGACGTGCGCGAGCTGCAATGCCCGGCCCGCAACCTGGTGGCCCTGCGCACCAGGGAAGGCGTGGCGAGCCTGGCCGACCTCGTCCGCTCCTCGCTGCGACTGCGGCCCGATCGGATCATCATCGGCGAGGTTCGCGGGGCCGAGGCCCTGGACCTGATCAAGGCTTGGGGCACGGGTCATCCAGGGGGCGTGGCCACCCTGCATGCCGGCTCTTGCCTCGGCGCCCTGCTGCGCCTGGAGCAACTGATCCAGGAGGCCGTGGTCACCGTGCCGCGCGGCCTGATCGCCGAAACCATCGACCTTGTGGCCGTCATCGCCGGCCGCGGCCGCCTGCGCCGCCTGGTCGATCTGGCCCGCCTGGAGGGCCTTGGCCCCGACGGCGCCTACCAGCTCACCCCCGCCCTGACCTGAAGGAGAATGCCGATGTCTCGTAGCCTCGTCTCGCCTGGATCCTTGTCTCCCCCGCCGCCGCGCTTTCGGCTCTCGTCTCTGAGCCTCCGGTCGATGATCGCCGGTCTCTGGGGCATGGCGATCATGGCCACCAGTCCGGTCCAGGCCGCCGGCTCGTCCATGCCCTGGGAAGAACCGCTGCAGCGGATCCTGGAGTCGATCGAAGGCCCGGTGGCCAAGATCATCGCGGTGATCATCATCATCGTCACCGGTCTGACCCTGGCGTTCGGCGACACCTCCGGCGGCTCGCGCAAGATGATCCAGATCGTCTTTGGCCTGTCGATCGCGTTCGCCGCCTCCAGCTTCTTCCTGTCGTTCTTCTCGTTCGGCGGCGGAGCGCTGGTCTGATGGCGGGCGATCGCGCGACCGGCTTCGCCGCGCCTGTTCATCGGGCCCTGACGCAGCCGATGCTCCTGGCCGGCGCGCCCCGCGCGATCGCCCTGGTCAACGGCACCCTGGCCGCGGCCCTGGGCCTGGGTCTTCGGCTTTGGCTGGTGGGCCTGGTCGTCTGGCTCGTTGGCCACGGTCTGGCGGTCTGGGCCGCGCGCCATGACCCCCTGATCTTCGATGTCGGGCGCCGCCATGTGCGGCTTCCCGCGCGGCTGGAGGTCTAGCCGATGCTGGACCTTCGCGAATATGCCCGCCGTCCCAAGCTGCTGTGCGACTATCTGCCTTGGGCGGCCTTGATCGCGCCCGGCGTGATCCTCAACAAGGACGGATCGTTCCAACGCACCGCTGGCTTTCGCGGGCCTGACCTGGAATCGGTCGGCGACGCCGAGGTCGCCGCCGTCGCCGCGCGGCTGAACAACGCCCTGCGCCGGCTGGGGTCGGGCTGGGCGATCTTCGTCGAGGCCCGCCGCGATCCGGCCATGGCCTATCCCGACAGCGTCTTTCCCGATCCCGTCTCGGCCCTCATCGACATCGAGCGGCGCCAAGCCTTCCTGGAGGAGGGGGCTCATTTCGAGAGCCGCTACTTCCTGACGCTGGTGTTCCTGCCGCCGGCCGAGCGCGCCGGGCGTCTGGAGAACCTCTTCGTCGAGGGCCGCGCGCACGGCCAGATCGACTGGCGCGGCCAGGTCGCCGGCTTTGTCGATCGCTCCAACCGCCTGCTGGCCCTGGTTCAAGGCCTGACCCGCGAGGCCGATTGGCTCGACGACGCGGCGACCTTGAGCTTCCTGCACGGCGCGGTGACGACCCGGCGCCAAGGCGTGCGGGTTCCCGAGACCCCGATGCAACTGGACGCCTTGCTGGCGACGCAGCCGCTGACCGGCGGCCTGGAGCCGCGGCTGGGCGGCGCCCACCTGCGCACCCTGACCCTTGTCGGCTTTCCAAGCCAGACCCTGCCGGGCGTCTTGGACGAGCTCAATCGCCTGGCCTTCGCCTACCGCTGGTCGACCCGGGCCCTGTGCCTGGACAAGGCCGACGCCAACCGGACGATCGGCAAGATCCGCCGCCAGTGGTTCGCCAAGCGCAAGTCTATAGGGGCTTTGCTGCAGGAGGCTCTGACCCAGCAGCCCTCGGCCCTGGTCGACAATGACGCCAGCAACAAGGCTGGCGAGGCCGACCAGGCCCTGCAGGATCTGGGCGCCGACGCGGTGGCCTACGCCCTGGTCACCGCCAGTCTGGTGGTCTGGGACGACGACCCCGAGCGCGCGGACGCCAAGTTGGCCCTGGCCGAGAAGGTCATCGCCGGTCGCGACTTCACGATCATCAAGGAGCGCATCAACGCGGTCGAAGCCTGGCTTGGGACCTTGCCCGGCCAGACCTACGCCAATGTCCGCCAGCCGCCGCTGTCGACCCTGAACCTGGCCCACATCGCGCCGCTGTCGGCGGTGTGGGCCGGGCCGCAGACCAACACCCACCTGGACGGCCCGCCGCTCCTGATGGCCAAGACCGAGGGCTCGACGCCGTTTCGGCTCTCGCTGCACGTGGGCGATGTCGGCCACACCCTCGTCGTGGGTCCCACCGGCGCCGGCAAGAGCGTGCTCCTGGCGATGTTGGCCTTGCAGTTTCGACGCTACGCCGGCGCGCGCATCGTCGCCTTTGATTTCGGCGGCTCAATTCGCGCCGCGGCCCTCGGTATGGGCGGCGTCTTCCATGATTTGGGCGGGGTGCTGCTCGACGCCGAGCGACCCGCCGTGGCCTTGCAGCCCCTGGCGGGCGTCGACGACCCCGCCGAGCGCGTATGGGCCATGGACTGGATCGCCGCCCTGATTTCCGACCAGGGCGTCGTCATGACCCCGACCGTGCGCGATCACATCTGGTCGGCCCTGGCGAGCCTGGCCTCGGCGCCTCGCGAAGAACGGACTCTGACGGGGTTGGCGGCGCTGTTGCCGACCCTGGACCTGAAGAACGCCTTGGCGCCCTACACCCTGGCGGGGCCTTGGGGACGGTTGCTTGACGCCGATCATGAAGCGCTGGCCGCCGCCGCGGTCCAGGCCTTCGAGACCGAAGGCCTGCTGGGCACGCTCGCCGCCCCGGCCGTGCTGGCCTATCTCTTCCACCGTCTTGCGCGCGACCTCGACGGTCGGCCGACGCTGGTTCTGGTGGACGAAGCCTGGCTTGCCCTGGTGGACCCGACGTTCGGGCCGCAGCTGGAGGCCTGGCTGGCCCTGATCCGCAAGAAGAACGGGTCCGTCGTCCTCACAACCCTTTCGCTGTCGCAGATCGAGAAGAGCCCCATCGCCTCGGCGATCGCCGAGTTGTGCCTGACGCGGATCTTCCTGCCGAACGGATGGGCGCGCGACCCGCAGGGCGCCGCGGCCTACCGCCGGTTCGGGTTCAACGACCGGCAGATCGACATCGTCGCCGAGGCCACGCCCAAGCGTGACTACTACGTCCAGTCCAGGGCCGGTGAACGGCTCTTCGACCTGGGTCTGGGGCCCATCGCCCGCGCCTTTTGCGCCGCGTCCTCGAAGACCGACCAAGCCGACATCGCCCAGGTTCTGGCCGCCCACGGTCCGGACGGCTTCGCCGCCGCCTGGCTGCGCCATCGCCGGCTGGCCTGGGCCGCCGACCTCCTGCCTTCCAGTCTCGTCCCGGAGTCCCTGCGATGAATTTGACCCGACGCCGTCTGGCGGCGCTGCTGTGCGGCGCGGCCATGATCGCCACCACGACCAGCCTGACCCCGACGGCCCAGGCCCAGGTCGCCGTCTACGATCCCAGCAACTATGCGCAAAACGTCCTGCAGGCGGCGCGGGCCTTGCAGCAGGTCAACAACCAGATCACCAGCCTGCAGAACCAGGCCCAGATGCTGATCGGCCAGGCGCGCAACCTCGCCAGCTTGCCCTATTCGTCTCTGTCGGCCCTGCAAGAACAGGTCGCCGCCACCCAGGCCTTGCTCGGCGAGGCCCGCGCGCTGGCCTATAATGTTCGCGATATCCAGGACGCCTTCCATCGGCGCTATGGCCTGGCCGACCTCACCGCCAGCGACGCCGACCTGACCCTGCGGGCCGAAACCCGTTGGGCGACCTCGGTGGCCAGCTTCGAGGACGCCCTGAAGGTCCAGGCCGGCGTCGTCGAGGGCCTGGAGACCAGTCGCGTCGAGATGCAGAGCCTGGTCTCGGCCAGTCAGGGCGCGGGCGGCGCGCTGCAGGCCGCCCAGGCCGGCAACCAGCTTCTGGCCCTCCAAGCCCAGCAGCTGTCGGCCTTGACCGCCGTCGTCGTCGCCAATGGCCGGGCCGAGGCTCTGGACGCGGCCGACCGGGCCGCGGCCCGCGCCGACGCCAAGGCCCGCTTTTCCAAGTTCATGGGAGCCGCGCCCCAGCCATGACCCGGTCCCTCGTTTGGGGGACTTCACTGATCATCTTGCTTGGGGCCGCTGTCTTGGCGGGCAGGGCGTCCCAGGCTCCACCCTCTGGCGCGGGTCGGCCCGCCGGCGTGACGGGCGCGTTGGGCGCCGGACCCGAGCGCGAGCTGGCGCGATGCCGCACGGCGCCGCAGGGCGACCTGGCCTGCCGCGCGGCCTGGGCCGCGGCGCGCGAGCGGTTCTTCGGGCGGCCGGCGTCATGAGCGACACCGGCGTCATCGATCGGATGCTGGACGTCTACACCCAGCATATCGACAGTGGCTTTGGCCTGCTGGGCGGGGAGGTCGCGTTCCTCTCCACGACCCTGGTGGCCATCGACATGACCCTGGCGGCGCTGTTTTGGGCCTGGGCCCAGGACGACGTCACCGCCCGGTTGGTCAAGAAGACCCTCTATGTCGGCTTCTTCGCGTTTCTGATCGGCAACTTTCATGCCCTCAGCGCGATCGTCCTGAAGAGCTTCTCGGGCCTTGGCCTCAAGGCGTCGGGCGCGGGGATTTCCACCGAGGACTTCCTGCGGCCCGGCAAGCTGGCCGCCCTGGGCATCACCGCTTGCAAGCCGATCCTTCAGGCCGCCAGCGACCTGGGCGGGTTTCCCGGCTTTTTCGAGAACATCGTCCAGATCGTCATCCTGCTGGCCGTCGCCCTGCTGGTGATCGTCGCCTTCTTCGTCATCGCCGTGCAGATCTTCGTCGTCCTGATCGAGTTCAAGCTGACCACCCTGGCCGGTTTCGTCCTCGTGCCGTTCGGGCTCTTTGGACGCACCGCCTTCCTGGCAGAGCGGGTGCTGGGCGCGGTCATCACCTCGGGCGTCAAGGTCATGGTGCTGGCGGTGATCGTCGGCATCGGCTCGACGCTGTTTGCCGAGTTCACCAACGCCTCGGTCGGCCAGCCGACCTTGGAGGAGGTGCTGGCCATGGCCTTGGCGGCTCTGACGCTGCTGGGCCTATCGATCTTTGGTCCCAGCGTCGCCTCGGGCCTGGTCACCGGCGCGCCGCAGCTTGGCGCGGGCGCGGCGATCGGCGCCGGCTTGACGGTGGCGGGCATGGCCATGGTCGGAGCCGGCGCGGTGCAGATGGCGGCCGGCGGCGGTGCGAGCCTGGCCTCCGCAGCGGCCGGGGCGGGCGGGAGCGCTCGTCCGCCGCCGGGCGGCGCGCCGCCTGCCGGACCTGGCGGACCCAGTGGTGGACCGAGCGGCGGCGGACCCTCGCCCCAGGGTGGGCCGGCCGCGCCCAGCGCCGCCGCGGCCAAGGCGGCCGCGGGTTCGGGCTCGGACGGTGGCGGGTCGGGGTCCGGCGCCCCGCCGGCCGGATCGGCGCCAGCCTCCGAGAGCGCGGAGGCGCCGTCCTGGGCCCGCGAGCTCAAGTCCCAACAAGCCCTGGCCCATGGCGCGAGCCTGGCCGCCCACGGCCTGGCCAGCGGCGACGACCATAGCGGCGGCGCCAGTCCCTCTCTCTCGGAGCAAAGCTGATGAACCCCTTCAAGGGCCCCTCGCGCCTGGGCGCGACCCCCGTTCCTGAAACCCCCTATCAGAAGGCCGGGCAGGCCTGGGACGCGCGGATCGGCGGCGCCCGCGTCCAGGCGGCCAATTGGCGGCTGATCGCCCTGGGATTGCTCGCTGCCAACCTCATCCAGTCGGGCGGGCTGATCTGGCAGGCCTCGCGCGGCGCGCTCGTCCCCTGGGTCGTCGAGGTCGACCGGTTGGGCCAAATCCAGGCGGTCGGCCCGGCGGTGCGCGGCTATCGCCCGCCCGATCCGGTCATCGCCTGGACGCTGGCGCGCTTTGTCGAGAACACCCGGTCCCTGCCGGCCGACCCGGTGGTGCTGGGGCAAAACTGGCGCAGCGCCTACGATTTCACCGACGCCGATGGGGCCGCGGCCCTGTCCGACTACGCCCGGGGCGCCAATCCCTTCGAACAGGTCGGCAAGGCCCAGGTCTCGGTCGAGATCAGCAATGTCGTGCGCGCCTCGCCCGACAGCTTTCGCCTGGCCTGGATCGAGCGACGCTATGTCGATGGCCAACTGGTCTCAACCCAGCGCTGGAGCGCCATCCTCACCTTGGTGATCGCCCCGCCGGCCTCGCCCGACGCCTTCGTCAAAAATCCCTTCGGCATTTTCGTCCGGGCCATCGCCTGGTCGCGGGAGTACGGCGCATGATCCGGCCGCTTTTGATCGCCTCGCTCGGCGCGAGCCTGACCGCCGGCTTGGGCGGGTCGGCCTTGGCCGCGCGAACCGCGCCCGCGCCCCAGACAGTGGCCGACGTCGAGTTCCTTTATGGCGAACGCGGCGTCTTCGACATCGTGGCCGCGCCAGGACGGATCACCGATCTGGTCCTCGAAGCCGGAGAGGCCCTGGTCGACACCAATCCGATCGCGGCGGGGGACACGCTGCGCTGGGTGATCGGCAACACCACCAGCGGGGAGGGCGCGGCGCGCCGCGTCCACATCCTGGTCAAACCGGTGCAGGGCGGGCTGTCGACCAACCTGATCATCAATACCAACCGCCGCACCTATCACCTGGACCTGCGGGCCTCGGAGCGCGCTTTCCTGTCCCAGGTGCGGTGGCGCTACCCGGCGGCGGCGCCGGGCGCTCCTGACCAGCCGCCCGCCGCGCCCGTCGCGGCGGTCGATGCGACCGCGTCGGGCGCCGGCGCGCCGACGGCGGCGGCCCTGGCCGCCGCGCCGCTCAATCGGGCCTATCGGATCAAGGGCGCGGCGGCCTGGCGGCCCACCGGGGTCTTCGACGATGGGGTGCGAACCTATGTCGAGTTTGGACCGGGCGTCGTGCTCGCCGATCTGCCGCCGCTGTTCCTGGTCGGCGCGGACGGCAAGAGCTCCGAACTGGTCAACTATCGCGTCGAGGGCCGGCGGCTGGTGGTCGATCGCCTGTTCGACCGCGCCGAGCTGCGTCTCGGGCTCAAGCGCTGGGAGCGTCGGGTGCGTCTCGAGCGAGTTTCCGCGGCCCAGGAGATCGGACGATGACCGAGACGATCGAACAGGAGCAACAGGCCATCGCCAAGGACCTTCGGCTGCGTGGGTCGGCCCGGTCGGTGACCCAGGTGTCGCGCAAGGCCTTGGTGGTCACCGGGGCGGTCCTGGCGGCCGGCGTGGCCGGGGCCTTGGCCTGGTCGCTACGCGACCACGATCGCGCGCCGCCCAGCCGTGTCGTGACGCAGGTCGCCTCGCCCCCCGACCAGGTCACGGGCCTGCCCAAGGACTATCTCAACCGCGGCGACACGCCGGTCCTGGGACCGCCGTTGCCCGGCGACCTTGGCCGTCCCATCCTCAGCGCCCAGCGCGCCCGTGAGGCCGCCGGCGCCGGTGGCGGTCCGGCGTCGCCGCGGCCGAGCGCGTTCGAGGCTCAGTCGCCCTCTAGCGCCCGTCCCGCGCCGCGGCCCAATCCGGTCATCGCCGCGCGTCAGGCCGCCCGGGCCAGCGCCTTGTTCGCGGCCGCCACGCCGTTGTCGTCGGCGCCCGTCGCGCCGGTCGTCGCCTCCCGGGCCGACGATCCGCGAACGACCAGCCCCGAGCGGCTGCAGGCGCCAGCCTCGCCCTACCTCCTGCAAGCCGGGTCGATCATCGCCGCCGCCCTTGTCACCGGATTGCGATCGGACGCCAGCGGTCTGGCCATCGCCCAGGTCAGCCAGGACGTCTTCGACAGCCTGGGCGGTCATCACCTTCTCATTCCTGCGGGCGCCCGCCTGATCGGCGACTACGAAACCACGACCAAGGCCGGGCAGAGCCGGCTGGCGGTGATCTGGACGCGCCTGATCCTGCCGTCGGGACGCTCGATCGTCCTGGACAAGTTGCCGGCCGCCGACGCCCAAGGCATGGCCGGCTTGCAAGACGGTGTCGATCGCCATGGCCGGGCGGTGCTCGCCGCCGCCGCGCTCAGCACCGTGCTGGCGATCGGCGCGGAGGCTGGGCAATCCAGCGATGGCGGCGACCTTGAACGGGCGATCCGCCGCGGCGCCAGTCAGTCGGTCAGCGATGTCGGCCAGCAGGCCGTGGGCCGGAGCCTGAACTTGACCCCGACCCTGACGATCCGGCCCGGCGCGCCGCTTCGCGTTCTGCTGTCGCGGGATCTGGTGCTCGAACCCTACAACGAGGAAACGCGACCATGAGCAAGCTGAAGCTGGGGCCGCTCGAAGACGACCTGCCGGTCAAGATCACGGTCGACCTTCCGGCCGCGGTGCATCGCGACCTGGCCGACTACGCAAAGGCCCTGGCCGCCGAGACCGGGGGGAAGGTCGCCGAGCCGGTCAAGCTGATCGCCCCGATGCTGGCGCGGTTCATGGCCACTGACCGCGGGTTCGCGCGTGGCCGAAAGCGCAACGACTGACGGCGTCTAGGGCGCCTTGGCCAGGCCTTTGGATTCGCTTCGGGGTCGGAGACGGGGCAAGCCGGGCAGAGCGCCGACGATCAAGCGCGGACAGGCCCGGCGCCAGTCGCGCCTGGTTCCAGGGCCTGCGTTGAGCCATCGCCGTTGCGGTGCGTCTGGCGTCGGATCCCTGAGACAGGCCGCGTTTGGTAGGGCGCCGACTCATGATTTCGTCCGTCCGCGATCGAAGTTGACCTGGGAGACGCGCCAATGAGCCCTGAAGCCTTTGCCGCGATCGGCGCCGGATTGGCCATGGTCAAGTCCAAGGCCGTGATGGGCGCGGTGCGCCTGGCCGTCCACGGCAAGGTTTTCGCCACGGTCGGCTGGCCTGGGGCCGACTGGGCCGTCGTCAAGCTGTCTCCCCCAGACCAGGCTCAGTTGATCGAAGTTTCAAACGCGCTTGAGGCGGAGTCAGGGCGACGCGGGTCCAGGGGCGTGACCCGGGTGCGTCTGGCCGTGCTCAGCGAAGCGGTCGCCAATCGTGTGCTGATCGCCGCCTGGCAGTCGGCGATGTCTTCGCCGGCGCCGTTGTCCAAGACGGGTTAAGCCGGATCGCGGCCTGTCAGGGGCCGCCAAGTCCATCGATTTCGATGAAGCCGCGCCGTGATCAAGCTGGCCGGGGCGCGCGTGTCTTTCTCACCCCATCGAATGCGGTTCACCGCGGCGGTTTTGGATCATCCTCCACGCTGAGCGTGGGCCAGGACCAAGCGTGCTCGACATTGGCGTCGAGCCATTCAGCCCAAGCCTCGATCTCGCCAATGGCCGCCCAAAGCGTTTCACGGGAGATCCGCAAGGGCGGGGCCAAATAGGACCCAAAGAGATCGTCGCGCGGAACCCAGGCCTGGACCTCCGCGGGGCGGGCGAAGAACGGCAAGGGGTGCTTGTCGAGTGTCTTGCGATCGTGCCGCGCGCGCATGGAGAGCAGGCTGTCGCCGTGCTGGCTGCGATTACGCGCCAGCACGACCTGGTCGATGATGTCGAAGCGGACGGCGCACTGGCTCCATCGCGGGCCGAAGATGTCGGAGAAGGCGGCGCGATAGGCGGCGACAAAGCCTTCGCGCGCGGCCAGCTTGTCTTCGTGCTTGTCGAAAGCGAACCGAAATTCGCGCTGGCGCCAGGTGTTCAGATAGAGCTTCAGGCTGTCGGCCAGCAGCGATACGCAGGTCTGGCCGATCAGCGCGATCGCGATCTCAGCGCCCTCCCATTCGGCTTGATACAGGGGCTCGCCGTCTTCTGGATCGCCGTAGGGCTCGAACGGTGAGGTTCCTGCATCGATGCGCTCGTGGATGTCGACGAACGGTTTGGCGGCCTCGTCGAAATAGTAGCGGATGAAAGTGGTGCGATCTTTGAGGAAGTAGGTCGTCTCGCTTTCGGCGGGCCGCATCAACCGTCTCCCTGGAGGTCAGCGCGTACACTGGCATTTCCTGCGGACAGCGTCGCTCGCAAGGCTTGGGGCTCCGCCCCTGGCGCGCTTCGGATCGTCTTCCGCCCAGCTTCGGCCGGCTTTGCCGGCCTGCCAGCCGGGTCCCCGCGAAGCCGCCCCTCCGCTTGCACCCCCGGTCTCGCCGACGGGCAAGGGTTCATGCTGAACCCCTGCTATGAGGATGAAGATCATGGGACAAGCCACTGAAAAGCTGGAACCCCGCATCTATGTCGCCTGCCTGGCCGCCTATAACAACGGCTGGCTGCATGGCGCCTGGATTGATGTCGAGGATGACGCCGACGCCGTTCGCGACGCCATCAACGCCATGCTGAAGGCCTCGCCCGTGTCGGCCGCCGAGGAGTACGCCATTCACGATCATGAGGGCTTTGGCGGGGTGGAGATCGCCGAATATGCCGGGGTCGACAAGGTGGTCCGGATCGCGAGTTTCCTACGCCAGCGCGGGAGCCTGGGCGCCTTGGTGCTGGAGCACTTCTGCGGCGACCTGGACGCGGCGGCGGGCGCGCTGGACGAGGACTATCACGGCGTCTTCGAGAGTCTCGCCGACTGCTATCAGGAGATGACCGAGGAGACCCTGATCATTCCGGAGGCCTTGCGCCTCTATATCGATTGGGAGGCCATGGCGCGGGATGCGCGGTTGAACGGCGAGGTCTTCACCGTGGAGACCGCCCATGACGAGGTCCATGTGTTCTGGTCTCGTTAGGGCCGCCCGTTGCTGGCCGGCGTGGCGCTGGCCGGAAAGCCGAAGCAGGCCCCCGTCAGATCCGGATGTTCCAACTCGATATCGACGAAGTGCCATTCCGTCGTCTCCCGATGATCCTTGCGCCAGGCGTCGGCCCAGGAGGCGCGTGCGCCCAGGTCTGGGTTCGTCAGGGCGTCGGTGTCGGCCGCCAGCAGGGCGTCCACGGCGGCGGCGGCCTTGGGCGTGAGATAGCCCCGGGCGATCTGGGCGACCACGGCGTGGCCCTCGCGGCCCCAGGCCAGGGCGGCGTTGGGGGCGGCGAGGAGGAGCAGGGCGCAGAGCAGGGCCAGACGACGCACGAGACGGTTCCTTCGCGGATGAGGGCTGGTCATGCCCGCGCGGTCAGGACGCGGCAAGACGCGCGACGGGCAGGCCTAGCGCAGCCAGCGCGCCGCCATCACGGCCGCCGCCACGACCAAGGTCGCCAGCCCGGCAAGGCTGGCCCAGCCGGCGGTCGTCAGCAGTTTAGTGGTCGGGCGGCGTCGAGGCGGCATGGGGCGAGCCTTAGGCGAAGTGGACGGCGCGCGCCAGCGTCGGCGCGGCGAGAGGGCTGTCCAGGCCCAGGCCCAATTGCTCGTCCTTCAGCGTTATCGCCTGGTCGAAGTTGGACAAGGTGACGCCGACCAGGCGAATGCCCAGGCGCGGCGGATAGACCGAGCGGACCAAGTCCAGGCTCGCGCGGCGCAAGGTCGCGCGGTCAGCGACGGGCGAGGGAAGGGAGCGGCTGCGGGTGGCCTGCTGGAAGTCGGCCCATTTGATCTTCACGGTGACCGTGCGGGCGCGTGCGCCGGTCTTCTCGCACCACGCCCAGACATCGTCGGCCATGGCCAGGACGCCCGCTTCGATCAGTTCGGGCGCGGTGTGGTCCTGGTCGAAGGTCGTCTCAGAGCCGGACGATTTGCGCACCCGGTCCGGATTGACCTGACGCTGATCCTCGCCGCGGGCGATGGCGTAGTTCCAGGACCCCGACTTGCCGAAATGATGCTGCAGAAAGGCCAGGGTCTGGCGGTGCAGGTCCTCGCCGGTGTGGATGCCCAGCCGCTTCATCTTGGCTTCGGTGACCGCGCCGACCCCGTGGAAACGGCCGATCGGCAGACCCTGCACGAAGGCCTCGCCCTTGCCGGGCGGGACGACGAACTGGCCGTTGGGCTTGCGTTGATCCGAGGCCAGCTTGGCCAGGAACTTGTTGTAGGAAATCCCCGCCGAGGCGTTCAGGCCGGTCTCGGCCAGGATCCGAGCCCGGATTTCCAGGGCGGTGTCGGTGGCGGTGGTCAGGCCCCGTCTATTCAAGGTGACGTCAAGATAGGCTTCGTCCAGCGACAGCGGCTCGATCAGGTCGGTGTAGTCGGCGAAGATCGCGTGGATCTGGCGCGAGACGGCCTTGTAGACCTCGAAGCGCGGCGGCACGAAAACCAGCTGCGGGCACTGGCGTAGCGCCGTGGTCGAGGGCATGGCCGAGCGGACGCCGAAGGCGCGCGCCTCGTAGCTGGCGGCGGCGACCACGCCGCGTCTGGCCCCGTGGCCCACCGCCAGCGGGCGACCCTTCAGGCTGGGGTCGTCACGCTGTTCGACCGACGCAAAGAAGGCGTCCATGTCGATATGGATGATCTTGCGCGGTTCCGACTCCATCAACGAACAGCTTAGCAGGGTGGGAACGAAACAGAAACATCGCGTAACGTCGCGGCGCCAGCCGCTGGCCTTCAGGCGGCCGCCTGTCCGGCCAACGCCTCGATGACCCGGCAGTCGGCGGCTCGGCCGTCGCAGGTCGCCTCGACCATTCGCCGCAGTTCGCCGCGCAAGGTCTCCAGTTGGGCGATCTTGGCCTCGACGTCGCCAAGCTGGCGGGTAGCCAGCAGGTTGGCCTCGCCGCAAGGGCGTTCGGGGTGATCGGAAAGATCCAGCAGATTGCGGATCGCTTCGACCGAGAAGCCCAACTGCCGGGCGTGGCGAATGAAGGCCAGACGGCGGACGGCGGCGGCGTCATAGACGCGCCGGTCGTTGGCGGTCCGGATCGGTTCCGGCAGCAGACCGATCTCTTCGTAGAATCGGATGGTCGGGACCTTGACGTCCGAGGCCTTGGCCAGTTGGCCGATCGATAGGGTCATGGGATTTCCTCACCCGACGCAAATAGGCCCTTGATCCTCTAGTGGCTAGAGGATGCACGGTGGCGTCATGAGCGACTCTTGTTCCAGCAAGCCGGTCGCCTCGGGCTGTGGTTGCGGCGCCGAGGTGAAGTTCGACGGCGCTACCCCAGCCTATCGCCGCGCCCTGGCGTGGGTGATCGCGATCAATCTGGTCGGCTTTGTCGTCGTGCTGATTGGTGGCCTGATCCAGGGCTCGGCCGCCTTGTCGGCCAACGCCCTGGACTTCCTGGCCGACAGCGCCACCTACGCGATCAGCCTGTGGGCCATCGGACGCTCCGTGGCCGTTCGCACGGGCGCGGCGTTGTTCAAGGGCGTCAGCCTCGGTGTGGTCGCCCTATCCGTTGTCGGGTTCGCCGCGTGGCGCGCTTGGAGCGGCGCGGCGCCGTCCGGTGAGGCGATCTCGGCCCTAGGGCTGTTTGGCGCCCTGGCCAATCTGGTCGCCGCAGGGCTCCTGGTTCGCTACCGCGACGGCGACGCCAACGTCCGTTCGGTGTGGCTCTGCACGCGCAACGATCTGATCCAGTGCCTGGCCGTCGCCGCAACCGGCGTTCTGGTCTGGCTGACCGGCTCGCGCTGGCCCGACCTGATCGTGGGCGTGCTCCTGGCTGGGGTCTTCCTTATGTCCGCCTACCAGATCATCCGCCAAGCCCTCGACGAACACCGCGCCGACCTCGCGACCTCCTGACACATGCTCAAGCTCTTGCCACATGCGCCGCTTTGCGCCCATGGATTGATAATGATTACTGATCTCAAGGGCCGCTTGGCCTCGATGTTTGCCGGTCTGTTGGCGGTCCTGGTTTTCGCGGTCGCGCCGATGGCCCATGCCCAGGAGGCGACCTCGTCCCAGACCGCCTGGCGGCTGCTGGACTACCTGTCGGTTGACTACGCCGGGGCGGTCAAGGACGGCAAGGCCATCAGTCCGTCCGAATATGCCGAGATGAACGAGTTTGCCGGCCAAGTGCGCGAGCGCATCGCCGGCCTACCGGCCACCAAAGCCCAGCCCGCCCTGGTGTCCAAGGCCGAAAGCTTGCAAGCCGCGATCGCCGCCAAGCAGGCGCCCGATGTCGTCTCGGCCAAGGCCCACGCCCTGGCCAACGACCTGCTGGCTGCCTATCCGACGCCCCTGGCTCCGACCCGGGCGCCGGACCTGGCGCGCGGCGCGGCGCTCTATGCCGAGAACTGCTCGGCCTGCCATGGCGAGACCGGCAAGGCCGACGGTCCCAATGCGGCGGGTCTGGATCCGCCGCCGATCGCCTTCGCCGACGCCGAAAGGGCGCGCCAGCGCAGCGTCTTTGGCCTCTACCAGGTGATCCAGCAGGGTCTCGACGGCACGGCCATGGCCAGCTACGCCCACCTGCCGTCCGACGATCGCTGGGACCTGGCCTTCTATGTCGGGCGCTTTGCGTTCAGCGACGCCGAGGCCGCCGAGGGCGAGAAACTCTGGAACGGAGACGCCGCCGTGCGCGCCCATTTCGCCAATCTCCAGGCCCTGACCCAGGAGACGCCCGGCGCCCTGGCCAAGACCGTCGGCGAGACCAAGGCGCGCGCCCTGACCGCCTATCTGCGCCGCCACCCGGAGGTCGTCACCCGCAAGGACAGCGGCTCGCTCGAAGTGGCCCACCAGAAGCTGGCCGCCAGCCTCAAGGCCTATGAGGCCGGCGACCGCAAGGCCGCCGCCGACCTGGCCCTGGCCGCCTATCTCGACGGCTTCGAGCCTGTCGAACCGATCCTGGGCGCGCGCGACCCGGCCCTGATGCGCCGCATCGAGGGCGCGATGGGCGACGTGCGCGGGGCGATCGGCAAGGCCGCGCCAGCCAGCGAGGTCCGCAGCCAGATCGAGCGCCTGGACGCCCTGTTCGCCACCGCCGGTCGGGCCCTGGCGCCGGAGAAGGCCAGCCGCCTGTCAAGCTTTGCCGGCGCCTTCACTATCCTGCTGCGCGAGGGTCTGGAGGCCCTTTTGATCGTGGTCGCCATGATCGCCTTCCTGCGCAAGGCCGAGCGAACCGATGTCCTGCCTTACGTCCACGGCGGCTGGATCGCGGCCTTGGCGGCCGGCGGCCTGACCTGGGCGGCGGCGACCTTCTTCATCTCGATCAGCGGCGCCAGCCGCGAACTGACCGAAGGGTTCGGCTCGGTGATCGCCGCGGCGGTGCTGATCTCGGTGGGCCTATGGATGCACGGCAAGGCCCAGGCCGACGCCTGGCAGGTCTATATCCGCGAGAAGCTCTCCCATGCGCTCTCCAAGCAGTCGGCCTGGTTCCTGTTTCTGCTGGCCTTCATCGTCGTCTATCGCGAGGTCTTCGAGACCATCCTGTTCCTGACCGCGCTCTGGACCCAGAGCGGCGCGACGGCCGTGCTGTCGGGGGTGGCCTTGGCCATCGTCGTACTGGCCATCATCGCCTGGGCCATGCTGCGGTTCTCCAAGCGCCTGCCGATCGGCCAGTTCTTCGAATACAGCGCCAGCTTGATGGCGATCCTGGCGGTCGTCCTGGCCGGCAAGGGCGTCGCGGCGTTGCAGGAGGCGGGCCTTCTGGACCTGCACCCGCTGGCCCTGCCACGCATCGAGCTGCTGGGCTTTTTCCCCACGATAGAGGGGGGCGCGGCCCAGGCGCTGACGCTGGCGATCCTGGTCATCGGGTTCTGGTGGTCACGGCGTGGGGCGAGCGCGGCCGGGCAGGCAGGCGACCCAGCGTGATCTTGTAACGCATTCACGGATCGATCCTCCAAGGCTGTAGGGCGAGCACGAAGCAGCTGAGAACATGGTGGCGCGGTGTGGGAGGGCTCCTGTTGCCCTTCCTGCTGGCGCTCATGGTTCTCTCGCCCGCGATCGACGCTGCGGTCGGCTTTGGGCACAGCGGCGCGACTTCCGCGCCGGTCGCCGAGTCGCCTCGACGGCCAAGCCGGACCAAAGCCCTCCGATCACCGCGACGCCGGCGATGTCTGCCCGAACGGGCACTGTCACCACAGCGCGCCGATGCTGATCGCCCAATTGGAAGATGAGCTGATCCATGCCCTGGTCCAACCCCTGCATCCGGCGCTCGGAGCCAGGGCCGCGCCGGCCCCGGCCGGACCCGAACGCCCTGCACGCGCCTGACGGACTGCGCGCGAATCACCCTCGGCCGCATGGGCCAGGCAGTGATCGATATGGTCGTGGATCAGGGTCTTTTTGGCGGCGGCGACCGCCTTCTCGATGACGTGCCGTTGCTGGGCCAGGTCCAGGCGTGCGGCGCGCCTCGATCATGGCGATGGTCTTGCGCAGATGTCCTTCGGCGCGCTTGAGCCGATTGACGATCTCGGGATGGGTTTCGTGGACGACGTGAGCCATGCAAAGGTCCCATCCCCTAGGAGGGGGTGGAGTCCAGCCAGTTTCGGACGACCGTCCGTGCCTGCAGGCGGGCGTACCGCTTGACTGCTGAGGCGCCGGGGCCAGGATGCGCAACGAGGTGACGATGACCGCGATGCGACCGCACGGCGCCGACCTTCTTGAAGATGAGCCGCCCTCATGGCGAGGCGATCTGGTGGTCGGCGACCTTTGGGCCACATGGCGCGGCGCCGCCGGCGACGCCGCCCCGCATCGCCATCTGGCGGCTCAGGCCGTGATCGCGCCGATGGGCGCGCGCGTCGTCGATGGCGAAGGCGAGCAGCATGGCGCGACCGTGATCCTCATCGATCCGCTTGCCAGCCACGCGCTCTTGCCCATCGTGGAGGCCCAGATCCTGTTCGTGGAACAGGGCGCGATCGGCGCGCCCGCCGTCGCCCCGCTGCTCGAGAGCATCAGGGCGGCGCGGGACACGATCGCCATCATTGGCCCGCCCGAGGCGGGCTTCTGGCGCGCGTGGCTCGACGGAGAAGCGCGATCGTCGCCTTGGCCGCCATCCGGTTCGGAACGCCTTTCCGATCTGATCGATCGGCTCGCGCCGCTCGGGCTGCTGCGCCTCGAAACCGCCGCCTCGGCGTTTGGGCTTTCCAGCTCTCGGTTTCGGCATCGCTTTTCCGAAAGCTTTGGACTGCCGTTCCGCCGGTATGTCTTGTGGCGACGACTACGTCTGGCGGCCGTCGCCATGATGCAAGGGGCGGATGCGACCGACGCCGCCCACGCCGCGGGCTTCGCAGACCAGTCCCATTACGCCCGGACCCTGCGAGCGATGTTCGGCGTGACCGCCGGTCAGGCCTTGTCGAAGCCCCGGCTGGCGCCTGGGTCGCGCCTATCCTGAGCCCCGGTCTGCGGGTGAAACGGCTCGACGAGTTGGCGGACATAGCCAGACGGATAGTCGGGGCGTTCCTCGATCCCCAGGTCCCGCGAGGTAAAGCGGCGCTGGGCATCGAAGACCGCTGTTCCCAGCAGGTGGTCCCAGATCGTCGTGAACAGGCCGAAATTGACATTGCCCAGGCGAGCGCTGCTCTGGTGGTGGAAGCGATGCACCGGCGCCAGCGCCAGCATGCGGCGCAGCGGCCCGATCCGCATGTCGACGTTCGAATGCTGCAGGAGCAACTGGATCGCCACGGCGAAGGCCAGCAGGGCGCCGATGTTCAGCGGCAGGCCGATCAGGATCAGCGGCGCGACCCCCATCGTGGTTTCGACGGCCTGATGCACGGGATGTTTCATCAATCCGTTGAGCCCGTAGAGACGGCGCGCTGAGTGGTGGACGGCATGGAAGCGCCAAAGCCAGCTGATCTTGTGGCTGGCATAGTGGGTCAAGGTGATGCCAGCGTCGGCGACCAGAATGGCCAGGAGAAGCTGGAGCGCAAGCGGCAGGTTCGCCGGCCACAGGGCCTTGAACGGCGAGATCAGCGTCAAGAGGGGGATAAGGCCGAGGGCAAGGCTATTACTGGCTTCATTGACCAGGGCATGAGCGAGGTCGCGACCGCGATCGTGATGGTCGTGGTTCCAGTCAGGGTGATAGGGCGCCAAGCGCTCGGCCAGGAACGAGGCGCCGATCGCCGCGACGAGCAGCGGCGCCAGCAGCCATAACGGCGCGCCTCCGGCGACCAGGGCGATGGCCAGGCCGTTGAAGCCCAGCAGCATGGCTGGGGCATAAAGCAGGGTGAGCGCGGCGCGCATGGCAAGCCTCCGAGCGGATGATCCGTCGTCCGGACCTTGGCGTTGTCCGGGGCTTACCGCTTGAACGTAGGGGCTAGGTCCCTAAAGCCGTTACAGCGCGTGCTGCCGACGCGCGCCGTATCGCGTCAGGCCTTGCGGCTTGTAGATCGACAACACCGCGGGCACGAGCAACACCAGCAGGCCGCCCGCTGCGTGGACGAGAAGCTGGATCCCCACGACCCGAAGGTCCGCTCTGGCCAGGATCGTCTCGGAGGCCAGACGGGCGGCCTGGTCGATCAAGTCGAGCTTCACCAGCAGTACGGCGGTGGCGAACAGGGTCATCAGCAGCTTGATCAAGACCCAGTAGTGGCGAAACAGCCCCCAGGCGGTGCCCAGCGATTGGATGAGCCCGGTGGCCAGGGCCGCCAGGGCCAGGGGCGTCACGACCAGCCGGGCGATCAAAGCCATGGCCGGATAGGCGGCGCGCACCATCTGAGGGTCGCGGCCGGCCAGGCCGGCGACGGACAGCGCCAGGAAGGCGGCGATGGCGCCGAGCAGGCCGACCGATGCGGTGACGTGGACGGTGAGCGCCAGCTTGCGCAGGCCCGGCGACATGATCACGACGGTCGAGGTCCGTGATCTATGGCGGCGGACGGGTTTCGGCCCGAACCACCAAGGCCGTGCCGCGGCGCCAGCCCGGTGAGATGCAGGACGACGAACAGCAGGACGAGGACGACGCCGACCACCTGAAAGGTCCTCACCCAGGCCGGCGTGCGATGGGGCGGCGGCCGGCCGGATGCGCTATCGCCGTCGGGAGAGGGGCTGGACATATTGGTCCTCGACGATGGGGCCGACGGAGGCGGGTTCTCCATTTATCAATACATAGTGTCTCGATAGAGTCAAGGTGTCTCGGCCTTGGACATCGTTCTGGATCCGCCTATGCTGGGCGGATGCCGAAGCTGTGGGACGAGACGATCGAGACGCATCGCCTGGCGGTGCGCGAAGCGACGCTGGACACCACGGCGGCGCTGGTCGCTGAGCACGGGCTGGCGTCGGTGACGATGTCGAAGATCGCCGCGCAGACCGGCATCGGTCGCGCGACGCTCTACAAGTACTTCCCCGACATCCAAGCGATCCTGATGGCCTGGCACGAACGGCAGGTCGGCCACCACCTTCGACAGCTCGCCGCGGTGCGCGACCAGGCGGGCGATCCTGGCCAGAAGCTGCAAGCCGTCCTTGAGGCCTTCGCGCTGATTTCCCATCAGCGCCACGATGGCGAGCTGGCGGCGCTGCTGCATCGTGGCGATCATGTCGTCCGGGCGCACCAGCAACTACATGACCTCATTCGTGATCTGGTGATCGAGGGCGCGAAGACCGGGGCGCTGCGCGACGACATCGCGCCGGATGAGCTTGCGACCTATTGCCTGCACGCCCTGACGGCGGCCAGTAGTCTTGCGTCCAAGGCCGCCGTTCAGCGGCTCGTCGCCGTCACCCTGGCGGGCTTGCGCCCGCAGCCCTGACCCTGTCCACCTCGGCTCAGAGCTTCACGACCCGAAGCCGCAGGGCGTTGCTGATCACGCTGACCGACGACAGCGCCATGGCCGCCGCGGCGATCTGCGGCGAAAGCAGCCAGCCGAACATGGGATAGAGCGCCCCGGCGGCGATCGGGACTCCGGCCACATTGTAGATGAAAGCGAAGACCAGGTTCTGGCGGATGTTGCGCATCACCATCCGCGACAGGCGGCGCGCCCTGACGAGGCCCTGCAGGTCACCCTTCAGCAACGTCACCCCGGCGCTTTCGATGGCCACGTCCGAACCGGCGCCCATGGCGACGCCGACATCGGCGGCGGCCAGCGCCGGGGCGTCATTGACGCCGTCGCCGGCCATGGCCACGACGCGGCCTTCGGCGCGCAGCTTCTGGACGACCTTGGCTTTGTCCTGCGGCAGCACCTCGGCTTCGACATCCTCGATGCCCAAGCGCTTGGCGACGGCCAGCGCCGTGGTGCGATTGTCGCCGGTCATCATCACCAGCCGGACGCCGTCGGCCTGCAGGGCGCGCACCGCCTCCGGCGTGGTCGGCTTGATCGGGTCGGCGATCCCAAGCACGCCGGCCAGGCGTCCGTCGATCGCCGCGAAGACGGCGGTCGTCCCGTCCTGGCGCAGGGCTTCGGCCTGCGCCAGGAGCGCGGTTAGGTCGACACCCTGCTCGGCCATCAGCGGCGCGCCGCCGAGCACGATCTTCTTGCCATCGACCACGCCGATCACGCCACGGCCGACCGGCGAGTCGAAGTCGACGGCCTCCGACAGCGACAGGCCGCGATCCTTGGCCGCGCGCAGCACGGCGTCGGCGAGGGGATGCTCGCTGCCGCGCTCCAAGCTGGCCGCCAGCCGCAGGAGCTCGCCTTCATCGATGCCGGCCACGGTCTCGATGGCGGTGACAGCCGGCCGACCCTCGGTGAGGGTGCCGGTCTTGTCGATCACCAGGGTGTCGATCTTCTCGAAGCGCTCAAGGGCTTCGGCGTTCTTGATCAGCACGCCGGCCTGCGCGCCCCGGCCCACCCCGACCATGATCGACATCGGCGTGGCCAAGCCCAGCGCGCAGGGGCAGGCGATGATCAGCACCGAGACGGCGGCGACCAGGGCATAGGCCAGCCGGGGGTCTGGCCCGACGATCGCCCAGGCGGCGAAAGCGACGGCCGCCACGGCGATGACGGCAGGCACGAACCAGCCGGAGACCTGATCGGCCATTCGCTGGATCGGCGCGCGGCTGCGCTGCGCGTCGGCGACCATCTGCACGATGCGCGAGAGCAAGGTGTCGGCGCCCACCTTCTCGGCCCGCATCACGAAGGAGCCGGTCTTGTTGATCGAGCCGGCGATGACCTTGCCGCCCGGCTCCTTGGTCACCGGCATGGATTCGCCCGTCACTAGGGACTCGTCGATCGACACGCGGCCCTCGACGATCTCGCCATCCACCGGCACCCTCTCGCCCGGACGGACCCGCAGTCGGTCGGCCACGAGGACGAGGTCGAGCGTGACCTCTTCGTCGGTCCCGTCATCGCGGATGCGCCGCGCGGTCTTGGGAGCAAGGTTGAGCAGGGCCTTGATCGCCCCACTGGTCCGTTCGCGGGCCCGCAGTTCGAGGACCTGTCCCAGGAGCACCAGCACGGTGATCACGGCCGCCGCTTCGAAATAGACCGGGACCGCGCCCGCGGCGTCGCGGAAAGCGGGCGGGAAGACGCCGGGAGCCAGCACCGCCACCATGCTGTAGAGCCAGGATACGCCGACGCCCATGGCGATGAGCGTGAACATATTGAGCTGGCGCGTTCGCAGCGAGGCCCAGCCGCGCACGAAGAAGGGCCAGCCGGCCCAGAGCACGACAGGCGTCCCCAGCCCCAGCTGGATCCAATTGGACGTTTGGCGGCTCATCAACATCATCAGGCCGCTGAGGTGGCCGCCCATCTCCAGCGCGAAGACCGGTACGGTGAGCGCCAGGCCGATCCAGAACCGCCGGGTCATGTCGTCGAGTTCGTGGCTTGGCCCGGACTCCGCCGTCACCGTCACCGGCTCGAGCGTCATGCCGCAGATCGGGCAGGAGCCGGGACCGACCTGCCGTATCTGCGGGTGCATGGGACAGGTGTAGATCGTCCCTTCGGCCGCGGCGGGCGCGACTGGTGCAGTCGCTGCCAGATAGCGCTCGGGGCTGGCGATGAACTTGTCGCGGCAGCCCGCCGAACAGAAGGAAACCGTCCTGCTCCCATGCTCGACATGGTGGGGCGTTTTGCGCGGATCGACCGTCATGCCGCAGACGGGATCGATGGCCGGATCGGCTTGGGGCGATACGCTCGTCTGCGCCCCATGGTCGTGATCGTGACTCTGGGCGCGGGTCATGTCGTCCCTATCTAGCCTCGCGACGGCTTCGCAAATCGTGTGGACGCGCGCCCATATGCGCAATGGAGAATGGGCGAGACGCCTTCGCGGGGTATATGCCGCAACGTCACAGCTGGGGATTTGATCCAGGACAAGAAGCCAGGCCGTTCAGTCGCCTGAGCCACATGAAGGGCCTGGCGCGCGCCGCGGCCGGCGGTCCAGGACGATCGCCACGGAGACGACTTGCGACGGCCGCCATCAGATGACGAAGACCGGCGCGAAGCCACCGCCCGGCGTCCTGAAGTTGGTGGTCTGTCCCTGGTAGACGCGCGCGGCCACCAAGAGCGGCGAACCGGCATAGGTGTAGAGGCGCACGTCCAGCTTCAGCGACTTGGTCTCGCCGTCGATCCTGATCCGCCGCTCGCCGGGCGCGGCGAAGGCCTGGGCGATGTAGCCGCCCTGCCGGATGTCCTCCCAGACGCCTCGGGTGACCTTGTCGCCGCGATAGACAGCCTTGCCCCCATAACCCGCCGCCGGCTTGAAGAAGTAGCGCTTGCGCGCCGTCCAGAGTTGGTCGGCATTGTCGGCGGTGACCATGACGGTCGCGGGCACGGCCTTCAGGCTCTGCCGCTGACCGGGCGTGATCGCCCACCCGCTCGTCGCGCCCGGATCCGACAGCAGGGTCAGGTTGCGCTTGTCGGCCAGGAGCGCGTGGTTGCGAGGATTGGGGGTGAGGACAACGGCGCCCGCCAGATAGGCTTCTCGTAGCGGTTGATGGCCGTCGTCGCTCAGGGCGAAGTCCACAAGGCGGTTGTAGACAAGGTCGACCGTCTGGCCTTCGAACGCCAACCGGCCGTCGGCGAAGCGGAGCTCCGTAGGATCGACCACCCAGGCCTCCAGGTCGTGGCGCTCAAAGAAGCGTTGCGCCAGCAGGAACTCGGGAAACAGGTACTGCTCCCGCGGTCGATCATCGACGATGGCGATCGTTCGCGGTTGTCCCGCGCGACCTTGCGCGCGCCACTCCGCCAGGAACATCTCCCAGGCGACCGTCTCGAATTGACCTGGCGGCGCGCCACGCATCGCATCGTCCGCCTCGCGGCAGCAGGCTCTTTGCGCGCGCGCCAGCATGGCGTTGAGGAAGGCGCCCCCCGCATTGGTGTTGACCTCGATAAGCTTGGGCCCGTCTGCGCCGAGGTGAAAGTCGTAACCCATGAAGACCCCGCGCGGGCCAAAGTCCTGTCGCGCGATCGCCGGCGCCCAGCGCAGGACCGCCGCTTGGTAGGCGGGGTCCTGGACGGCGGCTTCGATAGCCCCGACAATATCCAGCATCGCCGCCAGATCACTCTTGGCGATGAACACCGGTCCGCCGGAGAACAGATTGGGTCGCGCGGCCATCAGGGTCGCGACGAGGCCTGGTTCCGGCGCTTGCGCCTGGATCGCGGCCAGCAGGCCGGCGCTGTCGAGCGTGATGCAGAAACACTCCCTGTTCAGCACCGCGTCGCGATCAGGGGAACGATCCATCTCAGCGCTCATTCAGGCGGCCCGCGTCGCGCGCGGCCAGGGCGATGGCGACGGCCCAGGCCGCGACGGGAAGGATCAGCAGCCATCGGAAGTCAGACGCCAGGACAAGGTTCACCACGCTCATCGTTCCCACCGACAGCGCGCCCGCGCCGCCAAGCAAAGCAAGTTCGCGCCGATCCGGCGCATGGCCCCGGCTTAGGCGCAATGCAAGCGCCGCGGTCAACACCCCCACCGCCGCCATCTGCCCGCCCAGCACGACGAACACCAACTGCAGCCAGCGCTCCAGCCTTGGCGCCGCCGCCGCGAGCGCTCCGGACGCGGTCCCAAGGAACCGAAGATCCTCCGCAAGGAGTGGCGGGCGGAGCATGGCGAAGTAGAGGCCGATCGCCAGTTGATAGGCCGCGCAAGCGCCCAGCAGCAGGGCAGCGAGGCGATGGGGGCTCGCCGACGCTGCGCCGGGATCTGGGGGCTGGTGGTCAGCCGCATGGGAGGTGCGATCGATCAACGTTCCAGGAACGAAAGCGCATTGTAGGCCAGCGCGAGCAACGCGCCGACCAGGGCCCCAAAAACCAGCGACCAGCAAAGGCCCGTCGCCAGGGCCGCCACCGATCCGGCGGGCTCCACCGTGAAAATCGCAACGTACATGTGGCTGGCGCTTAGCCATCCGATCGCCGCGCCGCTCCAGCACAGTAGGAACACCGCCCCCAGCGCGGCGGCGACCGCGAGCGCGCTACGAAGAACGGAGAGCCGCCCACGGATAGCGCGGGTGTCGCCGGAGTTCGCCATGACCAAGGGAGTCCTTCCGAGAGTCCAAGCCGCCGCGTCCGCAATGGTTCCAAGCGTTCAGGCCTCCTTCAGCGCCGATGGCTCCTCGACCAGGGTTTCAGGGTGAAAAGGCCAGGCGCCACGCCCGCGGCTAGCGGACGTCGATCACCATCATCAGGCCGCCGCCGCCCTGGGTCTCGACGTTGTTGTTGGTCGTGTGGTGGCCGATATGGCAGTGGATCAGCCATTTTCCGGGCTTGAGCGCCGTCCAGATGACGTCGTAGCGCTGACCAGGTCCGATATTGATCGTGTCGGCCTTGAAGCGGGCCGAGGGCTGCAGGGTCTCGCCGTCGCGGGCCACCACCTCGAACGGACCGCCGTGGATGTGAATCGGGTGGATGAAGCCGTTGTTGGAGCCGATCATCCGGACCTTGAGGGTTTCGCCCACCCTCATGTGAATGGTGTCGGTTGCCGGAAACGCCTTGCCATTGAAGGTGAAGAAGTTGGGCTGGCCGCCGTCCATGGGCATCGCCGGGTAGGTCAGGCCCTCGCGCTTCAGCCATTCCTGCAATTGCAGCACATATTCGTGGTCGGCCCTTAGACTGGGGTCGGGTGTCTTGGGGGCGATGATGAGCGCGCCGTAAAGCCCAAGCCCCTGCTGGCGGTCAACATGGTCGTGCGAGTGATAGAGGTAGGTGCCGCTCTGCACCGCGGTGAAGGCGTAGCGATAGGCCTTGCCGTTCTCAATCGGCGCCTGGGTGATCATCGCCGGGCCGTCCATGATATTGGGCAGGATCAACCCATGCCAATGGACAGTGGTCGACTCTGGAAGTCGATTGGTCACGTCGATCCGAACCTTGTCGCCCTCGTTGAAGCGGATGGTCGGGCCCGGGACCTGGCCGTTGAAGCCATAGGCGTCGACCGTGACGCCCGGCAGGATCGTCCAGCGGAACACCGAGGTCTCCAATTCGAAAATCTTGACGCCGTTCTCCAGGCGGAAGGGCAGGGGGCGGGCTCCGCGCACCTCCACGCCGTAGGTCGCCTTGACCTGACGCGGATCGACCGCCGCCATGTCGATCATCGCCTCGGCTGGCGTGTCGCGGTCCATGATCATGCCCGGCGGCATGATCGCGCCGCCGACCTGGTGGGCCGACAGCGTCATGTTGATCCAGTTCCAAGGCGCGATCATCCCCGCGACCAGGGCCAGGCTCGAGACGATGCCGAGTGCGGCGATCTGGGCCGAGGTGGCGTCGGACGCCATGCCGTGGCCGTCGGAGGCCGTTGCGGCGTGGGCGCCGTGACTCGGCTGTTCGCCGCCGGCCATCGCCTTGGCCATCTTGTGGCCGGCATGCGGGTCGGCGGCCGCCTTCGCCTTGGCCTGGGACCCAAGGTCGAACTTGGCGCCCGATTTGCGTTCGGTCATCAGGCCGTGTTTGAGAGCCTTGGAGACCAGCCAGACATTGGACGGAAAAGCCAGGGCGAAGCCGGCGACGACGCCCAGGCTCATCACGCCCCAGAAGATCAGTTCGGTCGGAACCATGGCCCGCATGTCACGGCCCATCATCAGGAAGCTCATCACCGGAGCCATGCCGGCCATCATGAAGTTCATGCTGATCAGTTCGGGAATGAAGCTGCGGCGGACGTTCTCCCAATAGGTCCCGCCCATCATCGACTTCATGAACAGGGCCTGGAAGATGAACAGGCCGAACGCGAAACCGAAGGCGTATTCGACCAGGAGGTCCAGCCACATCGGCAGGCCCAGGGCCGCGGTGATCACCGCCGCCAGAATGATCCCCGTAGCGTCGCCGGCGATGCAGTGGATGGTCGAGCCGGCGCCCTGCTTCCACAACGGCTTGACGAAGGCTTCGTGCTCACCGGGGCGGGGCTCCTTGTCGGCCAGGACGTACAGCAGCAGGCCGATGGGGCCCGTATAAAGGGTCACCAGGATGAAGCCCCACTTCATCACAACCGGCTCGGGGTTGTTGCGATACTGGTCGATGGCGACATAGAGCGTGCAGAGCGCGGCGACGGAAAACCAGCCCGCCAGGAAGTAGTCGATCGGTTGGATTAGCATCGGTGCTTCCTGCCGGAATAAAGATTCCAATGATGGGAAGGATATCGACCCGGTCAAATTCATTGGAACCAGCCATCGACACGACAACGGCGAATGAGCGGTCGAGGTTGCCCGCTTCTTGACTTGGAAAGCAAGGCATCGCCGCCTATTGACCAAGGGTGCGGCCGGGGAGAGCTGGATTGTCCGACGACTTGATGCGCGATCTTCTGCGGCGCTGGCGCGACGATCCACGCGGCGCTTATCGCACCTGGTTTCTCTGGGAAGACCGGATCAAGAACTTCCGTTCTATCCGGCGCGGCGTGCAGCAGGTCGCCGAGGAGATCGCCGAGGGACGGTTCGGCGTGGCCTATCGCGGCTCCTCGCTCGAGACCGTCGTCCACTCGATCGCCGAGCAGCGCCAGGTCTTCAAGGGCGCCGACCACGCTTTCCTGTGGAAGCCCAAGCTGCGCATTCCCGACATCTACGAGCATCCCGGCAACCAGCGGGCCTTCGGGCGCCTGCTGGACGCTTGCGTCTGCTGCGACACCGCCGAGCATGTCCTGGCCGAAATCCATCGGATCGACGCCCTGCAGATCAAGGGGCTCGGACCCGCCGTCGCCAACATCCTCTACTTCCTGCACCCGACGATCGCCCCGCCGTTCAACACCGCGATCGTCCGCGGCTACAACGCCCTGTTCGGGGCGAATGTGAAGCTCGGGCGCTGGGAGCAGTACCTGGCCATGCGCCAAGGCTTGATCGCTTTCAACAGCAAGCATCGAGATCTGCTCTCCAACGATCTGGGCGCGGCCGCCGCCTTCTGCTTCGATATCGGCATGGGTCTCTATGCGCCGCCGCCACGTCAGGACGACGTCGCCGCCCTGGCGTCTTGGCGCGAGGATCTGGCCAAGGTTCGGGAAGCCGCGGCCCTTAAGCCCGGGGTCGAACAGGACGAGCGCACCCATACCCAGGTCCAGGGCTGGCTGCGCGATCTGGGCTTGGCCCTGGGCTACAAGGTGTTCATCGCCCAGAACGATCAAGGGCGTCTGCACGAGGGCGGCAAGCTGGGCGAGGGGTGTCTGACGCGGCTGGGTGGCCGGCTGGAAGCGGCGCCCGGCGCGGACGCCGTGCGGCTGATCGATGTGTTGTGGCTGTCGGACCCGGACACGATCATCGCGGCCTTCGAAGTCGAGCACAGCACCTCCATCTATTCGGGCATCGTGCGGATGCTCGATCTGGCGCTCGGCGGCGCGGCCGGCAGCCTGCATGCGCTCTACCTGGTCGCCCCCGACAAACGGGAAGTCGATGTTCGCGCCCAGATCGCCCGGCCGGCCTTCAGCCGGATCGGGGATCTGTCGGTTCGCTACCTGCCCTATGGCGAACTGGACAAGCATCGCGAGGCCATTGGGCGGTTCGGAACGGGTATCCAGGCGCTGGAATCGGTGTCCCATCGGCTTACCCCTGGCGAGGGGGTGTCGCGCTAGCGATCGCGAAAGGCTTCCGGATCCAACGACGCCGCCAGGGCTTTGCGCGCCCGATAGACGCGGGTCTCGACGGACTTGGGCGAGACGCCCAGGATCGCGGCGGCTTCATGATGTGACAGGCCTTCGAAGGCGGTCAGCACGAGCGGCGCCTTCAGGGCGTCGGGAAGTTTCGCCACCGCCTGGTTGAGAAGACCCATCGACTGGTGTTGGCGCAGCTGGTCGTCGGCCAGCGCACCGGGATCGACGGCTTGGGCCAGGGCGTCATCGGGCGCGACGGACCCGAAAAAGAAGCGGCGCACGGCCATCTTCCGCCCGCGGTCTCGCGCCTTGTTGATGGCGATGGTGCGCAGCCAGGAGCCGAAGGAGCGCGATGCGTCATACCGATCCAAAGCCGCCCAGGCCGCGATGAACGCTTCGTGGGCTGCTTCATAGGCCTCATCGGCATCGCCCGTATAACGCCGCAGCAGGCGGTAGAGACTTTCCTTGTGTCGGCCGACCAGCTGCGCGAACGCGCGCTCGTCACCCCTCGCGGCCTGCGCCGCGAGCGCTTCGTCGGTGGGCGTCGCCGCGATCACTGCGCCTGTTCGGTCAGGTTCTTGACGACGGTGTCGTCGAAACGGGCGGCTTGTTGCGGGGTCAGCACGGCGCGCATGGCGATAACGTGCTGGATGCTTTCCTTCTGCAGGGCGCCCATTGCCATGTGGAAGCGGTCGATGGCCGCCTGGACCTTGGGCGTATAGCTGTGCTGCTCCTGAATGGCCTGGGCGAGCTCGGCGTTGGCGGCGCGCATTTCGGCCTCAAGGACCTTGCGGCGCGCCGCGTAGTCACGCTCCAGCCCGTCGATCCGCCGTTCCTGATCCGGCGTGAGGTTGAGCTTCTCATGCACCAACTGATGCAGGGGCGTGGCGTGGTGCATCCGGCGCACGACATACTGTCCGCCGCCCCAGGCGCCGATCGCCGCCGCCAGGGTCGAAAGCACTAATGTCAGAATGATGCTGCGGGTAACGCTCACTGATCACCCTCGAGCAGGGTGGACGGCGCCAGATGAGCCGAGACCGAAAAGGTGCTGAACTGCTGTGGCGCGGAGACGGTGCTGGCCGCGGCCAAGCCGCCGGCGGTGACGCCCATCGCCAGCGCCAGACCGACCGATGCGACCCGGATCGGCGCCAGGGCGGCCCCTGTCTTGAGGTCGGCGCGTCGACGGGCAATGCCGCGCGCCACGTCCCATTCCAGGCCGTCCAGCGATCTGTCCAGCGGCTGAGCCGCCAGCTGATCGACCAAGTCATCCAAGTTCAGAGTCATGCTCGGTCCTTCGCCCCCGGAGGTGTCCCGCTGACTATACGCAGCAGAACCCCTTTATCCCGCAAGTCTGGAACGCGCGCGAAAATGACGCGCGGCGCAAGGTGCGCCGGCGCCAGTTTCTACAGGCAGCCTATCCGCCGTGCTTGCGGACGAAAGCCTCCAATTCGGCCTTGGCCTTGGTGTTTTCGTCGATGGTCATCTGCGCCATGCGCTTAGCCTCGGTGTCGCCGCCGTGCTTGAGCAGCGATTGGCTCATGTCGATCGCGCCTTGGTGATGAGCGATCATCTTCTTGGCCCACAGCACGTCGAAGTCGGCGGCCTTGGCCGCCATCATCGCTTTGCTCATCCGCATCTCGTCCATCTTCAAGGCGTCGCGGCCCATCTGAGCGTGACCCTTCATGCTGGTCTTGGACATATCCATGCCCTTCATGTCGTGCCCGGCCATGGACTGAGCCGAGGCGCCGACGGCGCCGACGGCGCCGAGCAGGCCCGCCACGCATAACGTAGTCAAAATCTTGCGCATTTGTTCGTCTTCCAGAGTGCTGCTGATCCGGTCGCGCCAAGAGCGGCGCTGGTCGTCCGACTAGAACAGCAATCGAAGGTATTCGTTGCCGAATACGAGCGCACATACATCCATCGAACATTCCCATCATTGTAGGCATAGATTGGATGATTTGGATCGGCTGTCGTGTGTGTGGTGAGTGTTTTTCGACTTGCAGAGAAACCTTCCGATGAGGGGAAGCCCTGGGCCGGCGCGTACACCTCTCGGGCGCCGCCAAATACCGCCTTGACCTTCCCATGATGGGAGGGATCACAAAGCTGGGCATCGAGAACAGGAGACAGTCGATGCCCGACCAAAACCTCAACATCCTGGACCTGCCCGTGGTCGGAATGACCTGCGCGTCCTGCGTGCGGCGGGTCGAAATGGCGGTTGCCGCCGTGCCGGGCGTGACGTCCGCCAGCGTCAATCTCGCGGCCGAGCGCGTTCACGTTGAAGGCGGCGATCCCATCGCGATCGGCGCCGCGATCCGCCAGGCCGGCTATGATCTCGTCGATCAGACGATCGATCTGCGCATTGTCGGCATGACCTGCGCATCTTGCGTCTCTCGCGTCGAAAAGGCGTTGCTGAAGGCGCCTGGGGTTGAGCGGGCGGTGGTCAACCTGGCCACAGAACGGGCTAGCGTCAGCGGCGCGCGCGGCGCTCTGGACCCCGATGCGCTGATCAAGGTAGTTGCCGAGGCGGGATACACGGCGAGCCTGGCGCCAGACGCCAGCGGCGACGCCGGCGACGACGAAGCCAAGGCCCGCGAGGCGGAGATCGCTGGCCTCAAGCGCGCGGTTCTGATCGCCGCCCTGGCCACCGCGCCGCTCTTCGTCGTCGAGATGGCCCGCCATTTCGTCCCAGGCGCCCACCATCTGCTGGCGGCGACGCTAGGCGAGCAAGCCTGGCGGCTGATCAGCCTGGTTCTGGCCAGCATCGTGCTGTTCGGGCCTGGACTGCGCTTCTATCGCAGGGGCGTCCCAAACCTGCTGCGCCTGACGCCCGACATGAACAGCCTGGTCGTGCTCGGCGCGAGCGCGGCCTTCGGCTATTCGCTGGTCGGGACCCTGGCGCCGGGCCTGCTGCCGGCCGGGACGGACGGCGTCTACTACGAGGCCGCCGCGGTCATCG